>Ga0209542_10001654_pt1 | contig 51799 bp, 55 predicted proteins | sample RifCSPhighO2_01_FD_184028 | JGI IMG/M metagenome (GOLD analysis project Ga0209542, IMG submission 184028) | Soil microbial communities from Rifle, Colorado - Rifle CSP2_plank highO2_0.1 (SPAdes) (version 2) | ecosystem: Environmental > Terrestrial > Deep subsurface > Rock core/Sediment ...
GGGACGCGCTTCGCGCGTCCCGCATTTTGGCTTCCAAAAAACCGTTCAGTTCGTTGATGGTGCGAGTGGCGGGAATCGAACCCGCGTCCTATGCTTGGGAAGCACATATACTACCACTGTACTACACTCGCAAAATTATTTAAATAACGCCACTATTGTATCCCAAAAAGATTTTTTTGGCTCTTCTTTCTTATTTGATTCTGTTGTATGTTCATCCCCGACAATGACCACCACATGTTCGCCCGCCTTGACCACGCCGAATTTGGCGCGGATTTCCTTTTCGATACCCCTCTCCGTATGAAGACTTGCCACTTCTTTTTCGAGCTCTTCTTTACGCTCAGTGAGACGATCTCGTTCTTTTTCAATGCGCAGTAAATTGGCGGCGCTTATGTTTTCTTTTTGGTATACGTCCCATGTTGCCTCAGCAACAAAAGCAATGAGAACAACAAGAAGTGCCATAGTCCATTTGGAATAAAGCCACCTGTTAATCTTTTTCTTATGATAGGATTCCAACATGTAAGTAAGTATAGGGTATAGAGTAGTAAGTATAAAGGCTAAGCCATACACACTTGATACATACTACTTAATATTCTATACTTCTCTCATGCTTTTCCACCGAACAACTAAAAAAGTCTTGAGAGTTTTCACCGTCATCCTTGGCATCCTCATCATCGTGAGCATGATCATGCTCTACACGCCGATATTTCAATAAAAGTCGCTTGGATATTTACAAAAAAGAGACCGGATAATTTTTCTGGTGAAAAATTTCCTTGGACTCCGCGCCGGCCGCGCTGCGTAGTCTCTTTTTTGCAAACATCCTCGCTCTAACGGTGAAACTACTCCTTCTTCATCATTTTTAGGAACACATCATGGGGAATGTTCACTTTTCCCCTCTCCTGCATTTTCTTTTTTCCTTTCTTTTGTTTTTCCCGAAGCTTCATTTTTCGGGTGATGTCACCCCCATACATATGCTGCGTGACATCCTTTCGGAGCGCTGAGATCGTCTCTGAGGAAAGAATTCTCCCTAATGCTTTACCCTGGATCTTGGTAGTGAACATTTGTCGTGGTAGAGCCTTATAGAGCTTCTGGACGGCTTCCTCTGCCTCTTCCTGCACTCGCCGTCTTGATACGACGCGACAAAAGGCCGGCACAGGCTCCTCCGCCACCAGGATGTCGAGCCTTACTACATCTGCCTCTCGAAGCTCCCCTATCTCGTATGAGATTGAAGCGTAGCCGGAGGTAATGCTTTTAATTTCATCGAAAAAGTTTCTCATGAGTTCACGAAGCGACATTTTGACCTGGAGCGTGGTGCGGTTGTCTCCAAAGTTAAGCGTATCGCCCGCCTCTGCCTCGTGGTCGTAAAGGTTTTGCATGATCGCTCCCACATATTCACTAGGCGTAATTATTTTTAAATTCACCCAAGGTTCAAAAACTTTTTTAATCTGCCCGTCGTCCGGAAAATGAATGGGAGAGTACACGATTTCCTTTTTGCCATTTACGAACTCCACCTCGTACGTGATGGAGGGGATTGTCACTACGAGCTCGAGATGAAATTCTCGACGAAGCCGCTCAGTAATGATTTCTAGATGAAGCATACCTAAAAAACCGCACCTAAAGCCGCGACCAAGAGCTCCTGACGATTCTTCTTCATGACTAAACGATGAGTCTGAAAGTCGAAGTCGCCCTAGTGCCTGTTTTAACAGTGTAAAATCATCCTGACTTTCCGGATAGATAGATGCCCACACCACGGGCCGTGGACTCATATATCCCGGCAATGGCTCCAGGGTGTCACGGATAGAGGCGACCGTGTCACCTACCGAAGCAATGCCGGGCTGTTTGATGCCGGTGACAATATAGCCGATTTCGCCAGCTTTAAGGGTGTCGGTCGGAGTTTCTTCCGGAGCGAAAATTCCCACTTCAAGTGCGTTGAATTTTTCTTTTGAAACCTTGAACACCAGTTGGTCTCCCTTCTTGAGTTCTCCGCTAAAAGCACGGATGTAGACGATTACTCCGCGGTGGTTGGAATATTGGAAATCGAATACGAGAGAGCGAAAATCCTTCGTCTCTTCTTCTTGCTTCGGAGCGGGGATTCGCCGAATAATTTCTTTAAGAAGCTCTGGAACACCTTCCCCTGTTTTGCCTGATACGCCAAGCACATCTTCAGGAGAACATTCCAGAAGTTCACAGACTTCTTTCCTTACCTCTTCAATACGAGCAAGAGGAGAATCGATCTTACTAATGACGGGGATAATAGTGAGTCCCTGTTCTCGTGCCATGTTGAGTGTCGTGAGAGTCTGAGCTTGAACACCCTGCGTAGCATCAACAAGCAACAGCGACCCTTCTACCGCTTTCAGTGCCCGTGACACTTCATACGAAAAGTCGATATGTCCAGGAGTATCGATCAGATTCAGAATATACTCCTGTCCCTCGTTTCGCTCGGGACCCCCAGAATGGTAGACCATTCTTACAGGCTGCATTTTGATGGTAATGCCTCGTTCACGCTCGAGCTCCATCGAATCAAGGACCTGCTCCTGCATCTTTCGTTTTTCAATCGTACCCGTAATTTCAAGTAGACGATCGGCAAGCGTCGACTTTCCATGATCTATATGGGCGATAATGCTGAAATTTCTGATGTTTTTTGAATCCATAGCTTTTCAACCATACTAGCAGAATTGGCTCGAAATTTCGAGGAACAAGAAAGAATTAAAAAAATCTCGGCCTTCCGAGATTAGCAACCTACATTTCCTACTAGCGCAGCGAGTGTTGAAATTGGAAGTACTCCTGTGGTGCAGTCACTATTGCTCTATCCTGCACCGTTACACTACTCATAGTAACAGTTCGTTGCTTAGAGAGCGCTTGCTGAAGAGGTTCGTTTCCCAACAGGAACTCGTACTCATTCTTTTTATTCTTGTCATTTTCCACCTCCACGCCGAATGACGCGACCCGTTCCGCTTGCCGCATCCCGAGTCTCACAAAGAAGCTTTCCAGCTCAACAATGATCGATGGACGTTTCTTATCATCCTTAAATGAAACTCTCATGATGACGGCCCCTCCAATAGAGGAATATCTTACAGAGAACCACTCTCTGAGATGTGGAAATTCATTCTCAATCGTTTCCCTTAGCACTGGTATTAAACTTTTCATACAATGTCTGTGAATCTGACATGATAGTAATCTTTTAAACAGAAAAGTCAATTTTGTTGCTTTATTTTATAATGTACCTTGTTCGGGGCCGATAACCTTCACCCTCCAAATCTTTCGATGCAGTGTCTTCCACACCTCATCTAATTCCTTATTTTTAAGCAGCTTGAGCACGATAACTCCAGCAATAATGCCGAGGACTCCCGCACAGAAACCTTGCATGAAAATACCAGGCAAGGTGTTGAGGTCAAACACATCATCAAAGAAATTCAAACCAAGATATGCGACGTATCCCATAATGACCGACGCTGAAAGGCTCTGAAAAAAGGACTGTAACACGGGCGCAGAGAAGCTTGTAAATTCTTTCTGGAAAATATACCAATGAAACACTGCATTAACAAAAACTCCTACAGAATATGCGAGTGGTAGTACGAGTACCATGCTTCCCGGTACATCGGGAACCTTAAGGAGTGCTTCAATAAAGTAGTGGAAAATGGGTGCGCGCTCAAAAAGAATGAGGAGCAAGTAGCCCAGCACCACGATAATCACCGACGATGATACGTTGATAATAAGAGGCTTTTTTGTATTGCCGCTTGAATAATAGGCACGTACAAAGAGCATCACTAATGACTGGGCAGAAACGGAAATAGTAAAGAGCGCAAGCGCCGCTGCAGTAAGACGGGTGTCAGTCCAACTGAAACTTCCTGATCCGAGGATAGTACGCACAATCTGCGCACGCAATACGATAAAAAGCACGACTACCGGCACAGACCAGAAGATAATGTGCTTCGCCGCAATGACCACTTGCTCAATAAATTTCTGCCGTTCACCGCTTTGGAAAAGCCGAGAGAGCGTGGGAAACGCTGCCGACGAGTAACTAACTCCGATAATGGCAAGCGGCACTGACTGCAGGTTGAAGGCAAAATTAAATACCGAAATCGATCCTGCGCTTTGAAGCGATGCAAGTGCCACCAGAAAAAAAGTAGCGATTTGGTTAGCGGAAAGTGCCAAAGTACGCGGCAGTGAGTGGATAAAGACGGGTAGCACTGACGTAAGCGACATCGTGAAGGCAAAACGTGGCAGAAGCTTTTTATGAACAACAAAAGGAACTTGAACAATAAGATGCAGAAAAGCCCCTAGCACGACGCCGAATCCCAGCCCCGGAAGTCCGAAATAAGGATAAAGCCCCACGATACCGATAATGATGCCGAGGTTGTAGAGGAGCGGGCTTACAGCGTAGATAAAGAATCGGTTATACGCTTGCGTAATGCTCGCTAAAAAGTTTGATATGCCCAAGAGTATTGGAGATAAGAGAAGAATGCGGGTAAGTGTTACAAGATCTTTCAACATCGGATCGTGGGCAAAGCCAGGTAAAAAGAGCGGAATAAGCACCGGCACCAGAAAGAAGACAATGATGCTCGAGGCAGTGATAAGGAGGAAAAAGACACCAAACACACTGTCGATAAAACGTTTACCTTCAGCGTGATCGCGATCGATTTTCTCAATGAGATATGGCACTAACACCGACACTGAAACCAGTGAAGCAACGGAGACGAAGATAAAGTCTGGAATTCGAAAGGCAGCGTAGTACACATCAAGAGTGTGACCCGCTCCAAAATGATAGGCGAAGAGCCGATCACGCACCAACGCAAGCACCTGCGAGAGAAGGGCGAAAAAACCTAAAAGGTAAGCGGCCTCGTGGAGACCCCCTACCTCTTTGTGGAGCAAATTAAATAAACGCCTTGCCATGTTGTTCTTCTATTTTTCCTTTACCGGTAATGTGCTTCGTTTTTCAGGTTTTGCGTCAACAGGAGGCTTGGCGTTAACGAATGGTGCTTTGCCTGCTTTCAAGTTCTGCAGTATGAGATCGATTTCGGTGTTCCCAGGGTTAAGCTTCTGGACTTCTTCAAATTGCACGATCGCCTCCTTGTTCATACCCAACTGACTGAGCGACAGACCGAGGAAGTAACGGGCATTTGCGTAGGAAGTGTTGAGTGCCACGGCTCGATCAAACGCTTCAGCCGCTCCTTTGTAATTTTTATCGGCGTATCGGAGGAGTCCAAGCTGGAAGAGTATACCGGAGTCATTTGGTGCTATGAATGCCGCCGCTTCAACAGAGCTGATTGCCCCTTTTATGTTACCTTCTTCAGCCTCAATCTGTGACAACAAGAAGATCGCTTCCGTGTAGTCATTTTTAAGTTCAAGCGCTTTGCCTATGAACTGCTTAGCCCCAGGTAGCTTCTTCTGAGCGATTTCAAGACGAGCAAGGGTCAGATAAATACCAGGACTTCGAGGATTCAGAGCAAGAGCCTGGTCATACGCTGCACGAGCATTTTCGTATGCTCCTGTGATGCCAAGTGGCAACACTGCTTCATATACCCGTCCCAGCTCAAGCCAGTTTTGATAGTTAGTAGGGTCGATAATAGTAGCTTCTTTAGCACTCGTCACAGCATTCGCGAGAAGACTCTGAAATTCCGTTTTCATCACTTCCGGTGAAACATCCTTTCTATTAATAAGTTCGTTCATCCGAGCAATACCCACTTCAGCGAGCGCCCGCAACTGATAGTCAGCTCGGCTGATTGATACTGCACTGACAATATTTTTCTCGGCTGCCACAAGGTTGTTGTTAGTATTCGCTTCTCGGATACTCTTTTGGAAATAGATGGTTGCCACATATTTTTCAACATGCGCGTATCCGAGCACAATTGTTCCCATTAAAAGAGCGATGAGTCCGAGGATCGAGATGAAACCAACCTTTGGATCCTTAAGGAAGTTGACCCGTAGGTTTATCACTCTACCTTCGAGTGAAAGGGCAGCAATGGTAAGTCCGGAGAACATAAATGCAAGCGCCACAATCACACCGCTCGGCACGTAGAATATAGTAGTGCTCCACAGGTAGAGCGAAACGAGAAATGAAGAAAGGATAAGATATCGAGAAACAGAGTTTTCGATCGTCGACAACACCGCCTTAAAACCCGTATACGCAAACATGAGGAGAAATGCGAGCCATGCAATCGTACCTAACAATCCTGTGGTGACCAAAAACGTGGGTAAAAGACCGATACCATAAGAAAAGTCGGTATTCCAGAATAGTGAGTTATTGATCTGAATCGGCTTCCACTTCAACCATTCGTTGACGAAGCGGTTAGGACCCACACCCCATAGAGGGTGATCCTTGAGAGTGTTGTGCGCAATATCAAGCGTAGCACCCCACGACGGTCGAACTTCAACATATTGAATCTTAAAGTAAGATGATACCCCTGAGCTAATAGAATTACCACCAAGGATAAAGATAAGTGAGAGAATAAGTGTCGTGAGAGAAAGGAACGAAAGTCTTCTTTTCTTTTCTGTACCCTCAGCAGGCTGCCCGAAAGAAACAAGATACACGAAGAAAATAAGTGAAAAGAGGCCAACCATATACCAGATAAAGGTGAAATTAACCACCATGACTAGGAACAGCGAAATCACGAACGCCACATAGAGCAGAAATTTAAACTTTTTACCCAAAGGAAGCAACTCAAGTGTTATAAGTGAAAGTAGTGCTGCCAAGCCGAAGAAAATACCGACATCATTCCATTTACCAATGAAGTTTGCGGCCGAATCAGTGAAGATGCCGAAGGAAATGAAGTCAGGACCAAAGGTTAGTCTGCCGAGGTGAAAGAGGGCGACGATAAACGACGAAGCAAGGAATGCGAGATACGCGTAGAAAATTTTCTCTTTGGAGGAAGCGAGCACCGACACCAAGAACATGAGCACCGCCAAGACAAATATTGAAGTGAAAGTTCCCACGTCGCCCTGGCCAATAAGAGAGCTCATGACATTACCTGAGAAGAGCGACGCCACAAGGACTACTACCGGTAAAGAAAGAAGGGAGAGTGAAACGTAATTTTTCTGAAACGTGAATACTCCATCTTTGAGACGGGCGATAATCCACAGAAAGAGGGCAACGAGCACCGTCACTGACAATAGTACTGTTTTAGAAAGTTGGAACGGCACTACCGCTGAGGGGATAAAAAATATCGGCAATAAAAAAACAAGTACAAGTACAAGAATAAATGAGATACGCTCAAATTTTGAAGGTGCAGGGATGTGCGTCCCTAGTTCCTTAGCATTCACGATTTCCATAGGTGTTTGTTTATGAATAAAAAATAAGTACACATAGTATACCAACAAAATTTTTTGCAAGAAAGCAAAAACGGTCGAATTTTGTACAGAAAAACAAAACATTGAACCTGTAAACAAAGAAAGAAGCCCGCTCATCGCGGACTTCTTTCATAATGCTCCAAATATCTATAAGCCGAATTCTGTAATCGACAGTTATTTATCTGGGGTGAACGTTACCGTTCATCTCAAGCGGCACTTCCGCATAAAGCGGACACGGCCTTGCACAGGGGTAAGAGTTTAGCCGTTGCACCTCTCGTGTTGCCACGAAAGCTTATCCGCCGAAGCGGATACCCGAGTCTTTTCAAACTCAAGCGTCTCTGTTCGCATCTCGCGGCTTGCGCCGGATGGGCGTTACCCACTACCTTGCTGTCTGCACTTTCATGCAGCCTGTGTTCGGACTTTCCTCACCAAAACCTTTGTTTTAGCGCAACTATCCGATATCAAGAGCCCCATCACTATACACTATCTACAGAGTCCTTGCAAAACCCATAATTTATGTTGTAATTAAAACACTACTCCCCTATTTCCGTCTTTTCTTTCTTCTGTTCTGTCTTTGCATGTGCCCGGCCGTCCACTTCGTAGCTTGTGTTCTGTGCTTCAAAGAAATTCACGAGTTCAAACACGTCGGTGGCGGTGGACATCCACTTTGCTGGGTTCTTGGCGTTGTAATGCTTCGGCATACCGAGCTCTTCGAGACGTCGGTCAGCCACGTACTGCACGTATTGGTTCACATAGTCAGCGTTAAGTCCCAAAATACCGTTAGGGAAGAGGTCTTTATTGTAATTGACCTCGAGATTAACCCCTTCAATAACGAGATCGCGAATCTCGCTTGCGAACTCTTCAGTCAGAAGCTCAGCGTTTTCCTCAAGAATGTTGTGTATCAAGTTGATACCGAACTGGAGATGTAGAGATTCGTCGCGGAGCACCCAGTTGATCATCGAACCGAAATTGCGAAGCTGATTACGCTGTCTGAAAGAAAGTGCCACCATGAAGCCGGAGTAGAACCACACACCCTCCATAACAATGTTCGTCGCCACCAAGTTCCTAATGAAATCTTTCTTGCCTTCCGTTGAGGTGATATCGAGCTGTACCTCCGTCATCCTTCTCATGTACTTGCGGATGTATTCTTCTTTCGCCTGCATTGAAGGTACTTCGAGATGCAGGTTGAAAATAGTCTCGCGGTCAAAGGGAAATGTCTCGAGAACGTATTCAAAGGCCACGCAATGGTTTGCCTCTTCCCACATCTGCTTCGCCAAATAAAGATGGCACTCCGGCGACTTTAGATACGGATATACTCCCAGGGCGAGAGAACGGTTGACGATAAGCTCCGCCGGGTTGAAAAAGGCCATAAGGAATTTGACCGCGTGCCGCTCATCTTCCGTCATCTTCTCCCAATCTTCCAGATCTTCCTTAAGCGCAATCTCATGCGGGAACCAGGTATTCCTCACAGCCTGGTTATACAGGTCATACGCCCACTTGTAGTTAAGGGGGTGCAGATTAACATCTTCCGGCGAAGCTTTTCCGATGAGCATAGTAGTTTGTAAAGTTGTTATGGTTTATAAAGTTCTTAAAGTATAAGTTAAAAAGATGACTTTTAAAGTTCACAAAAATCATAAAGTATGTCTGAATTACTTTACGGACATTATGGACTTTAAATTTTACGAACTACTGACATGAATCACACTGAAGACGTTCTTGCGGATCAATCGGACACACTTTTGGTGCCTTTGAAGCCATGGCCGCGAGACTTTCGAGCGACTGATATGAAGTTTTTTTCTGCGGCATCATAACTTGAGCGGGCATTGGCACAGATGGCGGTGCACTATTACCAGGGAGAACATGAGGAACTGGATTTGTTGGTGATTCCTTCTCTGTTGAGTTAAAAAGTGACGGTGAAGGAGTAGCCTCGGCGAAACCGGTCGTCTCTATTTTCTGCGGCTCAATGTGCACTTCCTCTTTTTTCATCTCTTGCTCTTCTACACGCTTAGGCAGAGGCACTGCTACTTTTTCCGGCATGGTGACACGAAGAGGTGACGGAATCGCCCCCATCTCCGGACCATGCGCTGCCCGTTCTCGGATCGAAGCGACGGCGGCAAAACCAACCTTACCAATCCGCACTGCTTTATTGACCGCCACCGTGGACTGCTCCGCCGTGTGCCGCGGCTTCATATGGAGATAGTAAGTCGTTTTCACCCCCTTCTCCCATGCAGATTGATAGATTTTCATCGTCTCATCAATGTCACGAGTTTCAAGATACATGTTTCTAGAAAGCGCCTGGTCCACCCACTTCTGTGCCCGAGCCGCCACCTCGATGAAGGCGTGAGGTGAGGTGGTGAAGGATGTCTTGTAAATATTTTTAATATGGTCAGGGATTTCAGGAATGTTGGAAATGTCTCCCTGATTTTCGATAATGGTTCCTCGCACACTTTCCCAGATGCACATGTTTTTCAGGTCTTTCACCAGGTTGTGGTTGAGGTCGAGATACTTTCCAGAAATTTTGTTTCGGGAGAACACCTGTGCAAAGCGAGGATCGATACCAGGCGTGGTGCCAGCGACCAAACCAATATTCGCATTAGGTGCCACGGCCATCAAAGTGGAATTTCTAATACCTTGTTTCACCTTTGCTCGAAGGATATCCCAGTTGAGTCCCCTGTGTTTACTCTCACGAGATACGGTGATAGGAATGCCACGATCTTCTTCAACCGTTTTAATCGTGTCAACCGGTACTTTACCTTTGGACCATCCAGACCCTCCAAAATGTGTATAACTGCCACGTTCTTTCGCCAAGTTAGCGCTCTCGTCAATCGCCATATAGCTTATGAATTCAAAAATCCTGTCGGCGAAGTCCCAGGCGTGGACCGAGTCGTATGAAAGACCCAATTTTTCGATAGTATCCGAGAAGCCCATGACACCTAGGCCAATTGCACGATTCTCTTTATCTGACTTCACAGCTTCGGGGATGGGAAGGATGTTTATGTCAATAAGGTTATCAAGCTGGCGTACCGCGAAACGCACACTCTCCTCAAGTCGACTCCAGTTCACTTCTTTGTTGTTGACGTGAGCGGCGAGGTTAAGCGAAGCGAGGTTACACACTGCCACATTGTCGCGATCCTGTGGAAGACAGATTTCCGTACAGAGGTTCGACATATGGATAGTGCCGCGATTGTTGTTGAGTGCGCGCAAATTGACCGCGTCCTTCCAGGTAAGCCACGGATGAGAAGTGGTCTGAAGCGCAACCAGAATCTGCCGGAATTGCTCTTTTGCGGGCACTTTCTTGAAAGTTCGCAGTTGCCCTGCATCGGCCTTAGTCACGTACTCAGCGTATCTTTTTGAAAACGCAGATCCGTAGAGTTCATTCAGATCGGCTGTCTCAGCGGGGTCAAACATGTACCAATCCTTACTTTCTTTAACTCGTTTCATAAACTCATCGGAGATCCACACAGCGGTATTAGCGGTTCGCATACGGAGATAATCATCGCCGGCGTTATGCTTCCAGTCGAGATATTCCGGAAAATCGATGTGCCAATTCTCCATATAGAAACAAAGTGCACCTTTTTTCTTGCCCCCTCGCTGGATGGCGCGGATAGCGGTGTCGATGATTTTCGCGAAGGGTGTAGGGCCTGTTGAGATGCCACCGAAATGTGACTTAAGAGGTGATCCTCCGGCACGAAGCTTGGTGACCGAGGCACCAATACCACCAGAACCCTTTGAAAGCAGCATAATATCGGCAACAGACTTAGCAATATGCTCCATATCGTCGTGGATTTCAAGCAAGTAGCAATTTGAGAGTGCCGGACGTGTCGTGCCCGCAGCGAGGTTGGTCGAACCGCCAGCGATGTACTCATGCTTGGACATTTTGTTATAGAACTTTTTCGCCCATTCATTCGGATTCGCTTCATTGTATGAAAGCCCCATAGCAATACGCATAAAGAAATATTGCGGTGTTTCAAAAGGATTTTTCTCCATATCCTTGAGCGCGTAGCGGTTCATAAGTCCGTCGAGACCGGCATAGACAAACAGTTCGTCTCGATCCAAGTTAAGGGTATCCGCCAACACCTCGAGATTAAATTTCGTCCCCATGTCCGGATGGAGACGTCTCTCCGTAATACCTTTTTTGATATAGGTAATGAAACCATCGCGGTGTTTTTTCTTTAGATCCTGCAGATCGTCCTTGTCGTATTCCCCAATCACCTTTCGATACGTCATTTTAAGAAGAAGTCGAGTCGCAACTTTATCGTATTCGATATCTTCCTTGATATTCTGAATAGCAGCATTGATGGTGGCAAGATCCATCTCGTCGGTAGGGATGCCGTCGTAGAGCGTGATGCGTGTCTCAGTCGCAATTTGTGTCACCATCGCCACAGGGTCAGAAAGTCCGTAACACGCCCGTTCGATGGAGCGGTTAATCCGATCTGCATTAAAAGGGACTCTGCTGCCGTCGTGCTTGGTGATGGTGATACTCATACAATTGCGTTAATAAATTATTTATAAATGCGACTCGCAACATAATCAGAGACGAGGATAGCGGACCATTGAACCTACACATGGTTCTCTGGCGCTTTCTTCTTCACACTGATTAAAGTTACGTTTGTATTCATTGTACCCCATTAATTTTCAAAAAGAACGCCGCGCAAGCTTTTTTAACGGGCACAATACAAAAATAAAATGATGTAAACACTGTCTCAGATGTACGCGTGAAAAAGCACAGTATGGTAACCTTTTTCTGGAATGATTTTAGAGAGAGGAGATCCTAAATCCTGACATAGCAATCATCAGTCTGCACAAAATTTAATTTTTAGGAGTTTTCCACAGGCTCAAGATGATTCAAGGGGAGAAAGAGAACGTGTCACCGACCGAAATATTATTTTTTTCAAAAAAATGTGCGTTCGTCTCAAGTACATACAGCGCCTTGTGCGGAGGCACAAAAAATTCAGGGTAGGATGCAGGCAATGCGTTATGTTTAATATAAACAACCTTAAGAAGTTGGCCTGCCCCGTTAGAAACAGATCGTTCTTTAGGATCGTTGTTTCTAACGGGGTCGAGCCAAGCAATGTCAATCGGAAATTTCATATCCTTCATCCAAAAACTATAAATCTGAGGTTCCGGAAAGACAAAAAGCATTGCCTGATCGGGGGGAAGGGCGCTGCGACCGCTAAGCCCCCGCTCTAAGGTTGCATCCGTATCGGCGACTAGAAGATTAAGGACAATATCTCCTCTCCGAAGAACCCTTAGGCTTGTTGTCGCGACACTGCCTTGTTGTGCTGACACCTCGACGTTATGAGTAGTTTCCACACTCGACGTTGTTGAGAAGATATTTCCGGCAAAAAGAGAAATAAGGGCGACAACAGCGAGTATTCCTGCGATATTCATACTCGTAGTATAGCAAACTCACACCCAAGCATTAAAAAATCCCAGCCTTTCGGATAGGATGAGTTTAGGCAACCACCTTGGGATGAATCGCCTTTGAACCGTTGATACAGTCTCGACAAGTTGCTTCTGACCAGACGGGGAGTTCGTGCCGGATAAGCGAAATGATTTTATACTCATTACCCGCAGCAACAAGTGTATCACTTCCAGAGCGATTCACGATGACGCAGATTTCGGGCAAAACAACGCCACCTTTGGCGAGAATCTCTCCAATCGTTTCCGCCACGCTGCCCCCTAGAGTTATCGCATCCTCAACCACCCTGATAACTTCCCCTGACCTCACTGCAAAACGCCGGAGTTTAAGATGGCCGTCAATTTTTTCTGTAAATCCTCGCTTCACACCAAGACCAAGAAGGCGCGCCATTTCTCCAGCCAGATAGATGGCCCCATACGCAGAGCCTATAATCCTATCGGGCGTTACACCTCCTCCCGCTAAAGATTCCAAGAGGTCGGCACAGGCTTCTTTACATAAGACGGGATCTTCCGTGATAAATGTTGAGTTGAAATATCCTCGGGAGTGAACTCCGCTCCGTAGAATGAAATGATCGTCCTTTTCCTCCACGCCGCTTTGTAAGAAGGATCCGCGGCTAATGTACAGCTGAAACCATTCTTCTGCATTTCGATGCATATTTTTCCTTTTCGTGAACGTCTAGTCCATATAGTACCGGTTTAGAGATATTAAGCAAAGAAAAAACCTTCGCTCAAGAAGGTTTATCGAAGGATTTAAGCGCTAGCAAGAACCTCTCCGGAAACTCGATGGCCACGAATCCACATTTAGCGCATAGCTCTCTTGCGATACCGCCTTCCTGCTTCTGTAAAACATCACGAGCAAGAACAAATCCCATACATTCTCGGATTCCTGCCCCACAGTAAAAACAATTTCTAATGTTCATCTAGCGGCATAGTATACTCACGTTTTTTCAAAGTCAACTCAACATACGTCCGACTTGTGTTCCGCCATGATGATGTATTATTAACGCCATGCTCGGAGAATATTCACCCAAACTAAACAGAGGACTATGTATCGTACTTTTCTTATTAAGTGCCTTTCTTTTATTTTTCAATCTAGGAAAAGATGCGTTTATAGACTACGACGAAGCGACCTACGCGACCGTCCTCCGCGAAAGCATTCTTTCGGAGAATTACATCACCTTTTCATACCTCGGTGAACCATGGTTCGACAAACCTCCTCTATATTTCTGGCTAGCTGGAGCGAGCGTCAAGCTTTTCGGCATGAACGAATTCGCTGAACGACTACCCTCGGCGGTCGCAGGACTTCTTCTTGTGATACTGCTCTATCACACGACGCTTCGTCTCACCAAAAACCCCATTGCCGCTTTTTTCGCCGGGGCCATCCTTACCACCAACAGCAGCTTCATTGATGCCGCTCGACAGATGCGACTTGATGTCCCTGTAACGCTGTGTATTGTTGCGACCATATATTGCTTCTTGCGAAGAAAAGACAATGCTCGATGGCTTGTAGGAATCGGTGTCGCCATAGGTTTCGGTATACTCATGAAGAGCGTGATAGGGTTTCTCGCTATCCCTATCATATGTATCATCAGCATGTTTGAACGAGATTGGTCGTGGTTGAAACAAAAGTGGTTGTGGCTTGGTGCAGTGGGCTTTTTTCTTGTCGTCGTGCCGTGGCACTATGCCTCGTTTTCACATTTTGGACCGATCTTTTGGCAGGAATATTTTGGCAAACACATCATGAGTCGTTTCAACAGCAATATGCTGGGCGGCAACATCACCATCCTCGACTATGTTAGAAATCTTTTTAAACTTACAGAGCCTTGGGTACTGGTTTTCTGTGGCACGCTGGCGTGGCTCATCTTAAATTTCAAAAAAAACAAAGAAGCATTACGCCTCCCCTTAGCACTCTCACTCTCCGCCATCTTTATTTTCTGCCTTTTTTCGATGTCACGCACTAAACTTTTTTACTACCTCATGCCGCTCTATCCCCTATGGGCGCTTGCCATTGGACTCTCATTCAACGTATACCATCGCTCACTTGTTGAATTCGAGCAAAAAATTCTTGTTGGATTTTTCGCGATACTCACACTCGTCGGCCTGGCAAGCGGGATTAATTTTGGCTGGAACGTGGCCGATACTGACTACTTCAGAGCTTTTACAGAAGAAGAAAAAAAGATTGGGCTTCTTCTCGACCAAAATATCAGTACGGAAAAAATCTACGTTCATAACCACCTCTACTGGGAAACACTTCGTTATTATAACGGCGGCAGATCGCTTGAGGTGCCATCAAGCGGAGTACCTGACGAGCCATTCTTTATCATTACCGATCCACGATCCGTTCCGACTGAAATCCAAAAAAGGATGGTGACACCAATGTACACAGGTAAGTATCTTTGGTTAGTCAACGTTGAAAGTAACTTCAGGAATTAGATGTAGAAGCGCGCCTTGTCCTGCTTGGAGAATGTGTCCAGCGGTTACCGGTATCCAAAAACATTCAAAGCAAGTTGGTTCTTGTTCGCCATCATGAGTTTCTTGACTGTCCCAGCGATCCGGTAAATCCGCTGTAGGTACTGCTAGGAAAAAGTGGCGTTCCTGAATCTCTGAGCGATACGGTGTCATATCATATTTTTCTATACCCAACGGATGAGGATCGACGATCTGAAAACAGTCATATCCTGTTTCTTCCTTGAGTTCGCGCAAAGCAGCCACTTCCGGTTTCTCACCCTCTTTTATTGAACCGGCTGGAACTTGGATACCTACTTCTTCGTATGAGAAATCGCGGTGTCGAAAGACCAAGAGTTTATCGTTCTTGATGACATAGACAACTACTTTCTGCTTGGTTGTTTTGTTTAACATAAAAACCATCTTTGCATTTTAATAAATAGATATAACCGTATTGATGTCATTGTATTATAGCGGATTTATCACGCCGAAGTCGCGAAGTAGATTTATGAAGTCCGACTTCGCTAAAGCTACGTCGTGACGAAAGCGGAGAGTAGGAGATTTGAACTCCTGGTGGGTTTCCCCACACACGCTTTCCAAGCGTGCGCACTAGACCACTATGCGAACTCTCCAACACTAATGATGGTATTTATAACACAGAAATAATGAAGTATGGAAACATCCTACTTGGAGGCCTTGCCTCCAAGTATTAGTCTATGAGTAAAAGTTTCAATTCTTTTTCCTCTTTTTTGCGCTGTATCATGTCTTCCAAAGAAGAGAGTGCGAACTCTTTATACTCATTTATGCTTCTGAACTGATCCAATACTATATCTTTTTCACACTGAACAGCTACGACTTCATTTTGAATGTAATGATTCCAGCTGGTCCGCACCAACTTGGAGGCAAGGCCTCCAAGTTGGTGCGTTTTATCGTTTAAGTTTACATACGCACTCACATGGAGTAAGTACTCATTGGAATCAATGTGCGATGCTTTAAATTTTCCTTGAAACAACGAACCTGATCTATGATTGCGGGCATTAAAGTACATAGTGTACCCTGTCCCGAGTCGCTGCATAAAAGCTTCTATACCATTTTCAACGAGCGGTGTAAGTACGAAATGAAAATGATTAAGAATTAGTCCATATGTAATGAAAGAAACAAGTTTTGTCGGTTTCTTATCCATTTTTCTTTCAAAAGAGTTTTCATAGATGCTACCAATTGGATCTTTAGTGTTGAATTCCACCATACTCTGGAGGAACCTATTAACATCTGTTACATCATTAAAGATCCTTCGCTTATCAACTCCTCGATTAAATACATGATAATATTCACCAGGGACAAATGGAATTTTTCGTATCGACATATTAAAATTCTACCACTTGGAGGCAAGGCCTCCAAGTTGATAACGTGGAACATTTGCGGACTTACATCATTTTTGACCGAGAAGTGCTTTAATGCGATCTTCGACTGGGGGATGTGTCATAAAAAGCTTAGTTAAAAAACCTGTTCCATTTTTTTTGGACCCGAACGGATTAGAAAGAAAAAGATGGGCGGTAGCGTGGTTGGCACGTTGCATGGGTCGACTATACTCTCCGATTTTTTTAAGCGCGGAAGCAAGACCGTCGGGATAGCGAGTAAGAAGCACTCCAGAGGCATCGGCCAAAAATTCCCTTTTGCGTGAAATGGCGAGCTGCATCAGTGTCGCAATAATGGGCGAAAGAATCGCAAGTACGATAGCAATGATAAACACCACCGGATGAACTTTGCGATCTCCATCGCCGTGACGTCCGAAGCCGGCCATACGTAAGAAGAAATCGGAAAGGAGGGTCACCACTCCAACGAGCACTACCGCCACGGTCGAGACAAGCATATCCCGATTGCCTACATGGGAAAGTTCGTGCGCAATCACTCCCTCAAGCTCGCTTCGGTCGAGGATGCCGAGAAGTCCGGTCGTAACGGCGACCACAGCATGTTCTTTGTTTCTTCCAGTTGCAAAAGCGTTCGGTGCGGGATCATCGACGATATACACGCGCGGCATAGGCAGTCCGGCAGTAATGGCGAGATTTTCAACGATATTCCATAGCTCGCGATGTTCCTCCCTTGAAACCGGGCGGGCGCCTGTCGTCGCAATGACAATCTTGTCTGAAAACCAGTAGCTAAAGACATTCATTAAGATCGAAAGAATGATCGCTCCGTAGAAAATACCCGGGCTGTTATATATAAAACTGAAGAGGTAGCCAAGACCGGCAACCACGATAAAGAAGCCGATCATAAGAAACCATGTCTTGCGGATATTTTGATCCTGATGAGTATAGATTGTTGCCATAGATATAGTATAAGTTACTCTCATTAAAAAACCCATGCTTACGCACGGGTATAATATTACCGATATATCCTCAATCCTTTTCCAAGCACAACGAGTCTAGAAGTCACTTTCCGAAGCATCGCAATGAAATCAGACATCGAAAGACGTCCCGATACCATGTACCCAGTCTGTTTATCAAGCACAAAACGCAGATCACTCTCTTGTGTCGCTTCAAAGACAAACGCTAGACTGTGTAGAGATTTCGTCGTAAGAGATTGGATGTATGTTATATTCCAGAAGAACGATGAGCAAAGAGCGGTCACACGGTTGAGCGCACCAACATTGTTTTCGAGTTCAAAAACAAGCGATATACTTTCTGGCTCTCCCACAATCACTTCTTCATCTTTTCCGATGATGTAAAACGCCGTGGTGTTACCAGGAACATCTTCAACCCCAGAAGCAATAGGACGCAAACCGAATTCACTACCTAATGTTCCTCCCAGTGCCGCTTTACGAGACGTATTTTTTGCAATTTCAAAACCACTGGCGGTACTTTCAACATAGTGGTAATGAGAGAGACCCATTCCTTGAAGAGTCTTTTTACACTGAATGATCGCCTCCTGACGGGAATATACTTCTTCGATATCAGAAAGACATTTCACGCTATCGTTCACCCATAAAAAATAGGTGATAGGAACATAAAGTGTCCCCACAACATACACACGATCGTTTTCATCCATATGCAGGAAACAGGTGATTGATTCATCCACGAGTCCCGAACGGGTGTTTCTGAATGGCACAATTCCATACTGCGATACTCCGGAAACGACACTTCTAAATACGTCTGAAATGGACTTTTGGAACAATACTGCGCCAAAATGAAATGGGGCTTCTGTACAAAGCCTCTGATAGGCAAAGTGACTGTATGTGCCCGGAGGACCGAGCACTGCTACACTGTTGGTATTCATAGATTACGGAGAACTATCCCTGTTTAATCTACATCACGACCGTATTATGTCAATCAGAAATACTTACGCTCGAACCAGCTCTTCAATCATTCGTTTTTTTAGAATTTCATCTACCATTTGAATTTCTCCAAGTGTTCCTTCGATGAGATCGTATTTGGCCGCTTCTTCGGCGGTTACCCACGCAAAGTCGGTATTATGTTTGTCGATAAGTTTTACCTCGCCGGAAACATAGGGGGCGTGGTATGAAAGCACGAGAATCGGCACTCCGTCTGGACGGATGAAGGTGATGTCGAGCAGGAATTCAGGTTTGCCAATTTCGATATTCACTTCCTCCCGCAATTCTCGGCGCATAGTGTTTTGCAGAGCGTGATACCACTGATCGCCATGACTCGGTGTGGAGTGGATGTAATCGTCAATCTCAAGACCACCGCCTGGCACATTCCATTTTCCTGGATATGCTTTTTTCTCGAGGGCTCTTTTTGCAATTAAAAATTTCCTCTCCGGTGTGTAGACGATGATGGTAGTGACCACCCGATGAAGCTCCCTACTTAATTGTTCGTTGTTATCCATGCGACCATGGGATACTAAAACTTCACTTCAACAGGCTTTCGAGCGGCTTCCTCGCCATTTTCTAACTCAAAGAATTCCATTTTAGCGAAGTTAAAGACGTTCGCGATGATGTTTGGAGGGAAAGAATCGATCATTGTGTTCATGTCGCGCACCGTGCCGTTATAGAAACGGCGTGAGGCCTGGATTTTGTTTTCAGTATCAGAAAGCTCTCGCTGCAATTCAAGAAAATTCTGATTGGCTTTGAGTTCAGGATATGCCTCTGCGATAGCAAAGACCGACTTCAATGCCCCGGTGAGCATATTTTCCGCCTTTCCTTTTTGCTCGATGTTCGAAGCGCCGATCGCAGCTGTTCGGGCTTTGGTGACGTTTTCAAACGCATTGTTCTCATGCGTGGCGTAGCCCTTCACGGTGCTCACGAGGTTTGGGATGAGGTCGTAGCGGCGCTTGAGCTGAATGTCGATATCTGACCATGCTTCCTTCGCACGGTTGACGAAAGAAATAAAACGGTTGTAGGTGAAGATCACCCAGAAGATGAGGATGGCGACGATAGCGATGATGATGTATAAGAGGGTCATGTAGAATAGTTATTTAGTTACTAGTTGTCAGTTGCTAGTTAGGGATAAAATGACTCGAGCATTATACCACGTAAAGGAAAACTCTACCAAGTTCCCTACACAGCGTCCTCTGTCTTCTTTTCTATGGGGGCCAAAGCTTCTTCAGGCTGTAGAGGTACTACGAGTGACGCGAGTAGATACGCCACGATACCCGGCACAAAACCGGTGAATATAACGATCAAAAGCCAGATGAGCCGTAGCACCACCGGATCAGTATGTAGATACTCGCCCAGCCCACCTACGAGTCCCGTAAACACCTTATCTTCCCTGCTTCGGTATAACTTTTTCATAGTTTCATTATACACTATCGCGTGGTACTTGACATATTAAATAGGTATGCTATACTTGTTTGTAGAAAAGGACGAATGGTTCGACATGTAGTGCATTGAGCACCTGAATGAATCCTGCGGACCTACTGAGGCCACATAAAGGACGAAACAGGTCGAATACTAAGCGAACCCCCTGTGTTCCACCCGCCGAGACTTTGATCTTTGCGGGTTCTTTTTTTCTAAATTTTAAATCCCTACAACACCCCCTCTTCCCACGAACTTGACAGACCGACGTACATACATTAATTTCATACATAGATAGACATTCTGTTATGAAGGTTTAAGTAACAGAGATATGGTGGCTGTACTTGCTACAGAATGTAGTCTACGCAGAGATCGGTCCATCCTGACGCTCTGATACACTAGTCATCGACACTGACATTTGTGGTTGATGTTCGTTGTGTGAAATGTCGGAGCGTGGCACCTTCCCACGCTCTTTTCTTTTTACAAAATAGATGTAACGAAATCCTCCGATGTGCGTACGCACATCGGAGGATTTTTCATTTACTTTTCACTTTACACTTCCTTTCTTTTTTCGTTCGGGTTCACTTTTAACTTTGCACTTTAAACTTTTCACTTCCCTAATATTCCCCTCCCATCCCTCCACCCATCGGTGGTTTCTCTTCCTTAGGCTCTTCGGCGATTGCTACTTCAGTCGTTAACAGAATTGCTGCAGCAGAGGCTGCGTTCTCGACACCGCTTCTGGTCACTTTGACTGGGTCAACAATGCCCGCTGCAAGCATGTCTGGGATCATTTCATCCGTGAGTGCGTTGTAGCCCATGTTGCCTTTGCCATTCTTCACTCTCTCGACAATGACCGAGCCATCATCCTTGCCCGCATTGATAGCAATCTGTTTCAAGGGTGCCTCGAGAGCTTTGAGCACGATCGAGAAGCCTACCTCCATTTCATTTTTAAAATTATTAGGTTTGTTCTTCTCTGTCTTCATCCATTCCTCCACTTTCTGCGCGGCCTTCACGAGCGCCACGCCGCCGCCCGCCACGATTCCTTCCTCGATCGCTGCCTTGGTGGCGTTGACTGCGTCCTCGATTTTCAACTTCAAATATTTCATCTCGGTCTCCGTCGCTGCACCCACACGAATGACCGCCACACCGCCAGCGAGCTTGGCAATGCGTTCCTCTAATTTTTCCGTATCAAATTTTGAATCTACGTTTTCTTTTTGTTTCTTGAGCTGCGCGATACGAGCTTCAATTTCAGACTTTTTACCCTTGCCACCCACAAGAATGGTCTTGTCTTTGGTTGCGATAACTTTTCGAGCTCGGCCGAGAACATTCAGATCCGCGCTCTCGAGCTTGAGTCCGAGATCTTCTGAGATAACTTTCGCGCCCACCGTCACTGCAATATCCTGAAGCATCTCCTTCTTTCGATCGCCGTATCCCGGCGCTTTCACTGCGAGGACACTGAAGCCTCCGCGAAGTTTGTTCACTAAAAATGTGGCCAGCGCTTCGCCTTCCACATCTTCGGCAATAATCACCAGTTCTTTCTTGCCCGTCTGTGCCAGTTTCTCAAGCAAAGGAAGAATCTCTTTGATCGACGCGATTTTCTTGTCGGTAATTAAAATAGCCGGGTCTGCGTAGTCTGCCTCCATTCTCTCGGGGTTCGTCACCATATACGGTGACACATATCCTTTATCAAACTCGATACCGCCTACTACTTCGGAGTCCACACCCAAAGTCTGTGACTCCTCTACCGTTACCACTCCGTCCTTGCCCACCTTCTTGATAGTATCAGCGATAATGGTGCCGATTTCTTCTGACTCGGCAGAGATGGTTGCCACTTGGCGTATCTCATCATCACTTTTAATTTCTTTAGCAATGCCCTTGAGTGCTTTCACCACTTCTTTCGCAGCACGCTCGATACCCATGCGGATACCCATGGCGTTTACCCCCATGGTGGTGTGGCGCATACCTTCACCGACAATCGCTTGGGTTAAAATAGTCGCGGTGGTCGTACCATCACCGGCAACATCATTTGTCTTACCAGCAACTTCTTTTACAATCTCCGCGCCCATGTTTTCGAATTTGTCTTTAAGCGTGATTTCACGCGCGATCGACACGCCGTCGTTGGTAATCGTCGGTGCTCCATAGCCTTTGTCGAGCACAACATTTCTTCCACGAGGTCCGATGGTGATCTTCACCGCGTCAGCAACAGCATCAACGCCTCTTTTCAAAGCCTTCCGAGCGTCTTCGTTGTATTTAATTATTTTGGACATAGTTTTTTTAAATCCGAAACTCGAATATCGAAATTCGAAAATTGTACCTTAATCTTATTTTTTCGTGCTTCGTATTTCTGATTTCGCGTTTACTTAACAATTGCTAATACCTCATTCTCCCGTACCAGAAAATATTCTTCGCTGTCGATCACAATCTTGTCGCCCCACTGAAAAAGCACCGTTTCGCCGCCTTTCAAATTCATCGGTATCCATTTACCATCTTCGTGTCGGCCAGAGCCAACCGCGATGACCACACCGCGTTTCGCTCCCTTGTCTTCACCAACGGTTACCGGAATAATGATGCCGGATTTAGTTTTTGTTTCTTTTTCTTCCGGCTTTTCTTCGCGGATAAGCACCCGGTCACCCAAGGGTGTGATGCCTACTTTCTCTGCTTTGCTTTCTTTCTTCATATATTTAAAGAATTAGAAACTAATAATGTGAATTAAAAAGCCTCGAAAGGCTTATATGACTTGTATTATAGTGACGGGCTTCCACCGATGCAAGTTTCTTCAGGAGACTATGCTAAAAATTCCATCCGACCCGATAAAAGTCAACAAAAAAACCGATTACCCAAAGAGTATCGGTTATTAGATCACTTACACCACCACTTCGTAACAACCGTTGTTTGATCGAAGTGCACCCGACTCCTCGAAATAATTCAGGTACCGTCGAACATTCCAGAAGAGCGGAAACAGAAACCTTTTTTCCTGTTGCAGCTTTTCAGAGAGTTGGGGTTCGGTGAACTGTTTCATCTCTACCATCAACTCACCCATCCGTGTGACATTTTCGTCGATCTTGTTCATAAGATTTCACTCGAAATATATTTGCGTCTCCGTTCGCTCAGCATTAGTGCCAATGTAATAACAGCGCTTTATCTCACAACAACAGTGGTAAGAATAAATCTCGCCGGTTGTTGTTTTTTTAAGACGGACACCTCCCATCGATCGGTAACCATCCCTTGCGTTTAGCAATAAAGGGTCCGCGCTTATGTGAGCATTAAAAGCGGCCACAATTTCTGACCACCGTACATTTTCAAGAATGTCGTGTTCAACGATGAGAGTTCCGGGTTCAAACTTCGGTTCAAACACAGGCATTTCGTAAAAGGGACTGGATAAAGTGTGCACTGGTATTCCTTTTCTTTATTTGAAGAACTTTAGATACTCTAACAAACAGGGCTTTCTAAGTAAACGATAGAGTTTTTTGACTTTTCAGGGGCACATGCTATTATGACCCCAATGAGCGTAATTTCTCCGTTTCTACCATATATCCAGATCGTTTTGGCCGTTCTTCTTGTTGGAGCGGTGCTTTTACAGCGCACCAGTGCCTCATTGGGCGGTGCCTTTGGAGGAGACAATTTCAGCTCTGCATACCACACCCGTCGCGGCTTCGAGCGAACACTCTTTATCGCCACCATCATCATTGCCATTTGTTTTGTCGCTGCATCATTTATTGCTTTGCTAATCAAGTAAATACTAATATACGAATTGTTGCCAATATACTAACGGCTACAAATGTCTGTCTTTTCTTATTCGTTGCCATTCGTATATTTGCACTCATTTGTAGATTGGTATCTTAATGAAAAACTTTCTCAAAAAAATATTCACCAAAGAATTCATAACGCCGGGTGATCGCGGACTGCGCAATCTCACTCGCAATTTCAGCCCCACTGAAAAAGTGCTGTTTTCCCTTTTTGTGATTGTGTTCGGGCTTTCCACCCTCTTTCTTGTATGGAATGTCAACCAGTCTTTTCTTGTCGAAATCCCCGCTTCAGGCGGCGCGCTCGTTGAAGGGATTGTCGGTACGCCGCGTTTCATCAATCCTGTACTAGCGCAGGGAGATGCCGACCGTGATCTCTCGGCACTCGTCTATTCCGGACTTCTCAAGGGTGAAGAGGGTGGCAGGCTTGTGCCAGACCTCGCTACAAGCTACGCCATTTCAGATGACGGTCTTGTGTATACTTTCATGCTTCGAGACGACATCTTTTTTCATGACGGCACGCCGGTAACTACGGACGATGTTGAATTCACGGTGCAAAAAGCGCAGGATGCGGCGATCAAAAGCCCTAAACGCGCCAATTGGGACGGTATTGTGATAGAGAAAGTCGGTCCGAAACAAATCCGATTTCTTTTGAAATCTCCATACGCCCCCTTTATTGAAAACACCACCCTCGGTATTCTTCCAAAACATATTTGGAAAAATGTCGATGCGGATCAATTCGCCTTCAGTCAATTTAATATCGAACCATTAGGTTCCGGACCGTTTGAAGTTTCAAACATTAGGCGCAACTCCGGTGGTCTGCCACAATATTATGAATTCATGCCCTTCAAACATTACGCTTTGGGCAAACCCTACATCACTCACCTCACCATTAAATTTTTCTCAAACGAAAAGGCACTTATCACCGCGTATGAAAGTGGAGACATTGAAAGTTTGAACTCACTCACTCCTTCTGAAGCATCGGTCTTAGAAGAGAAGGGTGCACGAGTTGAAACCTCCCCTCTACCTCGTGTTTTCGGCGTATTTTTTAATCAGAATCAGAAAGTGCTTTTTGCCAACGCCGCAGTCCGAGAAGCGCTTAACATAGTAATCCCGCGCGCACGGATCGTACAGGAGGTACTTAAGGGATACGGAACGGAGATTGACGGACCCATCCCCCCGGGAGGCATTTTAGGTTCAACTCATGAAGTGGTAGATGAGAACATGGACGATGTCACCCGACGAGAAAAGGCTCTGGCCACACTTACTAATGATGGTTGGAAGAAAAATGAGAGGGGCATGATGGAGCGCACAACAAAAACAGGTACAGAGATGCTTTCGTTTAGCCTCTCCACTTCAAATGCACCCGAACTCAAAAACGCCGCGGAGATCCTCCGAGAAGAATGGGCGAAGTTAGGTGCTGAAGTCAGCGTGAAGGTGTTTGAAACCGGCGATTTAAACCAGACTATCATCCGACCAAGAAAATATGATGCGCTCCTTTTTGGAGAAATCATCGGCCGAGACCTCGATCTTTTTGCCTTCTGGCACTCATCACAACGCAATGACCCGGGCCTCAACATCGCTCTCTACGTCAACAGCAAGGCGGACAAGCTGCTCACTGAGGCTCGGACGCTGTCGGATCCGCACGAACGAGTGCTTCGATACGAGAAGCTTGAAGAGATGATTCGCGCCGACGTTCCCGCCGCATTCACGTATTCCCCAGACTTCATCTACATCATTCCAGAGAAGATCAAAGGTTTCTCACTAGGACAGATTACTACCCCCGGGGACCGATTCATGAATATCCATCACTGGTACATCAACACGGATAAAGTATGGAAAGTATTCGTCAAGAATGAGGAAGCGAGTGAGCCATCAACAACTAACAATAATTAAAAGAATAATTAATATTATGGATACAGATAACAAACAGACAACAGCACCAAAACCCGCTTCGCATTCCCACGGCGGTCACACTCATAGTAGAGAACATGCTCACGGCCGAGGCGGCCAGCGAAACAGCGCTCGCAAGGAACGCGGTGGTGGACGCTCCCGTGGACACATCAGACCGCTTACCCCTAAAGTAGCGGCGGACGTGATTCCTCCTATCGGCGACGCGGTTCGCGTCATTCCTCTGGGCGGTGTGGAGGAGATCGGCAAGAACATGACCGTCGTCGAATACGGCAACGATATCATCATCATTGACTGCGGGTTTCAATTTAAAGACGAAAACACTCCGGGTATCGATTATATCTTACCCAACACCAAATATTTGGAAGAGAACAAGCACAAGATCCGAGCCATGATCGTTACCCACGGCCACCTTGACCACATCGGCGGCATTCCCTACGTTATGCCCCGCATCGGTAACCCACCTCTCTACTCTCGAAACCTCACCACAGTGATGATCAAGAAACGACAGGAAGAATTTCCTCATCTCGCACCCCTTGATATTCGCGTTGTAGAAAAAGACGACACACTTAAAATCGGTGCTCTTACCGTGAAGTTTTTTGCCGTGACGCACACCATCCCGGACGCCATGGGTATCATTATCGAAACACCGTACGGTGCCATTGTGCACACCGGCGATCTTAAGCTTGATCATGTCGATGGTATTCCTTCTGAAGAAGAGGAAGCTGAGTGGAGCAAATTTGAAAAAGAAAAAGTACTCCTCCTTATGGCGGACTCCACCAACGTGGAAAACCCTGGATTCTCGATTCCTGAAAAGCAGGTACACAAAAACATCGAGGAGATTATCAAAAACACCAAAGGCCGTTTGATCATCGCTACCTTTGCGTCGCTCCTTGAACGTATGATCAAGATCATCGAGATCTCTGAAAAATACGGTAAGAAAGTGGTGGTAGAAGGACGAAGTATGAAAACCAACCTTGAGATCATCAAACACTTAGGGCTCCTCAAAGTGAAGAAAGAGACACTGATCGCCGTTGAAGATATGGACACCTTCCCTCCGGAGAGGATCGTAGCTTTAGCAACCGGCGCGCAGGGCGACGAGTTCGCCGCTATGATGCGTATGTCCAACAAGTCCCACAAACATTTCAAAATTAACAAAAAGGACACGATCATGCTTTCGTCATCGATCATTCCCGGCAACGAGCGCGCTGTCCAGAAGCTCAAAGACAACCTTTCCCGCCAGGGCGCCAAGCTCATTCACTATCGTATTGCCGATGTACACTCATCCGGTCATGCTAACCGCGATGAAACGGCGTGGATCCACAAGAAAGTGAAGCCGAAATACTTTATGCCAGTGCACGGGTACCACTACATGCTCCGCGTGCATGGCGACATCGCACGAGAAGCAAACAACCTGACCGAAGCGGAGATAATTATTCCTGACAACGGCGCAGTCATCGAGATTCAAAGCAAAGGCGAGAAAATCGTTCGACTCAAAGAAAGTGCTCCGTCAAACATCGTTATGGTGGACGGTTTCTCCATTGGCGATATTCAGGAGGTGGTCATCCGCGATCGCCAGATGCTCGCACAGGACGGCATCTTCATCATCTTTGCGATCGTCAATAACCAGACTGGCAAGCTCAAGAAATCTCCGGATATTATTTCCCGTGGTTTCATTTATTTGCGCGAATCCCAAGAACTTCTCCATCAGGCAAGGATCGTCATCAAGCAGACTGTTGAGAACTCAACTAAAGGTATGAACCCGATCAACTTCGACTACGTGAAAAACAACCTAACCGATGAGGTAAGCAAATATCTATTCCAGAAAACTAACAAACGCCCGATCGTTATTCCAGTATTGTTGGGGATATAGATTCAGGACGCAGGATTCATGATTTGAGAGTTTCAGAACTACCCCCGCGAGCTTCGCTCGCGGGGTTCTCTGTAACATACAAAAGAAATCCACAAATTACTCTGCATTTCCAGTGTATAATTAAGTGTAATGAAATTTAGAGAGTCCAATCACAGTACACACAAACTTTTTGCTATTCTTCTGTTAGGGTTCATTTTCACCTTCCACACCACGCTTCCTGTGTACGTGAGCTCAAACTTTCTATCAACGTTCGCGAGTACGAAGACGGTTGGTCTCATCTATTCAATCGCTTCCCTGATGGCGATCATAGGACTTCTCCAGTTCCCTCGCCTTCTGCGCCGATTCGGCAACTATGAGACATTACTGCTGTTGATCGGTCTCGACGCACTCTCGCTTGCTGGACTCATATCCTTCAAGAGTGTCTGGTGGGTTGCCCTGTTCTTTGTGGTGAATAGCGTTATGATTGCTCTCGCCTCTCTCACGATCGATATCTTCCTCGAACACAGCTCCGACAACAAACACACGGGCGGCATCCGTGGCCTTTTTTTGACCGTCATCAATATCGCCTGGATCATTTCTCCGTTTCTCACCGGACTTTTGGTACAAGAAACTGAGTACCAGACAGTCTACATTGCAGCCCTGGTCCTATTAGTACCTCTTCTTATGCTCCTCGCCTATAACTTCAGAGATTTCAAGGATCCTCGATATACTCGCATCGGCACGTTTGAAGGACTAGAGATGGTTCGTAACAATCCAAAATTCCGTAGTATCTTTTCTGCCAACATTATTCTCAACACATTTTATGGTTGGATGGTAATCTATACACCGCTCTACTTACACAACACCATCGGCTTTGGTTGGCCGACCATCGGCATCATTTTTACCATCATGCTTCTTCCATATATCATTTTCGAACTGCCGCTCGGTCGCTTGGCAGACAGCCACTTCGGAGAAAAGGAGCTCATGATTGCTGGTTTCATTATTATCGCGACGTTCACCGCCCTCCTTGCCGTCATTCAGGTACCGAACGTATTCCTCTGGGCGCTCGCCTTGTTCATGACACGCGTGGGAGCGGCTATTGTGGAAGTCATGATCGAAACCTATTTCTTCAAGCAGATCCACGAGCGTGATTCCGCTATCTTGGGACTCTTCCGAACCACCCGTCCTCTCGGGTATTTACTGGCACCCATCCTTGCAACGATTACCTTCGCTTTTGTCGAACCCCAATACTCTTTCGTGGTGCTCGGAATTATCACCCTCTTTGGACTTGGATACAGTTTAGAGCTTAAAGATACGAAATAATACCAATATACTAATTGTTGCAAATATGCGAATGGCTACAAATGTTAAGATCTTGAGTATTCGTAGCCATTTGTAGATTGGTACTCATTCGTATATTGGTATTTATCTTTCTGAGTCAGATAGAAATCGCATCAGGTATACCGTGATGAACACGATGACAAGGGTAAGGATAAACGCATAAGTAAATTTCATCAGAATTGAGTTCTTATCCAAAGGGAAAAGGTATTCAATAAGCGCACGGATAGCGTCGTTCCAAGCGATACCTGCAGCTATTCCAAAACCACCAGCGACAAATCCTCCGATTCGCGCTTTCATTTCTTGAGTGGTCTTTTTGCTCTCTTCTTTGATTCGATCGAGGGACATAACTATAGTATAGCTCTTTTGCTTTGAAGATACGCAGCAATTTCATCTGCGTCGCTATCCGCAAGGATGTAGCCATCAATATCCAAAGTGGGTGTTTTTGTCTGTCCCGATTTAGTAACCAATTCTTCAAAAAAGACTTTGTTACCTAAAACTTCTCGCTCTTCAAACGAAATATTTTCCTTTTTTAAATACTGGAGTGCATCCTTACACCATCGGCATCCTGTCTTGGTGTATATAATGATATTCATGCCGACAATAGTATCACATCTTCACTGCTTCAAGGAAAAGGAAGAGTGGAATTTCTTTTCGGGCAGTATTTTCCGCATCTTGCCGCGGACCTGGCTCGCTTTCTTTGTGTGAAATCCATTCCTCCAAACGCGTGACCGCGAAACCATTTTTAGCGAATGTTTTGAAATACAGCTGGAGCGGACGGTGAAATGAATATGTAAAACTTTTATTGTCTTTTTCGCCCGGATTCATATCTATCTTCTCGCGCGACTCGGAAAGGTATCGATCGATGCGGCGATATTGTACTTTTCCCGCATCATCATATCCCCACCCCGACGCTTTAGGAATTCGGAATGCAGGGTGGTTGAGTACCACAAAAAGTCTACCTTGTGGCTTCAGGACCCGCGAACATTCAGTAAACGTGCCAGCAATATTTTCAATGTTCTGAAGCGCTAGTACTATGGTCACAACGTCAACAGACGCCGAGTCAATCATACAGAGATTATCTGCCCCAGAAACATGATAGGTGATCTCCTTCGGGGAATTCTTTCGAGCGATCTCGACAAGCTCTTTTGAAAGATCCGTACCGATCACTGTAGCGCCGGCTTTATGAAATTCCCTCGAGAAAAATCCTTGCCCGCAAGCAAGATCGAGGATAGTCTGGCCTTTGCTAGGCGTAAGGAGCCGAAGCAGGTTCGGCAATATCACTTCTTTTTGATACGTCCCCTCTTTGTGTTCCAAGAGGTCGTCATACCAGAGGGCTACATGTTCCCAGGAAGTGTCTCTTTTCTTCATGGTACAGAGTATAGTATATTCGCTCCGACCTGGCTATTTTTTGTACGTCTCTCGGCCAGCCTCAAATTGCTTTCTCACACTTCGCCATCGGCGCTTCATATCCTGTGTTAACTTTTCAAGTTCATCGGGGTCAACATTTTTCAACCCTTGGTAGTTAGCTTTAATTTCCTCGACGGCTTTCTCATAGGTTGTTTCCGTAACATCTTTCATTTTTTCGAGGCGCTCCAGCACATCGGCCCACATGGTATGCATCCAGCTTTTCATTGCGCCTCGATGTGAAGCTGCCCGTTTTGACCCATAGAAATACCATGCCGCGACCACTGAAGCGACGAGAGTGAAGTTCACAATTTTTTTAACGTTTTGGTGATTCATGTTATTTACGTTTTTTAGGGATAAAAGAAATAAATGAGGTTATGACTTTCAATAAGGCCATGACTTTTAGGGTCTTTTCCCCAACTATATAACGGACTCGACGCACGTCGCTTACCAGTGCTTCACTCTCTTCGGAGATCGTTTTGATCGTCCGTGTGATGCGGCGGAGCAAGATCATAAGCCATACCGCCAGAATCACGCCCATCACAGCAAAAATAATCACCACGATCGTGGTGATGAAAAAGAATATATCTGCGTGAATGAAAGTTTGGGTGTTCATAAAGTTGAGGTTGCTGTTAAGGTGGAGGTTCCAAAACGCACAGGGATACGATGCTCCTTGTCGTGTTCAGGCAAGCCAGACGGATTATCTTTCATGAAGATGAGTGTGCCTGTGTGCGTTACCGGCTGGGCGAAGGTCAGTGTAGCCTTAAACGGCACGAACTCAGGAGTCATCCACTCACTCTGCGCTTGCGCGATACCTACCGCCAACTCTTTTCCGTTCGCATCAATGAGTCTGACGGGGAATGACGCTTCGAAGTACCATGTGCCGCGGGCCACGCCAGAAACTTCAAACGGACTTTTCACTATCTCGTTCGGCCGAGGCACCCCTACTCTGATCAAATTCTCCATCTCAATCTCTGTGCCGAGATTTTCTCGAAAGATGGTGCCATCCGAGGTAGCACATTGAGCCGGATATGACTTCATGATTGGGTACCCTGCCGCCACACACTCTTCAAAGGTGCTTATCATGTGCCGATTTTTAGAATACAGAGCGGTAATTGATCCAATAACGATAATCGCCAGTATAGCGATACCTAGTCCAATAACGCGTTGCCTCATATTTCAATTGTAGCGCACGTATCCCCACCTGGATACTTGCGTGAGGCGATACCTGTGCTATGCTTCTAATCGAACAGCAGTATGTTCGTTTAGTTCCTTGGCGCAGTCGTGATAGCACGACACCCCCGAAGCCTTATGCTTCGGGGTATTTTTTTACCATAACTTTTCTTTTTCCATGAGCACGATATAATGTTTCCTTGTAACATTAATAATATATCGACATCGCAATGAAGATTTCAAAAATATTCGGACGGGAAATTTTAGACTCACGAGGCAATCCGACGGTCGAGGTAGATGTTGTGCTACGCGACGGATCGTTGGGACAGGCAGCGGTACCCTCGGGTGCTTCCACCGGATCTCACGAAGCGGTTGAACTCCGGGACGGCGATAAAAAACGATACGACGGGAAAGGAGTACTAAAGGCAGTATCGAATGTAAACGGAGAGCTAGCTAAGGCGCTCAAAGGCAAGGAATGGGACCAACACACCCTCGACAAAAGAATGATCGAACTTGATGGCTCAAAGACTAAAGAGCGGCTCGGTGCCAACGCCATCTTAGGTATCTCTCTGGCCTTCTCGAAAGCAGCCGCGGCCAGCAAAAAAATTCCTCTCTACAGCTATTTCCAAAAAATAGGGAGAACAAAAAAGCCTGTTCAATTGCCAGTACCCATGATGAATATTTTGAATGGTGGCAAGCACGCCGAACACTCTACAGATTTTCAAGAGTTTATGATTGTTCCTCACGGCGCTCCAACCTTTAAAGAAGCGCTGCGTTGGGGTAGCGAGGTATTCCATACACTGAAAAAAATTCTTCATGATCGCAACCTCAGCACTTCGGTCGGCGACGAGGGAGGTTTTGCTCCATCACTCCCCTCAAACGAAGCGGCAGTAGAAATTATCCTTGAGGCCATTGAAAAGGCTGGCTACAAGCCGGGCAAGGATATCTCACTGGCCCTCGATGTTGCAGCTACCGAACTGTATAAAAATGATTCATACCATCTCGAACGTGAAGGCAAGACACTGTCGTCAGCGGAGATGGTGGAGTTTTATGTCGAGTGGTGCAAGAAATTCCCTATCATTTCCATTGAGGACGGTCTTGCTGAGGATGACTGGGATGGCTATAAGCTTCTCACCAAAAAGCTGGGGAAAAAAGTACAGATCGTGGGAGATGATCTTTTTGTCACCAACATCGAACGATTAAAAAGGGGCACCGAAAAAAATATCGCTAATTCAATCCTTATCAAGCTCAATCAGATTGGTACGGTCTCTGAGACTATCGACGCTGTGAATATGGCATTAAAAGCAGGGTACACTGCTATCATCTCTCACCGCTCTGGCGAGACAGAAGATACGACCATCGCAGACTTCGTTGTTGGTACTGGTACAGGACAAATCAAGACAGGGTCGCTCTGCCGTAGCGACCGCGTGGCAAAATACAACCAGTTGCTTCGTCTCGAGGAAGCCTTGGGAAAAAAAGCCCTCTATCTCGGAAAGAAAGTGTTCAATTTCTAATGAAATGAAAACCGCTCCGTCAAACGACGGAGCGGTTTTGCATTGAAACTACTTCTGCTCTCCTCCTGTAGGCTGTTCTGGCTTCTTTGTTGTATCTGCCATAGTATTTAGGTCTCTGTGCATTGTGTCGCGAACACAAAACACGTCGACAAATTATGTACCAAGGATGCTAATGCGCCGAGGTACGTCATTTAGTATACCCCTCTCGACTAGCCCGTATTGGGCTCCATCAAAGTATAGACAAGGCGTCAAAGGAATGACTTATTTGGGCTTGCAAAATGGTCATTTTGTGGCGTGGTGTAATATGATCGATAATTACATAACGAATAGATGTAAAAGTAAATATGTTTTAAATTTTTGCCCTCCTTTCTCCCCTGCGATAGAATGTACAAGTAATTTTAGATTTTATGAACAATATCTCCCCATCATCAACTCTTCTTGTCATCCTCGACGGATGGGGTTACCGCGAAGACACTAGCCACAATGCGGTGGCAAAAGCCAAAAAACCTTTTTTCGATATGCTATGGAAAAAATATCCCCACACACTCCTTGAGGCGAGCGGTCTCTCTGTCGGATTGCCGGAAGGACAGATGGGTAACAGCGAGGTAGGACACACCACCATCGGCGCGGGGAAAATCATCGACACTGATCTGGTCAAAATTGATAAGGCTATCGCTGCCGGAGAATTTGAGACCAACCCTGCTTTTCAAACGCTGTTTGACCATGTGAAAAAGCACAGCTCAACTCTTCATGCACAGGGACTACTTTCTGACGGCGGCGTACACAGCCACTATCGACATTTATTTGCCTTTCTCCAGGCAGCGAAAAAAGCAGGGGTAAAGCGAGTTGCTATTCATGTCTTTACCGACGGCCGCGACACGGCGCCACAGAGCGCAGGAATGTATCTTAAAACCTTAGAGGAAAAACTTAACGAAATCGGTGTTGGTTTTATCGCATCACTCTCAGGCAGATTTTACGCCATGGACCGGGATAATAATTGGGATCGGCTCGCCAAGACAGAAAAGGCTCTATTTGAATGCGAGGGAAACGTATGCACCATCAAACCTTCGGAGTATACAGCCGAACTCTACAAAGAAGGAAAACTTGATGAGCATTTTGAACCAGTGGTGTGCCTCGATCCCAACGGAAAAGGTTGCGCCATCCAAAACAATGATGCCGTATTTTTCTTTAACTTCCGAGCTGACAGGGCACGAATGCTTACCAAGAAAATTATCGAGCATTCCGGGAAACAAAACATATGTCTCGCTACACTTACTGAATATAAGAGCGACTTCAAGTGTCTTGTGGCATTCCCACCAAGCACCATCGAAACCACTTTGGCTGCGGAAATTTCCAAGGCCGGGTTAACGCAAGCGCATATCGCTGAAACGGAAAAATTCCCCCACGCCACCTATTTCTTAAACGGGGGAAGAGAAAAACCTCATGCCGGTGAGAAGCATATTCTACTTCCTAGCCGAAAAGACGTACCTACGCACGACCTCGCTCCGAAAATGAGGGCAGAGGGTATTGCCGATAAGGCAATTGAGGAAATTAACACTGGCACTGACTTTATTTTCATCAATTTTGCTAACCCTGATATGGTAGGCCACACTGCGAACGTTCCGGCCATTATCGAAGCGATTGAGGAAGTAGACACGCAACTCAAACGCGTGATCGAGGCACTCGAAGTAAAAGGTGGCATTGCATTCATTACCGCCGATCACGGTAATGCGGAGGTAAACGTTGATCCGATAACAGGAGAAAAACATACGGCTCATACCATCAACCCTGTTCCTGCTATTCTCGTCCCACTTGGAGGTTCTTCTTCCAAGCGGGACGAGCTCGCCCAGGGAACTCTGGCGGATATCGCTCCTACCATCCTTGCGATCATGGGTATCTCTCAACCTCAATCAATGACGGGCAAACGCTTACTTGGAGGTTCTTCCCCCAAATGTTAATCGATAAGAAGGTCCTGTAGTTCTCTCTGATCTTTCTTTCGTTCCTGAATATCGATAAGACTTGAAAGAGCGAATTGTTCGTACTCTTTAGAATTTTTAAATTGATTGAGTATAATATCTTTATTACAAATCCCCATCTTTTCAATTCCTCTATACTCATCCCAACTACTCCGCACCAACTTGGAGGAAGAACCTCCAAGTTGGTGCGTTTTATCATTAAGATTAACGTAAGCACTTACATGTAAAAGATACTCATTGGAATCAATATGAGATGCCTTGAATTTTCCCTGAAACAACGACCCCGATCTTTTATATTTATTATTAAAATAGAGGGTGTAGCCCGTCCCGAGACGCTGCATAAACGATTCTATCCCTTTTTCTACCAAAGGAGTCATGATGTGATGATAGTGATTCGGATTTAAACAGTATGAAATGAATGATACAAGAGGAGTGTCCTCTTTCTCTTTTTCCTTTAAGAAGGAATTTTCATAAATACTGCCTATTGGAACTTTTGTATTAAATTCAATCATGCACTGATGAAAACGTTCCACATCTTCTTTGTCCATAAAAATATCGCGCTTATCTACCCCACGATTAAACAAGTGATAATACTCACCCTCAACTAAGTTTACTTTTCGACTGGGCATGTTGTAAATTTTACTACTTGGAAGTTCTTCTTCCAAGTTGAAAACTCTTGATCTTCTGACTTTCCTCTACTTGGAGGAAGAACCTCCAAGTAGGTACTCTTACCGATTTGTCGATTACTCAGGGATTTTAAGCTGTTTAGGCTCGTCCGATACATTAAAAAGCGAGGATGCTATCCTCGCGTTGTTATCCGTGCGTTGTTATGCTTGCGTGCTGTGCTGAGACACACTCGTATTATTGCATTCTCATGGCAGCGGTACATGCCTCTTGCTGTCTAACACTTGCATTGAATCATTGAGCTCTATCAGCTCTTCCGCTTTGAACTGTTTGATGAGATGACAAGCAATCTTCCAATCGTAATCCGATGTGCGGGAGAATACTTTAACGGCCAGTTCGCGTCGAAACTTAAGCGTTGTAGCCCCGTCATATCTCGCCATTTCCTCCCGTACTCGATCGTAATCCGCCGGATCGGTGACCACGGTCACACTGACGTGATTTTTCGCCGCGCTGCGGAGCATCGACGGACCGCCGATGTCGATATTTTCGATGGCGTCCTGAAGTGTCACATCCGGTTTGGCGACGGTCTGCTCAAAGGGGTAGAGATTTACCACCACAAGATCGATAGGCTTGATCTCATGTTCTGCGACCACTCGCTCGTGATCAGGGTTGCCCCGGATGAAGAGTAGCCCGCCATGGACTTTCGGATGAAGGGTCTTCACACGGCCGTCGAGCATTTCAGGAAATCCGGTATACTCGCTAAGCTCGATGACCTGTAATTTCCTCTCTCGGATTGCTTTAGCAGTTCCACCGGTACTAACGATCTCTACTCCCATTTCCTGTAAAAAACAGGCGAAATCAAGCATTCCTGTCTTGTCCGACACCGAAATGAGCGCTCGCTTAATTCTCCGGTTCACTACGGCGTATGAAGGGACAATAGATCCTGACACAGTCTTCCTTTCTTTGATTGTTTAATTAACTATCACCAACCTCTGGGGACAGACTATGCCAGCGCAACGAGAAAGTCAACTTAGTTTTAAATTTTGGTTAACAAGAAACGTACCAGATACTTTATCTCATCTTTTCCTACGCCTTGTTTCGCCTCAGGACGAACATCGGTGATAGTAACCGAGACCCCCTTAAAAACAGATGGCTCATCAGAATTTTTGAGGCTCACTATTCGATGCTCTGTCCCCGACTTGAGGCTTAACGACAGTTTAACTTCCCCTGCCCACACGCACTGAACATTCGAAGGACATCGGCTGTCTTCCAACACTTTTAAAAATTTCAAAGTAACACCTTCAAATTCCGACTCCCCACCGACAGCAAGAGTTACTTCTTTCTTTTCTACAGTCTTCCCTGGTGCCTCATCGAGTTCGGTAGCCTCTACGATAGGCAATTCTTTTTGTCCTATTTTCCTCCCCCCTTCAATATGTTCTCGTGGAAAAAATACATCCGCAGTTAAAAAAAGTACGATAAAAATCCCAACAATCACTATGGCAACAACGATCGATACCCAAGAAATAACTTTCATCCCTACAGTATACCCGACGAACTCTAACTCGTCTCTTTCATGAGCTCACTAAGCTCACGTACATTCGCGGCCTTTACCCCTCGCTGTGCCATGATAAGTTTTCCTACCAAGACCGAGAGACTTACACACAAGACAGCGAGTGCAAACCCGCCAACAACGTCTGAAAACCAGTGTACATTCAAGTACACTCTACTTATTCCCACTAATAGAATGCAGAAGACTGAGATTGTTTGAGCGATATGCTGTGCATGACGATGTCGTATTACTTTACTGAGAATAAGCATGAACAATAGCAACACGACGCACACAAAGGTTGCATGACCTGAAGGAAAGCTGGCGTCGGGTGAGAGGAGAAAGGCATTCTCAGGTCGGAGACGACCGACGACGTTTTTAATAAACGGCACCGCGATAAGGGAGCTCGACAGAGAGAGGAATGTCACCCACGCGTAATAGAAGCGTTTCTCTCGCATGAGCGTGGCAAGAAGGACGAGGGCCGCTATCACACATACCGTCGGGCTGAGCACGTAACTGATACCGATCATCATTTCCGCTACCCACGGATTCCAGATACTTACCACAAAAGCGTTAACCCACGTATCGATATGTGAAAAAAATGTTTCTCTTCCTAAACTATCTTGGAGCGTCTTAAAAAATACATACAAGGAGATAACCGCCGCAGAGAGTGTGTAAAGATGAAAGCGGACGAAGATATGATGACGCTTGTTGATTGAGCGATACGAAAGTACAAAGACGATGGATAGTATGACGGCAAAAAAAATAAATCTGCCAATGTAGTGCGAAACAGCTTCATAACTAGCGCCGAAGATATATCCAACGAGCGAGGAAGAGACCGCCCATGCAATACCTCCGATGATGTTATAGAACCAAAACAAAGAAACCTTTACGTCACCGGCTCCAGCAAGGAAAGGAGTGAAAGCGCGCGCAACCGGATTAAACCGCCCAAGAATAAGTGCCTTGCCTGCATGTTCTTGCAACACTCTTTTCGCCTGCTCAATATGGCGCACTCGTATGAAAAAGTATTTACCAAGAGTACCTATGAACGCATAGCCGTAGCGCTTACCCAAGAAGTACCCGACATAGTCCCCGGCGATAGCCCCTAGCGAAGTAACGAGTATAAGAAGCGGTAAAGTGAACATGCCAAGCTTAGTGAGAAAGCCTGCAATAATAATGAGTGTCTGTCCCGGCACAAAAGCACCGATGAAGGGAATAGACTCGATCATTGAGACAAGAAACAGCAGCCAGTATCCGCCATATTCGACCGTCTCCCTACCCACCCCTAATAGATGAAAAATATTCACAGATAACATAGTAGCACGAAAGAAATGTAAAATTTAAAAGGCACGATAACCATTACGTATTTATTGACAAGGTAATAAAAATATTATAGTATGCTTGAGCATCATCACATCACTATCTACCATGAAAATAGCCATAAATCTCACCCGAGAAAACGTTGGGGGCATAACATCTTCCAATCTTAATTTAATAAACCACCTCTACAAGCGCGATTGCGAATTTGCGAGCATCGAGCTTACCAGTCGCATGTATATGAAAGGAGCATCGATATTTCGAAGCTTCGACCCTGAAATATTCGACCATCACATCTTAAATATTCATCATCTACCCTTCCCATCCATCATCGAAAAAAGTAAGAATCTACGTGATATTGAACATGCTTACGCGGAAATTATAAAAATTATCAGGAAAATCCTAAGAGATACACGACCAGACATTGTGCTTTTAAGCGGTACCTATTATATGCCCTGGCTCATCTCGATTGCCGCAAAGAAAGAGAAGCTGCCGATCGTGTTATGGTATTCAGGGGTGCTGGCGAAGGAGACATCGCATCAGCCGAAACATATACGAAAAATTTATTTGGCAATGGAAAAATCCATTGTCAGCAGTGCGTCAAAAATAATCTTCCCGTCTGAATTATGCAAGACGACGGTGGAGGACGACGTGCTGAAGAGTAAAATAAAAAACGGTTATGTCATTCCTAACCCCGTCTCAAGTATTTTCACAGACCCAGCAGCCATTGACGTATCGACTGATCGCAGGATCGCCGCCGTTGGCCGCTATTCGAAAGTTAAGAATTTTGACCGATATTTCGAACTCCACACCGAGTTGTTGAAGGAGAAATGGCGACATACCGCGTCGTTCGTCACCAACTCCGACGCAAATCTTGAAAAAGTTCCGAACACGATCGAAATGCTGCCATCCATGTCCCCCGAAGGATTGAAAAAGTTTTACCTCGCGCATGGTCTGATCATCTGTCCCTCTCTCTTTGAAACATTCGGCAATGTTCCGATGGAAGCGGCCTGCCTAGGTATTCCCGTGCTCGTCAGTGACAGAATGGGCTGCGCAGAAATCCTAAAAAAGGTAGGCTTGGCAAACATGGTGATTTCATTCGATGCACCGATCAACATCATCGCCGCGCGTGCTAAAGAGCTATGCGGCCAATCTATTTTGCCGAGGCAGTTGAACGCACTTAAGAGAATTCTTGATAACAATCTGGTAAGCGAGGAAATTCTCGCCGTGTTAAGTACCGTCGCTCACAAAAATGGAAAAGCCTGAATACCCCATGCGGATTAATAAATATCTGGCACACAGAAAATACGCTACCCGAAAGGGCGGCGATGAACTCGTGGCTAACGGAAAAGTATTCATAAATGGTAAACGTGCCGTCTTAGGCGACAAGGTGCACGAACATGATGTAGTCGAGGTGAAGCAAAAGGGAGCACCGAAAAAATATGTCTATTACGCCTACAATAAACCGAAGGGTGTTATCACCCACTCTCCACAAAACGGCGAGGAAGATATTCGACAAGCGCTCCCTCATTTAAAAAATGTTTTTCACGTCGGACGACTCGATAAAAATTCTTACGGACTCATCATTCTTACCAATGACGGACGTATTACCGACCCATTACTTAACCCTGCCTACGACCACGACAAAGAATACGTCGTTAGCGTCAAAGAAGTGCTACGCCCGAGCTTTGAGGAAAATATTGAAAAAGGTGTCAAAATTGACGACTATACCACTCGTCCTTGTACGGTTAACGTTATCAACGACCACCGTTTTAGCATTACCTTAACCGAAGGCAAGAAACACCAAATCCGACGGATGTGCGAAACACTTCACCTCACGGTGACTGATCTCAAACGAGTACGAATTTTGAATATTTCGCTCGGCAAACTTTTGCCCGGGGAATACCGCCCCATCGCCGGCAAAGAGCTTGATATGTTTTTGTCGAACTTGGGGTTCGATAGACCTCAAACTATACGTGAGTCGACTCAATGAGATACCAGATCAAGACGATACTTGCGATAAAAGGTATGACTACCCGATAAAATTGCAGGTGGCCAGTTCTATGATGAATTTCAGGAATAAGATCTGAGGCTGCAATATATAGAAAGATCCCTGACACTCCAGCTAAAAGATACGGCAAAAAAGATTCCAAAGCGTTTCCGGCAAAGTAGCCAAGGAGTACCCCGGGAATAGTGAGGAGTGATTGAAGAATATTCACCACAATAACTCTTTTCTTTGACCACCCTTGACTCAAAAGGATGCCGAAGTCCCCAATTTCTTGAGGAATCTCATGCGCGGCGATGCCAATCGCTGTCACAAGACCAAGGGCCGGATTAGCGATGTAGGCAAGAGCGATAACGATCCCGTCCAGAAAATTATGGAGACTGTCTCCTATGATAACCAAAAGTGGAAGCGACTCGGTATGTTCATCATGAGAATGCTCTTCATGTGCCCTACGAAAGCGCATGAGTGCGCGTTCCAACATGAAAAATAGAACGAACCCGACGAGCGCCGCGATAAATATTGAATGAGGCTCTTCGACCATTTCGATCGCTTCAGGCAGCATGTCCAAGAAACTAACCGCGAGAAACGCACCCGCAGCGAAGGCTAGGAGTGAGGTGGTGATTTTTTTGGCGAGGTCCGCTTTCCACACGAGTACCAAACCTCCAATTAATGAAAATATACCTCCAATGAGACTATAGAAAATAAGTTGTAGCATATAATATTAATTATCTTTTCGACATGGTTTACAGACCCCTGTAAGCTCGATGGAATGATTCGTAATGACAAACCCTGTGCTGTTCGCAACCTTTTTCTGATTGAAACACAGGAGCGTGTCGGAAATATCCTCTACCGAATCGCACTGCTCGCACACAAGATGGTGGTGGTGTGCGCGCTCTGACCACTCATAGAGCGTGCCCCTTTCACGCCAATTGATCCTATTTAAAAGCTTTTCTTTCTCTAAGTTCTCCACTACTCGAAACACTGTCGAATACGCCGTCTTCGGAAGAGATTTTCTGACTTTTTCAAAAATTTCCTTAAGAGAGGCGGGGGTCGCCCAACTTTTAAAGATTTCTTCGATTTTCTTCTTCACCTTTGTTTGACGTCGTACTTTCGTATCCATGCCGTCATGATACTCTATTCATTTATTAATGCAACTAATTTGCATTAATAAGCTACTGTTGCCTCACCGATGCTTCTTTCTAAGGCATACTTACGAGAGATTATACTTCTGATCTTCTCATCCACATCTTTCTAACGTAGGGAATCGAGAGAGTCGAGAGCAAGTATCCGAGAACCGGAACGATTGCTTTTAGTAGAACATGTGTTTCATTGATAATCAGGAGCCAGATGCTAGCAACAATATATGTTAAGGCCATGATGGTAATGCGCCTAGCAAAACTAGTCTCCCAGGCTTTGTCGAGCTCAACACGTTTATTGCGTTCCTGGATCACCTCAATATCTTTTTCTATCTCTTCTATAGTTTTCATATTTTAAAATTCTTTTATATCTCCTTCCACCATCGGAACAAACTCGATGTTATGCTGAGGTAAAATTTTCACAGGTAACACATGAGCTGAGCCGAATCGTGTTCCGTCATGCACAGGAAAAGCGACTTTTGGTTTGAGAAGTAAGGCATAGTCAATTGCTTCAGAAAGTTTCATCCATGGACCGGAAACGGGTAATGCCAGAATTTCTACAATACGTTTTGGATCAGTAAACGCGTCACCCGGATACCACAATCTCCCGTCGATAAAAAATCCCATGTTCGACGAAGACGGAATCGAGCTGTGCATCATGGCATGTTTTTCTCCGATACCAACAACCAACATTTCACCAAGCGTGAAATTCTCCTCATGTACTATCTTTGTGTGGCTGATATTTTCTTTCGTCAACAAGTCGCTAACAGAATTATTGCTATATACGAGCGCCTTCGGATTATTTTTCAAAATAACTTTCAATGAATCAAGATGATAGTGATCCTGATGCTCATGGGTAAACAAAACATAATCGATATTAGTAAGTGCAGAATGTGCCTCAACCGTGTAACTTCCAGGATCAGTGAGTATTCTTTTGCTTTTCGTCTCAATAAGCAGGCAACAATGTCTAAATTTAGTAATCTTCATGTTTCAAATATATCACAGAACTGATGAGTAATTAAAAAGCTCCGCAAAAGCAGAGCGTACTTAATTTTTCTGAAATCGCATGTACCGGCGTAAGCCCGACAACCCATCATGATGCTTGTGACTTTCCAGCATGTGCGAATTGTAGGCGTCTGAATTGCCGGCGGCCTCGAGGCGTCGCATGAAGTCTGAAAATTCCTTTGCCATCGCCACTTCCTCGTCGGAAAGGCTACGGCGGATTCCAAGCTTTCCGAAAAATTCGTAGTATTCATTAATCCTGCTGTTAATGAGCGCATGATCATCTTTGATCTTATCGGGAAGCACTATACCTCTCACCGTGAGCATGGGGCGGATAATTTCCGCCACCATAATGAACCCGCTAATCGCCGCCGGAGGATTGTCGGGAATTTCCTTTTGCACGTCCACGATGCGCCTGAAAAACGCTTCAGCGTCGATGTAGAGCGGACGGGAGATTTCATCACCCTCGATTTTCTTCCTCTTGGCGATGTGAATGAGCCATTCCTTGAGTTGTCCGGCCGTATAGCTATAGTGTCGAAGCGGCATACATCCGACTGATTCTGTCATTGACATAAAGAACTCCTTTTGTTGATTTCCGCCAGTATAGCAAAACAGAGCGACTTTCACCATCGCTGCTGTTTTTTCTAGATTTTAACCTCGCTAATTAGATCGTCGTACCATACACGAGCCAGACACCGAGCAATACATACACCAGAGAAACGAAATAATATGTTTGTTTGCTATGAAGCCACTTTAACAATTTCTTCATTGATCGAACCGTAGCAGTCATGTACACAAAACCTTCGATTAACAGAAGCCATCCAAGGATCGCGAGCACGCTTCCCAACGCCCCACCAAAATCACCCTTACTCATAACCACCAAAAGTCCCACGGCGATCTGAGCAATACCGATTGAGTAAATAAGACCCGGGCTTTTAAATACTTCATCAAGCGCACGAAGCGTCACCTTTCGGCGAATAAGCATCGCAACCCCGATGATCACCATCAGCACTCCCATAAACTGTGCTAAGAACGAAATATCCATTGTAAAATTCATTAGTCAATAATGAATACATTGTACGACAACATGCCCACTCCTCCAAGTCCACTTGTACACACCTACTTGAAAATATATTTATAGAATATTAAAGCCCCAACAATCAGTGCGATAACCGAGGCTATAAGCACTGCTCCAGCAGCGACGTCTTTTGTGTCTCGGGCAAATGGATGAAACTCAGGTGATGTAAGATTCATGTCGATTTCGATGGCAGTGTTGAACGCTTCAGCGACAAACACCATGCCCGCTACGATAACCAAGAGTGTCCACTCCGTAACCGTAATTTTAAAATAGACACCAAGCGCCACAGCAATGAGAAGTACGGCCACCTGCAGCCATGCATTATGCGTTGTCTTAAGAAACATTAAAATCCCCCGCCCTGCATGGGTAAAGCTTTGAGCGCGCTTCACCACAGAAAACTTTTCGTCATTCATAGCATAAGTATAGCAGAGCACGCTCTCTTTTTATAAAAAAGCACACTGGTGAGGTGTGCGTGGTGACTAACTGTGCCGGTTGTTAAAGAAGGTCGAGCTTGGTGAACCAATGTTTCCACACAGGCTCGAAGGTCATGGTACGAATTTGTTCGATGGTGAACCAACCCAACTCTTTTGCTTCTTTTTCCGCCCGAATGATCTCTCCTTTCGTCTCACAGGCATACAGATACCAGTGATGGACGTCGATGCCTGCCCGACAACTGTTTCCTTTCACTTCTTCGCTAAAAAGAAGTTCCGCGCTCACGACAGTAAGTCCGGTTTCTTCCCTTACTTCCCGAATCACGGCCACTTCCGGCAATTCGCCGACATCAACATGTCCCGCCGCTCCTGCGAATCCGTAGGGCGGATTGGTGCGGTCAAGGAGTAGATATTTTCCGTCACGAGCAATGAGCGCTCCTGCGGAATAGTGCATATGACGCATGTCGCTCGAGATACCTTCCTTGGGCAGAGCGTGGTCGTTGTCTTCGGCGTGTGTAATGTGTGGGTGCATAATATTTTTTTCTATCTGTTGCTATTATAACACATAATTAAAAACATTGCAAGTTATTTCCCCTCCCTCATACAAACGGAGTTTTTGACAATAAAAAAAGGAAGACCTTGGTAGATCTCCCTGGTGATTCACATCAGTGAATCGAAGAACAACTTTGCTGATTTTACGTCATGCTCACCTTCCAGACGCTGCCGTCTAAGACGTACACCACATTATTCTCCCAGTTGGAGAGGAGCATTTCTGCGGTGATATGCCTGTCTTGAACCTTGATGACCTTCCCATTGCTTGGGACGAAGATAATCAACTCTCCGTCATCAAGAATGGTGGCGCATACTCCTTTTGGCAGGATAGCGGCGTTGAGTTCGGGACTCGTGGCGTCTCCTTTCCAGACCTGATATGACGTGTACTCCGCGTCGAAGGTAAACTCGATCTTCCGGTAATTACCTTTGGAATCCGCGGCGATGACCGAGATGAATCGATTCCCTGCCCGTGCGGCGACAGGAACAAGACCGTCGAGTTCCCGTACCCGAATTTGCCCGCACGCACTGTCGCTAAACGGTGCGATGAGATACTTCGCCCCCATGGCATCCTGAACGCCGACGCCATCGAACCAGTGTGTCGAGTTCACCATGACTCCCCATGTGTTCTTAACCGACAGAATAGGGCGCCCGAGCATCTGTAAGGTGAGCTCGGTCAGTCCCTTATCCGTCACCAGGAACATACGGTTCTCATAGCGCACTATCCGCTGGCCGTCGAGAGTGAGCGTGAGCGGTGTTTCCTGAAGACCTTGCTCTTCAATGTAGGAAAAGACGAATGTCTGTCTGACTTTGTCGCCCTTGAGCCATCCCTTGCTCGTCTTTATCACTTCGCAGTCACGGCTTATTGCCTTTGTGATCCTGCGTTTCGTCGCAAGATCGATGAGCGCGCCGGAAGCGAGTAGTACGACTCCGCACGGAAAGATCCGTATGACGGGATCATTGCTGGCACTGAATACTTTCTCAAAGGCCAGCTTTCCTGTTGCGGTCACAATGACGCGTGCTATTTTTGCTGCCGGAGCAACTGCTGCTCCTGTATCGAAGGGAGATGGTGGTACCCCGCGTTGTTCGCTTTGGAACACCGCTTGATACCAGTCCCGAAGCCTTCCGGGGATGCAGGAGAAATCCCGCACCGCGTGGTTAAGCTTGACCCCCTTCGTGAATACCGAGGCCTTTTCTTTCATTCGCCGCTCCATTTCGTTTCGGTCGTAACCGTCGAGCGTTCCTTTAAACGGATGAATGCCAGAAAAGACTTGAAACGTGACGATCCCCCACGCGTACCAGTCGCTTTCGCGAGAAACGAGTGGAGAAAACCAGTCTCTGATCGAAGGCATCTTGGGAACCTTGGCGGGAATATCATTCCTGATAACCCAAGAATCCACATCGAGTGCCCGTGGTTCCGGACCTTTTTTACCGCCGAGCGCCACCATCCAGTTGAGCTCGTTCGCATCAACCATGATTGCCTCATGGTCATGCGCGAATTGCACCGTATCACGCATATAGTCAACGAGACGTGACGTATCTTTATCATTGAGCCCTACTTGCTGCCGAAAACTATTGGTAAAGATCTTCGCAAGCGCTTCACCCTCGGCATTCGGCATGTAGTACCCCACTTCAACGTCGCGGTCGTTCGTCACGATTCCCTGCGGCGCGATAATGAAGTCGTGCCTAATTCCCGCAAGGTGCTTGATCTTTTTTGCCATCGCGTCCCGGCGCATTTTGTCCGGATCGAGATAGATTTTGATGACGGTCCCTCCTTTTCGATACAAGGAGGCTTCCCCTCCCGTCGCGATATGATCGGTCGGATAGAGCGTGAGCGGACCTTTATGTTCCAGATTGACTCTAATACTCGACATGAGTTTCTCCTTTGTTGTGGCTGAGTTTGATAACTGCGTAGGAGATGTCGTCGAGCGGTCCTTTCCGACCATCTCGTGCGGCATCCTTGATCATTCGGTTGAGACGCCGTTTGGCAAACTCTCCCTCAGATGTCTTGAATGTCGTGAGCGACATGATCACATCGCGCCATTCAATACCGTCCACTTGTGTCACGCCATCGGTGAAGATAGCGATATAGTGGGACTGATTCAGTTCTGCTTCTGACAAGGAGATCGTAACGCCTCGCATGCCGTCTGCGACGCTTATCTCCGTCCGACTGACTTTCTCAAGCGTTTTACCACGCGGCGCATGCCAGTGCTCCTTCGTGAGACGGAGCGCTGCGGGGTCTCCGCCGTGCCCCACAATGAAGTCCTGCGGATGTTCGAGATAGATCGGATAAAACGGCGTGTTGTCTGCCCAATCGAAGCGATAGACCGACAGATCTCCGTTCACATGAACGATAGCGGCGACACCGTCGCCGTCAATGTGTATGAACCCGCCGGTCGGCGAGACAAACCCATAGATGCATGTCGCCAGCATGTCCCGTGCTGTAAGCCCGAGAATGATGCTTGCTTGGCGGATGCCGTCCCGGCGAATGAGGCCGACCTGCGGTGCGCCGAAAGGCGTACCGAGTTCGGAACATCCGCGTATCGCTTTCGCCGAAGTCAGTGCGATAGTGCGTGCACCGACATCGGTCTGTCCACCGGTCGAACAGCCGTCTGAGACCATAGCAAAGACGCTGTTGCCAACGACTCCTGATAGTGCGTAATCCTGACAGGGCTTGCCACTGGTGAAGTGGTCATGTCCGATCAGGAAATGCGCGTCTGCTGTCAATTTCATATTCATGCTAACGTCCTCCAAAGAAATAGCGGCGAGGATTGAAGGCCTCGCCGCCGGTTTGAGTTGATGATTCGCCGCACCTAAATTTTGGCAGCGATACTTTGACTCGGACCTCCCGTGCCCAATGACTGGGACTGCGAAGAGACCGAGTGAGAGACGAACTGGGCGAGCTTTGCAAGCTTGCCCGGCGTAGCATCTCCGGCGTCAATGAACTGGTCAAGTCCCGCCTCATTCTTGAATTCTTCCAAAGCCTCGGCAATGGTCTTGCCGGGAACCCGTTCCGACTGACCGGTAACATTGATCCCAATGATGACCGCATGGAGCGATTCCAATTTTTCCTTTTGCTTCGCCTCACCGGTTGTCTTCTGTATTTTCTTGACCGTGACTGTTGAGTTGTTGTCCTCACCGTCGGTGATGATGAAGACGATCGCGTTGCAATTGAAATCGCTTGCGATGAGCTTCCCACCGTACTCAACGACGGAAGCGACAGCATCGTACACAGCATCGAAGAGCGGCGTGAGTCCGTCCGGACGGAAAGGTTGATAGTCCTTGTCAGGATCGATATCCTTAAGCGGCTTGAAACCGTGGATTTCCGCGATTCCAAGCCTTGACGAAAAGACGACGACACGGATGAGCAAATTTTCCGAACGTGGGCTTTTTTTGCACGCCTGCACCGCGTTTTTGAGCGCGAGCAGAAGTCCGTCGGCAAACCTTTCCACCGAGCCGGTCACGTCCACCGCAATGGTGACAAGCGTGTACTCGGTTGCTCCAAGGCGTTCCAATCGGACCGCCGTGAAGGAGAAGTTACCACCTGCTTGATGTGACTGCATTTCAGAACCGTCTTGTTGGTCTAATCGAGGCATAGTATTTCTTGCGTGGTTGTATTTGTTGGGTTGATTAGGCGAGGAATTCTTCCGAGGTCGTCAGCGTCATGCCGCGGCCTTCCATTTTCTTCAGCCAGCCTTTCGCGATCGCCGGAAAATCCGGTCCGCCTGGAGGCTGTGGTACCGGCGAGGAACAATTGGTCAGAATGCTGAACTTCTTGATGTGTTCTTCGCCGATGTTGTCCGCGATCTGATTGACCGTCTCCAAGACGCAGTGACTGAGGGCTTCGCCCGAAACGGCGATTTCGTCAGCCTGCACGAGAACCTTCAAGAACTCGGTATTGAGTCCTGTCGAAGGATCGCTCGCCATCGGTACTTCCGCCATAAGCGCACCGTAATGCTCGGTGAAAGGATTGGTTCCCTTGGTGACGTAGTCCACGGTCGCGAAATTGTCGCGCTCCCACTTTCGGAGGGCTTCGGCAACATCTTCATGCACGTTGTGACCGGGCGTGCCGATGAGGCAGTGTTCCGGCCAGATCATGAGAGGGTACTTCGCCGCTTTCTCCAACGCGAGAGCGTACCCAAGCATGTATTGTCCGAGCGTTTTGCCTCCAAGCTGCGGGATTTTTGCGTGTTCGTTCCGCGGCCTCCAGATCCCAGCCTTCATGTCGGCCGGTGTGATGATCGTGAAAGGCGTGGGTTGTTTGCCATCCTGATTGCGCCACATGCCGGGGTGTCCCACATCAATGACGCGGTGACTGTCCAGCGTGACGTGAATGTCAGCCAACTTCGGGCCGACACGATTGATCATCTTCGTGAGCCGATTCATGTCCTTGTTGGCCCCTGCGACCGGCAAAGCCGATCCGGGCAAATCCATGAAGTCCACTTGGGGATCAATAATGACGAGATGTATGCTTCTTTTAGCCATAACAGTTTTGATTTGTAGTTGTCAACGAACGGTTAAGTAAGGATCGATGAAATGTAGAAGTTTTTACCACCCCACATTCATTCCTTACTGATCTTCTTGTTCAGAAGATCTTAAGATCCGTAAATAATAAGCCTTTTGCGTACCTTAAGATCCTCTGAGCATCTCTGCGGTTATAATACATATTTAAATTATTTTGTCAAGATATATCTTGACCTTCACTAAAAGGTGTATTAGAGTATTAAAAAAACCGCCACATACTGTGACGGAGTGATTTCATGATTTCGTTAAATGCTTGGTGAGTATGGCGACCAATGGTTGATGACAGTCAACAACGGCATCCTTCAGGAAACACATGCTGACCCACGCAACTTCATCAACGCCAGCTCCGGGAGCGGGCTCTCCACCATGATACGTGGTGGTAGTAAGTAGTGTGATGATACGGTTAGCAGTTTTTTTGCAACGCCAGTCGTCAATGAGACATGAACCGAGGATATCTCCACCAACCGTGGTGATGCCTTGTATTTCTTTCTCGACACATCGCTCGGCCGCCGCCTCGTAGGACACATCGAGTTCCGGGTTGAAAAACACGCCCGGAAAACGGAGTAGTCCTTCTTCCGCTCGCTTGCCCACCAGCAACACTTTTTGCCGAGTGTGATCGAGCACCGCCACATCGACACTCGGATGACTGTGGGGTTTGCGATGAATCGCGGAGTAGATCACACCAGCGCGGAAATCAGGTGAATTGATAATCCCAATATTTTTTCTGATCTCAGTCGCTGAACCACCGTACACCGTCTTAATTTCCTGCTTAGGAAATCGCCCGTGGTAGGTGTGGATGAAGCTGTCCCGCGAGCCGTACACCACCGCATCCCTATCCGGAAAAGCGGCAGTGATCATTTCGTCAATTATCCTTGATCGCTCCTGATGCGAAGATGGCAATGAGTTCGACGACAGGATGATGAACTTCTTAAACGGGAATTCCTGCTCAATCATTCCCTTGCGCATTTCGAACGAGAGCGCATTGCGATCTGACGAAAGCGGTGCCGTTCCCAGAATGATGAGTACGTCATCGTGCGCTTTTGAAACGCAGTCGATAATGTAACGGTGACCTTCATGGAGTTTCGGCACTTGGAATCGCGCAACAATAACTCCAACCGACTTTTCCGAGGTTGCATGCATAGTTATTAATTCTCTCAATGTTCTAAAATTCTTATCTATCAATACCATATTATTGAAAATTTGTACAGAGTATACCATTGACAAATCTATAAAATGTATTATGCTATAAAACAGATAGTTTTGAAATCAGCACGTTGCAACAAACGAAAGGAAACCTAGTGCATGTACCGACTAACAAGGTCCATGTGGACCGAAAGGAAGTAAGAGCGGCGCTCTTCCCCACAGAAAGCGGCCCGATCATCCGATCGCGGCTGCAGAATGACTTCTACTGCTACCCGATGGGCGCATTCGCCTCTCATTTTTATCGAGATGTGGAAGTGACCATGGGGTTTACCAACCGCACAAGATCAGTCCGGCTCGCAGAAGAAGTGCGAGAAGAGGACCTTCGTCGAGAGCTCAATCACACCATGAATCTCCCCTACGCTGACGATGAAGTCGAGTACATCGAGAAAGTTCAGAATGAGGGTAAGCCGATGTTCAGAAATGAATATGGAAGCGACCTTCGAGATTCGAAATTGCCACCGTACAATCTTACCGTACAAGACGGTCAATTCCGCCTGACATCAAAGGGACGCTGGCATGAAGTCATGGACTGGGAAATGCCTATGCTCACGACAATCAGTGCGCTGCGTACTGAAGCGTTAATGAAACAGAAGACAAGGGCAGGGCAAGATGAAGTAGTCGAATACACAGCACGAGCTATCGAGCATAAAGCTGAAGTTTTGGAACAACACCCTCGGGTGAAGTGCAGTGACTTCGGCACGCGTCGTGCCGCCAGTCCACTCCTTCAGAGAATTTTAGTGGGGACGATGGCTGAACATTTGAATCCGGGACAGTTCGTCGGTACTTCAAACGTGGCTCTCGCTCGCGAACTCAGCCTCAAACCCTCTGGTACCGTAGGTCATCTCCCTGAAATGGTTCTCGGTGCACTCGCGAATGACGACGATGAATTACTACAAGTGCGTATTAAGCTCCTGCGACAGTGGTGGGAACTGTTTGGACACGGATTGTCCATCATCCTGCCAGACGCCTTCGGTAGCAACTGGATGTTTAAGCATTTGACGGAGGAATTCGCACGTGATTGGAAGGGAATGCGACAGGACTCTATGGATCCATACGAGTTCGGTGAAAAACAGATCAAGTGGTATCAAAGACACGGACAAGATCCTCGAGATCACCTCTTGATTCCGAGCGACGGCTTGACCCTTGATTCAATGCTTGCCATCACTTATCACTTCATCGATCGGATCGACGTGAGTTCCGGACCGGGCACCATGTTTACCAACGATACGAGCCTTGGACACCTCTCAATGGTGGTCAAGGCGATGTTGGCAAATGGTCGGCCATGCGTTAAACTCTCTGACAACTTAGCCAAGGGACTTGGACTTAAATCAGAACAAGAACGGTACGCCCGAGTCTTTGACTACGACGTGCTGCGGAATGAAGCATGTGTGGTCTAACCATGCCGCGGATGACAAATGTCATCCGCTTTTTTAATACCAATAACCGTGAATACAAAAACTCATCCCCGCGTCGGTAGAGCCATGATCTGGTACGAAAGTAATATCCGCACATAATGAAGTAGATATCCATTCACCGACCGTGCAAATGACGTGACGAGATGCAGATGCTC
>Ga0209542_10001655_pt1 | contig 51767 bp, 52 predicted proteins | sample RifCSPhighO2_01_FD_184028 | JGI IMG/M metagenome (GOLD analysis project Ga0209542, IMG submission 184028) | Soil microbial communities from Rifle, Colorado - Rifle CSP2_plank highO2_0.1 (SPAdes) (version 2) | ecosystem: Environmental > Terrestrial > Deep subsurface > Rock core/Sediment ...
TGCAGACAGGTTTTTCCCAAAATGGAAGTCACATTTATCCTGGATATTTTGGTCTGTTTCACCGCCCTGCATATGGCTGTGCGTGCTGCTCGCAATCTACAGACGTGATCTGTCAATACTCAAATGGCACAAGGGTCTTTGGGGATTGTAAATTATAGTTCTCCAAGGAAAATACAATGTCACACCCTTGGAAACTATATGTGAAGCAAATGTGTAATACCGTACTATTTATTTGCTTCATTATAATTCCATTACTGCACTAGAAACACTTTAAATCCTTTCTTTCCATCTTCTCCAAATGCGGGCACTAATAACTGGCATCACGGGGTTCACCGGCAGCCATATGGCCGAGTACCTGCTCAAGAACGGCCACGAAGTCGTTGGAACCGTACGCGGGCGGAATAGGCAAACAGAATTCATAGACGGCCTCAAGAACAAAATAACACTTCTCGAATGTGACCTTACAGACACGAACTCCGTCTCGCAGACGCTTGACGAGGCTACGCCCGACGTTATATTTCATCTTGCTGCGCAGTCCTTCGTGCCTACAAGCTGGCGGGCTCCGCAGGAAACAATCAACACGAATGTCATAGGCACACTCAATGTCTTGGAGTCCATGAGGAGGTCAAAAACAGATGCAGTAATCCAGATAGCGGGCAGCAGCGAGGAGTACGGGCTTGTACACGAGAACGAAACGCCAATAAAAGAGACAAACCAGCTGAGGCCGCTAAGTCCGTATGCAGTTTCCAAGGTTGCGCAGGACTTGCTTGGCTACCAGTACCACAAGAGCTACGGAATGAAAGTCGTGCGCACACGCGCATTCAACATAGTTGGGCCTCGCAGCGCAGAGAAAATAGTCACTGCGGCATTCGCCAAACAGATAGCCGAGATAGAGAGAGGCGCAGAGCCGGTTATACACGTGGGCAATCTTGACGCGTTCAGGGATTTCACGGATGTGCGCGATATAGTACGCGCTTACACACTTGCGGTCGAGAAGTGTGAGTATGACGAGGTGTACAATATATGCTCAGGGAAGACTTGGAAGATACGGGACGTGCTACAAATGCTGCTTTCTATGTCTACAAAGAAAATTGAAATACAAGAGGACCAAGCAAGGATGAGACCTAGTGATGTCCAGATACTTCTCGGGGACAATACAAAGTTTCGCAGCAAGACTGGCTGGGCACAAAAGATACCATTTGAGCAGACACTGAAAGATGTCATGAATTACTGGAGAAAGAAGGCCTAGTAGATTTACACTAAGGTAGTTTTTAGATTTAAAATGTCTACTATGTTATAGTTAACCAAGTAAAGAATCCGGATATTATAACTTGGTTTACTATGCTCAGAAAGCAAAGCTTTCTGGCATGCCGAAGAACTTTGTTCTTCGAGCATATGTGACCAACTTGTGTTATACGAGAAAGAACGAAGTTCTTTCTGTACAACAAGAGCTTGCTCTTGTTTGTATACCAAATATTAAGTTGGTCAACTATAATAGAGGATGTGATTTTATGGACTGGAATGGCGTTAGAGTTCTTGTAACAGGCGCGGACGGGTTTATGGGTTCGCATCTTACAGAGCGGCTTTTACGTGAAAGGGCAGACGTTTCTGTTTATGTACGCGGAACATCTGACAGTGGCACTGTCCAATACAAGCTGAAAAATATAAACCACATACAAAAGGATCTTAAATCAATAGTTACTGGCAACATAGGGAATGCCGATTCTATAAAACTAATAGAAAAAAACAATCCACAAATAATTTTTCACCTCGCGGCCGATGCTTATGTGCCGAATTCTTTCGAGCACCCTCTTGAGGTTATGGAAACAAATGTCATAGGCACACTAAATGTACTACACGCTTCTATGCACCTGAAAGAACTTCAGCAGGTTGTTTGTACATCTTCGAGCGAGATATACGGTTCTTCCAGCATACCCATAAACGAGGACCACCCACTCAACCCTACCTCGCCTTATGCCGCATCAAAGGTGGCTGCAGACAGATATTGCTTTTCTTACTGGAATACCTATAAACTACCCGTTGCGATAATAAGGCCGTTCAACACTTACGGCCCTAGACATACCTATGACGTAATACCAAAATTCATCAACCTAGCTCTACAAAACAAGAACCTTACTATATACGGGACTGGAAACCAGACAAGAGATTTTACGTACGTCGACGACATGATAAGCGCATTTATTTTAATGGGATCGGAAAAGAAGGCTATTGGCCAGGCCGTAAATTTTGGCACTTCAAAAGACATAAGCATAAAGGATGTGGCCGAAAAGATAATAAAAATAAGCAGGTCAGCCGCAAGGACGGTGCATGTGAAAGAAAGACTTGCAGAAGTTACAAGACTTTGCTGCGATTACAATAAGGCTAATAAGCTGTTTGGATGGGCCCCTACTATAGGGATAGATGAAGGTCTAAAAAGAAATATAGAATGGGCTTCTGCAAGTACAAAATTCTAGACATGAGGCAATGATAACGATGCGTATAATTATAATAGGCCCAACACTTTTGACAAGGCATTGTTTGGAGGCAATTATAACAGAAGGCAAAGATGAAATATTGGCTGTTTACGTACTCGACGACACATTTGCATGGGTTAAAAGCCGTTTTGCAATTATGGATGATACAGCGCAAAAAAATAACATAAATCTTTACAAGGTATCAAATATAAACGACAGGTCTGTAATTGATCAGATTAAAAAATTCCAGCCTGACGTAATTCTCGAGCTTGGCTGGTCCCAGATAATTTCACCTGAGATACTTTTGATACCTAAAAAGGGCTGTATAGGTGTTCATGCGTCATTGCTGCCTAAGAATAGGGGTGCTGCATCGCTTAATTGGGCACTTATCAAAGGCGAGAAGAAAACGGGCGTCACACTTTTTTATCTTGCTGTGAGGCCAGATGACGGTGATATAATAGCCCAAAAGGAATTCGCTGCGGACGAACGGGATGACATTGAAACGTTGCACGCAAAATCAGACCTCGCAAGCGTTGAACTTCTAATGGAAAATATGGGTGCTATAAGAAATGATACTGTTAAAAGAATACCGCAAGACATGAAACAAGTCACGTACACACCTAGAAGAAAACCGGAAGACGGGGTAATAAGCTGGACAAGACCCTCCATTGAAATTTACAACTGGGTAAGGGCCCAGTCGCACCCTTTTCCAGGCTCATTCACATTTTGGAAAAACAAAAAATTATATGTGTGGCGCGTAAAAATTTCTGAATACAAGTCTGTCTCAAGGCCTGGAGAGATTTCCATGATTAAAAACAAACAGGGCGTACTTGTAAATACGACTGATAACATGATCCTCTTGGAACGTGTTCAATTTGATAATGGAATAGAGATGTGGGCCGATGAACTAGCAAGAAAATACAACCTTCAAGATGGTGATTTCCTTGGATAATAACATAAATAATGCTATGTCATGGCTACTGAATTCCGGAATACAAAATACAAAAGACGACAATACTGGCAGTTTTAATGCTTGGTATGACATGTCTACAGGAACCTACCCATTTATTTATTCAGAGATAACTGGGTACGGAATAAGTACACTGGTTTATGCAAACTCTATCAACAAGGATGATGCCTACAAGGAACATGCAAAGACTGCGGCCAACTGGATTATAAATTTAATGACTGCGAATGGCAACATTATTGCAAGAATTTATTCTGGCCACAAACCTGATTTAAAGTATTTTGGTAGTAATGTATCTTACACATTCGATAATGGAATGGTTCTTTCTGGTCTTGTAAGTATTTACTTGGCAACAAAAGATGACAAGTACCTACTAGCAGCGATAAAAATTGCAGAATCCATCTTGAAGACGCAAAAAAGTACAGGACTATTCAATGCAGCTTACGATGCAGCAACCGGGGAATATATTGATATTCAGGACAAGTGGTCGACACAGTCTGGAAGCTATCACGCAAAGCTTGCCATAGGGCTTCTTGATTTGTACGAGGCAACACATAATAAAATTTTTAAAGACGCAGCGGTTGGCGTATGCAACGCATCACTTGGGTTGCAGGCTGATGACGGCAGGTTTGTAACACAACAGAATGAGAACAGCACACATATGCATCCACACTGCTATTCGGCAGAAGGACTCGTCTACGCGGGAATTGGCCTTGGTGAAAAGCGGTTCCTTGATAGTGCCTTGCGCGCTGTTAAATGGGCCCTTGATAACCAACTTAGTAATGGTGGCATGCCGTGCAAATATGTCGATGGCAAATTCATTGAACATGAACGCAGCGATACGCTTGCGCAGGTTCTTAGATTAGGGGTAATCCTGAAGGATATCGGATTGCTCGTTGGTTATGAAAAGCGTCTGGAGCGGCTAGCTTCTAGGCTTGTTCAGTTCCAAAACACTTCAGTTGATAATAGCGGTGGATTTTTCTACGGAACGGAGCTTGACGGAACAAAAAAACCTCACCTAAATTCGTGGGTGACCATGTTTTCCATACAAGCAATGCACATGTACAATAGTTACACAAAAGGCGAAAGAATAGAATTAAAGCCTTTTGTATAGCCATAAGTTTATGGATAAAGTTTTTTCTATTATAGAAAAAGAAAAACAACGCCAGCTTGATACGTTAGAACTTATCCCTTCGGAGAACTACGTTTCGCAGGCCGTATTAAGGGCTTTAGGGTCTGAAATGAATAATAAGTACTCTGAGGGTTACCCTGGCAAGCGCTATTACGGCGGCAACATTTTTGTAGATGAAATAGAGAACATAGCTATAGAACGTGCAAAGAAACTCTTTGGTACAAACCACGCAAACGTACAGCCCTATTCAGGCAGCCCAGCCAATATGGCGACTTGTTTTGCATTGCTGGAACCAGGTGAAAAATTAATGGGCATGAGCCTTTCTTATGGTGGACATCTAACACACGGTCATGCTGTGAACTTTTCAGCCCGATATTACGGCTCTGCGCAGTACCCAACAGGAAAAGACGGGTGGCTAGACTACGATCTTATAGAAGAAATAGCGAGACGCGAAAGACCAAAACTTATTTTTTGTGGTGCAACAGCCTATTCGCGCGTCTTCGATTTTAGACGTCTCGGAGAGATAGCGACATCAGTGGATGCATTTCTTGTGGCCGATGTCGCGCACATAGCAGGTCTAATAATCGGGGGCGTTCATCCAACCCCAGTTGGCATAGCTGATGTTATTACAACAACTACACACAAGACGCTGCGCGGGCCGAGGGGTGCGATGATATTGTGTAATGGCAACAGTTCTGACCCGCTCAAGGTGCCGGAAAAGACGCGCAATAACCTACCGTCTCTGATCGATCGTGCAGTATTTCCAGGCTTGCAGGGTGGTCCTCATAACCACACTACGGCCGGTATAGCTGTTGCTCTTGGCGAGGCATTGGAGCCATCCTTCGCTGAATATGCAAAACAGATAGTCAAAAACGCAAAAGTTTTGGGTGCGACTCTTATAGAGAACGGTCTTGATGTGGTCACTGGTGGCACTGATAACCACCTATTACTTCTTGACCTAACCAAAATCGGAATCACTGGCAAAGAGGCAGAAACATTACTTGATATTGCTGGAATAACTGTCAACAAGAATACAGTACCTTTCGATAAAAGAAAACCGTTCGATCCTAGTGGCATAAGACTGGGCACACCTGTCGTGACTACAAGAGGTATGAAAGAAAGTCATATGGGGTTAATCGGCGACATGATTGTTGATGTTCTGATCAGGAAAAAGAAACCAGAATATGTTAGGGAGAGTGTGTTCGATCTTTGTAAAGACTTTCCAGCTTTTGCATGGTGATTGTATGGCGGCACAAATACTGGACGGCATGAAAATAGCATCAAGTATAGAGGAAGATGTTAAAAGAGTGCTTAGTAATTCCGATGTCAAGCCTTCAATAGTATTTTTTGTTGTGGGCGACAACCAAGCAACCAAAGTTTACGTAAGGAAAAAACAGGAGGCATGTGAAAGGGTTGGAATTTTATCTAATGTTGTCTCATTTAATGGGGACGTTTCGGAGAATGAGTTGATAGAAAAAATACAAGAGGTAAACTCCTCCAACACAACCGGTATAATAGTCCAGCTGCCGCTGCCAAAGCATATAAATGAGAACTTAGTCGTCTCATCTATTTCTACGGAAAAAGACGTGGATTGCATGCACCCAGAAAATATAGGCAAACTTCTCTACTCTTCGGAGCTTGTACCTTGCACTGTGTCAGGGATAATGAGACTTATAGAAGAAACAGGTACAAATGTCGCTGGCAAGAATGTGACTGTGATAAACAGGCGACATATAGGTAAGTGCCTTTCCATACTACTGTTAAACATGAAAGCCACCGTGTCGGTGTGCGGACGTAACAGCCAACTAGAACTTTATACAAAACACGCTGACATAGTAATTAGTGCTGCCGGATCTCCGGGGTTGATAAAAAGAGACATGATAAAACCGGGAGCGGTTGTAATTGATGTTGGAATAAGCATGTACGAAGGAAAAATAAGGGGTGATGTAGACGACAACGTCAGAGATATCGCCTCGTTTGTCACGCCTGTGCCGGGCGGCGTAGGTCCCATGACAGTTGCAATGTTAATGAAGAATACGTCTGACATGGCTGTGAGAAACTCAATTAGCCATGATTTATACAAGAAACACAACATTTAATTTTTGTTGTTACACGGTGTAATTAATGGAAACTAATTTGATATTATTGATCGCCCTTGGTATTGCATTTAATGTTTCTATAAGGCTAATCTTGCGAGGTTCAAGACATTTTATAGGAGTAGATGCTATGCCGGCATTTCCAATTGCCGCTGGTTACCTCTACGGATTTACCGGCGGATTATGGGCGGGTATAGTGATTTCTGTAAGCTATTATTTCATGGGTGGCAAGAACATTTCATACGCACCTCTTATAGTTTTAATTAACGCGCTCGTTGGAGCATTTTCTACATTATTTGCTGGCTGGACGTTCGTAACGGCAGGATTTTTACTACTTTTTGTTTATCATGCGATTTCGCTGTTCGTAGTCTCTACGTTAAGCGAACCAGGGCCTGGATATTTCACTTTTATGGTGTTAAATCTCGTATCTTCCGGTTTGATAATTTATTTTGCCTCACAATTTATATGAGTAGTCAGAATTTTAGCGTAGTATATTTCTAGGCTTGTACCAAAATGTGGTATATTTATGGCGTTTAAATCCTTTTTTCAGGTTTGTTATCTATGAAAATCGCCATCATAGTCGGAACAAGACCAGAAATAATAAAATTCAGTCCAATAATACGTATATGCGAACGTGATAAAATAGATTATTTTGTAATACATACCGGGCAGCACTACTCGTATGAAATGGACAGCATATTCTTCAAGCAGTTGAAGTTGCCGCAGCCCAAATACAATCTTGGCATAAAATCTTCGGCGCCTCATCTACAGGGAGAACATACAGGCAAGATGCTGATAGAAATAGAAAAAATACTGCTGAAGGAAATGCCTTCTATAGTTCTTGTTCTTGGCGATACAAATACTGTTCTCGCGGGCGCACTAACGACGAAGAAAATAACTACTACCAAGTCTTTCACAGGATTCGATATCAAACTTGGCCATATCGAAGCTTGTATAAGGAGCCACTGGGACGAGATGCCTGAAGAGGTGAACAGGAAAATAGCAGACCATTTATCGGATTTTCTTTACGCACCTACAGCCAAGTCAGTCGATAATGCCCATAGGGAGAATATAGACATGAGTAAAATAATTATAACAGGGAACACAATAGTTGATGCGGTTCATCAGATATCGGAAATAGCGAAAGATGTGAAAATATTGGATGACATGAAACTCGACGGGCAGAAGTATCTTGTTGCAACGATGCATCGCCAAGAGAATGTCAATTCCGAAAAAAGATTCGTAGGCATATTGAAAGGCCTCGAAAAAATATATAAGAAATATCGTATGCCAATTGTTTATCCTATACATCCCCGTACACGAAAAATTATAGATAAGATGGGCATTGTGATGCCTGAAGGCGTGATAGAAACAGAGCCTCTGGGGGTTTTAGAATTTTTCCAGCTGCAGAAAAACGCATGTTTGGTGCTGACAGATTCTGGAGGAGTTCAGGAGGAAACATGCATATTGGGTGTCCCGTGCGTTACCCTCAGGGATAATACAGAAAGACCAGAAACGCTTGATGTTGGAAGCAATATACTGGCAGGCGCCGACCCAGATGTAATACTCTCCTGCGTTGACGAGATGCTGACGAGGCCACGAGAATGGAAAAACCCGTTTGGCGATGGCAATGCAGCCGAAAAAATTATTCAACATATTCTTAAGAATGTCTAGGTCAATATGTATTTGTGATTTTATGAAAGATTTTATGTCTGTCGTAATACCTGCCTATAACGAGGAGCAGAATATAAAAAGGATACAGGATGAACTCATGCCAGTTATGAAAAGTATGCCACTGACTTACGAGATTATAGTAGTCGACGATGGTTCTACCGACAATACTTATAATGAGGCCCTGAAAATTTCAAAGACAAATAAAAAAGTCCGGATAGTAAGACACAAGAGGAACATGGGCCTTGCAGCGGCCACACGTACTGGCATAAAAAGTTCTCGAGGCAATATTTCAGTTTTTCTGGATTCTGATTTTACCTTTCATCCCAGCGAGATGCCTAAACTTTATAAAAAATATAAAGAAACTGGTTGCGATTGCGTTGTCGGCTCCCATTTTGGCCCGAGTGGCGATCCTGATCTATTGTTCCACAGGCTTGTATTGAGCAAAGGCGTTAACAAGCTTTACAGCACATTTCTTGGCAAAAAGATATCCACAATAAGCTCCATTTTTCGTCTTTACAAAACAGCCGAAATAAAGAAACTCAAGCTAAACAGCAAGGGATTTGACATATGCGCTGAAATCCTTGTCAGGATGATACAAAATAAATGCCACATAGAGGAGGTTCCGGTAAGGCTGACTACTAGGATATATGGCGAGTCAAAGCTTAACAACAGGAAAGAATTTGTAAATCATATTAAGATGCTCTCTAAGGTGGCGTCGTGGAAGATAAAGGGAAAACAATGAAATCCCCAAAAATAGCTAATTGGCACATACTAATCTTGATACTTATTTTTGCATTAATTTTAAGACTCCCTGGCATAAGCGCAAATTTTACCGGCGATGAGATAGATACAGTTGGTCCTGCAAGGAACTTTGTTGTTGCTGGAGATTTCAGAGCGTTTGATACGGCACATGGACCATCTTATAATTTCACACACCCTCCTGTAAGGACGCTTCTGTATTCTTACTGGGCACTCATGTTCGGGTTTTCAGATATAGCCTTGAGATTGGTTTCAATAGTGTTTGATATATTTTTTATTGTTGTAGTTTTTTTAATTGCTAAAAGTGTCTATTCTGAAAAAGTCAGCATCATTGCTGCCGGACTAGCTGCCGTTTCAAGATATTCTATATGGTTTGCTGACACAGCCAGCGTTGATACTGGGCATTTTTTGTTCACGACGTCAGCAGCGGTCTTGTTCTTCCTTATTTATGTAAAAAATGACGACAAAAGATATCTTGGAACATCTTTTATTTTCCTTCTCGTAAGCATGCTGACAAAATTTAGTACAATCATAATTTTTATACCTATTATCGTTGGGGCATATTTTTACAAAAAAAGTACAGTTGGTGCAGTTTTAATTGTATCGGCTCTCTTATGTACAATATTTTTCATGTTTGTGATTTCTTCTATATTTAACAACGGTCAGATGTTTGAAGAGCCTCTCAAGGTATTTTTAGAGTACTCAAGTAGCAGCTCCCCAAGTATTGGCGAATACCTGTTTAATAAAGTATTCAAGGTTGCGACAATATCGTGGCAGATGACACCATTCTTCGCCATAATGGTCTTTGCGGCCATTTATACACTTAAAAAAACGAAGGATTTCTTCATCATGGCATGTTGGCTAATTTTAGGGTTTTTTATTGTATTTGTGCCGTATGGTCAAGATTCACAGAGATATTTTGGTGTAGCACTGACCCCTGCTTACATACTTGTAGCCAAATACATTGAGTCATTTGATTTCAGGAACAAGGTCATGTTACTATCGGTATTAGCTACTGTCGCTATCTCTTTATTTATTGGGCTCAATGACTTGATGGGATATTATGCTCCAGCTTACCTTGGAATATTCTACATAGCGGCAGTTTTGCCTATAATGCACAGGAAATATATGAAACCTGTCCTTATGGGAGGATTCTTGGGGCTTAGCCTGTTTTTTGCACTTACACACGCCAGTAATTTGTACATAGTGTCAGACTCGGTTGATGCGTTGTCAAAAAATGTAATTGATAACAATTACATGTACAAGGAAGTATGGGCGAGCAAAGACATAGCCTACTATATAACCCCAAAAAATGAAACGGTCTACCTAAATTTAATACCAGATATAAACTTCTTCACTATGGAAAATCTAAGAGAGAACAATGTCATGTATATAGCATTTTATTCAACTCCAGACGAGAATAAAATTATCGAAGCGGCAGAATTTTGTTTGGATGCATACACTTACAGTTCTTACGGACATACAATAGGCTTCGTATGCCGTGTAGATCAAGGCAAGCTTTAGACTCACTCAGTTTGCGCCATTTCGAATGTAGTTCCGGATTCCCACCCGAAGCTTCTTTTAACCATCATGTCAAGGAATTTTATACTGGCAGTTTTCTCGAATTTATGCTTTTCCCAGTTCTTCTTGTAGTTTGCAGACAACGCGCGTATGAAGAACTTGGGGACTCTTGTGTTTCTAAGAACCTGGCAAAGCCGTTTTCCGTCGACAAATTTAGACGTGTACATTATTGTCTCTAGCATCTCTTTCTTGTCCTGTATCCATGGCGTATAGGTCTGCTGCCTGCTGAAGGCCACCCATTCCTCCAGTGTTTTTGGCACTACAAATCCCTGCTGCACGGCGTAGTCGAACAGAGGCGCACCGAGGTACGGCACAAAGATGTAGAACTGTGTTATATGAGCGTTCCGGTTTTCTTTGACCAGTTGCAACGCAAGGTCAACGGTTTCCATGAGCTCCTCGTACGATTCGCCTGGAAAGCCCATCATGAAATTGTAAAATGCCTTGATATTTGTTTGTGCGAGTTTTTTATTGGCCGCGATCATCGTCGCTTTGTTTTCAGCCTTGTTAATGAGTTTCAGTATACGGTCGCTGCCCGACTCAACGCCTGGCTCTACAACGCGCAGGCCCCCTTCCTCGAGTTTTTTCATGTCCGTAATTAACATGTTGTCCATACGTGCCTGCATGGACCAGCTGAATTCACCGTTAATCATTTCAGCTATTCTTTCAGCACGTCTTGGATTCGACGTGAAGTTCTCGTCGTAAAATTTCACGACGTTGAGCTTGTACTTCTTTACCATCTTGCTTACACGTTCGTAGGCAAGCTCGGCTGTCATGCTCCTCCAATTCCCCTTGCTTATTCCTGCCGTGCTACAGAATGTGCATGTGTAAGGGCAGCCGCGGCTCGAGATAAAGGGCAGTGTTCGTTCCTTGGCGTCAAATGAAATTCCGCCGCTTTTCACATAATTCTCAACGTCGACAAGATCGTACGGTATTTCCGGTATCTTGTTCGGATCTGGCGATTCCGCTCGCGGGTTCATTTTAATGGCGCCATTCTCTTTGTAGGCTATACCATTTACACTATCAAGTTTGGTTTTGCCGTCAAGCGCAGCCATTATGTTCTGCAGAACAAACTCGCCTTCGCCCACTACGATCATGTCGATTAGATTATGGCCTATGGTCTGTTCTGGCATAAGGGTCGCATGCACGCCTCCCCATAGGACAACCGATTTTGAATTGTTCTTTACAGAGCGTGATATATCCAGTGCATATTTGAGTTGTGTCCCTGTCATCGATGGTATCAAAACAACGCGCGGCCCTTTTGACAGTTCATTAGAAAAATTGGATTCGAAGTTGTCGTCTACCCTCTGGTCTAGTATCTTTACGTTATAATCGGCGTGCAAAGTGGACACCGTAGACAGGAGGCCTAGCGGAAGCTCGACTGACGAATTCTTTATATCGTATCCCGTCTTCGGGTACACTCCTAAGATGTCTGCCATTTTCATTATTACAATAGGCGAACTTTTAAGGTTTCTGTATAGTAGAAAGAATGACATCATATGGGAGTTGGCAAGAGGTTCTTTGGGCGTAATTACGGGCTTATTCTACTTGCCATTATTTTGGTAACAGCTTTTTTTCTCCGGTTTAACGACCTTTCATGGGAGACATATGGGTATGGAGAAGTTGAAATAAAGCAGGCCGCAGACGAATACGTAAAAGGAAATTTCGTGAATAATTTTTATATCTTTGATACGCCTCCGCTTAGCAAATATATGTTTGCATTGTCGATTGCAATTTTCGGGGCCTCGGAATCCGCATTGAGAATAGTGCCGCTTATTTTTGGCATGCTAACGATTGTGGCGATATTCCTTGCAACAAGAAAAATGTACAATGAAAAGACGGCTTTGCTCGCCTCCGCAATAACGGCCTTTTCCATACTCCAAATAGAGTTCAGCCGATACGCGCAGCTAGAGACCATGTTAAGCTTTTTTTACGTTCTTACAGTATATTTCCTCTGGGGAGCTGTCAACAACAGGAAATATGCGTACGTCTTTTTCGGGCTATCACTTGGCCTGTCAATTGCAATAAAATTCACGTCAGTTATAATCCTCGTCGGAGCGCTTGTTTACATATTATATACAAAACAAGTAAAATTCTCCATAAAACCCAGCTTTTCAATTAGCATTAAAAACTGGATATTGAAGTCACTTGTCATAGCGCTAGCCGTTTTTATAGTATCATGGCCTTTCGGGTTTTCACAGCTTTACATGTCTGCCGATATAAGTGTGAATTATGGCGGGCAAATAAGGGAACAGCATATAGAAGCCGACGCCCCAATAATGCTACTGTCTTTTGCCAGACGTATCTTTTCTAGCGTGGAGTCTGATGTTGTTTACCCTCTAGCAATGAAAATACCGATATTGAATTACTTTCTTCTTTATGCGGTAAGGGAGAGCCTACTATTTTTGGCGCTGCTTGTTGCTGGCATTTATTTCGCGGCCAGGAAGCCGTTGCAACAGGACAGACTGATAATAATATTTATTGTAACGTTCCTTGTACTGCTTTCGTTCCAGAGGACTCTCATATCATACCGCCATATAGTTCCTATGGTGCCTCTTCTTGCCATTATTTCATCCAGGTGGCTGACAAAATTAAGCAACAGTAAGCAGTTCGTGTCGATATCTGTAATAGGTTTAATACTTCTGCTGTACGCAGCCCTTTCCGGCACGTCTTATTCACTTTCATACAACCCGCTTAAGAATGTTCTTGGCGTCCCAGACTCGGAGTTCAGGTTTTCGGAAGGCATGCGAGAGACTATAGACTATGCCAAAGAAAATTGCGAGAGCGTTTTCACGAGCGACTATTACAAGTTCATAATGGAGCCTTATTACGACAAATTCTCGCCTTCTGCGGAATGCGCTGTAAAGGGAATTAGCGGCACCGCCATGGTCGATGAATATGTTGTGTCGCATAGTTGCGTAATATCAAAAACAATAACCAAGAATTCTATAAGTCTTATCGAGATTTATTCGTGCTGAAGCTACTGGCTAAGTACCATACCCTTGACTACTTTCAAGCCCGTCATGTTTTTCTTAAGCTCCGAGAAAGACCGGATCTTTGAGACCCTTCTTAAGATATACTTCGGGCGCATGTAAAATCTCCTGAACGCTTCCCTATGAATTTCAAGCAACTCCTCGCGGTTCTTGTATCCGTGCGGCACGAAGACCGGCGACCATCCATGGTAATCCTTGAAATTCTTGTCCAATGTGCCCCACTTTTCATAGTTGTCCCACAGCTGGGTGCCGGGATAGGGCGTTGTAATTGAAAATTGTGCGTAATCAGGATCCATTTCTATTGCAAGCTGGATTGTCTTACGTGCAAGTTCGGGCGTTTCGCCGGGTAGCCCGACCATGAAGGAGCCCCTTATTTCTATCCCGGACTTTTTCACGAGCTTGACCGCTGCTTTCATCTGTTCCACTGTCATCTTCTTTGTTATGTTGTCCAGCAGCTCTTGCGCACCCGACTCTATACCGAAGAATATGTTCCAACATCCGGCCTTTTTCATCGCATGGAGCAACGGCTCGTCTATAAGATCCAGACGTGTATAACATGACCAAATTATACCTTCTTTTTCCATCTCCTTGCAGAACTCATGGGTCCATTTCTTGTTTATTGTCAGTATGTCGTCCCAGAAGGCAATTTCCTTTATCTTGTAAGTTTCTTTGAGTTGCCTTATCTCGGTCATCACGTTTGCAACACTCCTCTGCCTGAAAAGACCCATCGCGTCAAAGCAGAACGTGCATGTAAACGGGCAGCCCCTGCTGGTCACCATTTGGAACGTGCCAGGATCTTTTTTGTAAGTATTGGGAAGTGAGGAGTATTTTGACATATCAAGCAGGTGCCGCGCGGGCAGCGGCAAAGAATCGAGGTCCTTGACCTTGCCTGCGTTGACCACCCTAAGCTGCTTGTACTTGTCAAGATTGTTTACAATGTCAATTATTATATTGTCGGCCTCTTCCTGCACTATTATGTCAGCCCTTGTCGTTTGCGCAAGCTCTTTCGCCATTATAGTCGCGTGCGGCCCGCCCAACAGCACTACGACATTCGGAAACTGGTTTTTAATCAGGTCACAAAGCTCCTTTGTAACGTCGGCAAGGGACGTTAAAGCGGCTATACCGACCAGCTCAGGCTGAAAATTCATTATTTCTGTTGTGATATCGCCTGCGCCATGGTTATTGACGGGACAGTCCATTATATGAACTTCATGCCCCTCCCTCTCAAGGACGGCTGCCATGTAGCATAGGCCAAGCGGCGGCAGGAAACCCCCAATACCTTCCACGTTGTGGGCGTACCTTTCAGTAAGCGTTTGCGGCGGAAAAATTAGTAATACTCTCATGATTCATAGTAAGGTGTATACCTTTAAGAAATTGTCCCGGCACGATGCGGCGAGTATTTTTTGAGCCTTAATTTTACGTAAAGCCTTGAAAGGTTATTCAACATATCCACTATATTGTCCACGATAAATACGTTGCTCTCTTTCCGTTCATACCAGTCTATAGGAATCTCACATATCTTGTATCCCATTTTTTCCGCGTAGATGAGAAATTCGGTATCCCAGAACCAGCCTTTATTGCCTATATACGGAATTAGCTTTTTGGCCAGGGATTTTCGGAAAGCTTTGTAGCCGCATTTCGTGTCACGCATACTTGTCCGAAAAAGCAACCTCAGCAATACAGAAAAACTTTTGCCTGCAAACGACCTGGCGAACGACCTCCTGACTGTCGCGGCAGGGCTGTATCTGGACGTAATAACTATGTCGTATTTTTTCATTTTTTCAAGGACTTCTTCTGTTATATCGAGGCTTGTCGAGAGGTCGATGTCCATGAAAATTATTTTTTCGCCTTTTGACGCATGTATTGCCTTCTCAATGGCTCCGCCCTTTCCGAGCCTCTTATTGCTGTGTATATGCCTTATTTCCTTGTATTTTTTGGCGAGCTGCTGGCATATCTCTGGAGTCCTGTCATTGCTCTCCTCTACTATGACTATCTCGTAGTTTTCACCATATTTTTTCCTTATAGAATCCATTTTCTTTTTTATCAACAGCGCATTTTTCCTTGCTAGCAGCTGTTCATTATACGCTGGGATTATTATTGACAGCATCGAGAAACCACACTTTTTCAAGGTTTATATACATTTACCAAATAACGCTTTTATAGCTGTACAAGGGGACGGTAATGTTATTAGTTCCTTGTGAGCTATACATGGCTAAGCCGTGCTTAGCCTGTACAGGAAAACCGTTGGTTTTCCGTGTATGCGAACCCATAAAATATGTTGGGTTCTTTTATGGGTTAGCTATAAATGACAAATATTTTGATAACGGGCTGTGAGGGTTTCATAGGATCGTACATGGCAGAACTTATGCTTGAGAAGGGCCACAGCGTTTATGGCACGGTGTTCGGGTCTACAGAAAATATAGACCACCTAAAGGGTAAGATCAACATACTAAAGGTTGATATGTCCGACAAGGCCCAGATAGAAGACGCAGTCAAAAAATCCAGACCTGACATAATTTTTCATCTTGCCGCCCAGAGCTACGTCCTGCCGTCGTGGCGGGACATTGAGGGGACACTAAATTTGAATGTCCTGGGCACGGTACACCTTTTTGATGCGGTCAGAAAGACAGGCATAAATCCGGTGATAGTATTTGCAAGCTCCTCAGCGGGTTACGGGCTTACACACGAAGATGAAATACCCATAAAAGAGAACAAAGAGTTAAGGCCGTCCTCTCCGTACGCCGTAAGCAAGATATCGGCCGACATGTTTTGCTACATATATTGGAGAGCATACGACATGAAAATCATACGCGCAAGAATTTTCAACACAATAGGACCAAGAAAAAAGGGCAATGCCATCTCGGATTTCGCACGGATGATTGTAGAAGTAGAAAAAGACCGGCGTGAAAAAATAACCGTTGGAAATCTTGAGCCGGTTCTTGATTTGACTGACGTAAGGGACACGACGAATGCTTTGTGGACCCTTGCAAAAAGCGGTGCACACGGCGAAGCTTACAATATATGCTCGAGCAAGGGCCGCAAAATAAAGGATGTACTGAACATGATGATATCTCTTTCAAAAAAACCTATAAATATAGAGGTCGACCGGAAGAAATTCAGGCCGGCAGACGACCCAATATTTGTTGGGGACAACACAAAGCTCAGGGGCCTTGGCTGGGAACCAGAAATAATTATAGAGAAATCATTGAAAGATACTCTGGATTATTGGAGGAAGGTAATTAAATGAAAACGCTTGTTACGGGCGGGGCAGGATGTATAGGCTCCGAGGCCGTTTGCAGACTACTGGAACGGGGAAAGGTTGTCATAGTGGACAATCTCAGCAGCGGCAAAATCGAGCACATAGAAAAATTCCTAGATAACAAGGATTTCAGGCTGGTCGAGGCGGATATAACGAGCGATGACCTTACAGGCCACCTCGATGGCGTCGACATGGTTTTTCATCTTGCCGCAAACCCGGACATAAAATTCTCAGCCGGAGACAGGACGGACAAAGATCTTAACCAGAATACCATAGCGACGTACAATGTTCTCGACGCCATGCAAAAAACTGGCGTGAAGAAAATTGCCTTCTCGTCGTCGTCGGTTGTCTACGGCAAGGCTGACAGGATACCGACACCCGAGAACTATGGACCACTAAAACCTACGTCACTTTATGGTGCCAGCAAACTTGCCTGTGAAGCCCTGGTCTCTGCGTATTGTAACATGTTCGGCATGCAGGGCTGGATTTTCCGCTTTGCGAATATTGTAGGCGATAAGAGCAGGAAAAAAGGACGTACTGTTGTGTCAGATTTTATATTCAAACTTCGCAACGATCCTACATGTCTGGAAATACTCGGGGACGGCAGGCAGTCAAAATCTTATTTACTTGTGGACGAATGCGTTGACGGCATGATTTTTGCAGTGGACCATTCAAACGACCCTGTGAACATATTCAATCTGGGGACAAAAGACGCCATAACCGTTGACGAGATAGCAAAAATAGTTATAAATGAAATGGGTTTAAAAAATGTGAAAATCTCCCATACGGGAAGCTCGGGCGGGTGGCCAGGCGACATTACAAATTTTTTACTGGACGTGACAAAACTAGAAAAACTCGGATGGTCATCTCGCCACAATTCTGCCGAGTCTGTCAGAACATCTGCGAAAAGAATGCTTGGTTGACAACTCGGCTATTTTGGTGAATTATCTTTCTTATTTAGCCATTCTATCTCGGGAAACGTACCGTCCATTCTGCCGTCTTGGACATATTTTACACCGAGCTTCATGCATGTCCATGCCCGGGTCAATTCCTTGGAAAGATAACCAACATGATCTCTCATTATGCCTGGCACGTCTTCCACTATCTGTCTGTATATGTCTTGTGGCAGTTTGCCCACCCAGAATTTTTTAATGACATTTATGTTTTTGTAATCGCAAAGACCGGCCTCGATGACATCATTGTTTATCCTTATCAAAAAGTACCCAATTGGATCCATCTCTTCGTCGCCTTTGGGCTTGCATTCCACTGCTTCAGCCTCGGTCTGCGGTTTTTTCATGTCAAAGTGCATTTAGTCACCAGATGTTTATCCGAGAATGCATTGAAAACTGACTTCATGAAAGCAGATGAAACTCAATGCATTCTGGACGCTATGTTCCATGAAACCCACGACTTTAGTCGTGAGATATTAGGAACATATCATTTATTAAGCGTAACATTTATGAACCTTCGTTTCTACGAACAATCGGATTTAAGCTTTATCATGAGATATAACTCCATGTCATGCGAATTTTGCGATTATTTCGCAAACATAGAACCCCAGCGTATTGTTTACGAGGACGAGGATTATATGGCTTTTATAGCCAGGGAACCCGTGTGCAACGGCCACTGTGTTATAATACCAAAGGAACATTCCGAATCAATCTCAGACGTTGTCGAATTAAAACGATTTTTTGCACTTATTTCTTATCTGTGCCAGGCAATAAAAGACGCCGTTAATGCAGCAGATGTAAGAATAGAAACACTTTATTCGCATGACAAAATAAAACACACACATGTACATTTGATTCCTTCGTTCTCTAATGAAAATGATGCGAACACTGCAGAGTCGATAAGTAATGCAGACGAAAAAATACTGGGTAATTTGAGAAAAAGCAAGTGGTATAACACACTGAATGCCTAAAAATTCTATATTACGAAAATTGCCCTATGCCAGCTAAAAGCATAAATAAATGAAAAGGTTACCTAATAACAGTGTTATCAATGAGAGTGGCATTTGTTATTCCCGCCAGTGTCGGAGATTATTTCAGTGCACAGGTACCGCATACCGGCGTAGCTTACATATCTGCGGTCCTGAAGAAAAACGGAATAGAAACAAAAATAATAGACATGCGGCTAGGCTACACACATGATGAAGTGTTCAGCATGCTTGATGATTTCAACCCAGAGTTTGTGGGCATAACGCTTTACAGTTTTGGCTTCAACAGGTCTCAGGAGACGATAAACAGGATCAAGACACATAGCGGATCGTATCGCGTAATTATTGGCGGGCCTCACGTGGCAGCGCTAAAAGGCCAGTCATTAATCGACACGTTAGCCGATTTTGGCGTGCTCGCCGAGGGAGAGTTTCCAATGCTAGAGCTGTGCCAAGGTAAGCCAGTTGGAGAAATATTGGGACTAATATGGCGCGACGGCGAAAAGATTGTAGTTAATGCTGAAAGACCTTTTGACAGCAATCTTGACGATCTGCCTCTACCGGACTACGAAGGCTTTGAATTGAAGAAATATCTTGGTTATTCAGAAAAGCATTTGCCAATAATCACATCGCGCGGCTGTCCATACCAGTGCGTCTTCTGCTCGATAAGGCTGAGTATGGGCTTAAAGTTCCGACCACGTTCACCAGAGAATGTTGTTGACGAAATACAGCATTGGTATGACAAGGGCTGGAGGAGCTTCGAGGTGGATGACGACAATTTTACTTTAGACATGAAAAGAGCTGAAAAGATATGCGACATGATAATAGAACGCGGCCTAAAGATAACGTGGAAATGCGATAACGGCATACGCGCCGACAGGCTTACTAAGGAATTGCTGCAAAAAATGAAGGACGCTGGTTGCATTTATGTCTCGTTCGGCGTTGAGGGCGGAAATAACAAAATGCTCGCTGCCATGAAGAAGGGCGAAAAAGTTGACGTTATAATAAACTCGATAAAAATGGCAAAGGAAGTCGGCCTTGGCGTCGGCGCGACGTTCATAATAGGGACGCCGGAAGAAACGTATGAAGATTTTCTCGACTCGCTTAAAATAGCGCAGGAACTTCCTGTAGACCACGTCTCATTTTATAACATGGTGCCGTATCCGGGCACGGAAATGTATAAATGGGCCGAACAGCATGGCAGGTTTGTCATGGACAAGGAGACGTTTTTGTACAATGTCGCCCACTGGAAGAACAAACCGGTGTTCGAAACAGAAAACTTTACCGAAGAAGAGCGCATAAAGGCCTACGATGTGGCGCATGATTTTTACAGGAAAAAGGTCCTCGAGATGAAACTTGGGAAGAAGCTTGGGTTTGTGGCATGGAAGATGACTGGTAATGAAAATGTGGAGCGCGCGCTAAAGAAAATTGTGCTTACACCGGGCCCCGGCAGATACGTGTTCAACAAGATCAAGAGGGATCCGGCCAAGCAACCTTCAAGGCTTGTTATAGAACCGACGACACGAAATGTGTAAGCAGTGGCGCACCAAAACCTTTTTAATGTCGGATGATTTTATAAGTAACAGTATCAGATGTGATAGCATGAAAATAATTTTGTTTTACCCGCCGAATAACGAGGAGTACGGAGTATTCGAGGACGCACAGCCTCTGGATTATCCACTGGGACTGTGCTATGTTGCTGCCGTCCTTGAGAAACGCGGTCATGAAGTAAAGATTTTCGATCTTGCACATGACAGAAGACTAAAGGGTCTCAATAGCGCGGAGACACTTATCAGGCAAGAAAAGCCCGACGTAGTCGGGATAAGCTGCCTAACTTACAACAGGAAGGGCGCATTCAGGATAGCGAAAATCACTAAATCTATAGATGAGAGCATCAAGGTCTGGATGGGAGGGCCGCACGCGACGTTTTTCCCTGGCCAGATACTGGAACACATACCGTCGGTTGACGTTGTTGTGACTGGCGAAGGTGAAGATACTGTAGTAGAACTCATGGACGCCATAGAGAACAAAAAAAGTTACGAGGACATAGACGGCCTTGCAACAAGGGATGCAAGTGGCAACATTAAAATAAACAAAACACGCGAGTGGTCGGCCGATATCAATTCGTTACTCATGCCTGCCCATCACCTTTTTGCCGACCAGATACGCGAGAAGAAGTGGGCGCATGTCATAGGCAACAGGGGCTGCCCGTTCGGATGCAATTTCTGTTCGACTACTTATTTCTGGGGTCTGCGCACGAGAAAGCGCGACCCGAAGAATGTGATAGACGAGGTGGAGAATCTTGTAAAAGAGTATGGTGTCGAGAATATTTACTTCGAGGACGATACGTTTTCCATAGACCAAGAATGGGCACGTGGGATATGTGAGGAAATAATAAGGCGCAATCTTAAGATAAAATGGCAGGCTATATCACGATTCAACTGCATTACGAAGGAACTGCTTGCAATAATGAAGGAATCTGGATGCGAGCGCCTAACTTTCGGACTCGAATCAGGAGCGGCTAAAATATTGAATAACCTTCATAAGGGCCTCAATAAGCAGATCGTGATAAAGGGTTTCGAGCTGCTAAGAGATTCAGGAATAGAGGTCGGGTTGTTCATGATGGTCGGCAATCCTGGAGAGGACGAGGAGACTGTGAAAGAAACATGCGAACTGTTTGATACCGTTGGATATTATGACGTGGACTCAATTTCCGTCCTGCAACTGTTTCCAAATACACCCTTCTATTACATGGCAAGAGAAAAGGGACTCATATCAGACGATTTCTGGATAAAAGAAGACGCACCAATACCCTATTACCTCGGGGAGCACGACTTGCGCACATTGCAGAAATACGCGCTCCAGATAATAATGCACTGCCAGAAGAAGAAGGGCATCAAGAATTTTGTAAAGTTTTCAGTCAACGCGGGCAAGCGAATCACAGTCAGGAAAGTGAAGGAGTTCAAGCAGATGTGCATAGCGTAGCTACTGGCGTTCGAATTTACCGCAAGGGCACTTGTGGCTTACTTCAGAGCCGTTTTCGATCTTCGTGAGGATGACGGAGCATCCCATGTTCTGAAACCCGTGAAGCATTACGTCGTGACCACATTTGCAGTTTAGTTGCTCGACCTTTTTCTTTTCCATCATAAACATATAAAATCATGTTAAAATTTAAATATTCACATGGATGGTTGATCAGGATGAAAATAGCAGTCGTATGGGATTTTCTAATAGATAAGGGCGGCGCGGAGAGGGAACTAATAATAATTGCAAGGGCCCTTGACGCCGACATAATTACCACCCACTTTTTGAAAAATAAGACGTATGCGGAATTCTCGAAGATGCGTGTAGTGCCACATCCGCTAAAATCCTATCCAACACCCCTCCTGATGCAAAAAGACTGATGCAAAAAGAGGCGTCTAAGATCTTCAAGAAAATTGATCTATCAAAATACGATCTGGTGATATCCATGGGCGACTGGGCAAAATTTGTCTCCATGAACAAGACTCTCCGTGCACGACATATCCATATCACAATATCGCCACCTAGGATGTTCTACATGAAGTCGTCCGTTAAAAACCAGCTAGGTATGGCCAAGCGCGTTGTGTTCAGTACATGGGCGCATTTCGCGGCCAAGAGAGACGTGGAGGCCATGCGACGCATAGACGAGGTGATTGTCCAGTCTCTGGAAGCGAAGCGGCGTGTGGAGACATACTACAACAAAAAACCACACCGTATTGTGCTATACCCACCGACAGAAATACAGAAATTCAAGTCCGGGAAAAGCAAAGGATATTTCATGTCCGTGCAGAGATTGATGCCGCAGAAAAACATAGAAATACAAATAGAGGCCTTTAATGCACTGCCAAAAGAAAAATTAATAGTGGTTGGAAGCATGCTTGACAACAAAATTGATTATTTTAAAAAACTGAGGGCGTCTGCAAACAAAAACATAAAATTTGTCACTAATGTCAACGATAAGGAACTTGTAAAACTTTATTCACACGCTAAATGCGTTATACAGACGTCTGAAAATGAAGATTTCGGGCTTGTCCCGGTTGAGGCAATGGCGTCGGGCAAGCCTTGCATAGCAGTGAACGAGGGCGGGTTCAGGGAGACCATAACGAATAAGACCGGTATACTGATAGAGAAGCCGTATGTCGAGAGCCTGATAAATGCTGTTAATAATTTTGACGAGAACAAGTTTTCTACCAGAGAGTTAAAGGAAAGGTCAAAACTCTTTTCAGAAAAGATATTCATAAGAAACCTCATGAAAGTAATCTCAGGTGTCTAAAATGAAAGTAAACATACTTACTACATCATTCAAATCTTGCCTATGGTATTCTGGCATATCAAATGCAGCTTTCCTGCTGGCTAGGGGCCTAAATAATAAATATGGCGCAGATGTAAAGATATTCGCGCCGCATGATGGCGGACCAAAGAAAGAAAAACACAAGAATTTCTCTGTAGAACGTTTTTCTACAATAGATATTAGAAAACTTTGCGGATATTCTGTTTCTACAGAGGCTTTTGGAATGCTTGGGAAAGAGAAACCAGACCTGATACATTCGTTTCACTACGGATATTTCCCGGCTACCATAGGATTTATTGCAGCAAAGAAAAAACAGGTACCGCACATATTCACCACGGCGTACCATCCGCCAAGCTCCGCCCTTAAGAAAAAAATATTCAAACTTTACAATATTTCACAGGGCGCACACATCATAAAACACTCGGATGCCGTGTTGCCTTTCAATAAGAACGAAAAAAACGAGCTCTCGAAAATAGCAAAGGGCAATTTCAAAATAGTCCCCTGTCCCATAGACCACAAAATATACAAGCCACGCCAGTTAAAGTCCGGCAAACTAACCGTGGCATTTGTCGGCCCGATGGAACTATGGAAGGGCCCTCTGGTTGCCTTCGGCATATTCAAGGAGATTGAAAAGGAAAGGAATGACGTCAACTTTGTTTTTGTGGGGAACGGTACCCTCGCTCACCAGATTGACTTATATCGTGATTTGAAGGCCAAGGCCGGAAAACGGTTCACATTTACACGAAACCTGTCCCCAGAAAAACTGTCCGGCGTGTATAACAGGGCGGATGTGCTGGTGGCGCCTACTTTTTACGAATCTTTCGGGTGCACCATAGCCGAATCCATGATGTGCGGCACACCAGTGGTATCTACCAGTGTCGGTGCGGTGCCGGAGACAATCGGCAATGGCGGGCTTCTTGTAAAGTATGGGGATTGGAGTGGCATGAAGGATAACATAAACAGGTTACTTGATAATACAAGACTCAGGAAAAAAATGTCAAAGAACGCGATAAGACACTCAGAACAATACAGGGACGATGTTGTCGTCAAAAAAATACACGACATTTACAAAAACGTCCTAATTTGAGTACATTTTCTATCGTTTTAAAAAGGCTTTTGGCTAGTCGTATAGTGATACTATGAAGGCGCTCATAACAGGAATAACCGGCTTTGTAGGTTCACACCTTGCCGAGCACCTCCTAGCACGTGGCGACGAAGTCTACGGCACTATGCGATGGAGAAGCAGGATGGACAACATAAATCATATAAAAAATAAGATAAAATTCATAGAGACGGATATACGCGATTCTTACAGCATTGAAAAGGCAATAATGTCTGTGGAACCTGACGTGATATTTCACCTGGCTGCACAATCGTTCGTCCACACGTCATTCCACGCCCCACAGGAAACTCTATCAACAAACATAATAGGAACTGTTAATTTGCTTGAGGCTATCAGAAATTCAAAGATATCACCCGTTATACAGATAGCGGGCAGCAGCGAGGAGTACGGGCTTGTACACGAGAACGAAACGCCAATAAAAGAGACAAACCAGCTGAGGCCGCTAAGTCCGTATGCAGTTTCCAAGGTTGCGCAGGACTTGCTTGGCTACCAGTACCACAAGAGCTACGGCATCAAGACGGTCATAACGCGCGCATTTAATCATGAAGGGCCTAGACGCGGTGAGGTTTTCTCAACGTCAAATTTTGCCAAGCAGATAGCTGAAATCGAGCGAGGAGCAGAACCGGTTATTCAAGTAGGAAATTTAGACTCCAGCAGAGACTTCACAGACGTCAGGGATGTGGTAAGGGCGTATACGGTTGCCGTAGAGAAATGCGACTATGGCGAAGCGTATAACATTTGCAGCGGCAAGGCGTGGAAAATAAGCGAAATGCTTAAGCTGCTCCTGTCCATGTCGACAAAAAAGATCGAAATAAGGGAGGATCCTGCGCGGATGCGGCCTAGCGATGTTCAGCTTCTATTGGGAGATTTTTCTAAGTTCCACAAAAAGACCGGATGGAAACCTGAAATCCCGTTCGATAAGACGATGAAAGATCTTCTGGATTACTGGAGAAAATTAGTCTAGTGCATCGCTATTTTTCATGACGGCGATAAAATGGAATACATAAAAAGTGCAGTAAAAAATAGTTACCTCGTATTATTCTTATCACTGTTCGGCATAATAATAGGATACGCGCTCAGAATTTTCCTTTCTAGGTCACTCACAATAGAAGATTTTGGACTTTTTTACGCTGTAAGTGCTTTTGTAGGGCTTTTTACAATTGTAAGATATATTGGGCTTAACCAGGCACTGACAAAGTTTATACCGGAGTTCATCGTTAAAAAAGAAAAAATAAAAATAAAATCGTCGGTTGTTCTGGTGCTGATAATCCAGGGCATTACTATACTGGCGTTCACGGCGTTTGTTTTTTTATTCGAAAATAACCTGTCTGCATCGCTTTTCAGGTCTGACATGGCCGGTGCCGTTCTAATATTAATGACACTGAGCTTTTTTCCTAGCATGTTCTTTACGGTATTCCAGTCAGTTTTTCAGGGCTACCAGAAGTTTAAGACTTACGCACTGGTAGAACCGATAAGAATATCACTTACATTTACGTTCTCCATAGTTTTCATAGGACTCGGGGTTGCCGGCATTGCACTGGCGTACTTGGCCGCTGCAATTGTTACAAGTGCTGTATTCCTTTTCAGTTTTCACAGGCTTGGCACGGGGCCGAAGATAGAGCTTTCGTCAGACCTTACAAAAAAACTTTTCCGTTTTGCCATTCCAGTTTTTATGGGCAGTATAGCGCTCATAGTTATCAATTTCACAGACACCATTGTTATAACATTTTTTAGGACTCTTGAGGAAGTAGCGCTGTACCAGGTGGCACTTCCTACTACACAGCTTCTTCTTGTATTTTCAAGCGCCATAGCCGCTGTTGTATTTCCCCTTGTTTCTTACCTCTATTCCGGCAAGAAAATTCAGGAGATAGGGCGTGGAATAAGAATAATAACAGTCGTGCTGATGTTTGTACTGCTTCCATTCGTTATATTGATGTTTTCTTTCCCGGAAATAATAATACAAATTCTTTTTAGCAGCCAATTTTTACCGGCGGCAAATACGATGCGAATACTTTCTATCGGCATGATATTTTACTCAATGTTCGTTGTGTTCCAAACGACGCTCGATGGAATTGGAAAGCCCTTCATCAATACAAAAATAATGTTTTCCATGGCGGCACTTAACCTTGTAATTAATCTGGCGTTAGTCCCGGTCATGGGAATAATGGGATCGGCCGTTGCATTCTCCGCAACGTTTTTGATTGGCACGCTTGTCGGGTTTAATTATGTTAAAAAACATACTAGTTTATCACTGGCGTACCTGAGAATGGCCAAGATATTTTTTGGAGCTTTCATATCAATAGCGGTGATACATGCAATAAAAATCTGGATCGACGTGCCGATTTACGAGGAGCTTATTGTTGCATTGTTGGTGGGCTGGCTGGTTTTCCTGACAGTGGTTATAGGTTCAAGATGCATTACAAGAGAAGATATAGACTTTATAGAATCCAAAAACATGCAGCTGCCGGCGTCATTAAAGAGGGCGGCTAAAATGATTTTCAGGCGAAGAAAATGAGGACAATGGAGGTGGTAGTGTGAGAATAGCAATAATGCACGATTACTTTCGATAAAAGGGGAGGCGGCGAGCGCCTTGTAATAAACCTAGCCAGGCAGCTCAAGGCAGACATTTACACAGGTTTCATAGACAAGAAAAAAACTTTCGACACTAGCGGCATAAAGATAGTAAATCTTGGAGTGACAGGTCCGCAGCTTTATCGGAATATGAAAATAGCCAAAAAGTTTGAGACCCTAAGACTAAATGGTTACGATGCATATATTTTTTCCGGTGTTTGGTGCATCTCAGCTGTAAAGAATCATAAACCAAACGCCCTTTACCTGCACACACCAATGAGGATACTTTACGACCTCAAACAATATTTCCTTGACAAATCAAACCCTTTGCAACGAATTGCAGTGAAGAGATTCATAAAATACTGGACGCCGAAAGATAAGACATACATGAACCAGTTTGATGCGATAGCCGCCAATTCAGGCAATGTAAAGAAAAGAGTTCTAAGATACTATGGGAGGAAACTTTATTCGAGGACTTCTGTCGTTTATACAGGTATAGAAACAAAAAAATACAGGTATATCAGGAGTGGTGATTTCTACCTCTCCGCGTCACGACTTGATACTTTAAAACGCATCGACATGCTGATAAACGCTTTCAAAAAAATGCCAAACCGCAGACTTGTTATAGCCGGCACAGGGCCTGATGAGACCAGATTAAGAAAAATGGCAGAGGGGTTAAGGAATATAGAATTTATAAGGGCCGTTTCAGACGATGATATGCGAAAACTATATGGCACTTGTCTTGCTACGATAGCTGCTAACAAGGACGAAGACCTTGGATTGGTTGCGATAGAAAGCCACGCAAGCGGCAAACCGACTGCGGTAATAAGAGAGGGTGGCTTCCTAGAAACTGTAAACAATAGAAATGGCGTGTTTTTTGACAATGAGGATGGAATACCAAAAGCACTTGACAAATTAGAGCACAAAAAGTGGAATCGTAAACTTATACAGAAATCTGCAAGTAAATATGATATAAAAGTATTTTCAAGAAATATGGTAAATATAATTAAGAAATTATGACTTGGATGATATTAGCTCTTTGAGACCTTTTTCAAGAGTGTACTGCGGTGAATAGCCAAGCACACTCTTAATTTTTGTTATATCCGACAGCTGTGACTGGATATAATTTTTCACGGTATTTTTCACGTATTTTGGTTTTATAGACGTTCCAAGAAGCTTGTTTATCGTTGCCACAAGTTCGTTTAGTGAGTTAGTCGACCCCGTGCCCACATTGAAAACTTCGCTGCCCAGTTTTCTGCTCTTCATTGCAAGAATGTTTGCCGCTACTATATCTTTTACATAAGTGAATTCACGTGTCTGATTTCCGTCTCCGTATAGCACAGGTTGTTCGCCTTTTTGCATCGCCCAAAGGAACTGCGAGGCCAGGTTGGCGTAAATACCTTTTGACTTTTCATTCGGCCCGTATATACTAAGGTACCTGAATCCAACCGTCTCCAAACCGTACTCCCGTGAAAACAGCACCGCCAGGTGCTCGTTCATCAGCTTGCTTGAGGAGTAAAAATTTACCGGCGATAGCTTTGCATCCTCTTTTAGCGGCGGCTTTGTATTGCCGTACACCGAAGATGTTGATGCGTAGATGAGCTTCCTTACATTGTTGACGCGGCATGCATTGAGTACGTTTATGAATCCGTCAACATTAACAGAAACCGCGTTCCTTAGGTCATTGAGAAACATTGGTGATGAAGAAGCAGCTGCTTGGTTGAAAACTATGTCAACACCTTTTGCGGCCTTCTTTACGGTCTCGAAGTCCCTTATGTCGCCTTTTATTATTTCTATCTTGCCCTTTACTGCAGAAATATTATCCATTTTCCCGAGTGAGAAGTTGTCAAGGACAACAACTGTGTGGCCGTCTCCAACTAGACGTTCAACAAGATTGCTACCTATGAAGCCCGCTCCGCCAGTTACAAGGATCGACAATTTTTTTGAATCATTTTCTTTTCTCATATGAACTCCTTCTCCGCTTTCTCGTACCTTTCTATTGTTCCTACGTCCTTAAAGTAATCGTCACTCACAAAACCGTAGGCATTGCCTGTAGGTATGACTCTTTTGAGTGTATCATTCTCGAGATTGCTCACGCCGGCCGGTATGAGGTTCACGAAATTACGGGAGAGCATGGCTATTCCTGTATTGCAGGTCTTTACGCCAGTCTGGCCCTTTCCCAAGAATTTTATTATTTTCGAGTTGTTGTCAATTTCTACTGCGTCGCTGTCAAACCAATGGTCGCTTATCCGAAGCACCTGGGTTGACATGGCCATTTTCTCTGAATGGAATTTTATTAGCTTTCCTATATTGAGGTTAGTCGCGATGTCGCCGTTCATTACAATAAAATTGTTCCATTTTATATGTCTGGCGGCATTCTTTATGGCGCCGCCGGTACCTAGCGGCTCCTGCTCGTCTATATATTCTATATTTACACCAAATTTTGTGCCATCTCCGAAATAATTTTTTATCTGGTCAAACATGTAGTGACCGCACATTATAACGTCCCTCACACCGTATTTCTTTAGCAGTCTTATCTGATGCTCCAGTATGGGTTTGCCTTTTATCGGCAGCATAGGTTTCGGTATTTTGTCGGTCAGCGGCCTCATTCTCTCGCCGCGGCCTCCCACGAGCATTACCGCCCCGATATTTTGTATTTTATCGATCAGACTGGAAGCTTCGAAGAGATTTTCACATTCGTAGTCAGGTACTGCGTCGTACTTACCGTCCGCGCCGCCGTAGCCGGTTTTTACTAATATTGAAATGCAGCCGGCATTTTTTGCCGCTTGTATGTCCCTAGTGCTGTCTCCGACAAAAAAACTTTTGTTTAGGTCTATGTTGTGTTCCTTTACTGCCTGCTGTATCAGGCCTATCCCCGGCTTGCGGCAATCACATTCTATCCTGTACTTCTTCGCATGCTCCGGCACGTCCGCATGCTGCTCCGGATGATGCGGACAGAAATAAAATGCATCTATATGAGCCCCTTTACTCTTGAGGTGTTCGTTTATTTTTTCGTGAGATTTTTTAACCTGGTCCTCCGTCATCAGGCCACGGGCTACTACAGGCTGGTTTGTTATCACAATAACCAGAAAATTTTTATTCAGAATCTTTATTGCATCAGCTGCGTTATCAAAAATTTTCAATTCCTTATATTTGTCAAATTTAGAGTCATTTGTTATGGTCCCGTCTCTATCAAGAAAAATTGCACGCATAAAATCACCTTAGAGCGTCGTATCCAAAGAGTTCTTTCACGACCAGAGCGCATACACGGTGATATGCTATTATATGGCCTTCCTGTATTATCGAGACGTTTGATACCGGTACGTTGAATAATATATCGGCAAGTTCTTTTAGCATTCCTCCATTGTTCCCTGTAAATCCTACGACAGTCGCTCCTATTTCCTTGGCGGCCTTTACACCTTCTATCACATTCCTCGAGTTACCGCTTGTGCTTATTCCTATCACTATATCGCCTTTTGAGGCGTTGGCGCGAACAAAACGCTCAAAGCTGTTGTCATAGCTGTAATCATTGCTTATCGCCGTAAGCGCGGATATATTGAACGGTACCAGCGCACTCAACGGCCTGCGACCCTTGTCTATGGAAGAAAGCTGGCCCTCGAACTCTGCGGCAAAGTGCATAGCGTCAGCAGCAGAGCCGCCGTTGCCGAATATCATGAGCTTGCCGCCGTCCTTGTAGCATTTAACTATGGCATCCGCGACGGCCTCTATACTCTTCAAATCTATCTTTTCAACCATTTCGTTATGCAGTGCCATCTTTTCTTCCAGGTATGTCATCAAATCACCTTATCGTTTGGCTCCCACGTCTGCAAACCTTCAAAATCGAATGTAAAAGATACGGGAACTATGCCCGCGGACTGCAGGGCCGAAATAACCTTGTGCTCCTTATTGGGTTCGCAGTAGAAGAACATGAAACCGCCCGCACCTGCGCCTGATATTTTGCCACCAAGCGCGCCGTTCTTCATTGCGAGGTCATAAATATTATTGATATAACTGTCAGTTACAAGGGCCGAATGCCTTTTCTTTACTTCCCATGATTCGTTCAGAAGCTCGCCAAATCTCAGGAAGTCGCCGCGCATAAGGGCATATTTTATTTCCAGTGTCAGCTCTTTTGTCTTGTCTAGCGCGTCGGAGAGGGCCTTGTTGTCTTTCCAACCTTTCTTTTCTGTTTCAATTATATCGCCGCTTACAGGCCTGTCCCTGGTATAGACAAGGACAAGGTGTTTTTCCAGTTCCAGCACATGGTCCTTCTTCATTTTCAAAGGATTGACACGCGCTCCGCCCGGTCCAAACTCAATAAAATTTATGCCGCCGAAAACAGTGGCGTACTGATCCTGATAACCGCCGCCTATTTTCAGTTCTTCACGCTCGAGCCTGTACGCAAGCTCCGCTATATCATAATTTGTCAGGCTTTTCTCGGCCCGCATGTGATTGAACAAGCCTATCATTGCAGCGAATGCCGCAGCTGAGGCTCCGAGGCCAGCACGTGGCGGGACGTCGCTTCTCATCCATATATTGGCGCCACGACCAGATGTGTTAAGGTGTTTTATTACAGCCTTCAAAACATCCAGTTCATTATCATAAGTTATCTCGGACATGTTCCTGAATTGAAGGTTCTTTAGAAAATCTACAGATTCAATATGAATTTCCTTGTCCTGGCGCGTCTCTAGAGTAGCATAGGAGTATTTATTTATGGCCGCAGAGACGACGGCGCCGCCGCGTTCATGGCAATACGGGGCTATATCCGTGCCGCCGCCTGCAAATGATATTCTCAGGGGAGATCTGCTTCTTATTATCATCGCAATCAACAGGAATTAATATATCCGAACTGTTTATAGCTGACCAACTTATAGCTCTACAAGGAAACAAACAGGATATTATCTTAGATTCATTGAAAACACACGACTTTAGTCGTGTGATGCGAGGAAAAGCTTTGCTTTTCCTGCACGGGATTTCTTGTGAAATCCTTGTGAAACACAATGAATCTGGGATCCCATCTTCCAACAAACCCACGACTTTAGTCGTGGGATATAAGGAAGATGTGATTTCCTTGTGAGCTATACAAGGTGAAGCTTCGCTTCACCTGTACAGGATAATCTTCGATTATCCTTGTATGTGAACCCACAATGCATGTCGGGATTCTTTTGTGGGTTCACTATAATATTTTGGTATTACACAAGTTGGTCACATATGCTCGAAGAACAAAGTTCTTCGGCATGCCAGAAAGCTTTGCTTTCTGAGCATAGTGAACCAAGTTGTATCCGAATTCTTTACTTGGTTAACTATAAATATCTTAATCTTCATACTTCTTCATACTTTTATTAAGAATATAATAGTGCAGTAATAGAAATGTGATAAATATGGTTGACAGGGTTACAATAACAATAAAGAAGGACATACTAAGGCGAATAGACAGCATGGTAGACGGTAATGACATCCGGAACAGGTCGCACGCGATAGAGAATCTGCTTACAAAATCCCTTGTTAAGACAGGATTAGATACTGCACTGATAATGGCCGGCGGGGAAGGGGTTAATCTCAGGCCGATAACTTATGAAATACCCAAACCGCTAATACCAATACGCGGCAAGCCAATACTCGAACACCAACTTAATCTCCTGAAGAAGCATGACGTAACAAACGTCATACTATCTGTAAATTACATGAACGACAAGATACGGGGATACTTTGGCGACGGCAGGCGGTTTGGTGTCGACATAACTTACATAGAAGAGGAGAATCAAATGGGCACTCCGGCGCCATCAACCTCGCAAAGGACTATATAACAAAACCATTTTTGCTGCTTAATGTGGACACCTTGATGAATCCGAATATATACGAGATGTACGAGTTCCACAAGAAACACAAGAAACTTGCCACGGTCATGCTGACAACGGTGAGCGACCCGAGTCATTTCGGCGTCGTGAAAATGAGGGGCAACCAGATACTGAAGTTCGTCGAAAAGCCAAATATTAAGAAAGCCCCGTCACGTCTTATAAACGCCGGGCTGTGCGTGTTCGACCAGCAGGTCGCTGGCATGGTTCCGAAAAGAAAAATGATGATAGAAGAACTTTTCAGCAGACTGAGCAGGGAGGAACAACTCATGGGATTCCTTCATGATGGAATGACATTCGACGTGGGCAGCGCAAAAGGCTATGAGCGGGCATTGAAAGAGTGGCGGGAATAAGCTTCTTAAGAATTTGCGATATACCCTCTTTATGCAAGTCTACAAAGGTATAGAACTTCTTGGCAGCATGGAGCCCGACTGCAACGTTTATCTTATTGACGGTGAGCTCCTTGTTGACGCCGGAACAGGGACACATTTTGCCGAAATGAAAACGCAAATAGAATCGATTTGTGATCCTGCCGCCATAAAGACGCTTGTCAATACACACTCCCATTTTGATCATACGGGCGGCGACGCGAAGTTCAGAGATTGGCTGAAGCTTCATATTGCTATACACTCCGCTGATAAGAAAGCGCTGGAAACGGGCCAGACATTGGCCGAGCTTTTTGGTCAGCAGGCAAGGATCATGACATTGGACAGGACATTACGAACCGGCTCTATCGTCTCTACAAAAAATTTTAATTTTGAGGTCTTGCACACGCCCGGCCATACCCCCGGCTCCGTATGTCTTTACGACAGGGAGAAAAAGATACTTATATCTGGCGATACACTTTTTGACAATTCAGTCGGCAGGACAGATTTCCCCGGCGGCGACCACGACCAGCTTGTGGCGTCTCTGAACGCTCTTTCAAAATTACAGGTCCAGTACCTCCTGCCTGGGCACGGGTCGCCAAAAAAAGATGGAGTGGACTTTTTGATAAAGCAGATGATTAATTTCCTGACAGAAAGCAAAAGAATCTAATCGAAAGGGTCTCTTATCAGACTTTCTATTTCTAACTGCTCTTTTAGAATTCCTATTGAAACGCCGTAATCTTTAGCCTTTTGTATCTTGTCCTTCTCAGCGTCCGTAAATTCGAATACCTTATCCTTGAATATGATTGTCATTGTTGTGTCTTTGCACAAGTGTATATACCAACCCTGTTTTATCAGGCTTTTCGCTGCGGCCACGAAAGCGTCTTTCTTCTCATCTGATATTTCGAACTGATGAAAGTGATGCACATCGTCTTCGCCTTCCATCAAACTTTCCAGATACCCAACTTCTGTAACCATTTCTAGCAGCGATCCATCTTCCAGACTTTCCTCTATGATAACACCTTTCCATGTCATATTTATCAACTAATTTAATTCTACATCACAGCAGACCATCTTGCTCGCATTAATCGAAAACAGACCCGTGCTGTTTTTTACTATTATTATATTACCTTTCGCAGCCACAATATCACCTTCTACTGCAGCGCCTTCCTTGACGTCTATAGATAATGGCATGTTACTTATCGAAGATACCCTGTATATGCTCTGAAGGTTGTAGATCTCTGGATTTATCAGATGTGATGAGACTCCATTCGTCCTGAGCTTGTTGTATGCGTTGAATATGTTCATCGACGCGACGTTTGGGCTGCCGAAAAGCATCCGCTGCTTATCAACGCCGCTGATGCGGTCACTTATGTTCAGTTCTTTGCTTATTTTCTGCTCTACTTCTCGGGCGAGCTTACCGTCTTTTACCATACCTATCTTCGCACCCATGTCGGCTCCCTGCTCTATCAGCCTCTCGAGTATGCGGAATTCGTAGGAAATGCCAACCTTCAGCATGGAACTGAACGCAGCAAGATAAATGAAGTATTTGTTTTCCATGCATGAAGGGCGCTGTGGCTCGTTTATACACTCCTCCCCGGTACATTTCATGCACATGAAGAAATCATCGTTAAGAGCGCATTCACGACAAACACGCTCGTTGTCAACGGAGCGCTTGCTAGGGCATTCGAAGTGCGTTCCGTTCTTATTGTAGCCTATGCATGTCCTTTTCCCAAGCTTCATGCTTATTTTCTCGTCGAATAGTTTAATCTTGACGGTTTCTTTGCCGTCGCGGGCGAAAAGGAATGGCTGACCTGAGAGACCTTTAACATCCCATTTGTATTTCACTAGCTGCATTGTACCACCAATCTCTTGTATTCCTCAACAGCCTTTTCCACATCCTTCTCAGGGACGTTAAGTAGAAGGTTGAAAAGTTTCTGACACTCTGGCCTCTTGACCGAAAGCTTCTTTGCAAGCCTTTTCATGAAGTCCGAGTTATATTTGTCGTTTTTGTTGAAGACTATCCACGGCAGGTTAAGCTCTATGTGGTCTTTCAGGGTCACATGGCGCTTGTTCATCATTGTGATATAATAAAGATAGAACAAATCGTCGCCAAATCCCCTCTTGACAAGCTCCTTGTCGATTATGACGTCCTCGACGATCTTCGGCGTGTCAAACTTGAACATCAGCCTGAAAAGCTCCCTGTATATGAGCATTGTTGTGCCTCGCCTGTCTTTTTCTGCCACGACTGGACTGTTGTAATCTATGCAAACAACTGCAGATTGGTCCTCTACTACCGATACGGTCGTGTCGCGTATGTTGAGCTCTATGCGGTCAAAGGGAAGATGAAGGTCGCTCCTGACGAGCTTGTCAAATATCTCTGAGACGAACTCTGTCCGATCGTCACGGGAGAATTTTTTGGCTATTATCATAGATCCATAATTGCCGAGCCTCTAATATATAGTTAACAAGAAAGAATTTTCAGAGAGGATAATCCTTTTTACCTTTGATCTCCAATTAATCTTATGAAAAACCAGGAAGTTGCACAGCTGCTTTATGACATCGCCGATATCATGGAAATAAAGGGCGAGATGGTGTTCAAGGTTAATGCGTACAGAAGAGCCGCCAGATCAATAGAATCGCTGTCGAGGGATATAGAACAGATATGCATAGAAGGCAAGCTGGATGAAGTGCCGGGCGTAGGGCGCGGCATAGCGGAAAAAATCGGGGAATATCTGAACGACGGTAAGTCAAAATATCTGGAAAGTCTCAAGAAAGGACTTCCGCCAGGCCTTGGGGAAATGCTGGAAGTTGAAGGCGTCGGGCCGAAAAAGGTCAAGTTATTCTACGAAAAGCTAAAAATTAAAAACATAAATGAACTGGAAAAAGCAGCCAAGGCGGGGCGTTTGAGGAACATACCGACGTTGGGGGAGAAAACTGAGCAAAATATATTGAAGAGCATAGAATCGTTCAGGAAGCGGGGCGGACGCATGCTTCTTGGCACGGCCACGATGCTCGCTGACGAAATAGTAAATGAATTGAAGAAAAACAAAAATATAGACAGGATAAACGTCGCCGGATCGCTGCGTAGGATGAAGGAAACGATAGGTGACATAGACATACTTGTCACGTCTGCCAAGCCTTCTGACGTGATCAGTTACTTCACAAAAATGAACAACGTCTCGAGGGTTATAGCTACGGGCCCGACCAAAGCCTCGATTAACCTGTTAAATGGCATCCAAGTCGACCTTAGAGTATTGCCGGACAAGGAATATGGTTCTGCGCTGATGTACTTCACCGGATCGAAAGAGCATAATGTAGAGCTAAGGAAGATGGCGATAGCCAAACGCATGAAGCTTAGCGAATACGGCCTCTTCAGCGGCAAGAAATTTGTTGCGGGCAAAACCGAGGGGGAAGTGTACAAGACGCTTGGAATGCAGTACATCGAGCCGGAGATGCGCGAGAACAGGGGAGAGATAGAGCTTGCCAAGAAAGGAAAACTGCCCAATCTCATAGGTTACAATGATATCAAAGGCGATCTGCAAATGCATACAAAATGGAGCGACGGCGCGAACACAGTAGAGGAAATGGCCCTTGCGGCCAAGCAGATGGGCTACGAATATATTTGTATAACAGACCACGTTGGCAACCTTGTAATTCGAACACAGTAGAGGAAATGGCCCTTGCGGCCAAGCAGATGGGCTACGAATATATTTGTATAACAGACCACGTTGGCAACCTTGTAATTGCCAATGCGCTGGACGAAAAGCGGATCAAAAAACAACGCAAAGAAATAGACGACATAAACAAGAAATCTGACATAACTATATTTCAAGGCGCCGAGGTCGACATAAGGGCTGAAGGAAAGTTTGACGTTGACAACTCACTTCTCAAAAGCTTAGATATAGTACTCGCTTCGCTGCACACGCCTCTAAAGAATGGAAAAGAGAAAAACACTGACAGAATTTTACGCGCTATGGAGAACCCGCACGTCGACATAATAGCTCACCTTACAAACCGATTGATAGAAAAGCGCGATGGCACGGATCTTGACATAGAGAAAATAATTGACAAGGCAAAAGAAACAGGAACGATACTGGAGATAGACGCACAACCAGCAAGGCTTGATATGAACGACGTTAATACCAGAGCGGCTATCGATGCCGGGTGCCTGATATCTATAGACACAGACGCACATAGCACCGAGCAGCTAAATTACATGAGGATAGGAATAGGGACGGCACGCCGCGGCTGGACCAAGAAGAGCGACGTGATAAACACGAACGGCCTGCAAAAGATGAAGAAGATGCTGAAGTAAACTCCTTTTCTTTTGGAAAGAAAAGTAGCTTCCAGTCAAAAGAAACATATTACAGTTTTGGCTCACTAACGTTCGCTAAAGAAACTAAGCATTTACACGTATTATATTTCCTTTTATCTCAAACTTCACAGGCATGAACTGCTCGATCACCCATATGTTCGTCTTTACGTGTTCTGTGACCTCTGTTACGCTTACAGAGCTGCCGGGTGCGAACGCCATGAATGGCAGAATCTGGTCGGCCATATGGCTGTCAAAACACGCGCCACTTTCGTTTTCTTTCTTTAGCTTGTCCAAGGCTTCTTTTCCTATGTCTTCCGCCTTCTTTCCCTGCTGACCGATCGCCGACGAGCCTAGTATACAATTTTCATAAAGCGCGGACAAATGAATAGACGAACCGGGTGAGTCGGACTTAACATATTGTATGCTCTTGCCGCTCAGCTTGAGGTCGACAGATTTCAGCTGACGCTCGGCAACTTTCCTCTCCTTCAGGTCTTCGGATGCAAGACTCATTGCATAGTAGCCTACCAGTTCGCCTCTATCTGTTAAACATAATTGCCTAGGCACGCCAGGTTTTATTTTGACGCTTACAAGCCCGCCGCCCTTTGGATAGAAACCGCACCTCTCAACATCTATAGAAACATCAAGCCCGAGTTTTTTCATATAATACCCGAACACATGCTGCATGTAGTCCATGCTCGGGCTCCAGCTTACATGGGTGCCCCCTGTTATGTTCAACGATACGGTTTTCTCGGCATGCAATGAGGGTAGTACCAGTGACTGCAGGACAAGTGAAATAGCGCCGGCCGTGCCTATATCGATATCGTAGTGCCCGCCCTTTATCTTGCTGGGCTCGAAAACAAGTGACGTATCGCCTATTTTTGCATTTAGTTGAACGCCACAAAGCTCGGCCACTGCGCGCACGCCGGCAAGATGTTGCGGCTGCAAGCCGGGCTTTGGTCGGCCTTTCCGTATGTTAATTATTTTTAATCCTTTTCCCGTAATAGCCGATAGACCTACAGAAGTCCTCAGAATTTGCCCGCCAGATTCGCCATGAGAGCCGTCAATTTCTATCATAATAAACACAAGAAACCAAACAAATTTATATCTTGATCGTCTCGCCATTCTTCGGGGCGAAGGCCTGCACCTTGAATTTTTCTTCTATGTCCTTTGCGAACTGGTCACACTTGTCGCCGTGCACACATATAACGGTCTTCGGCTGTGTCCTTTTTATTATATCCAGCAGGCCGTCTCGGTCCGCATGCGCGCTCAGCTCTATCTGTTGTATGTTGCCGTGCACGTGGAATTTCTCCTCAGCGTTCTGAAATATCTTTGTCTCGATGAGGTTGCGGCCTGGGCTTTCTTCTACCAGGAATCCCGTAAAGAGGACTTTTGCATGCTTCATCTCCTGCATCTCACGCAAATAGTGGACTGCCCATCCGCCTCCCAGCATTCCGGCAGATGCAATTATGATTGGATATTTCTTTAGCGCCGTGGCGCGTTCTTCGTCCGTACGCACGAATTTCACCTTCTTAAGGACCTCCCGAAATTCTTTCGGGTCTTTCAAATAGCTTCCGTACTGGGCCACTATTTCGCTGGCTTTCTTTACCATGCCGTCAATGGCTATCTTGCCTGCATAGTCTTTCAGTATCAGCATGACTTCCTGGGCCCGGCCCACAGCAAATACAGGCATAAGCGCGACGGAGTCGTTAGCCATCGCTTCCTCTACAGCTTCTAGGAGCCTGTCCTCTTCCTTTTTTCTGTTAGACTGAACTTTCATGCCGTAAGTGCTTTCAATTATCAATGTGTCGACCTTGTTCGGCAGCACGCACGGGTTCAGCAGCCTGCTTGGCCTTGACTGTATATCAGCGGTGTAAAAAATACGCTCCGCTCCGTCGACCATGACCGATGAAGAGCCGGGTATGTGACCGGACGGCCAGAGGCTGCATTCAAAATCACCCACGTGGAATTTTTCATTATATCTGACAATTTTTGTGTTCTTGACAAACCTCTTCACGTCAATCTTGTCAAACGGTACCCTGAAGCCCTCTTTCTTCGCGACCTTCATTGAGTCCTCTATCAGCATGGTGCCGAGCTCGAGCGTTATGTCGTTCATGTAAATGGGAATTTTACCCTTCTTCACGAGAAGCGGCCCGGCGCCTATGTGGTCGAGATGCGCGTGGGAAATTATAGCGGCGTCAACCTTTCCGATATTCGGATATTTCGGCGGCTCCGGCTGGATTTTCACCCCACAGTCCATTATGAGTCTCTTCTTCCCGTTAACAACTATAGAACTCCTGCCGACCTCACTACCGCTGCCTAGAATCTCGATTTCTGTCATAAGCATAACCTATATGATATTCGTTTTCTTTTATTATTTTTGTTTTAATTTGTAAATAAAGACATACCAGAAACCCTGTATACGTGTTCTACAAGTTATCCCATATTTTCCTGAGTTTTGGCTTATCAGCGACACGTGTCTTTTCGCTTGTAAAAACTTCAAGAGTTATTGTGCCGTCGTAGCCGGCGTCCTTCACGACGCCGAGCATTCCGGGCCAGTTAATATTACCCTTCCCCAAAGATAAATGCTCGTCTTTCTTGCCATTATTGTCGCTTATATGTATATGAGCCAGGTGCTTGGAAAATTTTGCAATTAAAATGGGGGTGGAGTTTTTTGTACTAATGTTCGCATGACCTATATCCAGATGCAACATCAGCTCTGGCACCTTCCTGAATACCTTGTCAAGTACGCCCGGCTGGCTGAATAGACCCGGCGTGTTTTCGGCCATTATTTTAACTCCATGTCGCTTCCCGATTCTTACCAGCCTCTGCAACGACCAGATATTGAATTCTATTGTGTGTTCATCCTTTATTAACGGAATCGAATCATCAAAATGAACATTTACCTTTTCAACGCCGAGCTTTCTGAAGACTTCCACGCACTTTTCCAGCTCGCTCAGCGCATAGAGACGCAGCTCCTTGAACGGCGAGCCTATCGGCAGATACCACGCAGTGTGGCCAACAACCGGGAAGTCGTCGATAAGTTCCCTGACGGCCCTGACGTGCACTTTGTCCGGGTGCGAGTTTGGCAGCTCCAGCGTGAGGTCAAGGAAATCAAAGTTCTTCTTTATCCACTTTATTTCCTTGGGTAGTGGATTCTTCGGATTATTCATTGAGCCTATTAACATATTTATCAAGTATATTTTTGTGATTTATAAGGTTGCCGAACCACTCCGACAATTCCCAACTAGAATGTATATAAAGTTTGACTTTCTATTTGATTGGTATGAAAGGCTGCATAAGAACATTTTCAGGGAAAAACGTGTTTTTTGTGGCTGACGCTTTCTTTTATTGGCTCTGCTAGTGCCAATGAAAACCCCTGTTAAATTGTGATTTGTATGGCACTAGATAATAACCAATTAGACGAAGTTATGGAAATACTGTCAAAAGTACTTGACAAATCCATGACGGAAAAACAAAAAAGTATACTTTTAGCCTTAGCAAAAATGGACCTGCGTTTGATCTCCCCAACTTCTTCTGTTAGAAATGTAAGAAAAGAAACCGGATTTGCCGAATCAACCATATGGCAAGCTTTTTCTCTTTTCAAGGAGCTTGGGGTGGTTTCCTGCAATAACAATACAATTAGCATAACACGGGTAGGCAGACTTATCCTGAATGCCGGGGGTGGAGTAAAATGAAGTTAGGTGTCATAGGAGGTTTTGGCCCGGAAACCACCGCAGAATTCTACATGTCAATAGTCAATAAAAACAGGACACTTGGAAGGTCCCACCCGGATATAATAATTCATAGCGTTCCAGTGCCTTTCGAACTTGAAAAATCGGCCGTAATGGACGGAAAAAATCTTGATCAATTCCTTCCGCTACTGCTTGAAAGCACCAGGCTGCTTGATGAAATATGCGACATGCTTGTGCTACCATGTAACACACTGCATATTTTCATAGATGATTTAAGGAAGGCATCAAAGAAACCCATGCTTAGCATACTGGAAGAGACGTCAAAGGAAATTGAAAGGAGAAACATAAAAACGGTAGGACTGCTGGCGACCACAAAAACCGCCGAATCTGGAATTCTCGAGTCAAAATTGAACAACGTTACGGTTATAAAACCCACTGCGCAGTGCCAGTCAAGACTATCGGAGCTGATACACTTCATACTTCAGGGGAAGGCGTCCTCAGATATGAAAAATGAAATAATCTGCATGATAGAAGAGCTCGAAGACAGAGGCGCACAGGGTGTCATATTGGGGTGCACCGACCTGCAGCTGATCATAAAGCAGACCGATGTCGGCATACCTCTGATTGATACGATGGAAACACTGGCAAATTCAGTTGTCGTATGTCTTGGTGGTAAGTATGGTTAAGGAATCTGCCCTATTGCAGAGACTTGGAAGCGAGCCACATATAACTGGTTTTGTTTACGGCAACGGACTTGAAGACTCTACGGGTTGCTATTTTGGCATTGGATTGTCAAATAAGAGTGGTCTGACGGAACATCTGCCATTTGATGCACTTGGCCTAGTCTTAACAGCAGAGCTTGTGAGGGAAAGGGCGGAGCTTGAAAAAGTAACTGTTCTCATAGCTGACGAGCATGCGGCATCCTCGAATAATAGAGAATCGGTAAGAAGGGTAGCCGGTGCTAGAAGAGATTTTGTACAAGAACTGATAAACAAAATGGATCTCAAGCAGTTCAACATTGTTTTTGGCTCAGAAGTTGCAAGACCTGAGGTGCACGGACTTAATGGAAACAGGTACGAGACGCTACAGGTAGGAGACATGGAATTTTTCAGACAAAACGGAAGCGGTGTCAAAGTAGGGTGGAAGTATAATGGAATGGATTTTGATGAAAGACGATTTGACGATATGTATACAAGCATATTCGGCCCACTTACGTCATTCATTTACACCGAGCCAGGAAGGTCGCTGGACGGATTTGCAATGCCACCTTATCTGTGTACAGAAAAACCTAGACTTCTATTTCAAAAAGGGGAAGACATAGATTACAAGGTAGATCAGATGACAAAGGAAACGAGAGCTTATTTTATACGGCTACTTGACCTCTACAGCAAAGTTGTTTGCGGACATTCTGGCGTCGGAAGAAACTCTCCAGATAAACTTAAAAGAAGGTTAAAGGAAGTATACTCAGTAGTGTACGGTAACGGATGGCAGTGATATGACGACTGAACAGAGGATGGAATATATAGAACGCGTAGGCGAAGAGATAATAACACGCGAAGAGCTCAGGGCGCTGCTGGAAAAGAAAGCTCATTCCATCGCTTATGATGACTTTTTGACATTTTGTAAAACAGATATCAAAGACTTTGCAGATCCGTCTAATACCCATACGTTTTGATTATTTTCTTTTACTATACGTTTTACTAAACCTTCCTTTTCCCTGTCCTTTAGCCATGTAGCCGAATAGCCATATGATTTTTTTGTTAGTATCCTAAACTGAGAAGTATTAAACTTTTTAGGTAAAATTAGAAAATGTTTCATAGAATTGAACCTTTTGTGAGTTATAATAGCCGACCGTATTTTATTGGTTTTTGAGTTTGCTAAATTATTTTCATAAACATACAATAAATTATTCCAGTTTAGGTATGCGCTATAAATATACATTTGAGTTTTCGCCTTGCTTATTTTCCCATAAATTCCAAGTAATTCCAACATTTTATTTATTTCATCTAGAGCAATTTTATTTGGTTCAAATATTTGTAGCCGTGAATGTAGAGAGCCTTTTTTGTCCCTCCAAGAGTGTAAGGATCCGTCACCTTCTATAACACCACGTAAGTATTCTACACATAAATTTTTATTTTTAGAAACTAAAATAAATTTTCTCAATGTTACTTCTGCTTTATCTATTATTTCTGATAATAAAGAATTTGTTACGTAAAGTCGAATAGTATATTCTTTAACTCTCTCAACTTTTCGGAATCTTATAGACAATTTTTTAACTCCTAATTTTACTAAATGTAATTTTATTTTATTTAACTTTTTAGCACTGGAAGGATTGTATGCTATAGAAGCTTTTAGCATATTTATATTTGCAAGAGCGCCAAATAAATTTATGAAATCTGTTATAACATAAATAGATTTATTTGTAAATGAAAACTCCCTTCCACGTCTTTTTGATATACGAGGTTTTCCACCTTCTGCTCTGTAATAACCTAATAAACGACAAAAATTAGAACCCAAAAAACGGTTTATAACAATAGAGTTCGGTCTACCTTTTGATGCAAAGTACCATACAAATATACTATTATTTTTTGGTACAGCCAAGATTTCAAAATTTGTTAAAGTAGTTTTTGGAATCAGGGATAAAATGTCTATTTTTAATGACCTTAATATTGATTTTGGACGTACTGAATTTCTAATCGGAATAAAATTTACTTTTATGCGCGCATTTTTTTCAACACAAAGATTTTTTGGGATTACTAATCTTCCATCTTTACTTAATTTTGATATGAATTTAATTCTACTTTTATTATACTTTATTGAAAATTCACAAAAATTATTTTGTAAAGGTTTTTGAATATTTTTTGGCACCCATACTCTGTTTTTAAATAAATTTCCACGGAAGTAGTTTGCCATAGAACACACTTGGTTTAGAACCTTAAATGTTTATCTCTATTCTATAGTACATGATTTTAAATCTGATTTTCCCCACATATCTATATGACTGTAGAAAAAAGACTCGAATACATAGAACGTGTTGGCGAAGAAATTATAACACGTGAAGAACTTGTAAAACTCCTTGAACAAAAACCTCACCCAATTGCTTATGATGGCTTTGAGCCTAGTGGATACTGGATTAACTGAAAGTTATTCAGACACAATAGCGCACCTCCCATTCGGACTGTTCCGACCCCTGCTGATAGAGGATTTGCAAAAAGCCGGAGTAAAGTTCAAACTGTTCATTGCTGACTGGCACGGATGGGTTAACAACAAGATGGGTGGCGACCTCGAGAAAATACAAATGGTAGGCAATTATTTCAAAGAGGTTTGGAAAGCTGCGGGCGTAAAGAATGTCGAGTACGTATGGGCTTCCGAGATAGCAGCCCGATCGGAATACTGGAAGAAAGTAATACTTATTGCAAAGCACACTACGGTGCAACGCGCTACACGCGCACTTACTATAATGGGGCGCAAAGAGGGCGAACTCAAGGAAGTGGCGCAATATTTCTATCCTATGATGCAAACGGCTGATATCTTCGAGCTGGAGGCTGATATATGCCAGCTTGGTCTTGACCAGCGCCGTGCAAATATGCTGGCGCGCGAAATCGGGCCTAAACTAGGATGGTGGGCGCCTGTTGTTGTCAGCCATCATATGTTGATGGGATTGGAAGGCGTGAAGCAGCCGGATGGCTTTGAGGAAAACAAAAAGCTTGATACAGAAATAAGCAGCAAGATGTCAAAGAGCAAGCCCAATACAGCTGTATTTGTACACGATACCAGAGAAGAGATAAAGAAAAAACTGGGCGGCGCGTTCTGCCAGGCAAAGACCGTAGAAAATAATCCGGTTCTTGAATATTGCAAGCATCTTATCTTCCGCAAGTTTGACAAGTTCAAAGTAGAACGGCCTGACAAGTTCGGTGGCAATCTAGTGTTCGAGAATTATAGCGAGCTTGAAGCGGCATTTGCAAAAGGCGAACTGCACCCAATGGACCTCAAGAATGCCGCGGCAGAGTACATAGACAAGATGATTGCTCCTATAAGGAGCCACTTTGAGAGCGGCAAGGCGAAAGAGCTTTACGATTTTGTAAAGAAACAGGAAATTACAAGGTAGTTTACAGCATCAAAGAAATTTTTCTGAACGCACGTCTGCCAAAATAAACAGGTACTTCGCGTTGTATCATGTCATCCCTATGTATGATAAAACCGAAATAAGTTATATCAATCCCAAGGTTTGTTTCTTCGTCAAAAATTTTTAGTCGCGGTCTTTGTTCATCACGTCTGTAAATTATTCCAGAGTTTTTTTCAGGCAAATATTTTTTTAGCCCCCGAGGATCTATATTCTTGTACCAGAGCACGATTTCAAGCCACTCGTACATGTTACGTTTTTTCATTTCCCGTTCTGCAACTTCGATGTCTTCCTTACTAAGAGAAGGGAAAAACAACCTATTGTGGGCGTGGGCATGTCCAATAAAATCGGTTTCGTACAAACCGTTCTGATTATTTGCCCTACTGTTAGACGCCAATGCCCTGTCGTACCCTCTTAGTTTTTTTCTAGACTTGGCGGATATTTTTACAGAACCTTCCCTTCTTTCAGCCTCGCTGCAATTATGTACACTTGTTACCAAATAATGATCTTCACTATTCTTACCATACATCAAAATCCAGGGCTCTGTTGGTGCCTCTATAAGGCTTCTCGAGAGTTGCCAGACAACACTATTTCTTAGTCTAACTTTGGGTAGCATAACAATCAAAAAGAATACATGAATTTTCTTAAATCTATCTTATCGTTCTGAATTTCTATACCGTCTTTCTTTAGCAATAGTAATTTTTGATTTATTTTTCTCCCTTTTGTACAACCAGCGTAACCACCGATCGTCCCATTGCTCGACACGACTTTGTAGCACGGATACAATTCCGGATGCTCGTTGCGGCGCATGACCTGCCCGATTGCCCGCGGGCTGCTTCTCGTCGCTTTCGCAAGCGCACCGTACGTTGTTACCTTGCCTTTTGGGATTTTTCTAAGCAGCAGGAGAGCTTTGTGCATAAATTAACTTGTACAATAGCGCTTAAAAATACTCCTTTCATAGAGTAACCTATGGATGAGAATGCAATAATTGAAAAGACGAAAGAGTATGTAAAGAAGAGCATGGAATACGGGGATGTCGGACATGACTGGTTCCATATAGAACGCGTTTGGAAAATGGCAAAGATGATTGCTCAGAAAGAAAATGGCAACATGCTTGTCGTTGAATTAGGCGCACTCCTTCATGATATAGCCGACTGGAAGTTCTATGGCGTTGGTGCAGGCGAAGAAAAAGCACGGACATGGCTTGTGGAACTGGGATTGGAAAACAAAGTTATAGAGGATATAATCCATATTATTGAAAACGTTTCTTTCAAAGGTGTCGCCGAATCAGAAAAAATGAACACGCTGGAAGGCAAAATAGTTCAGGACGCTGACAGGCTTGACGCTATGGGGGCAATAGGAATTGCCCGGGCATGCACGTATGTAGGATTCAAGAATATCCCTATTCATGATCCGACTGTCAATATACGCAAGAACATGGATTTTAGCGAATACAAAAACACGGCGATAGTCGGGACTGCAATAAACCATTTTTATGAAAAGCTTTTGTTCCTTAAGGACAGGATGAATACTGAAACCGGTAAAAAACTGGCAGAACAGAGACATGAATTCATGGAGCTCTACTTAGACCAGTTCTTTAAAGAGGCAAATGGTGAAAGATAATTATGCTAGACATAAAATTGATACGCGAGCAGCCTGAGGTAATTCTGGAAAATCTGGCCAAGCGCAACGATCACGCAAATGTTCACATGCTTCACGAACTCATAGAGGCCGACCGTGAGAGACGTGACATAATACAGGATGTTGAGAAGCTCAGGCAGAAGAGAAATACAATAACAAAAACCATATCAGAGCTTAAGGCACAGGGCAAGGATGCCTCGGTGAGCATGAAAGATGCCGAGGAAATACCGAAGCAGATCAAGCAGCTGGACGAACGCCTGGCTGAGTTAGACACGATATGCAGGAACCTTCTGCTAAAGATACCTAACCTGCTTCATGACTCTGTGCCGCAAGGCAAGGATGACACTGAAAACGTGGAAATAAAGAGATGGGGCAGCCAACACTTTGGATTCACGCCGAAGAACCATCTAGAAATTGCAGAACAGCTTGGCTTGATTGATATTGAAAGAGCTACCAAGATTGCTGGTCACGGATTCTACTATCTAAAAGGGGATCTGGTGATGCTTGACCGCGCTATGCAACAGTTCGCGCTTAATCTGCTGATCAAGAAAGGCTTCACGGTTATACAACCGCCCTTCATGATGTCAAGAAAAGCATACGAGGGAGTCACAAGTTTGGCAGACTTCGAGGATGTGCTCTATAAAATAGAGGGTGAAGATTTGCATCCTATAGCAACAAGCGAGCACCCAATGGCTGCAATGTTCATGGACGAAACGCTTGTCCTTGAAAAGCCAATAAAACTTGCCGGTATTTCCCCATGCTTTCGTAAGGAAGTCGGAACTCATGGTAAATACACCAAGGGCATTTTTCGTGTTCATCATTTCAATAAAATAGAACAATTTATTTTCTGCTTGCCTGACCAGAGCTGGCACTTGCATGAGGAATTGCAAAAAATCAGCGAGGAGCTATACCAGGCACTGGAAATACCATACAGAGTTGTAAATGTCTGCACTGGCGACATCGGAATAATAGCGGCTAAAAAATACGACACGGAATTCCTGATGGCCGACGGCAACTACCGCGAGATCGGCTCGAACTCAAACTGCACAGACTACCAGGCCAGACGGCTTAACATAAAGTACAGAGAAAAGGAAGGCACGCCGGCAAAGGGCTTCCTGCACACACTAAACAATACGGCCTTAGCCGGGAATAGGCCGATGATTGCTATACTTGAAAATCATCAGCAGGAAGACGGCACGATAAAGATACCAACAACCTTGCAGCAGTACATGGACGGAAAAAAGTTCATCGAAAAAACCAAGTGAATACTATGGATAAAGGATCAGTAAAAATTAATTGCAGTTTCTGTGGCAAGGAAATAGAATGCCCAGAGAACATGCTAAATACAGAAAAACATGCATGTTTTGAGTGTTTCGAGAAAATAATGGAAAAGAAGGAAGGAGAGAAGATGACAGAAGAGGATATCGAAAAAATTCATGTCGATATTCCAAGGGACAAAGCAGACGAGATTGCGGATAATTATATGATAGAGAGTGTGATGAGTGAGGCATTTCCTAGATTCTGGAAAGATGAAAAGGAAAAATTGAAAGACATGCCAAGAAGAGATGCCGTGTACTATGCATTCGGGTCAGGTGCCAAAACAATGCTGGACTTGGTTAAACAAATGGAAGAAGAAATAGAGAAGCGGAAGACAAAGACAAATTCTGAAGAAGCATCTGAATAAGCCAATAAGAACAGTACAAGTAAGAAAGCAAAATGATTTCTTTTTAAAGCCTTTGTTCTATATTATAAGGAACGCTTGGACAGAACTGATTTTGTGGTCGTATGAGTTATACATTAATCATCGCAGAAAAACCTTCGGCAGCTAAAAGTATTGCTGATGCACTTGCTGATGGTAAGCCAAAGAAATTAGGCGATAAAGCCGCATGGTACGAATTTACCCGGGACGGAAAGGATTTTGTCACTGTACCGGCTGTTGGCCATCTCTTTACACTTAAACAGAAGGGCAAGGGATGGGAGTACCCGATCTTCGACGTAGAATGGATACCCACGTTCCAGGCGAACAAATTTGCAAAATTCACCGAGCCCTATTTCAGGAACATCGAGGCGCTTGCAAAGGATGCCGGGGATGTTATAATAGCAACTGACTATGACGACGAAGGCGAGGTTATAGGCTATAATATTTTGAAGTTTATTCTTGGCCGAAAGGACGCTGCACGGTTGAAATTCTCGACTATGACTAAAGAAGAATTGCTCGATAGTTATGCTCATCCCACAAAACTGAACAAGAATCTTATTGAGGCGGGATTGGCCCGTCACTACCTGGATTTCTATTGGGGAATATCATTTACGCGCGCCCTGACACTAGCTGTAAAGGCTTCCGCCAAGCGCTTTCGCATAGTCTCGACAGGCCGTGTGCAAGGCCCCGTGTTGCATATGCTTGCCAAACATGAGAAACAAATCAAGGCATTCAAACCCGTGCCATTCTGGGAAATAGAGATGCACGTCCAGATAGGCAAGCAGGAAATGGTTGCGGAATATGGCAGAAAAATAAATGACAAGAAAGAAGCAGAAGCAACAACAAAGAAAGCTGATGTCAAGACTGCCACCGTTAAGGACATCACGAAAAAAATAATGACGCAGGCGCCGCCTAAACCTTACAACACAACTTCGATGCTTGCTGACATATACAGGTATTTCGGCTACTCGCCTCAGCAGGGTCTGAGCATAGCAGAGACACTTTACCAGTCCGGTATGATCTCTTATCCGCGTACAAGCAGCGAGAAGCTGCCGAAGGACATCAACTACAAGAAAATAATCACACAGCTTGGCAAACAGAAAAATTACGAGAAGGATGCGAAGCAGCTCCTTGCCGGTGAGTTGAAGCCCGAGGAAGGCTCGAAGACAGACGCGGCGCACCCTGCTGTGTACCCTACAGGAGTGTACAAGAAAATCGGCGACAAGCAGGCTAAGGTTTATGATTTGATAGTTCGAAGGTTCCTTGCGGTGTTCGGCCAGCCTGCCAAGCGCGAATCAAACAGGATAATACTTGATGCGAACGGAGTTTTCTTCTCACTGAATGGAAAGAAGACCATAGAAGCCGGATGGACGTCTCTCTACGGCAAGTATGCACAGCGCGAAGAGATAATACTTCCGAACATTAAAATTGGAGATAAAATACCTGTCAAAAAGGTCGAGTTGCTGTCAAAGGAAACACAGCCGCCCGCACGATTCTCACAAGGGTCGGTGCTCAAAGAGATGGAGCAAAAAAATTTAGGCACGAAATCAACAAGGGCGCAAATCCTCCAGATACTTTACAACCGCGGCTATCTTCTCGGCAAGAGCATAGAAGTCACGGAGCTCGGCGAGCAGCTGTCCAATATTCTTGAAAAGAATATTCCTGACGTAATATCAGAAAAGCTGACGGGGCATTTCGAGGAGATGACCGAATCCATAGAAAATGGGAAGGCAAAGCGTGATGATGTTCTAGAAGAAGCAAAACGTAAAATAGAAAAGATATGCAGGGCTTTCAAGAAAAAGGAGAAGACAATAGGCGACGAGCTCACAGCAGCCGTCATCGCAACGCAGGACAAGCAATCCAAACTTGGCACTTGCTTGAAATGCGGCGGGACACTAAAGGTGCACAAGAACTGGCGCACAGGAAAACGTTTTGTCGGATGCAGCGGATACCCGAAAGGTTGCCGCGTTGGATTTCCTTTGCCACGCGAGGGAATAATAATGTCTACGGGCAAGAATTGTGAGGAATGCAAGCTACCGATCATACAGGTTCAAAAAGCGGGCGCAAGACCGTTCCGGATGTGCCTGGATCCGCTGTGTGTCACGAAGAAAGACTGGCTGGACAAGAACAAACTCAAGCAGGTACAGGCCGAGAGCAGGCGCTCAAGCAAGGAAGCTGCCAAGCTCGTATGCACAATATGCAAAAAATCATTTAAGACCAAGCGCGCTCTCACACTGCATGCAAAGACGCATGAGACAGTTGCCAAGGCCAGAGCCACGGCAAAATAGTTACACGAACCCTGTCTTGTGGATTCGTATCACTTCTTCATCCACCATTGCTACAGTATTTTCATCAACTCTACTGGTGAATTTTACTCCGTAGACACCTTCGTCTGCTTTGTTTACGATTATGTCGGGTTCAAGCTCTATGACAAAACTCAGACGCTCAAGCCCTTTATGCATTTTATGATATTCGCTTATACTTTCGGTGTGCCATACACCGACGGAATTATATTCTTTGTCCGTATATTTTTCTCCGTTCTCTATACCCCAGACATGCCCAAATTCGTAGAGTGTGCTGTCCCTAGGGAAATTATTTAGTATACCTATGGAACGTGCAATATCGAGAGCTCTTACGTTTCTTATCCGTACATGTAAAGATCTGTACTCTATAACATCTACCTCCAGCGGAGGGAAGAATTAAACCCTTTCTTACTTGTCGTTACTTGTATATAAAATTTTGCGGCGTATTCTAATCATGCACGAGATGAAAATAGGCGAAATAACGGTGACATGGTTCGGACATGCGTCTTTTATGATAAGCGACGGCGAGCGTCATATATACGTAGACCCTTTTGTGGTTCCGGACAATGTAAAGAAGGCTGATATAATTCTTGTGACTCATGACCACTTTGACCATTTCAACTCCCAGAAAATAAAGATGCTGCAGGATAAGGAAACAAAAATAGTAGGACCGTTTGGCGTGACAAGCAAGCTCGGCTTTGGTATCGAGACAAAGGCCGGCGGCAGGCACAGTTTCGGAAATGTCAAGATAAAATCCGTCGAAGCGTACAATAACAACAAGTTCCGCGCTCCCGGGCAGCCTTTTCATCCACGCGGCCTCGGAGTTGGCTACGTAATCGAGATAAATGATATTGACATCTATCACTCGGGCGATACGGACGATATAACTGAAATGAGGCAGCT
>Ga0209542_10001656_pt1 | contig 51737 bp, 57 predicted proteins | sample RifCSPhighO2_01_FD_184028 | JGI IMG/M metagenome (GOLD analysis project Ga0209542, IMG submission 184028) | Soil microbial communities from Rifle, Colorado - Rifle CSP2_plank highO2_0.1 (SPAdes) (version 2) | ecosystem: Environmental > Terrestrial > Deep subsurface > Rock core/Sediment ...
AAAATTGCAGCCAAACCATAAACAAAAACAGATACGCGGAGGAGCGGTACCATGACATTGGCGTCGGTGAAGGCCGCGCCAAACACCGGACCGCTCTGGCCGGTCAGCAAATTAAATAGAGACAGGTAGGTACCGACGGCAATGGTTGTAAGAAAAAGAGCTAGTAGAATGCTGATATGCAACCTGGCTTTTGGTTCGGTTTGATCTTTCGTAGGTCTAATAATCAGACTTTCAGGTTTTCCGGTCAATTTGGAGAGGTCAATTTTAGGAAAGAAGCTTGATAAAATAAGGCTACCTCGTAGAATGTAGATTGCGCCACAACCGATAAGCGATATCAGAATAATGGTTTTTATAAGGCCAAGTCCAAAAGAGTATATAGGGAGGGAAAACACGTAAAAAGATACGTCAGCGGCAAATATCGGGTCTTTTTGGCCAAACGGTACGGCTGAGAGGAATTTTAAAACGTCGTGCCAACTACTTGAGGCGATCAGACCGATAAAAAGGGCAATAATACAGCTTAGAATAATGCCGAGCTTCCCAAGTAAGCGACTATTCAGGCTGAAGGGTTGATTAGTACCAATTAGGGCTTCAGGAATACTTGCCATCCATGGTATTTTTGAACGGATGGCAAAAGATAAGTTGGTAAGAAGAAAGGCAGCAGCAAGAATTCCTGTTGAAAAACCCACAATGATTTTAGTGCTGAGCGATTTGATAAAGATCTCGGTAAACCCTACTTCCTGGTACCACCACCAGTCAGTAATCAAGGAAATAATGCCAGAGAAGAAAATAAAAGTAACAAAGGCCAGACCTAAGAATGTCAAGGAAAAAAATTTAGTGATGTTCATACAAAAAACCAGCCAAATCTAGTCTTGGCCGGTTATAATTGATGATGTTTCGCGGCTCTAAAACGCATGCTATTGACCATCCGTCTTATTGCTCCGCATCACCCAAGGCGATATTAGACTAATGTTTAGTATAACAGAAACTTAATTTTTTTCAAACCGGCTAGCAACTAAATAAAGTCGATTCTGGGTTCTGGTTTTACTATTTCTTCCTGCACTCTTTTTGCAAGATAGGCAAAGGCGTCTGCGAGATCGTCGTAGCGTTCAATGCCGAAACTTATCAATTGTTGTTCCAATTCTTTTGTTCCTAATATCGGAAAAAGAATAGTAGCGTTTTTAACTAACGGAGAAACCGTTGTTAATCTCGCACGTTTATCCTCACCTTGCGGATTCACAGGATAGACAGTAAACCCTTCAATTTTCAGCTGCTCAATTGCTGCTTGTTGGTAGGCAACATTTTCAACAAGTAAATACACCGGAATACCCGGTAAAAGACTGCCTTGATAGTTTTTAATCTCCTGAATAGTTTGGGTGAAATCCATTTTTTTATTTATTACTTTTTCAGCAAGATACGCTTTTAGCTCTTTGTGATATCCGCTAACATATACGGCAAGCATAGCTGTTCTATCAGCACTACTTTTCATCGAAATAGCAAGATCTATCGCTATAAGAATAAAACGCAGTTTTTGCGTCGGCGGGAGAATCTCATAGCGAACGAAATCCTTTGGGGTATAAATGTAGTCCTCGTCATAAATGATACGCAGCATATATTCCCGCTGCCAAGCCGTTTCACTCATTAACCGTTCTTTCTCTTTGGCAAGCGATTGTTTATTTGGATATTTTCCGGGCCAAGTCGGTTTGCCTTTTCCGGTTGCGATCGGATAAATTCTATAAGTACCCTTCATTCTTTTTTCCTTTATTCTTCGGATCACGCTGGAGTACAAGTCATCTTCATGAAGTCTTGTGCCGACAAATACAAATTTTGCATCATGCGTTGTTATCCCTAAGGGAACTACTTCTGCCGTATACCATTCTTCCAGTTTATCCCGCAACTCCTGCGTTTTGACGCTTGCTAAATCCTCTACATCATCAAGAATAATAAGGTCAGGTCTGTATTGTCCATGACGGATACCTCGGATACTCTGTTCAGTTGAGGCAACCAAAATACGGGCATTATTACTTTTTAATACAATAGACATCGCTGACCATTCATCGTTCGGATCTTCAAAAGGTCCAATATCAGATTTGAGGATTTCGTTACCCTCCAACAGTTTTTTAATGTTATCCAGGAGTCGTTTCGCCTGCTGCTGGGTTTGGGTAAAAATAACAATAAACTTCTTCTGCAGTTTTCCGGTAATAGCCCAAATGGGATAACAGGTTGAAAAGTAGGTAGATTTTCCTGATCCTCTGAATGCCAAAATAACGATAAGTTTTTTCATTTCATCCTCAGCGAGAGAGAAAAATTCATGATGAAACGGAGCAAGTTTAAATGTCAGATAGTGATTTAGATATATAGCGAAGAAGTATCGCATGCTTTCATATGCAAGCTTTCTTCGAAATTTTGGTGTTTTAATGATTTTTTGTAGTTGTTCGGTTGTTAAATCAGTGGTTATCATGGCATTATTTTTCTCCTTTTTCCGATTGATTTTTTGTAATCATTGCCAGTGCTTTTGAGATGAGTGTTTCTTCCTCCGCGGTGAGTTCGTAATCGTGTTTCAACCTTCCGGTGATCTCAACTTTATTTGCATAGGCCGGATGATGATGCTTTAGCCAAAAGATAATTGCCCCTAAGTTCTGGCTGCGTATAGCCTGAAGTAACTGACTTTCTGCCATGTCGTTAACCAGTAAACTTCCTTCCGATAGTGCTTCATCTGCCATTTTGGCAAATTCCGGATCGTCCTTTCTCCATCGGTAATAGGTTGCCCGTCCTACACCGCATTTCTCGCAGGCTATCTGAACAATAGGTGTCTTTTTCAACCGTTCTAAAAGAATTTCTTTTTCTTTATTCTGTCTTTTTTCTATTGTTTTATTCATGCTGCTTTCTCCGCTTTTTGGCCGGTTAACTTTTCCCAGCGCTTTTTAATAACTTCTGAATAAACAGGGGATTTTTCCATAACGTAGCATCTACGCTTCATTTTAGTTGCTGCAATCAAAGTGCTGCCGCTGCCGCCAAAAGGCTCAATAATCAAATCTCCTCTTTTGGTTAACACTTTAATGTAGGGGATTAATATCTCAGTAGGTTTGGTTCCAAACACTACCCCTTGCCCGGAATGTTTTTCATCCGAGGCGTTAAATTCAATGAAGTCGGTTGGCTGAATTTTTTTACCTCTCTCGTATCCTTCCCAGTGGGGTTTGCCGCTTATGGCATACAAAGCTGTTTCATATTCTTCCTGCAAGCCGTCAAGTTCACCTTCATTATTTAATTCAATATCTATATCCGGAGAAGCACCAATCATGGCAATGTCATGTTTTGAGAAGAACTTATATTTTGAAGCGAACCCTTGATGTCTATTAGGAAGATGCCAGACAATCATATTTTTAACCTTCCAATACTTTTCCATCTCACTCCAGATAATCCTTATGTTTTTCCAATTCTCATAAACAATGATGGAGAAGTGCTCGTTTTGAATTTTGGCGATATTAGCCATCCATTTTTCCGTAAAATCAGGAGGTAAGATGTCTGTTTCAAGGTATCGCCTGTCTCTTTTGGCTCCGAATCCTGTTACTGCGTTGCCTTTTTTCTTTTTTCCATGCAGATAATCCAAAATGTATGGGGGATCTGTAAAGCACATGTCTGCCCTTTCATCTCCCATGAGTCTTAATATATCTTCCTCAATAGTAGAGTCTCCGCACATTAACCTGCTTTCACCCAACGCATAAATGTCACCTTTTTGAATATTAATTTTATGGATATCTAATTTCTGCAGTTCTTTTTCCAGGTCAAATTCTTCCGGACTGTCTTCAGTATCAAAAATGTCATCCAAATCCTCACTTGAGAATCCAACATTCGAAAGAAAAGACTCATCAAAATTAGCCAGTAGATCCCAATCCCACTCTCCGGTATTTTTATTGAGCCTAAGATTAAGTTCTTTTTCTTTTGCAATGTCTGGGATATTAATATACACAACAGGCATCTCTTTATACCCCAAATCTTTTGCTATTTTGAGCCTGAAGTGACCACCTATAACTACGTTCTTTCTATTAGGAGCACTATTTATAATTATCGGATCAACTAATCCAAAACGCTTGATGCTTTCGGTAAGCTGTTTTTCTGCCTCCTTATCCCATTTCCTTGGGGTTATAGGAACTAGGGTTAAGCTCATTGATTGCTACTTGTGGTATTTGTAATTTGTTTTTATCCATATTTTATGCCTCTATAATAATTGTAAATCCATTTGCCTTGCTTGTTATACGTTTTTGGGTGGTTAGCCCCAAAAAGTGGCATTTTTTGTGTTATTTGAAGAATTTAAGAAATTGAGGTATGGTCTCCTGAAGTATTGTTAGCAGATGAGTGTGTAAAGAAAACTTAACGCTTTTACAAAGTTAAGGGTTAGTTTACCTATTTCCAATTCCAAAAAAATACTAGAAAGCTTCCCATTATTTTTTATGGGTAGTCTATACAACTTTCTAGATTATAAGGGTTGCACCGAGTATATCTTTTTATGGATTTGGTTGTTCCATTTATTGCTCCATATTTCTCAATGGCTATCTTTGCATATTCTGAACAAGTAGGGTGAAATCTACAACTTAGCCTTGTACTTAAATGGGGTGATATGTGTTTCTGATAGAAGATTATGTTCCGAACTAACAGATGTGTAACTATCCTACTTAACTTCATGAACAATTTTTTCTTTTTTGATTGCTCTCGAACCACATTTTGGACATTTGCCGAAATCTATTACTTGTTTATTAGGTATTAGGGCTGCAGGTGAGCAACCACTACAACACATCATAGATTTTCCTAAATTCTGCATATTATTTCCGAGGTTTTCAATTTCGTCAGTTTTACCAAAATACCAGATATTACCACAGGATTGGCAAGTGCATTTAGTCTCAGAAATCTCTTTTTTGTTCATGCAAAAATTTATATCCTAATTTTAAGGATTAGTATTCTTCCCTTAATTTTATGCTAACTGTGATTAAGAGAATTGTCAAGTGCAAACTAAAGCTAAATGCTAAGTGTGGCTTAGTGGACTGATACCCTAAAGGCTTCAATAATGAAGTTCAATGAGGAACAACGCAAAGCTACCTAAGGTTTTAGGTAAGAAGGTACAAAAACACAGAAAGGAATTAAATCTTACGCAAGAGGAACTGGCGTTTAAGATTGGCATCAGCAGGGCTTACATGGGTTATATCGAGCAAGGCAGGAATATACCTGCGGTAGAGGTTCTGCAAAAAATTGCAAAAGTTTTGAGAATATCCATTGGAGATTTGTTTTAAATCGTTTGTTTGGTTTTACCACTATGGTTTGCCACCAATCTTAAAAGCGTCGCTATTAGAGTTTCCTTATGACCGAAGTCGTAGATGAGGCTACAAATAATCTGAGTTTCTGCTAAAATTGAGCCTAACAGTGGTGTATGACTATGGTAGATATAATAACGAAAGAACAAAGAAGCTACAATATGTCTCGGGTGCGATCAAAAAATACCAAAACAGAAAAGATTATTTTCAAAATGTTAAGAGTCGGGGGTTATAAATTTAAATCTCATTACTCAATTATTGGTAAGCCCGACATTGCCTTTCCCAAATATAAGATAGCCATATTTATTGACGGTGAATTTTGGCATGGAAAAGACTTTGACGTCTGGAAAGGAAAAATGTCTCCCTTCTGGCTTAAAAAGATTTACGGGAATATAGAGCGGGATAAAAGTAATATAAGAACATTAAGGAAAGAAGGCTGGCGGGTGTTGCGGTTATGGCATAAGGATATACTACGTAATCAAGATAAGGCTTTTTTGAAGGTAGTTAACTTTATTGAAAAAAATTCCCTTTCATAGATACATCCTCTCTCGACTTAGTAATAAGATTCTCAAAACTTTCTGATTCCTGAATTGCCTGGGCTAAGGAATCTGCTATTCTTTTTGCAAGAAGTGGTGGTACGGCATTCCCCAACTGTGACGCAATTTGACCTACATTACCAGCAAAGATATAACTATCCGGGAATGTTTGAAGCCTGGCAGCCTCACGGAGTGAGATTGCTCTATCCTGTTCTGGATGACCAAACCTGCCCTTTGAAATCATGACGCAACCTCCCGTAATAGTCGGTGACGGATAATCCCATTTCATTCTGCCGTATATATCTTTATATCCGTTAACCTTCTTATGACATTCTAAAATTAGCTCCTCCGGCCACGAAAGTCTTCCTCCTCCGTCATGAGGAGTATTTGCCATCCTTTTAAGGTTAATTTCGGCAAGATTTGAGGATACATGCAATTTATCATTTTCGGATTTTTCGCCTGCCCTAATAGAAGGTAAATCCGCTATTGTACCTCTCACCGTGTTCCAACTATCTAAATATCTACCAATAAAGTTGGGATCCTGGTTAGTTTGTTTAGGGAAGGTTAATCTAATTTTAGGATCATTAGTTCCCAGCAAAACCAACCTTTTTCTTCTCTGAGGCACTCCGTAATCGGCAGTATCTACAATACCGTGTACGGTATAGTAACCGAGCTCTCTTAGTCTTTGAAGTATATTCAAAAAAATGGGCTTGCCTATTCCTTTGGCTAATCCCGGTACATTTTCCATTACAAATGCATATGGTTTAATTTCTTCCAATAAACGAAGGAATTCATAAATAAGAGTATTTCTGGGATCGGATATACCTTCTGATTTTCTTCTGGCAGTAGAAAAACCCTGACACGGGGGGCAAGCGATGATTACTACATCCTTTCCGTTTGTAATGCCGGCTGCCTTTAATAAATCACTACCGGTAACATAGGAGATATCCGAAGCTATTACCTCTGCATCCGGGAAATTTAATTTGAAGCTCTCGGATGCGTTTTGGTTAACATCAACTGCTACTTTTATAATAAAGCCTGCTTGTTGGAAACCTAAAGCTGACCCCCCGCATCCGGAAAATAAATCTATAACCGTAAGAGGTTTACTCACGTTTCCAGTATATCACAAAAATCAGTAAGGAAGGGTCTTATATAGATAACATGTATGCAAATACATTTAGTATATTGACTACATATGTAAGATGTAGTACTATTTAAATAGCGGCTGAATACAAATCACTAATAATCTTATGAGACAGGGAGAAAATAAGCGTTCGGCATTTAAAAGGTTAGGTACCAACAGAGCAAATAGAATTATTAAAGATATAAGCCTGTTAGGTAATCTGTCCAACAGACATAATTACAGTTATACTGAAGATGATGTTAAATCGATGTTCGGTGCAATCGAAGAAGAAATTCATCTTGCAAAATCCAGATATTTGGTATCTCTAAAGAGAGGAAGAAGGATTAAACTTTAAATATGCAGAATAATTTATCCAGAGCTCAAAAAATTCTTATTTCTTTATACAAACTGGCAGGCGGAACTAAAAAGCAAGTTCGATTCGAAGACATTGCCGTGAAAGTATATAAAACATTTAAGGCAGATTTTCAGTTACGCGGTTATCCTCAATACCCCGATACGGGTGACATAGTGCATAAACCGCTGTACAGTGAGTTGAAAAAAGCTGGTTTTGTTTTATCAGGCAATAAATATTTTTCACTAACAGCAAAAGGTACGGAGTATGGAAAGAGGTTGCTTAAATCGGCCGGAATGGACAATAAATCAAGAGATACCAATACAGGTGATGATTTCGTAAAATTCACAATCAGTCAGCAAAAAGAGATTGAAAGAATAAGAGACTCTGCTGCTTTCAATCTCTACACGGAAGGGAAAAAGGAAGAAATAATAGATATAGACTTCTACTCTTATCTCGGAGTAACCGTAAGAACTAACAAGTACGACTTCCTGGGCAGATTTTCAATAGTCAAAGATGCAATAGAAGCAACCAAGAGCAAGAGCCTCCCGCTATACAAACAACTTACAGATTGCCATGAATATTTGATAAACAAGTTTAAGGAGAATATTGATTACGTTAAGAACACAAAAGGAGGAAAGAGATAATGGATATCAGTAGTCTGAAAATAAAAGAGGAGGCGAACGTATATCACGATAACATTTTGGATATCTGGGGTAACGGTTTTAACTTTAACCATGAAAAAGGTCTTGCCGAATGGCTTAAAAACTCAATAGATGCTTATGTCAGAATAGGATTATCGGATAAAGACCAATTTATCGCTTTCAGATTTACGGACGGAGACGACAAACATCCTCCCGTGATTGAGTGTATAGACTATGCCGGTATGACCCACACCGATATAGAGAAAGCGTTTAAATGGTGGGGTGACCCCGATGCGGCTAAACGCGGCTTAAATGTAAAAACTTACGGCGGTCATGGAAACGGAGGCAAGTTCTATATGCGACAGATGTTCCAAAAATCGATATTCATTACATTCAGGGGCGGTAGGATAAATATTTTCGGTTTTAACGAGAACAGGAAGTACGGTTTTGTACCGGATTTCGAAAACAGGAAAATTTCCCTGAACGAGGCTTTGGATATAGCCGGTATAGATCCAGATACGATTCCCGAAAATATTTTTAAGAAGATGAAGAAGGGTATACTGGGTTTTACTGCGGTAAAAGGTTTCAGACCCAAGAAAATGGTAGGCAGAACCATTCCCGTGTCAACAATCTGTGAGAGGTTTAAATACCATCCCCAGGCTAGGAGGCCGCTTAAATTTTGTAATGTAGCAGTAGTCCATAACGGTAAGATGATAACTAAAAATTTAAGAATGGAAGACGTTGAACCGTTACCGGAGTTTAAAGAACCGTTTGTATTCGAAATACCCGAATACCTGGAGATTAAAAATTCAGAAATCAAGAAGATTCAGATGTCTAATAAAAAGTATTCTAAAGGGAGGCTGATTTTGAGAACCTCTTCGGTTCCCTTTGGACGCGGAGTAAGAAAAGCAGAATTAAACTGCATTGATATAGTAGGTGAAATAGGGGTAATTGCATCTTACAAAATGCAGGAAATAGGGTTCTTAAGATACTTCCCACAAGCTCAATCAATATACGGGGAATGCTCCTGCCCTATTTTGGAAGATCCAGACTATGATTGCGTTCAGAATGACAGGGAAAAACTGATTGATAATGACAGAACGCAGGTATTACGTAACTGGATTGCCGAAAAAATTGATGAAGTAGCCGAAAAAATAGCAGATTTGGAACGTAAAGAAGAGGAGCGTAAGAATATTGAAACAACTGATGAATTTAATCAGATTTTAAATCTTTGGAAGAATCAATTTATGTCTAAACTCTTTGCCGAAGTTTTGGGAGGATCGGGAAGAGGGTCTTCAACAGGAGGTGTTGGGTTGGAAGGTTCGGGAGGAGGAAGTAAAGATGAATCTGAAGAAAAAGGAGGTTTCGGTTCTGGAGGGGGTGAAGGCGGGGGTGATGGAGAGGAAAAGAAAAAAGGTTCGACAATGCCAAGAGTACTTTTATCAGGTCAGGAAGACCCGGATTTTCCAGGTGTTTTGGTAACCTTTTCGGAAAGACACTTTCCCGTCGAGCAACGTCAACAGGATGTCAGCAGAGGAATATACTGGATAAATTTGGAGAAACCCATGGCCAAAATAATAATCGATAGATATGGAGTTAATTCTCCAAGATGGAGGAATTATTTATTCCAGAGATATGTAGATATTTTCATAAAAGAAACTATTTATCGACTTGCTAAGAGAGAAGGCGGTACACTTACTCCAGAAGTAGCGGATACGGAAATAATGAGAGTTGCTTCTTTGGTATACGATAAGGCAACGGTTGATCTTGAATCCTTTCTGCTCGAAGATAAGTTCAGAGAGGGCAGCAACGATGGTAATAAAGACCAATAACGAGTCCTCAATGCAATCTTCAGTTCACTCGTCTTCCATAAAAGATCAGAAAATATTCTACCCAGCAAAAGATGATTCCGTCAATTCATTACTCTTTACTGATCGCGGCCGTGTTTTCCAACTCAAAGGTTTGAAGATTACCGAAGCTACCCGCATTTTTCAAGGTCAAGCTATAAACAATCTGATTGATATTGACCAGGGTGAAAAGATCGCTACCGTTTTAGCCATCCATCCCCAAAAAGATTCCATTAAATATCTCTATATGTGTACTAAACGAGGAAACGTCAAGAAAACCAAATTTGAAGAATACTCACACATTCGCCGTAATGGTCTAATCGCGATCATGCTTGATAAAGGTGATGTTTTGGGTTGGGTTTGCCCAACAAATGGTGAAAATGATCTGATTATTATCACATACCGTGGTCAAAGTATCCGTTTTAAAGAAAGTGACATCAAATCATCCCACCGCGATACCCTTGGAGTCCGGGGTATCAGGTTATCTAAAGATGATGTTGTGGTATCCTCTCATCTGATTAAAGATTCTAATGCCGAACAAGTTCTGGTAGTAATGGAAAATGGTTGGGGCAAAAAGACCAAAATTTCTGCTTGGAGTTGCCAAATGCGTGGTGGGATGGGAGTCAAGGCTGCTCATATCACCAGTAAGACTGGATTAATTGTCAACGCTCAAATTATCAATAAAGACACTAATATCCTGGTCATATCTTCTAATAGAGGCCGACTAATGAAGATTGATATGAAGGATATTCCAACCCTGGAACGTCAAACGCAGGGAGATCGTTTGATGAGAGTTGTGGATGGTGAACAAGTAGCGGCAATAATTGCAACTTCAACCAAAGAAATTGAAGCTTCGCTTAAATCGCTAACTGAAGTAAAATCTGATATTCATATTCGCCAGTCCAGAATTCTTTCAGATCGGGATATAAAATTGGTTACCAGCAAAAATCCCAAAAATGTCAACCATATTTACGAAGAAGAACTTATAGATTTTCTCAATTTACCACAAAGAATAAGAACATCTCTGAGAAGCACTGGAATTACAACTGTAAATCAACTGTTTAAAAGTTCAGAACACAAACTAAGGAGAATAAGAGGGATAGGAAAAAAATCTGTAAAGATGATTCTTGATTTAAAATCTGAAGTTTACGAATATCCTAAAGCATACATTCAAGATAAAAAGAGGGTCGAAATTCTCAATTTACCTATCAGGATTGAGAATGCTTTAAAAAAGGCAGGTATACTTAACATCGATGAACTGGACGAATCTTCTCAGAAGAAACTATTAAAGATTAAAAATATTGGCCATAAAGCATTAAAAATAATATTTGAACGTAAGAACAATGTCGAAAATCAAGCTCAGAATGAAGATATACCAAATAAGAAACTTTTATCTGTTCTATTAGAACGCAGCGGGGGCGGGAGAAATCAGGAAATAATACAGAGAAGGTATGGTCTTGTGATGGGAGAAAAAGAAACACTGGAAGAGATAGGGAAAAGTTACGGGTTGTCAAGGGAAAGAATCAGACAAATTCAGCAAAAAGCCTTTAGATGTATGTCCCATCCGTCTAACGCATCCAGAAGACCAATTATTAACCTTATAGAAAGACTGCTTTGTAATAACGGGTGTTTAATATCGGATCAAGATGCAGACTCTTTAGTACCTCAGATATTCGCAAATCAGCCTTTTGACGGAAGTTCCCTACTGGATTTGTTTGCCGATCTTGGATGGATTCAAAGTCACAGGATTGGAGATATGTCTTTTTATGCCCCGAAGATCAGCGGATTCAAATTAATTGATTTTATGGAAGATATCTTTGAGCTTCTTAAAAAAAGTGCCGAACCTCTCTCACCAACATCAATCCTCAATAAGTTACCTCCTATAAAGGAAATCCAGGATGACCGGTTAAACCTTCTCAATTTAATTACCAAGAACTGCAGTTTAGATCCCAGGATTGAAACAAAAATTGCAGGTAAATTCAGTACTTACCGAATGACTGAATATGTAGTTAATCTTTGGATTCCTTTAATGATCCAAGTTTTGGAAGAAGCTCGGATGCCTCTTTATTATACTGAAATTGCCGACAGGGTAAATGATAAAGTAATTTCCTCGAACCGTCACCTGGAACCGCGGCGTGCACACTCCCTACTTATTGAGAATTCCAGTTTTGCTCACGTCGGTATTCGTGGCACTTACGGATTAGTTAAATGGGGTTTAAGAAAGGAATCCACAGTTGAATTGGCTGTTGAATGTATAAAAAAGGCAGGTTTCCCCCTCCATTGGGAACAAATTTATAACTATGTTGGCAGATTTAAGGATTCTCCTAAAATGAACATAAGGAGTATATTGGATCAAAGTGGTAAATTTGAAAAAAAAGGAGAAGGTTTTTATAGAATTAAAGAATAGAATATTTGTGTATGCATAAGTGAGTGAGTGGCTTTTTCTCACACTTTCCGGTATAATCTACAAAACAAATCTTCAGGCGAAGTTTAGCCTGGACAGACAATAAAATGCCAGCCCATGAACGAACTTCTCCAGAGGTTCGTTTTTTGTAGTCAATTATCATGACAAAAGAAGAAGTTAGAAATATTTTAATTCAGAAATTAAGAGAGATCCTGAGTGATGATACAAAAGGATCAACTCAAATTGCTACCTTGGTAGATGCTTTGAGAGAAAAGATTATCCAGGAAGGAATACCCCCTCATGAACATTGGAAAATTCATAATCTCATTTTAGAAATTATAAATGAATGGTATAGAGCGGGTGTTATTTACTTTAGTAAACCGGATGATCCATATGTTGGTTACCCTTTTGTCACTGTTACAGATTTTGGGAAAGAATGTCTTGAACAAAATAACTGCCTCCCATACGATCCAGAGGGTTATATTAGAGAACTTCAAAGGCAAAACCCTTTGCTGGATGGTGTCACATTAGCATACGTAAGAGAAAGCATATCAACATACAATAGTGAACATTTACTATCCTCAACCATTACCCTAGGAGTGGCATCCGAGAATTTGATTTTGGCTTTAATTGACTCCTTTATTAACGCTATTAGTGATGCAGCAAGAAAACAGGTACTAGAAAGAAGGCTTGAAAACTTAGTTATTTCCAGAAAATATGAAGAATTTAGAAACGAATTACGTACTTACGAACGCTCCCTCCCAAGAGAATTAACAAGAGATCTTGATACTTACTTAGATCAGGTTTTTCATTTTATCCGAATGAGCCGAAATTCTGCAGGTCATCCAACAGGTAGGGCAGTTAGCAAAAATGTAGCTTACTCCAATCTACAAATTTTTGCTGAGTATTCTAAGAGGATTTGTGAATTAACCGATTACTTTAGCAATCATCAAATTTGAGTACATATATCAAAACATAAAGAATTATTTTTTTTGCCAAAAATATACTCTTTTCCTATATCTCTTTCCTACAGCTGATGTAACAACGACTGTCTTGAGATTTTTTGAGCTTAACAATTTTTCTGAAATAATCAGGTTTAGTGAGTCACCCGGTTCAATCTTTTGTTTTTTAACTTTATTTCCTATAGAATCTTTACCGATAATGGCATCCTGCCCCTCATGATTTTCAACACCAACACTTGTAAGAATTACTGGCTTACTACCTATATTAGCTAGAGTTATAGACCATATGGTCCCTTGTACTTTGTCAACTTCAGTCCGACCATCTAAATATTCATTAACGATTTCTCTGTTAAAGTCGCATATAATCTTAAGATTTGGCTTATCCTTACTGTATTTATATATCTCAAACACAGTTAGTCCAAAAGTACCTAGAGCACCAAACCAAGCTGCAAAGGTAGTTGCGACATCATTAGTCATGCAGTGATTATAACAGACCATATTAAGTGTAATAAATTACCCCATAGTTTATTTTGCAATTCAAAAGTGATATATTTGATGTTAGTTGATCAATCTTAAAATAAAAGGTATTATACGGGATGTTGGCAGTTTGTATTTGTAGGCCGTAGCGTAGTACCAGTTTTGATATTTTCTTTGTAACTCTTCCAGTTGAGTATCAAAAACCTTATCATCTTCAATATTTTTTAAATGGTTTCCTGCAACCCTTTCTATAGCTGGTTCCATTATGGCCTTGTCATAATCTTCAAGTGTAGTATTTTCCTTATCCTGTTTTTCTAAGGTTAAGTTTATGATCTCCCACTCTATTTCTAAATAAACCAGCATTTTTTCTTTTGGAACAATATACTTTGTTAAACTGTTTAAGTTTGGTAGTCCCCTTGGGTATGCACCGGAGCTGAAAAACCTGTTAAGTAAGTGTATGTCTAAATTTAAAATATTGCTTAGCCTGCTAACAATCCTGTAATTGGGTTTGTTTTTGAATCGGTTAAGGATCGTGTGTGCACCATAGGAACGGAGAAAAAGTGCAAGTCTTATTCTATTGTAGGTAATCTTTTTTCTTTTAGATGACATGCTGCCTAATTAGGCAGGAATACTTTATTAAAGTATAATACAGGAAATTTAACTATTATGATTAAAAGACAATACGAAACAACTTATGACATTGTTATTAAGTAGAAGAGAACAAAGAATTTCTCAAAAAGTATCCTAAAAAACCAGCAATAAAAATTCAATTTCACAATTCGATGGATAAATAATATGGCTTTTGAACTAAACGAAAAACAAAAAGTACTAATTAAGGAATATCGTGAATTAATAACTTATGGCTACCAAAAAATGAGTGGAATACAGCTTGATTTCAAAAAAGTAAGAGTAAGAAAACGAGTTCTATATTTCATGATGGGTGCAATGCAAAGCTTTTCCGAAAGTATTTTAAAGCTAATGGGGACAGAGCCTGTCTATGAAAAACCTGGAGAATCATTTCTAAGATCTCAGCTTGAAATATGGTTGAACATGAGATTTATCTATTCAAGTAGGTCAGAAGACAAAGCAAGATTGTTTTTGTCAGACCTAGTAATGGAGTCCTTAACTTATGCAAAGAAGCATAAAACTCTATGGGAAAAGTATCCGTTATGGGATATGGAGTTTGGAACAATAAAAAAATCAAGTGATTGGGAAAAATTTATCTCTGATAACGTAGACTTGCTCAAGAAATATAGAAAGGAATATAAGGATAAGCACGTTACAAAGTTGCCAAATCTTTATGACAGAACCCTAGCAATTGACAGCCATCTCAAAAAAATAGGAACTTTCTCTGAAAAGAATAGTGCTGAAAAGTTCTATACTCTTTTTTATCCATATTTTTCGCAATCAACACACGCTAATATGTCTGGACTTCAGAGATATATGCGTGGAACAATAGCATCCCCAGAACCATTTTTAGATGTCGATTCGAAACCAGAAGACGCAGAAAGAATTCTGTCAGTTAGTTACCAAGGGTATTTTGCCGTTCTTCATTTCTTTCTCCAAGTTTTCAATGCTTATAGTCCTTCAGAGTACGACCGTTTTAAGCAGTATTCTAAGGGATTGATCAAAAAGTAAATATATCAAACTATATCAGTTGGGATTTGAGATATTTCCTTCTTATAGTGTCTCATTTGTCTCATTTAGGCTCAGTGTGAGACAATATAGGACAGTCAGTTATAGGGATTGAACGGGGGCAGACCTGTATGCTCAACCAAGAAGGGCGGGCATGTAACGATGCCCTCAGTATCTACACCCTCAAAAGGATAGAGTGTCTCATTTGTCAGTCCTCTACGTTGCAAAAAATTTCTAGTCCTGTTATGAGAGCCCTTACAAAACAACCCACCGATTTCTCGATGGGTTGTTAAACTAATTTAATTAGTTTGAGTGAATACCATACCCTTATGGGTGAATCTGTGAACCTTGTCCACCAATAGAGAATACGTATGGAGTTGTTCCGTATGCATCTTCTGCATCGAATCTGTCTCCCCATATCTCAACATACCCGTTGGAACATTTTGTGTTATTAAACACTGTCCCAAAATCAAGATAAGGTGTTTCTCCGTAGTCACCGGACCACTTTACGAGTATTTTGCATGTACCGTAATCCGCTGGATAACCAAACAGTGTGGCGGGACCATTTAATGTGTATATTCCCTGCTCCTCACCAGAATTACCGATAGATTTACAGCCATATATGTCAGCTCGTGTTCCTGTTCCAAGAAGACCGTAAGGATCAGTTACAATCGTACTACAATCTGTGTCTGCGCTTGGATTAGCTGCAAATGCTGGAACTGCCATAGTACCAAGAATTAAAGCTGATGCCGCTGTTCCTACTAAAAATTTCTTTATATTCATATTTTTCACCCCCTCTCGTTTTAAGATTTTTAAGCATTAAAAAACCAGCGCTATGGCTGGTTTAGAATAATAATAAACTAATATTCATAAATATCATTTTCATTTGTTTACCTTATACTAAGTGATAGGGTTTAGCAATGCCATGTTTGGTTTCCGAGTTCAAAAACTTCAAAACTTTGCCCATAGTTACTGATAGAATACACTTTAGAAAGTGAGTGTAAATTAAAATATGAGTTATGATCTTAATAAAGATAAAATCTTAAAGCTGAATGATAAAATATTATTTTTAATTGACACAAGTGCATTTTGCAGATTGGAAGAATTAGCGTTAAAGACTGGACTACACTTACTTCTTTTGATGAAAACATCTCCTAACGTTCATTTCCTGCTTTCAAATGAGGTTTTTGTTGAGCTTATGAATGGACCCCGTGTATTACATCCTAAATTCATCCTAGATCATATTATCAATGTTGAGGGAAGTATGTCTTATGATCTTAAAGAAAATCGATTTTTGATCGAGGAGGACGGACAAATTAAATACATTGTGTTAAATAAAATATCTGCTCAAGACTACAACCAAGTTTTATTATGTCAAAATCATCCAGAATTAACCCTTGTTAGTAATGATAGAAAATTGTTAAAGAGCGCAAGCTTAATCTTAAAAGAAAGAGCGATTGGTATTAACACTTTTATGGATCGAATGATTGAATTAGAACCCAAAACAAAAGAATATCAAACCCTTAAAGAGGAAGCATTGAAGTTATTCAAATTAAAGAAAGTTACATAGCGTAGGCAAAGTTAGGCATATAGAACCTTTCATTTTCAGTCATCCAGAAAGTTCTAATTGCCTCTATGTCCCGCAACAAACTCAAATATTTTTGATATAAACTCATTTAACTCGAGTTTGCAACTCTCGTTAAATAATTTTGAACCCAAAATTTTGATTAAAAGTTGCAGATTGAAGTATTTTGGGTATAATGCGCTTATGTTTAAAAGGATCTCCACTGTTTTGATCTGGTCGGAAAACCATAGAGCCTTGGCTGATTGGTATCGGGACAAGCTGGGACTTAAGGCTAGTAAAGAATTAAATCATCCGGACGATACCGGAGTAATATTTCAAATTGGAGATACACAGCTTTGGATAGGACAACATTCGGAAGTTAAAGGTAAAAATCAGGATTCTGCCAGGCATATGTTTAATTTGGATGTGGATTCCGTACAGGAAGCATACAATTATTTAAAAAGCAAAGGAGTAGAATTTATAGCCCCTCCTTTTAAAGCGCCGACTATGGATTATCATTTTGCTTCTTTTCTTGATTTGGATAATAATATTGTCCAATTAATTGGATTTAAGTAATAAATTTCCAAATCTACACGTATGCATTTAGCGCCAATCGATTGAGGTTATTCCGTTTTCTGAAAGGTACTTATTACACTGACTAAAGTGATGTTTGCCGGAGAAAAGCGATACGGAGTACGGCGACGGATGTCCGGATGTTAGTACCAAATTTTTGTCGCGATCTATCACAGCGCCCTTACCCTGGGCATATTTTCCCCATAAGAGATACACAATATGGGTACGCTTAGCATTAAGTGTTCCTATCACGGCATCGGTAAACTTCTCCCATCCCATTCCGGCATGAGAAGCCGGACTATTTGCCAATACTGTCAGGACGCTATTTAACATCAGGGCGCCTTGAGTGGCCCAACGCGAGAGATCTCCTGAAAGTAGTGGTGTAACTCCCAAATCATTTCGTATTTCCGCAAATATATTTTGCAGGGAAGGCGGGAGAGAAATGCCGTCATTTACAGAAAACGATAATCCATTAGCCTGATTTACTCCGTGATATGGGTCTTGTCCAACGATAACGACTTTCACCGAGTCTAGCGGACAGAGGTCAAAAGCCCGGAAAATATTTTTAGCCGGCGGATAGACTTTTTTGGCTTGATATTGGTCCCGGACTTTCCCGGTTAATTCCTTCCAGTATGGTTTCACAAACTCCGGTTCCAGCGCTTTTTTCCATGTCGGATCAATTTTAATATTATTCATTAGCTGTTGCTCAAGGCACCCCATGATTATACTTTACTCACTATTGCTATACCACTAAAATAGCTGTACAAATAAAGAAGATGCTAGCTGAACGCGGTGGTTGGAATCATGCGGGTCAAAGGACTTTTGATTTAATAGACCTCCCCGGTGTTGCAGGAGTCGAACATCTAGTTAGAGTGACTAAAGATTTGGCCGGAGAAGTTTTGAAAGCAATAAGAACAAGGCTCTGCCCGCAACCAGTTTTACCATCTACTTATCCCGAAGGTCTTCAGCGATATGCTGAATCATTGACTAGTCATGGATTTTCTCCTCGTACATTAGTATCTCAGGAAAGTGGGACTACTGTTTCTCCAGATGGGGCTTGTTCTTTAGATCGGGACTTGAAAGTTATAAAAGTGACGTTAAATTCTTATCATCAACAATTCCTTAAGGACTTTGCAGATAAGGGCAAAGAATTAGCAAACAACGCGAAGAATTAAAAAAAAAATTAAAAGAATTAGAAGAACAATGTAAGCAGAAAAAATTATTTGAAAAATAATTTTCTTAATTTTTTGTGCTATACTACAGCTATTATGGCTAAAGATTTACAATTTAAAGTATTAATAGAACAGGATGAAGACGGTATTTATGTAGCTTCAGTGCCTGAATTACCAGGATGCTACACTCAGGGTAAGACACTAGAAGGAGCACGCGTAAGAATAAAAGAGGCGATCAAATTAGTACTAGAGTCAGATAAGGATATTAAAAAAGAAAAATTGGAATCTCCCAAAGCTTCCCCTCATTTTTTTGGGATCGAAGAAGTGACTCTTCAAAATTATGCCTAAACTATCTCCTATCAGAGGTAAAGAACTAATTTCAATTTTAGAGAAGCAGGGTTTTAAACAAGTTCATCAAAAAGGCAGTCATGTAAGGTTAGAACATTTTGACGGAAGGAAAACAACAGTTCCGCTGCATTCGGGTGAAAAAGTCGGAGTTGGTCTACTTAGAAAAATATTAAGAGATGCAAATATTTCCAGGGGTGAGTTTGAAAAGTTAAGATAACTTTTTCGACACTTTTGTTATACTTCATTAGTATGAACAAAAAGCAATTGGTTGCGCTAAGTTCTGTTTTTGTCAGCCTTGATTGTCCGGTATTGAGGTTAATGTCGATGTTTAGTTATTTTATAAATGGCAAAAAGCAAAACTACAACTCCTAAAATTTGAGTTGCCGACAAACCTCTTTGAAAGTAAAAATAATCAATAAAAATTGCCGAAGCCGGCCAGACCAATTCACAAATCGTCGTGATTCGGGCCGGTGTTCTTTTCAGGCCGTAATAATATATTAAAAGCGCCACCATGCCGGTGGAGATAGTAATTAAAATTAAACTGATCCATTGGTCGTTAGTCAGAGTAAACATACTGGGGACTTGATTAAATGAAGCAATAAACAGGAACGCAAATATGGGTGCCAGTAAAAACCGCAGAGCCGTGGCAGTTAAAAAAGAAACTTTATTTAACACAAATTTACTGATGGCGGTTGATGAGCCCCACAAAAATCCGGCTGAGATGGCCAACAGTCCGGCAATCAGCGTGCCTGATCCGGTTTCCAGATTGATCCGCAGATCCTTAAAAGTGATAAAGTAAGCAGAAATTAAGGCGATCACTGCCCAGATTAAAAAGTTCCTGGTGATTTTTTCTTTTAATAATATGGCGGCAGCCAAAATGGCCCAGATCGGTTGAAGTTGTTGTAGTAGCACTACTACGGAGAATTGAATATAGTTAACTTTTCCCAAGGCGGCGGTATAAAAAATTGTTCCCAGGGCGCCGGAGAAAAGGGCGACTAAACCGATGGCCAGCCACTCCTTGCGGGTCATTTTTTTAAGGTCCGGCAACCATTTGGTAATAAAAAATAGCAGAATAATGATTCCCAGCAGGTGTTCATAAAAAACCACCACTGCCGGAGGAAGGGAATACAAGCCGCGCCGCAGGACTCCGTCAAAGCTCCACAGGAGCGCCGCAATAATTACAAATAAAGGACCGAACTCTTTTAATTTTTTCATCTTCTTTCTTTCAGAACGTAATAAATTCTTCGAATTTAAACGTCCTAAGGAACGTAGAAATTTTTAATTTCGTACGTTCCATCCCGACTGTACGGTCGCTACCGGATTTACACCAGTTCGTCCCTGCACCAGACGGTGCGGGGTCGCAGAGTATAACTGCCGATTTTGACTTCTCCTCCTTCGTTAAAACTTCGAAGGACAAGGCACAAAATCCCCGAAAGAATAAACACATATTATTATTTATATGCCGGCATTGTCAATTCGCAAAAATTAAATAGTAATTTGGGGTCAAAAAAACTCGCGCAAGGCGAGTTTTCTTGAAAACCTACTTTTCAGTAAGCGCTACCATTTATATCAAATGAAAAATATTGAGTCAATATCTCAAAATATATCAAAAATGCCAGCTTCGCTGAAAGAATAACATATGATATAGTATCTTCTAATGAAAGTTTATTTGGCTACTGACCATGCCGGGTTTGAACTAAAAGAAAAAGTTAAGGAGTTTTTGAAGACTGAAGGATATGAGATCGAGGATTGCGGAGCATATCAATTTGATAAGGATGATGATTATCCTGATTTTGTCAGCAAAGCCGCAGAAGGAGTGTCAAAAAATCTGGGCAGTAAAGGCATTGTCTTTGGTGGCTCGGGACAGGCTGAGGCGATGGTTGCCAATAAGATTAAAGGTGTACGCTGTGCCTTATTTTACACCCCGGTGGTGCCGGTCAGGGCAGCGGATGTAACCGGCAGACAAAGCAGCGACCCGTTTGAGATGATCAGATTGACCCGTGAACACAATGATGCCAATATGCTGTCTTTAGGGGTAAGATTTCTGACTGATGAAGATGCGTTAAAAGTGGCGAAGCTTTGGTTGGAATCTCCTTTTCCCGGTGACGAGCGGCATACCAGACGGATAGAAAAAATCAGCAAACTTGAAGAAAAATCATAATGGTGCAAATTATCCCGGCAATTCTTTCTACAACCGAGGCAGACTATGACAGGGACATCTCCCGCTACAGCGGCTCCCGGGCTTTTCAGGACGGTTGGGTACATATTGATTTTATGGATAATGTGTTTGTGCCGAATAAAAGCATTGATGCAGGCTCCAGCGCCAAATACCCAATCTCATTACATAAGGAAGCTCACATCATGGTAGCCCATCCGAAAGAGTGGATAGATGGTTTAATTTCGGCAAATTTTGAGCGGATTATCTTTCATGTTGAGGCGGAAGACGATAAAAACGAGTGCATAGATTACATCAAAGGTAAAGGGGTACAAGCGGGGCTGGCCATCAATAATGCTACGCCCATTGCAAAACTAGAGCCGTTTTTAGGGAAAACCGATATGGTACTTATTATGTCCGTAGTGCCAGGATTCCAGGGCCAGCCGTTTATCCCGGAAAGTTTAGACCGGATCAAAAAACTGGTTCAAATGCGGACCAATGGCAATTTCAGTTTCAAAATCGGCATAGATGGGGCGGTGAAAGATACCAATGCTAAAGAAATTGCGGATTCCGGAGCGGATTTCATTACCATCGGATCTTATTTATTAAAGGGCGATATTGACGAGAATCTGGAAACTGTCTGGGAGAAAATTAATGGATAAGCTGAAGGCCGAATCGATACATCAAATTGCCATCTTCGGTTCCTCACATACCGGTGAAGATAGCGGATTATACAAGGAGGCATTTGAGGTGTGCAAAAAATTGGCAGAGGTAGGTTATGTGATAGTAAATGGGGGTGGCCCGGGAGTGATGAGAGCGGCCAGTTTGGGGGCGAAATCCGCCGGAGGCAAGGTTATCGGAGTAACTTTTTTGGCAGATCACAAGATGCATTTTGAGGGAAAAGATCCTCTTAATAAAATCGATATAGAGATAACGACCAAAAATTATGTGGAAAGAACTTTAACTCTTCTTAAAGAGGGACAAGTTTATGTAGTTTTTAACGGCGGAACCGGTACTATTTCCGAATTCGGCATGGCCTGGGGATTAGCTAAACTTTATTTCGGACATCACAAGCCATTAATTTTATACGGTAAATTTTGGGGGAAGATAATTCAAACCTTTAAAGATAATATGATTATGCGGCCGGAGGAGCTCGAAGTTTACAAGATTGTTGACAATCCGGAAGCAGTTTTGCAGGCGATAACTGACTTTGAGCAGGAGTTACAACAGGGACACCATACGCATATCAGGGCAGTGACGGACGACTTTAGTATATAATCATTCCGTAATGATTTCTTCTCAAAAATCAAACAGGATAATTTTTATCTTAAGTTTGCTGGGACTTTTGGTAGCCGCGTATTTATTTTATGAATACAATATTACCGGCCCGATTTTTTGTCCAACCGGACAAGGTTGTGATATTGTCCGGGCCAGTACTTACTCCAGCTTTTTAGGAATATCTACCCCCCTTTTAGGAATATTTTTTTATTTAGTGATGGCGATACTTTCTGTTATTCACTCGCATGACTTACCTAAAAGATTAGCCAGAAAGATGCAAGTATTGGTGGGGGTTTCCGGAGTAGCTTTCGGGATATATTTAACCTACCTGGAAGCTTTTGTAATCGGGGCTTTTTGCTTCTGGTGTGTATTATCGTTTATAATCTCGGTGTTGATTTTGTTGGCAATAGTTTTAGTCGGTAGAAAAAAACATGACAACGGAAACTAAAATTTTAGGCAGCATTGTAATTATCACTATTATTTTATTGGTGGGCGGGATATTTTTCTTAAGCCGCAGCGCGTCAGGACCCAAAGATATTACAGGAGCGACAGTTTTACAGATTGATTACAGCAAGGGAGAGAAAACCGGCAGCGACAGCGCCAAAGTAAAAGTGGTGGAGTTTTCCGATTTTCAGTGTCCGGCCTGTTTGGCAGTTGAACCTATTGTTAAACAAATCAGGACTAGTTATTCCCTCGATCAGGTACAGATAATCTACAGGCATTTCCCGCTTCCTCAGCATGCTTATGGTAGGCAGGCGGCAATTTACGCTGAAGCGGCAGGGGAGCAGGGCAAATTTTGGGAAATGCACGGCAAACTTTTTGAAACCCAAGCGGAATGGTCCGACCTGGACGAAAAAGGGGCCACCGCTTTTTTCCTGGGGCTTGCCAAACAACTTAATTTAGATGAAAATAAAATTAGTCAGGCCATTGTTGATAATAACTTGAAAGCCCGGATTGACGGGGACACAGCTGAAGGGCAGCGCTTGGGGGTTAATTCCACGCCGACGTTTTTTGTCAACGGTCGCAAGGTGAATATGCAAAGCTTCAATGATTTAATTGCGGCAGTAGAAGCAGAGTTGAAGAAATAAGGCGCTTCTCCACTCACTTCGTTCGGTCGAAGAATATGATTAAAGATGTAGCTTCTATAAATAGTTTAATGGATCTTTCCGGAAAGGTGGCGGTTGTCACCGGCGGGGCTAATGGGATTGGCTTGGGAATAGTTTACCGGTTGGCAGAAGCAGGAGCGAGTGTCGTGATAGCGGATTTAAACAAAGCAGAGGCGGATAAAGCTGCAGCGGAAATTTCAGCCAAAGGTTGGAAGACCAAGGGAGCAGGGGTGGATGTCTCAAGCGAAGAGGATGTTAAAAGATTGGTAGGGGAGGCGGTGGCGGATTTTGGTTCGATTGATATTTTAGTTAATAATGCCGGAATTTATCCCAATATCCCTGTTTCGCAAATGACCCTCACGGATTTCGAAAAAGTAATTAATGTTAACTTAAAAGGGGTCTTCCTTTGTACGAAATATGTTTCGGAACAGATGATCAAGCAAGGCAAGGGTGGCAAAATCATCAATGTTACCTCGGTTGATGCCCTGCATCCTTCCATGATAGGCCTTGCGGCATACGATGCTTCCAAACATGGCCTGTGGGGCTTTACTAAAAATTCAGCGCTGGAGCTGTCCCAGCATAAAATCTGGGTAAACGCTATAGCGCCGGGTGGGATTTTAACTCCCGGGGTGGAACATCTGCAGAAAGCGGCACCGGTGCCCCAAGGAGTGGATATGACTAAAGTAATGGAAGCATTTATGGCCAAAATCCCCATGCACCGGATGGGGGAAGCGGACGAAATCGGTAAAGTAGCCCTATTTTTAGCCTCAGATATGTCTTCTTATATGACCGGCAGTCAAATCGTCGTCGACGGCGGCGTCCTCTTATCCTAACCCCCTCCAGAAATTTTGACAATCCTATAGCTATAGGATATAATTATTGTTTATGCCTATTGAAAGAGGTGCAATAAGCGCCGGAAGAAGAGCAGAAAGACCTGCACAAGTTATTTGTAAAATTTGTGGCCGAGCGTGTAAGCTTTTACATAAGCCTCATCTGCGTGTTCATGGAATTGCAAGTCAAGTTGAGTACAGAGAGATGTACGATATTGGCTATGAGGTACCTTTGAATTCTCGAGATTATGCTGATTTGCGGAGAGAAGTTCAAGAACATCCTGAAAAACAACAGCAAACTCGCTTGATGGTCAAGAATTGGCTGTTGCAAAAGCGGGTTGCGTTAGCTCTTTTGGAAAGACAAAATTTCTACACTCCTAGTAGGGTTTCTGAGATTACAAAAATTCCTGTACAAACAATTCATTCAGCCATAAAAAGACAAGCCTTACCCTGTGGACAGATAGGTTTATTGGTAGAGACTAATAGAGGGTTAGTGGCAAGTGGAGAAGCAGTTGTTAAAGGTGTAACTCTGGAAGATATGGTGAAATTTGCTCAAGGACATACACCAAAGTATCCTCCTAAAGGTTAAAATTTAACTCTTTATTTCCTAGATATTGACAGATATCCCCTATTTGTTATATGATATCCCCCTAGGAGGGACTTGAGGAAATTTCTAATTTCTAATTTCTAATTTCTAAATTATGTACAGACCAAAAGATACGCAGGAGCGAATTTTACATAGATTAAAGATTGCCAAAGGGCATTTGCAAAAAATTATCCAGATGGTTGAATCCGGCCAGTATTGCATTGATGTAATTCACCAATCTCAAGCTGTCCAGCGGGCGCTACAAGAAGCTGACGGGGTAATTTTGGAAAATCACCTAAAAACTTGTGTGGTGGATCAAATTAAAGCAGGCGAAGCAGATGCCTCTATAAAAGAAATTATGAATGTTTTTCAAAAGAGTAAAACATGAACGACAAAAAGATTATTATCGGGTTAATTGTACTTACTGTTTTGATATTAGGAGGCGGGATTTTTGTTTTGAGCAGTACCGGCGCTACTCCGGCTAAAATTACTGCTTCCCAAAATGCCAAAGTAGAAATCCCTGAGAAAACTTTTGATTGGGGCAATATCCCTTACAGTGGAGAGAAAGCGACCAAGACTTTTACAATTAAAAATAACGGTACCGGAGTTTTACAAATTAGCGCAATTAAGACATCCTGTACCTGTACCAAGGCTCAAGTTTCAATAGACGGCAAGACCAGTCCATATTTTAATATGCATGCAACTTCCGGCTGGGTGGGTGAAATACCGCCGGGTAAGCAGGCACAGCTCTTGGTTATTTTTGATCAGACCTTTCATGGTCCTACAGGTATCGGGCCGGTTGAGCGGTTGGTTTCGATTGAGACAAACGATATTCAAAACCCGAAAATAGAGTTTTCTCTCAAAGGGGTGGTGGTAAAATAATTCAAAATGCAAAATTACAAATCAAAATTTAAAAAAGTTTTATTGAAAGCCGTTCCTCTCTGGATGGTTATTATAATTGGCATAAATTCAACTTTTGTTGTGGGGTTTGCCCAGTATTATTTTTTAAGACAGGAATTTCAGAAAAATCTCCAGGCGCTTGCTAAAACAACCCAAAGTCCGGAAGAGTTAATACAGGTTCTAAAGCAACAAGTACTGCCGCAGACAGGCTATAAAACTCCCTTGAAATGGAAAGATTTGGGTAAACAACTGGTTGAGGCGGGAGCCATTGACAGGAAAAAGTACGAAGAAATTTTTGTTTCAGAAGCAGACGGTAGCGACCATATGAAATACCTGGATGGCAGCTGGGATGAGAGTATGATTATTAATGAGAAAAATTCCCGATTCATGGTTAATACTTTATGGGCTTTGGGCTTGGTTCAAAAGAGCAAAGTTCTGGACGCCGGTCCTATGAGAACGGGTGGAAATCCAACCGCTAATTTTGCCTCTACTGCCGGTTGGACCCTGGGCGGCAAACCCGCCATGGAACTTTATTCATCCGCGACAATTATTCCTTTAACCGATGAGCAGCAAGAATTAGTCAAAAAAATTGCTGAGAACGTCTTCCGTCCTTGTTGCGGCAATTCTACGGCTTTTCCTGATTGTAATCACGGTATGGCAGCCCTGGGATACATTGAATTAGCAATATATAATGGCTTATCAGAAAACCAAATTTACAAAGACCTTTTAGCCTTTAATTCTTATTGGTTCCCGCAGACTTATGTCGAAATAGCCGCATATTTCGATAAAGCCGGGACTAAATGGAAAGATGTTGATGCCAAGCTTGCTCTCTCAAATGATTATTCATCAGCTCAGGGAGCTACCAGAATAAAACAGTCAGTCCAAGGTATTCCGGGAATTCAAAATAGCGGAGGAGGCTGCGGAGTTTAATGGAAACCGTGCTTTTTCAGACATCTCTTATAGCGGCATTTGTGGCAGGGATGGTAGCCCTGTTTGCTCCCTGCTGTATTACATTTTTACTTCCTACATATTTGGGCAGTGTGTTTAAAGAAAAAGAAAAAGTAATTCTGATGACTTTAGTTTTCGGGGCCGGGATTTTTGTGGTGCTTTTGCCGGCGGTGTTGGGAGTGGCTTTTGTTTCTAAACTACTTTTTCGCTATCACGACATGATTTATATTTTGGGAGGATTTATCATGCTGGCAGTGGCGGCAACTACCTTTTTAGGCCTTAAACTGCCGATGCCTAACTTGAGCGGAATAAATGCCAGCGGAAAAACCGATGTAGTGTCAATTTTTACCATGGGAATTGTGTCCGGTATTACCAGCGCTTGTTGCGCCCCGGTGTTGATCGGTATTATGACTTTGACACTGCTTTCCCCCAGCTTTTTCGGAGCATTATTAGTGGGCGGAATGTACGTCCTCGGCATGGTGGTTCCTTTGCTTTTGATTGCGCTTTTCCTGTCCGACAAAATGCCTAAGTTCACCTTCCTCAGAAAGCCTGTTTTAGATCTAAAGCTTTTTGGCAAAACCTATGTGGTAATAATGAGTAATTTAGTGGCGGCGATTGTTTTTTTGATTACCGGACTGTTGGCTTTAGGGTTAACAGTGACAGGGAAATTATCCGCCGAAAATATGGATGTATTCACCAAAACTATTACAAACGCCCTAAATACTGTTAACGTAACACTGGGTAATAATATTTTTCTGAATATCCTGTTTGTCGGAGCATTGGTTTACTTTATTTATTGGGTATCAAAAAAAATATAATAAACATTAGGGAAGTAAGGCAAATAGGAAATATTAAATTATGAGTACAGATAAAATTTTAGTAGGTATCTTTAGTTTTTTTGGGATCATTTTTACCTATTGGTTTTTCTTAATGAAGAGAGAAAAACCGGTGAATGTTTTAAACAAGGTTGATATTACCGTTTCCGGAGGGTTTTCACCGAAAATGATTACCATACAAAAAGGAAAACCGACAAAAATTAATTTTTTGCGGACAGACTCAAGCGATTGTTTATCAGAAGTGGTTTTAAGTGATTTTAAGATCCGCAAAGAGTTACCACTGAATCAAAAAGTAAATATAGAAATAACTCCGCAAAAAGTAGGCGAGTATAAATTTACTTGTGGTATGAATATATATCACGGAAAGATAATTGTTAAATGACAGAATTGAGGAGATCGTTTCCTATTAAAGGCATGCATTGTGCATCCTGTGTCCGGGTGATTGAAAGGGCGCTGTCAAAAGTTGCCGGCGTGTCCTCTGCCACAGTGAATTTGGCCACCGAACAGGCCAGCGTTGCTTATGATCCAAAAGTTGCGACAGACGAGATTTTATCCTCTGCTGTAGCAGGCGTCGGTTACAAGTTAGTTTTAGGACAGGAAATAAAAAGCGAGGGAGAGCAAAAACAGGAAAAACAAAAAGAACTAAAAAAGCTACGCAGCAAAGTGATTATCAGCTTATCTTTAGGAGCGATAATCGTCGTGGGCGGATTTTTTGGACTCCCCCCTTTAGTTCAATTGCTTTTGGCGATCCCGGTACAATTTTGGGTAGGTTTGGAATTTTACCGGGCCACCATCCCCGCTTTAAAAAACCGGACTGCCAATATGGATACGCTGGTTGCAATAGGCACCAGTGTGGCATTTGGATATTCCGCTTTTGTAACTGTTTTGCCGCAAGTGGTAGAAAAAATCGGCATTGAACCAATGCCGTATTTTGATGTTTCTACGGTGATTATTGGTTTAATTCTTTTGGGCCGTTTTTTTGAGGCTAAGGCCAAAGCTGGGACCTCTGAGGCAATAAAGAGATTAATTGGTTTGCAGGCCAAAACAGCCAGAGTGGTTAAAAACGGTAAAGATATAGATCTGCCTATTTCGGAAGTGGCTGTGGGCATGGTTATCCGGGTCCGGCCGGGCGAAAAAATCCCGGTGGACGGGAAGATTTTGGAAGGGGAGTCCAGTATTGATGAGTCAATGGTGACAGGTGAAAGTATTCCGGTTGATAAAACAAAAGGTGACAATGTAGTGGGCGCCACTTTAAACAAAACCGGCACGTTTACTTATAAAGCCACTAAAGTAGGTAGTGATACTTTACTGGCGCAAATTATCAAGTTGGTGGAAGAGGCCCAGGCCAGCAAAGCTCCGATCCAGCGGTTAGCAGATTTAATTTCTTCATACTTTGTGCCGATTGTTATTATGCTGGCTCTTTTCACTTTTTCAGTCTGGTATATTTTTGGTCCTCAACCGGCGTTTTTGTTTGCCATATTAAATATGGTGGCGGTTTTGATTATTGCCTGCCCCTGCGCCATGGGACTGGCTACCCCGACTGCCATTATGGTGGGAACGGGAATCGGGGCAGAGAAAGGGATTTTGATAAAAGATGCCGCTAGTTTGGAAACTGCGCATAAAATTAATACGGTGGTTTTTGATAAAACCGGGACACTGACTTATGGGAAGCCGGTAGTGACGGATGTTGTAAGCGTGAAGGGGAAAGGGGAAAGCGGAAAGGCGGTTTTACAGATGGCGGCATCGATTGAGAAGGGATCAGAGCACTCATTGGCTGAAGCTATCGTAAAAAAGGGTGAAGCGGAAAGGGTAAAGTTTGAAAAGGTCACAGGGTTTAAGGCAATTCCCGGACATGGAGTGGAGGGCGTGGTGAAGGGTAAGAAAATAGTTTTCGGAAACCGGAGACTGATGGAAAAGGAAAAAATAGATACCACACTTGCAAGGAGCGACCTTACAAAGCTGGAAGAGGAAGGAAAAACAGTAATGATGTTGGGAGTAAATGGACAGCTGGCAGGTTTGATTGCGGTGGCGGATACGGTTAAGGATTCGGCTAAAGCGGCTGTTAAAAAATTGCAGGGAATGGGGATTGAAGTGATTATGTTGACGGGAGATAACGGTAAAACTGCCGCGGCCATCGCCAAACAGGTTGGTATAAAAAGGGTATTGGCGGAGGTTCTGCCCGGCGAGAAAGAAAAAGAAGTAAGGAAATTACAAGGAGAGGGCAAAAAGGTGGCTTTTGTGGGAGACGGGATCAACGATGCTCCGGCACTGGCCGGCGCTGATGTGGGTATTGCCATGGGTTCCGGGACTGATGTGGCGATTGAGTCAGGGAATATTACTTTGATTAATAAAGATTTAGGCTCTGTCGCTTCCGCCATCATTTTATCCAAGAAAACCATGCGGACAATAAGACTTAACCTTTTCTGGGCTTTCGGGTATAATATCATCCTGATACCTGTCGCTATGGGAATTTTATACCTGCCTTTTAATATTCTGCTTAATCCGATTTTGGCTTCGGCAGCTATGGCCTTAAGTTCAATATCCGTAGTCGGTAATTCATTACTCTTGAAGAAAGCGAAAATATAATATGGATCTCTGGGTAATATTTTTAACCGGTTTAACAGTAGGCGGAGTATCCTGTATGGCAGTGCAGGGTGGTCTTTTGGCATCTACCATTGCGGCGCGCGAAGAAGAAGATATCAGAGCAGGAGTGCGGCACAAGCACAATATTTGGCCGACTTTAGCTTTTTTGATAACTAAATTTGTGGCTTACCTCATTCTAGGCTTAATTTTAGGAGGATTTGGCTCGGTTTTATCTTTGTCTGACGGAGCCAGAATTACCATGCAAATTGTAGCAGCGGCATATATGATTTTGGTAGCTTTTAATCTTTTAAACGTCCACCCGATTTTTAGGTATGCGATTATTCAGCCTCCCAGGTTTTTATCCAAGCTGGTTCGCAATCAATCGAAAAGCAAAGATTTATTTGCTCCGGCCTTCTTAGGAGCGTTGACAATCTTTATTCCCTGCGGGACCACTTTGGCTATGGAAGCTTTGGCGATTTCCTCCGGCAGTCCCATTTTGGGTGCAGGAATAATGGGGGCGTTTGTTTTAGGTACTGCCCCGCTTTTTTTGGGATTGGGTTTTTTGACTACCGTTTTGGGGGATGCTTTCCGGACCAGGTTTTTGAAAATAGCCGGAGTTGGGGTATTATATTTGGGGATTACTTCTCTCAACGGAGCATTGGTAGCGGCTGGTTCCCCTGTTACCTGGCAAACAATTGCCGATAACTCCCCGATTCAGATTGATTTAAGCGGGGGACAGAGCGGCAGTGATCAAGGTGGGATTAGTACGAATATCATTAACGGGATTCAAACGGCCGACATTACTGCTGTATCCGGCGGATATGAACCCAGGTATATAAAGGTTAAAAACAATATGCCGGTCAGGCTTAATCTGACAGCCAGTGGGAGAGTGGGATGCTCTTCGGCCTTTACCATACCCAGCTTGGGAGTCAGGAAAAGGTTGCAAGCAGGAGTAACGGAGACGGTAGATTTTACTCCCTCTAATCCCGGAAAGATTGTCTATACCTGCTCAATGGGAATGTATTCAGGGGTAATAGAGGTGATTTGACCTCTTTTGTCATTGCGAAGAATCTATATGAAGAAAAAGTTCAAAATTACCGGCATGCATTGTTCGTCTTGCGCCTTAACTATAGATATGGACCTGGAAGACCTTCCGGGAGTTAAATCCTCCAGCACCTCTTATGCCAAACAGGTAACGGAAGTGGAATTTGATTCAGATAAAGTGACTGATGATTTAATCCTTCAAACCATCAAAAAATCAGGCTATACAGCGCAAGCATTATAATGCTTGACAAACAACCTATAACGAAGTAAACTCCTGCATTATGTCAAGTATCTTAGGGGTAGAAGGTCTTACTCAGCAAACTTATAATATATTGAGGGCAGTCCGTCAGCCTACTTCATCTGAACAAGAATTTTTAGAAAGCAGACAATTTATTTTTCTCCCAGTTGAAGCAAAAACATTAAATGAAATTGTCAGTGAGTCTAGCGAATATTTCAATCGGGGAACCCCAAATTATGTTAAAAGCCAGCCAAATTTAATGATGAGTAAGTCGCCTGCAACGACAATAGCTCTTAATCCAACAAGACTGTTTCTTCCTGGCAGTATTCCCCGCACCAGTGACTATCCTATATCAAAGGAGAGACGCCTGACAATGATTGAAGAATACTCTGAATCCTCAATTCAAACAGAATTGCCTAACGCAAAAGCAATTATGCCGCTTGCCACAATGCTTGCTCAAGCAGATATAGGTTTTGATCGTAGAATGGGTAGACCACTCTTAAGAAAAGAGTGTTTAGGCCAAGTTTTAGATATAACTACTAATGCTGAGGATATTAGCGTGGGTCGTGTTGGAGGAGGGAAGCTTGAGGTTACTGAACAAAAAGAACGGTGGGTCATTTTTTGGGAACGGGAAGTGCGGCAACTTGTCGGAGCCATGCCTGTGATTGTATTTGTTTAAAAATGGGTTATCCGAATTGTGAAGGAAAAGAACGGGATACAGCTATAATTTCTCCTGGTGATTCTTTAAAATATCAAAAAAAGCATAGTTACGATCGGGAATTGACCATTCCGGAGAGGGTAATTTTAACTTATCTGCCAGCCTCAGTTGACTATCTATTAAGTTTAGAAGACGGTAGAAGGACACATTACATAACTTATGGATTATCTTTACTAACTGATGGAACAAAAGGAATAAACCTCACTGGCATAGGAGCCACAACTGCTTCAATGGCAATGGAAGAGTTGATTGCCTTAGGAAGCAGAAAGTTTATCAATGTGGGATTAGCAGGTAGCCTACAAAGCAATTTACAGACAGGGGATATTGTCGTGTGCGACTCTGCCATTAGGGATGAGGGTGTTTCACATCATTATTTAGAACCGGGTAAATTGATTAGAACTTCACAGCTTCTTACCGAACAGTTAAAACAGGCACTAGTTTTAGCAAAAATAGATTTTTCTGAAGGGATAATATGGACCATCGCCACTCCTTATAGGGAAACAACCAGGGAATTAGAACTATACCAAAAAGAGGGTGTATTGGCTGTAGAACTTGAAACTGCTGCGTTGGCAGCTGTGGCCCAATATAGGGGAGTAGAATTTGCCAGTGTAATGGTAGTGAGTGACTTATTAGCAAGTGGTTTTTGGGTACCTAAATTTCATGAAGATATAGTTTTGCAAAGATTGAATAGTCTACACAGAATAGCCCTTTCGGTTTTGTAATACTTGTTTCCCTTGATAATTTGATCCTAAGCAGGTAAGCTTAAAAAAGACTTCAATTATGTTTGACCTTATTTCCATTGGTGATGCCAGGATTGATAATTTTGTTCATCTTCCCAAAGCGCACATCAGTTGTAGCTTAAATAAAGAAAAATGTGAAATCTGTTTAAATTACGGGGATAAAATTCCGATCGACAGCGTGCAGTCTTTAACTGCCGGCAACAATAATAATAATGCCATTGGAGCTTCCCGGCTAAAGCTGAAAACCGCTCTGTATGGCAATATCGGCGGAGACGGCAACGGCCGGATGATTTTGGATCATTTAAAAGAAGAAGGCGTTGATACCCGCTATATTGTAATCAATAAAGGTGTAGCTACAGAACAATCAATAGTGCTTAATTACGAAGGCGAGCGGACGATTTTAGTTTATCACTACCCCTGGGATTATAACTTGCCGGATCTGGACAAAACTAAGTGGGTTTATTTTTCTTCCGTATCTTTTTCCTTCCCTAAAACTCTGTTGGTTTCCCAAATAGAACAATATATTGAACGGACCGGAGCGAATTTAGTTTATACACCCGGCACTCATCAGCTAAAATTCGGAGTCAAAAAATTCCCCAAACTGCTTTCATTAACCAAAGTTTTTATAGTTAATAAAGAAGAAGCCAAGAAAGTTTTAGGTATTAATGAGGAGAAAAAGGTGGAAATCAAGAAACTGCTTTCCGGTTTAGCTGACTTAGGCCCGGAATTGGTGGTAATTACAGACGACGGGGAAGGGTCGTATGGGTTTGACGGAAAAAAATTCTACAAGATCGGGATTTTTCCGGCCGAACTTTTGGAGATGACCGGGGCAGGAGACGGCTATGCCACGGGACTGATTGCCGGGCTTTTTTATGGTAAGAGTTTGCCGGAAGCTATGCGGTGGGGGGCGGCCAACGGGGCGGCAGTAGTAGAGAAAATCGGTCCCCAGGAGGGCCTTTTGACTCTAAACCAAATGCAGGAAAGGCTTAAAGCTAATCTAAAAATTGCGGCGAAGGAAATTTAATTTATATGGAGCCGGAGATTTTTGACACAATTGTAATAGGCGGAGGTGCGGCGGGAATTACAGCCGCCATTTATACTGTTCGGAAAAACTTAAAAGTGCTGATGTTAACTAAAATTATCGGGGGCCAGGCCTCACTGTCCGGTGATGTAGAAAATTATCCGGGATTTACGATGATTTCCGGAGCGGATTTGGCTAATAAGTTTAAAGCTGAGCTTGTAGCATTTGAAAGTAAGGGATTATGGTTAAAAGAAGGCGTGGAAGTGACAGAATTATCAGGTGCGGATCCTGATTTCTCGGTTAAAACATCTGACGGGAAGCGGTATCAAGGTAAGACAGTAATTATTGCCTCCGGCAGAACTCCGAAGATGCTGGGAGTGCCGGGCGAAAAAGAATTATTGGGCAAAGGTGTAGCCACTTGCGCTACCTGCGACGGCCCATTTTACCGCGACAGGGATGTAGCGGTAGTGGGCGGAGGGAATTCGGCTTTGGACGCTGTTTTTTCCCTACAAAAAATTGCCCGGTCTGTGACAATCGTTAATATTACGGAAACCTTACGGGGTGATGAGATTTTGATGAAAAATGTAACCGACTCACCGAAGGTAAAAATCTTAAACAATCATGAAGTTTTGGAAATTTTGGGTGAGGGAGCAGTTGGCGGAATCAAAATAAGGGTAAAAAAAACTAAGGAAGAACAGGTTCTGCCGGTTTCCGGGGTATTTATCGAGATTGGCTGGATGCCTTCCACGGGATTTGATAAGTTAACCGATAAAAACGACAAAGGGGAAATTGAAGTCGATCAATATGGCGCCAGCTCCATTCCCGGTATTTATGCCTGCGGTGATGTTAATGATCAACCCGGTGAACAGATTGTGATTGCGGCGGGGGAAGGAGCTAAAACCGGCCTTCGGGTAACAGAACACCTCGCCAGAGTTCCCCATCAAGCCTAATTGTGGACTACAACGCGGGTGCCGGGATTTTCCGGAGTGGCTCTGACGGCATTTTGTCCTTCGGGTACAACCGGACCGGCCCAGGCGAAAAGTTGGGCAACTGATGACAAGGGAGAGTTAACACAACCATGACTCATCGGATGGCCAAAATTATTATGCCAATAAGCCCCGTGAATGGCATAGCCCTGATTGAAGAACATGTTATGTGGAACATTCGGCAGGTAGTAATAAGTTCCCATTTCCCGGGATCCACCTTTCATTGCTTGTGAGCGGGTTTTATACCAGATATTAAAGGTGCCGGTGGGAGTGGGAGACCAAAGCCCGGATGAGATGGGAAATTCCATAATTAGTCTGTTTCCTTCCCAGGCCCTGAGTCTTTGTTCTTCCAGGGAAACATCGATCCACTTTTCTTCCCCTGCCTCATTGGTAGTACCCAAAACTGCCTGATTACTCTCTGATTGCTGAGCTAAAGAATTTGAAAAACCGTAAGCCAGGGATGTTTTCGGATAATCAATAACTTTATTGTTAAAAATAGCTCCGGAGGCATTTTCGTCAAAATTGCCGTCTGATTTTGCTACTGTTTCAGCATCACAACAGGAGGTGGTGGGGTCGCCGGAGATATTGAGCTTGTATGCAAGATCCCGCCTGAGTGATTGGAAATTGAACGCCACAAATCCAATGATGGCAATTATTAATACAAGAGGCAGTAGACGGTGCAACATAAAATAAGTGTGCCGTCTTTCACACTAATTTCATTGTGAAGCAATTTTAATATAGACGTCAATAGGCAGTTTCTCCACTTTGTCATTCCGATCCGCCGGCAGGCGGAGAGGAATCTCAAGATTAATGAATTAGGAAGTCTTTCTCCGACAAAGTCGGATCAGGATGACAACTTGTGTAATCTGATATGATAGAAAGTCATTTATGAAAAACTGGGCCGTTTTCTTGACTACTGTGTTAATTCTCTCACTGACGGCGCTTATTATTTTAAACAAAAAACCGCCTCCGTTAGTTTCACCGGTTGCCGGGCAAAAGGGTGTTTTAGGGATCAGCCAGTGGTTTCCCAAAGCAGTTAACGGCCCGATTGAGCCGATTAAAGTAAGCGCAAAGGCTGCTTTTTTTGTGGATACTAAAAGCGGAGAAGCGCTTTACGCAAAAAAGATTCACGACAGATTGCCGGTTGCCTCTTTGGTTAAAGTTATGACCGTATTGATTGCGTTGGAGCACAAAAAAATAGATGATAAGTTTTTGGTCAGCCAACGGGCGGCCGGTATGGAGCCGGACAAAATGTTTTTGATTGCCGGAGAAAAGTTAAGCTTGCGGGAACTGCTGAGCGGGATTTTTTTAGTATCGGCCAATGACGGCGCGGAAGTTTTGGCAGAAGGCGTAACCGGGGACAGAAGTGAATTTCTTAAGTTGATGAATGCTAAGGCCAGGCAATTGGGGATGAAGAATACTTATTTTGCCAATCCGACCGGTTTGGATGAAGATATCAATAATTCGTATTCCAGCGCTTATGATTTGGTAATCCTTACAAGATATCTGATAAGGCATCACTCGGAGGTGGTCGATATCTCTTCTTCGGAACATATATATTTGCCGCAAACTCCGGAACATCAGGATTATGATATGTATACAGGGATAAATCTTTTGACAACTTACCCCGGGGTGGTAGGATTTAAAACAGGCTATACTCCGGAAGCCGGACTCACTTTAATTACCTTGGCCAGAAAAGATGGACATGAGGTGGTGGGAGTTTTACTGGGATCAGAAGACAGGAGGGATGAAGCCAGAGAGCTGTTGAATTATAGTTTTGGGAAGTTAAAATAATGACTGCATAATCATCGATCGTCCAAAATGCGTGCAATGGAAAATTTGTTTCATTTATCCCACGATCGGGTTGTTTGAAAAAGTTTGAACTTCCACTCCGGCTTGCCTGCCGGCAGGCAGGGAGTGCAGGTTCGAAGTTATGTCAAGTTATGGACAAACATACCACGATCGTGGCAAGTTTGTCCGTAGTGGAGGGTGGTGGAAGCGGGATAACTAACTGGTTCATGTTGCATGGCTCGTGTTGTAAGGTGTTGCAAAATGAGTTTCAGAAGTGGTATATACTCTTGCAGATGCTTACTAATCAGAAAGTTTTAGGAATACTTTTAATTGCTTTTATTATCGGAGCAGGAATTTATTTTACTATATCAAAATTTAAACAGGAAATTAGTGGTGTTTCCGCCTCTCCTACCCCTACCCCGGCAACCTTAGATTTTCTTTTAACCAAATCTCCGGCGCCGGCCAATGGTCAGCAACAACAGCAACAAGCCCAACCGGCAGAATTACCTTTGGCTAAAAACAAAAAGTTGTCTAAGTTTCCGGGGCCGCTAAAACCGGCAGATTTAGCCAATAAAAAAGCGATGATTCAAACGGTTAAAGGAATTATAGAATTACAAATTTATCCCGAGGCAACTATGGCCGCTTCCAATTTTTTGATCTTAGCTGATAACGGTTATTATAATGGGTTAACTTTTCATCGGGTGGAGCCGGGGTTTGTGATCCAGGGCGGGGATCCGGTCGGGGATGGAAGCGGAGGGCCGGGTTATACTTTTACCGAAAGCAGCTTGTTTTATAAAAAATATGATAAGGGAATATTGGCAATGGCGAAGAGAGCGGATGAGCCGACGGGGACCGGAGGCAGTCAGTTTTTTATTATGTTGGCAGATAATCCTTTACCACCGGAATATGTGATTTTCGGTAAAGTTATCTTCGGTCAGGATGTGGTGGAAAAAATTGCCGTAGGGGATGTCATGCAAAAGGTGACAGTGCAGAATCTTCAATGATTCAAACTGTCATCCCGGACTTGATCCGGGGATCCATAGAATTATCTGTATAGATTCCTGCTTTCGCAGGAATGACAAAAGGGGAACTACACAATATATTGTATATTGACACTTCAAGATATCAACATGTTATGCTACAATTAGTTTTGTGAAATGCCCGTTTTGCCAAAGTAATTTAAGTAAAGTTGTCGATAAAAGATCGGTACAGCGCCGCGGGGAAGTCCGCCGCCGGCGCGAGTGTTTAAAGTGCGCTAACCGTTTTACGACCTACGAAACCACTGCCCGGATAGACATCTTAGTTATCAAAAAAGACGGCAAACACGAACCATTTACGAGGGAAAAATTGCAGGCTGGTCTGATTAAAGCTTTAGAAAAGCGGCCGGGTGTTGACAAGGTTCCGAACATACTTGATAGAATAGAGGGCCGGATTCGGGCGAAGAGACTGCAGGAGGTTCCGACGCGAACGCTGGGCAGTTGGGTGCTGGCAGAACTTAAAAAACTGGATTCAATTGCCTATTTGCGTTTTGCGAGCGTTTACAGAACCTTTTCTGACCCAAAGGATTTTAAAAAAGAAATTGAGACTTTATGAAAAAAACTAAAACTACGATGCAAGTTATTTCCGTACCCCGGATTCGTGTCCGGAGGAAAACTAATGGTCAAATAAAGACAAACGGTCTGGACCACAACGGGCGCAGTTTTGAAACCAGGTTTACTCCCCGCTACAAAAAAATGCCTCCAATGCCGAAAGAGTTGCCGGAGCCGACATTTTCCGAAAGCTCCAATAAAATTTTAAAGGAGAGATATTTACTAAAAGGCGGTAATTTGGAAGTTGTGGAAGGTGTTTCTGAGAGATTTTGGCATATTGCATATGATATTGCTTCAGGCGATTTTGACTTCTCGTCCGACAAAATGTCGGATTCGAAGCAAGCTTCTACATCGAAGCAAGCTTCTGCGCCGGAGCAGGTTTTGGGGTTAGCTAAGCAGTTTTATAACGTGATGGTAAAGCAGGAATTTTTGCCTAACTCTCCCACCATCATGAATGCCGGAAAGCAAAACGGTTTGCAATACTCGGCCTGTTTTGTTCTTCCTGTAGGAGATTCTCTACCGGAAATATTTGATTCCATAAAATATGCCGCGCTTATTCATCAGACAGGCGGCGGCACTGGGTTTGCCTTTTCGCGGCTCCGTCCGGCCGGTTCAATTGTTAATACAACCGGCGGCGTGGCCTCCGGCCCCGTGTCGTTTTTGCGGGTATTTAATGCCGCAACGGAGTCCATAAAGCAAGGCGGCACCAGGCGGGGAGCCAATATGGGGATTTTACGGGTGGACCATCCGGATATTTTGGAATTTATCCGCTGTAAGGCGGAGCTGGATGATTTAAACAAACCGGTTTATGAAAAGATCGCCCCACTTTTGCCGGATGAGCAAACCCGGGATTTTGTAAAGACTTTATTGTTAGACAAACAAATCTCCAACTTTAATATCTCGGTGGCTGTGACGAATAAGTTTATGGAGGCGCTGGAGCGCGGAGAAGACTATGACCTGATTACTCCGCCGAGCGGAGAAGCGGTCGGTAAACTTAATTCCAGGAAAGTTTTTGATGAAATAATTGAGCGGGCTTGGAAAACCGGCGACCCGGGACTGATCTTTATTGACCGGATTAATGACTCCCCTGCCAACCCTATCCCTAAACTGGAAACTATAGAAAGCACAAATCCGTGCGGAGAGCAACCTCTGGCACCCTGGGATGCTTGTAATTTAGGGTCCATTAATTTGGGTAAATTTGTTTTGGCGGACGGATCCGGTTTGGATTGGGAAAGATTGAAGTCCGTTACCCGTTTGGCCGTACACTTTTTGGATAATGTGGTACAGACCAATCCTTTTACGCTAAAGCAAATTTATGATGAGGTTCACAAAAACCGGAGAATTGGCTTGGGAGTAATGGGGTTTGCGGATATGCTGTTTAAATTAAAGGTGCCTTATAATTCTGACGAGGCATTGGAGCTGGCCCGGCAAATAATGAAGTTTATAAATGAGGAAGGGCACCTTGAGTCGGAAGAGTTGGCGAAATTCCGGGGACCTTTTCCGAACTGGATTAATTCAATTTATGCTGACCGCCGCTCCGGCGCTTTTAAAAACAGGTCGGTATCACCGGCTTATGTCGGCGGAAGACCAATCAGGAATTCTACAATCACCACCATTGCCCCCACCGGTACTATTTCAATCATCGGGGATTGTTCCTCCGGCATTGAGCCGGTATTTGCCTTGGCCTATATTCACCGGGCCAAAGCCAAAGGAGATGAATACAGAGTCTTAACAATTGCCAATCAAACATTTACCGATATTGCCAAAAGAGAGGGTTTTTATAGTGACGGCTTGGCCGCCAAAGTCTTGGAGCACGGCTCTGTTGCCGGTGTTGCCGGTGTGCCGGAGGAGTGGCAAAAAGTTTTTATCACGGCCCAGGAAATTGATCCGGTTTGGCATGTTAAAATGCAGGCTGCGTTCCAAGCCCACACCGACAACGGGGTGTCTAAAACCATTAATTTGCCCAATTCCGCGACCCGCGACGATGTGGCTATGGCGTATAAAATGGCCTACGATACCGGTTGCAGCGGCATCACGATTTACCGGGATGGTTCAAAAGGCACTCAGGTTTTGAATGTGTCGTCTTCCCTGAGTCAAACAAAAGAAGATCCGGCGGCGCCGGTGGCTGAGAGGCCGATGATTTTGCGGGGCCGGACTTATAAAGTTTCCACACCGGTGGGGGAAGCTTTTATTACCGTCAACAGGGATGTCAGCGGCCAGCCGTTTGAAGTGTTTGTAACAGTCGGCCGGGCCGGTATGCACACTATGGCAGATGCGGAGGCAATGGGCAGATTGGTATCTTTATCGCTCCGTTTGGCCAGAGGCGCGCAAGGGACAGACCCCAAAGCAGTGGCACTAAAAATTGTCGGGCAATTGCGGGGGATTGGGGGAGCCTCATCCGTGGGTTTTGGAAAAAACCGGGTGCAAAGTTTGGCGGATGCGATTGCCAAAGTTTTGGCAGAGGATTTGGCCTTAACTCCGGAAGAGCAGACAGTTGAGACAATCCCGCTTAATTTAACAGTTAATGGTGATGTTTCCCAACTACTAACTACTAACTACCAACTCCCAACTGTTAATGCAGACCTCTGTCCCGAGTGCGGCTCAGCCTCTTTTGTAATGGAAGAAGGCTGTAAGAAGTGTCACTCCTGTGGTTATTCAATGTGTTAATTTTCCACTGTCATTGCGAGGAGTGAAACGACGAAGCAATCTGGATAGGAATCAGTTTATCTGGTAATGGAATCGTATAAATTTTCAAATACAGGGTTAGCTGATTCTATCAATTTTAATTTCTTTTCTCTGGAACCGCCTTTGATTTGTTTTTCTCTGGCTATTGCATCATTAATATTTTCAAATACCTCATAAAATACTAGTTTATTGATGTTATATTTATTGGTAAATCCGGGGACTAATTTTTGTTTATGTTCCCAAATTCTTCTTATTAAATTATTAGTTACTCCAGTATAAAAAACATTATTCTGTGGGTTTGTAGCTATATAAATATAATACTGTTTCACTGATTTAAGTATATTACATGGGCTAGATTGCTTCGCTCTGCTCGCAATGACAGAATATTATTTGCTATAATCAAATTATGAAACAAAGATTAATTGAAATAGGTGGGTGGTATGGCACTGTGGCAATAGTGGGAGCGTTTGCCCTGTCCAGTTTCGCCATCATTAAGCCAACTGATTCGATCTACCAGATACTAAATTTAACCGGATCGTTTGGGATAATCGCAGTTTCACTATACAAACGTGTCTGGCAGACTGTAACTTTAAACAGCATTTGGGCGGTTATAGCTTTAATTGCATTAGCAAAAATTCTTCTCAATATTTAATCAAGATTGCTTCGCTCTGCTCGCAATGACAAAGTAAAAATGCTAGAATTTGCTCATGAATGATGGTAAGGGTTTAGTCATTATTTATACAGGCGAAGGAAAAGGGAAAACGACGGCGGCTTTGGGGTTAGTGCTTCGGGCTGTTGGCTACAAGAAAAAATGTCTGATAGTTCAATTCGGCAAAATGTGGTTTACGGGTGAGGTGGAAGGGGTAAAAAAACTTGCTCCGTTTGTGAAGTTGGTCCAGGGAGGCAAAGGGTTTGTTAAAATCCTGGGGGATAAACTGCCTTTAAAAGAGCACAAAAAAGCAGCCAAAGAAACTTTTCAAAAATTACATAAGGAAATGATGTCCGGCAAATGGGATGTGGTGGTGGCGGATGAAATAGTGGGAGCGGTTTCTTCCGGTTTGCTTACGGAAAAGCAAGCTGTTACACTGATTACAGATAAACCTAAACTCTTGGATTTAATATTAACCGGCCATCATGTATCAGAGAAGTTAATTCAAATGGCGGATTTGGTAACGGAAATGAGAGAGGTTAAACACCCGTACCAAAAGGGCATTTTGGCAAAAAAGGGTCTTGACTTTTAGCACTTGTGGTGGTAAAGTGCTAATTGAGTACTAATTATGGCAGATTTTACTAAACCGATCATGACTGAACCCTTAAAGTTTAAGCCAACTATGCCTGTTGGTCCCCTTCGCGATACGGTAATTTTTCCCGGTAATTCCGTTCCTATTATCTCCGGCCGGCCAAAATCCAAAATCGCCCTGGATTTAGCCTGGAACTCCGATAAATTAATAGTGTTTGTCACCCAAAAAAACAGTAAAATAGAAGACCCGACAGATAAGGATCTTTACAAGGTGGGTACGGTTTGTCTGATCAGAAGAGTGGTAAAAAACCCTGAGGGCGAATATACCCTGCAGGCGGAAGGGTTAAGCCGTGTTTATCTTAAGAATTTTACTAAAATTGATCCGTACCTGGAGGCGGAAATAGAAGAAATTCCGGATCTTTATGAAAAAAGCGAACAAACAGAAGCGCAAGTCCGCACAGTCCGGGAACAAGTTAAACGTTTCCTGGAGCTGGGGGGTAATCCTTTCTTTGACCAGAGTAATTTTGCCAACTGGTCGCTTTTTACCTACAGTGATGACCCTAATCAGTTAGTTAATTCCATTACTCAGGCGGTTGATTTTAAAACAATTGATAAACAACAAATTCTGGAAATGGTATCAGCACAAGAGCGGCTGCAGCGGTTGTCTGAACTGTTAGCCAAAGAAGTGAGAATCTTAGAAATCTCCCAGAAAATTCACTCTCAAACACAAGAGCGGGTGTCCAAGATGACCAAAGAAGCCATTCTGCGCGAGCAGATGAAAAGTATCGAAGAGGAGCTGGGCGGGGCTGATACGGAACATCAGGAAATAAAAGAATTTGAGCTGAAAATTAAAAGCGCCGGTATGCCGAAAGAAGTATTAGAGCGGGCCAAAAAAGAGCTGGGAAGACTCGCCAAAATGTCCTCTTACAATCCGGAAGCTGGCTACATCAGAAATTATCTGGAGTGGTTAACGGATCTGCCCTGGAAGCCGGAAAAAAGGGGCAAGGTTGAACTTAAAAAAGCAGAAGGGATACTAGAGGAAGATCACTACGGACTTAAAAAGGTCAAAGAGCGGATTATTGAATATCTGGCAGTTTTAAAACTGGCAGGCAAAATGAGGGGACCGATCCTTTGTTTTGTCGGGCCGCCCGGTACCGGTAAAACTTCCATTGGCAAATCCATTGCCAGAGCCTTAAACCGCAAGTTCGTCAAAATTTCTTTGGGAGGAATCCGCGACGAGGCGGAAATCAGGGGACACAGACGGACTTATGTCGGTTCCATGCCGGGCAGAATTATCCAGGGAATTAAACAGGCAAAAACCACCAACCCGGTTTTTATGCTGGATGAGATAGACAAAATCGGGGCAGATTACCGGGGTGATCCTTCGGCTGCGCTTTTGGAAGCGCTGGATCCGGAACAAAACGAAGGATTTTCCGATCACTATCTGGAAGTGCCGTTTGACCTTTCTAATGTGATGTTTATCACCACAGCCAATATTTTGGACACTATCCCCCCCGCTCTTAAAGACAGACTCGAAGTAATCAGATACCCGGGTTATACGGAAGATGAAAAATTTCACATCGGTAAAAAATTTCTGATCCCGAAACAGTTGCAAAATCACGGCTTAACCGAAAAACAGCTGGAGTTTGAAGATCAGGCCATTTATTCAATCATCAGGGAATATACCAGAGAAGCCGGAGTCAGGAGTTTGGAAAGGGAGCTGTCGGCGGTCCTCCGGAAAGTGGCCCGTAAAATTGCCGAGGGTAATGGCGGTGTTAAGAAATTTGTTGTCAGCCCTGAAGATGTCCATAAATTCCTGGGGCCGATTAAGTTTTTGCCGATTTTGGCAGAAAAGGAAGATGAGATCGGCATGGTGACCGGTCTTTCGGTAACTGAGGCCGGAGGAGAGGTGCTGTTTATCGAGGTCACGTTAATGCCCGGAAAAGGCACTTTGATTTTGACGGGTCAGCTGGGTGATGTGATGAAAGAATCCGGTCAGGCCGCCATGTCCTATGTCCGGTCGCACTGGCTGGATCTGGGGCTTCCGGAAAAGTTTTTCCAAAAAGTTGATGTGCATGTTCATGTGCCGGAAGGGGCGATTCCGAAAGACGGACCGTCAGCCGGGATTTCTTTAACCACTGCCATTGTTTCGGCGTTTACTAAAATTCCGGTTCACAAAGAAATAGCCATGACCGGGGAAGTGACCCTGCGGGGAAGGGTTTTGGAAATCGGCGGGTTTAAAGAAAAAGTGCTGGCCGCGCACCGGGCGGGAGTAAAAATTATAGTTGCTCCGGCGGATAATGAGAAAGATTTGGAAGATATTCCTGATTTTGTGCAAAAAGACTTAAGGTTTGTCTTTGCCAAACATATGGATGACGTATTGCGGGTTGCTCTGGTGAGACCCCCTCAACCGGCCTCCCGCAAAAGAGTCCCGGTTATCCCTCCGGTGTATGTAGCCTAAACAGGCTACCCCTTGACTTCTGCTACAGGCATGTTGTAAATTCTAAGAACTGCAACGTAATAAATTATAAAATAATTTAAACGTTGCTAGAACGTTTAATTCGCAGGAGCGAATTATTACGTTTCTGCTTCAATAATTTTCATGGATTTTAATTTAACGAACAAAGTGAGTTGAATCAAGCTATGCTTATCGTAAACAATATAAATTTAATTATCTGGGCCGCTGTGGTGGCGGCGCTTTTTTATGGCGGTTGGCTGATTGTTGAAATTCTCAAAAAAGATGCCGGTGATGAAAAAATGCGGGAGATCGCTTCCGCTATTCAAATCGGAGCCGCGGCGTATCTGCAAAGACAATATAAAGTGGTGGCTTTGGTAGCTATAGCTTTGGCAGTCCTAATTTACTTTGCCCTAGGCCAAAATACTGCTGTTGGATTCTTGATAGGAGCAGTTTTATCCGGCCTGGCCGGATTTATCGGGATGAATGTGGCAGTGCGGGCTAATGTGCGGGTGGCGGAGGAAGCTAAAAAAGGGCTGTCTCCGGCTTTTATACTGGCTTATAAAGGCGGTGCAGTGACAGGATTTTTAGTGGTGGGTTTGGCTCTGGCCGCAGTTTACGGCTTTTATCAATACACCGGGGGAGATTTAAAATCCCTAATCGGGTTAGGGTTCGGCGGATCTTTAATTTCTGTTTTTGCTCGTCTGGGCGGGGGAATTTTTACTAAAGGCGCAGATGTGGGTGCGGATTTAGTGGGTAAGATTGAAGCCGGTATTCCGGAAGACGACCCGAGAAATCCGGCAGTGATCGCTGATAACGTGGGGGACAATGTTGGGGATGACGCCGGAATGGCGGCGGATATTTTTGAAACCTATATTGTGACGGCTATCGGAGCCATGATTTTGGGCCAACTGTTATTCCCCGGATTTGGTTCAGCGGTAACCTTTCCCCTGTTGATTTTATCTTTAGGAATTTTTGCCTCAGTTGCAGGATCCTTATTCGTTAAGTTAAAAGGTAAAAATATTATGGGTGCTCTCTACAAAGGCATGATTGTCACCGCCGCGCTTTGTGCCATTTTGTTTTATCCGGTAACTGCAGTATTAATGGGTGATAACGGCCAATTTTCAGTTTTGAACTTATATCTGGCGGCTTTGATCGGAGTAGCCGTGACCGGGGGAATGGTTTTCATTACTGAATACTATACCGGTACGCAGTACTCGCCTGTTCAGAACCTAGGTTTTGCTTCTAAAACCGGCCATGCCACCAATATTATTGCCGGATTGGCGCTGTCCATGCGCTCCACTTTTTGGCCGATTATTTTAATTTCCGGCGCAGTGATTGCCAGTTTTGCCTTGGCCGGACTTTACGGAATAGCTTTAGCCGGTGTCACCATGCTTTCTCTGGCCGGAATCGTAGTGGCAATTGATGCTTTTGGTCCGATTACCGACAACGCCGGCGGAATTGCCGAGATGGCTAATTTGCCTTCCAAGGTTCGCGCTGTGACAGATCCGCTGGATGCTGTCGGCAATACCACCAAGGCTGTGACCAAAGGTTATGCGATTGGCTCTGCGGCTTTGGCGGCCATGGTGCTTTTTACCGCTTATGCCCAGGAGTTTTCCATTCAGGGTTTGGAGCTGACTTTTTCTTTGTCTGATCCTAAAGTTTTGGTTGGCCTTTTTATCGGCGGCTCTCTGCCGTATCTTTTTGCCTCTTTTGCCATGGAAGCAGTTGGTAAGGCCGGCGGGGCAGTGGTGGAAGAGGTTAGAAGGCAGTTTAGGACAATCAAAGGAATTATGGAAGGAACGGCCAAACCTGATTATGCCAAGTGTGTGGATATTGTAACGGCCTCAGCTCAAAAACAAATGTTGGTGCCGGCTTTAATTCCGGTGTTATCTCCGGTTGTGGTGGGATTTGTTTTAGGTCCGGTGGCCTTGGGTGGGATGTTGGTGGGGTCAATTGTCACCGGAATTTTTGTGGCTGTTTCTATGACCACCGGGGGTGCGGCCTGGGATAATGCCAAAAAGTATATCGAAATGGGTAAGTTCGGCGGTAAAGGTTCTGAAGCCCACAAAGCCGCAGTGACAGGAGATACGGTCGGGGATCCATATAAGGATACGGCCGGCCCTGCGATTAATCCCATGATCAAGGTTGTAAATATTGTCGCCTTATTGTTAGTTCCTTTCCTTAAATAAATAAAATGAGTGCTTTGATTGAGCAGATAGCAGAAGTATATCGAGAATTAAGGGGTTTGCCGACGCCAGATCAGTGGAATCCTGTTTTAGAAACCAGAGGGGAGCAAGCAATGAGGGATTTGCTAGAAAGACTTCATAGGCAAGGTTTAAAAGCAAAAGGGAGGGTAGGATATTTGACAACAATTACAACCGGTGCTTGGCATGTAAGGGTGGTAGATCAGGCTCGTGATTGGAGGATGATAGTTTCTTCATATCAACCACCAGAATCAATTCCATCATTAAGCAAGAAAGAAGCAGAGTTATTAGATAGAGCTATTAATAGTTCTGGTTTTGCTAATAATCCCAATTTAGCAGCAACCCGAGGATTAATCGGGTATGCAGAGCGGATGATATCGGTGCCACCAGGATGTTCACCTGTTTTAATAGCTGAAGAAGAATTATTAAGACGCATGGTAGGGATTGCTCATTAGGTGTTAATATGAAACTCCAATCCGGGATTGTAGGTTCGAAGTTCTATTCATCAACATCAATCATTGTATGCTTGATAAGTTCCAATCTTGTTCCATAATCTGCTTGGTCCAAAATGAATTTTTCGTAGTCCTTTGGAGATTTGAAAAAACTTAATATCTCATCCTTTTTGACTGCTGGATTATCTCGCATACCTATGTATTCCAGATAAGAAGACCAGGGATAAAGCTTTAAGTCTTTGACAAGTAAAGAAACTAATGGATTTAAATGAATGTATCTTGATACATGAACCAGTTGTTCGTCGGTTTCAATCCTGACTGCTTTAAAAATCCCTTGAAAAACAGGACCCTGGCGGTTGTATTTAACATTACGGTATTTGGTGTAGCTATGAATAAACCTTCTCATAAACTCTGATACTCCTCCGTCTTGGACCTGTTTGATTAGTAAATGAAAATGATTCGGCATAAGACAATAACAAATAATTTCCACAATCTTTTTAGAAGAGTCTATAGGAAAGGTTTTTGATTGACGGTATGTAGAAAATTTAGGTTTAGGATCTTGTATCTGATAATAGAAAAGGGTTTTTATAAATTGCAAGTAATTTCTCTGGTTTATAAAAATATCCTGTTTTTCCAAACCTCTGTTATAGATGTGGTAAAATTCTCCGCTGACAAGCGGAATGGTTCTATACGGCATTAATTTTAACTTTAGCTTTCCAATCCCGGATTGTCAAGTCAATTCCAATCCGGGATTGTAGGTTCGAATGTATGTGTGGATGAATTTAAACATTAGTCTTCAGGAATTTATTTCTCAGGAATTTATTTCCAAGAATCTTTTAGCCAAATACAAAACGGCTATCATGCGGGCTTCTGTTAGTTTGTCCTGGTCAATTAATTCCTCAAATCTATCAAAAGGATAGTAAACAACTTCTAATGTTTCTTCTTCATCCCCTTCCAGCTTACTTTCAGTTAGTTCCCGGGCCAAAAAGATATGGGTTTTCTGGGTGAGATACCCCGGGGACATAGTGACTACTCCTAGTCTGTCCAGCTTACCGGCCTTAAAACCGATTTCTTCCTGTAATTCCTTATCAGCTGTGGTTAAATCATTGTGCCTCGGATCAATTGCTCCCTTTGGCAATCCTAGCTGGTACTCATCTATGGCATAAAAGTATTCTTTAACTAAAACTAATTCCCCTTTTTCGTTTACCGGAACAATCAAAGCGGTATCTGCTTTTTCCAGGATTTGGTAGATAACTTTTTTATGATCGAATTCAATATCAATATCCTTGAGAGTAAAAAGTTTGGTTTGAAAGATTACTTTTTCACCAATTCGCTTGGGCATATTATTGTGCTGTGGGGATTGAAGAAGGCGGTTGGCTACCGAAAAGGGCATTTTTGACTTCATTAACCACCTGGTCCGGGGTGTAGGAAGCCTTGATTAAATAAGCCTGGGCCCCCAGCTCAAATCCTTCCTTGATTACTGCCTCCTGACCCAAATTAGTTAAAAGTATGGTAATCATAGGGGAATTCGGATTTTGAGTTCTGAATTCCCTAAGCAGTTGCAAACCGTTCATTCCCGGCAACATAATATCCAAAAGCAACAGGTCAAACGTTTCAGCTTTTAAAGCTTCCAAACCGGATTGTCCGTCAACTGCGCTTTTTACCGCGAACCCTGCTTTGGTAAGTTGTCTGGTATAGAGTTCTTTGATGAAGTCTTCATCCTCAACGAGTAATATTTTTTTCGGTGTCGGACCCATGAATTTATTTTATAGTATAGAACTAGTAATTTAAAGAGCCAGTTTGTATGGCTTCCGAATCAAACTTGTCGCGGTTTAGTATTCCGGCACTTTGAGTAACGACCGGAATGGTAAAGTAAAATTTACTGCCTTTTCCTGCCTCTGACTCTACCCAAATTTTGCCATGGAGTTTTTCTATAATTGATTTGGCAATGTATAAGCCCAAACCTGTTCCCTTTTTTGCCTGTTGAGTTTGACTGGAAACTCTAAAGAATTTACCGAAAAGGTGAGGTATTGCCTCTTTCGGAATGCCGATGCCGGTATCGGCAACAACTGTTTGGACTGCGTTCGGAGAAACTGTTGTGGAAATTTCCACTTTTCCGCCCGGATTTGTATAATTTATGGCATTAGCTACCAGATTCGTGATAATTTCTCCCAGTCGCACCTGATCTGCGAGCACTTTAGGTAAGTTCTGTGCAGGGGGGATTAAAGTGAGGATAATTTCTTTTTGACTGGCTTGACTTCTCAGGTCTTCGACCGCCTTGGAAAGTACGGGCAGGTAGTCAATCGGCCCGGAAGAGACAGATAATTGATCCTTTTCTATTTTATTGACATTCAGCAGGTTTTGAATAAGGGTTTGCAGTTGTTGGGCAGCAGTGAACGCTTTATGTAAAAGATCAAAACTTTCTTTAGGAATATCTTTGCTTTCATTTAAGAATACGGACAAATAACCGACAATGCTGGTAAGGGGAGTTTTTAACTCATGGGAAGCCATAGAAACAAAATCCAGCTTCATTTGTTCCAATTCTTCTTCCCGGGACAAGTCATGCAGGACAAGAATGCAACTGAGATTGGTTTGTACGGTACTGCCGACCTGGGTGGTCACTAAATTGATCCTTGTTTGCTTGCCCATTTTTCCGATCAGTTGAGTGGATTGATTAAAACTTGCCGTGCAGTAGATTTTGGATAGAATTTCTTCCTTATCTCTGAATAAGTGAATAAACTGATCAATTGGTTTTCCGTAAATTTCCGTCTCAGTATAACCTGTTATTTGTTTTCCGGCTTCATTTAGAAAAATAACCCTTTTATTAAAATCCAGCGCTATAATGCCGTCTATAACAGAAGATAAGATTTCACTAAATTTATTTTTATCCGAGACAGCCGTATCCCGTTCATCCTCCAGGCTTTGGATAGTTTTGGAGAGTTTATCTGCCATTGTGTTAAATGAGTTGCCGGCTTCTTCAAATTCATCCCCTGATCTTATATCAATCCGGTGATTGAGCTTGCCGTCGGAGAATACTCCGGTACTTTTGATAAGCGCGCTAAGCGGCTGCAGGATCCAAAATAAAATTATTATGGATAAAACCGAGCTAAGTACGCCGGCAAGTAAATAAAGTATGGGAGTTAAGGAGATAAATAATCCGGCTATGCCAGGGGTAATCACTGCAAAGGTAATAATTAGAGCTATTTTAATGTGGAGGGTTTTTTTTGTCTTAACTTCCGGCTGCATACATCCAGCGTAACAGAAGTAAAATTTTTGTTCAACCCTAACGATTGTTTTGTTTAACTCTGTGGAATAATTAGACCTCTTGCCCCTTTTAAAATCATTCCTAATTGTTTCTTTCTTGTATTATCTTGATCAGGATCTAGTAAAAAAAATCTCAATTCTTTCATATCGTTTAAAGCTTGAACCGTGGTTTCTTCTAAAGGAGCAATCATTGCTTGCTCTCTTACTTTACCTAATGAAGCTCCTAATGATTCTAGGATTCCCGCGCCAATACCTTCTCCTTCCCAGACAAGACCAATCAGTATATGATTTCTAGAAAGAGCACGATGCCTAACTCGTTTTGCTTCAGATATACTCAACGAAATTACTTTTTTAGCCCGAGGAGTAAATTGCATTTCTCCTTCTGCCATTCTATCTCCTCTTCCTATGATGAACTCTACTGCACTTCTTACTTTTGAAAGTTCAACCCCCAATGCTTTTAGCGTCGGCACTTCTTCCCGCACTAACCCTAAAAGTATATGTTCAGTTCCTAGATAATTATGACCAAATCTTCTAGTTTCTGCTTCAGCTGAATTAAAAACACTAACTGCTCCGTCCGAGAATGGAAACCCAAAATTATTAGCAAGACCCTCTTTGGTAAACATAATTAGTGGAATGATACTATGAGTTCGTGTGAATGTCAAATTACCCTAAGTAGCGCGTACGGGAGGAAGCAGGGCTTGCGATCCGCCTTAGGCGGATCTTTGAACCGCTCTTCGAGCTGGGATTCACTCTAACGAAGCAATATCTCCGAAATTTAATCGCAAGGATTAAATTTTGGAGCTAGTAGCGCGTACGGGAGTTGAACCCGTGATTTTCGGAATGAGAATCCGACGTCCTAGGCCACTAGACGAACGCGCCGTTTCACTTTGCGTTGTCTGCTAGATTTGCACTACGATTGAAATCGTTGTTTCAATAGTGTTCCAATCTCTAATGACGAACGCGCCGTGGTCAAATTATATCACGCATAGCCTTTGTGAGATATATTACTGCTCTGGGTCGGTATGTTCCCGTAAATATCCGGCACTCTATCTTTCCAAAGGTACCCTCATTCCAAGTCCTATGTGTGGTCTATGGTAATGATACCTGTCCAGGAATTGATTAACAATCGCTGTTAGCTCCGGAAT
>Ga0209542_10001657_pt1 | contig 51722 bp, 61 predicted proteins | sample RifCSPhighO2_01_FD_184028 | JGI IMG/M metagenome (GOLD analysis project Ga0209542, IMG submission 184028) | Soil microbial communities from Rifle, Colorado - Rifle CSP2_plank highO2_0.1 (SPAdes) (version 2) | ecosystem: Environmental > Terrestrial > Deep subsurface > Rock core/Sediment ...
CCCGCTTCCTGTACTTACTTTGTAAATGTCGTATAGTGTGCACGGAATGGTTTGAAGAGGAGTTGGCAATGATACCCGCGCTCACTGAAGACTTTGTCGTCATCGGAGAGACCCTCGGTCTCCTGCTGCAGGAAGTCGCAGCTGCCGAGAAACGATGCGAGACACGGCTGGATGAGCTCCGAAAAGAGCACCAGCAATGCCTCGAGAGAATATCGCACGACCTGTTGCCGGATCTTCGAAGAGCGTCGTTCCGGCGGCTGGCGGCATCTTATCCGATAACGAAGGGATTCTCGATGCAGTATGGACTCATGAGGTCGGCCGGGCGTCGATCGGTATTCGATCCGATCTTCAAGCGCCGCGAGTATCGGCGTTGGAAGGAGCATGCGCTGGATATGTTACGAAACGAACTCATGGTAATCATGCAGGCAATGAGGCCTCGGCCGCGCAGCCTCGCGAAGATCTCAGACATCGGGCTCGATATCGAGGAGAATCATGTCCTGTGCAAACGTCTCAAGATCCGCCAGGAAGACCTCGATGCGCAACGCACTCGGCTCGCGCAGCTACGCGGGTTCGGCGATGAGATCCTTGCCGAGGAAGCCGCGATGATCGCCGATGCCGCGCAGCGAGCCCGCATCTGCCGGTCTCAACCGATCGTCCCGGAACTGCTTCCTCAAGACAACGATAACTTCACGATCTTGCAGACCGATTCTGCATAAACGCTCTCCTCCGCCGGTCGCGTATGACCGGCGGCTCTTTTTGTATCTACGCCACCGTCTCTGCCGAATAGCGCGCGATGAGGCCGGTGCGCACCGCACGTTTGTACGTGCTTACAAAGAATGCGTATGAAAGCGCGATGGTGAGAAGGCCGAGCGCGGTGCCGAGAAAGAGTTGCGACGACGGGAACGTCTTCCCTGCGACGATCGCACGCACTCCTTCGAAGACATATGTCGGCGGCAGTATCTTCCCGATAAGCTGCATCCAATGCGGCAACGTCTCGATGGGATAGAAGACACCGACGAACGGCGCGGCCACTGCCGGTAGCGGCCAGATGAACCATTCCGCCGACGGGCCGTAACGCAGGACCAAAGCGACACCGAAGATGCCGAGCGCGATGCCTGCGAGGAAAAGTATGAGGAGGAACGGCAGCGCAAGAAGGCCGTAGGCGGTTATGAAGAACCCGAACAGGAGGCCCGCCGCGATGAGCATGCCTAGGAATCCGATCGCGCTCGTCCAGACCGTCGAGACCACCATGCCAGCGACATACTCTCCGATCGATAGCGGCGACGCGAAGATATTAAGGAAGTTGCGCGACCACACGTCCTCGAAGAACGTCATCGTGATGCCCGTCATGACACGCGAGAGGAAGTCCCACAGGACGATTCCTCCGAGGAGGATAGGAATGAGGCCCGGCGACGAGATCTCACTGAGGTATCTGCTCAGGAATCCCCACAGGAGGATATCGAGGAACGGCCAGAGGAAGATCTGGATGAACCGTGTCGGGTTGTCGCGCGTGAGGTAAAACGAGCGGAGGACGATGGCGTAGATGCGGGTGGGGCTCATATTCATTCGGTTATCGAAAGCGGCTCACGGGCAACGGCTATGAAAAGCTCTTCGAGATCCTTCTTGCCGTGCTTTTCGGGAAGCTCGCGCGGATTGCCTTCCAGAAGCACGGCGCCGTGCGAGACGAAAAGCACGCGGTCGCACATGTCGGTGACTTCATGCATGTTATGCGACGTCCAGAGGACCGCGCCTCCGGCATCCGCATACGCTTTGATCTTCTCGCGCATGAGCTGCGCCGAAGATGGATCGAGCGATGCGGTCGGCTCGTCGAGAAGAAGAAGTTCCGGCTTGTTGAGGAAAGCTTTGGCGAGCGTGACGCGCGTCTGTTCTCCCGAAGAAAGGACTCCCGCTTTCGTATTCTCGAATCTTGTCAGGTCCATCTCTTTCATCACGTGCTGGATGCGCGTTTGCAGATTCTCGACCTCGTAGATGCGGCCGAAGACGTTGAGATTCTGCTTCACGGTGAGATTTCCCGGCAACTGCGCATACACCGCCGCGAAATTCGTCCGCTTCATCGCCTGCGTGCGCTCCTTCTGCACGTCGAATCCGGCTATATGGATCGTGCCTTCACTCGGCTCCAGAACGCCGAGAACCATGCTGATCGTCGTCGTCTTCCCCGCACCGTTGGGGCCGAGGAGCCCGATGATCTCCCCTTTTTGTACGGAGAACGAGATGCCTTTCACGGCCTCCGTATCGCCGTAGCGTTTCTTGAGATCCTTCACTACGAGAACGGCCATGAGAAGATTATACGCGAATGAATGGTCCACGCAGTGCCCCTACTAGCCCACGACTGCCAAAATCTCCGTGACGATCTCGCTCACGTCCATCTCCGCCTTGATGAAATGCTTCAGCGCGCCGAGCTTCTTGGCCTTCTCGATCTCGCTTGATTGCCCGAGATTGGAGAAGACGAGGACCGGGATGTTCTTGAGCCGCTCGTCGTGCTTCATCTTCTCGAGAACGTCGAATCCGCTCATGCCGGGGAGTACGAGATCGAGGAGGAGGATGTCCGGCACGTCCTCTTCGAGGACCTTGAGCGCCTCCTCGCCGTCGCGCGCGTTCATCGGCGTACAGCCTTCCGTAGTGAGTTTCTTCGCGAGGATGTCGTTGAGGAACACGTCGTCCTCGACCCACATCACCTTCTTCCCGACGAGCTGTCCTGCTCCCGTGGGAGCTGCGGCGCTTGCCGGTCGGGGCCTCGCTAAGCACGTGCGGACTTTCGAGAGCACTTCCTCGGGGTCGAACTGCGCTTTCACCAGATAGTCGCACACCCCGAGCGCGAGCGCACGCTTGATCTCCACCGGCTGCCCGGAATTCGAGACGATGATGACCGGGATCGACGAGATGGCAGGATCAGCGTGCTTCTTCTCGAGGATCTCGTAGCCCGACATCGTCGGGAGGATGATATCGAGAAGGATGAGGTCGGGCTTCACGGCGGGAATGGCGGCGAGCCCTTGCGCGCCGTCCTGGACGAGCGTAACTTCGTAGCCCTCGTGACCGAGTTTCTGCGTGATGACCTCGCCGAGCACCGGATCGTCTTCGATGATGAGTATCTTCTGTGCCATGATGATATGGAAATAACCGCTTCCGCTAATGAGTCACCGCCTCGGGGAGCACGACGCGGAACGTGGTGCCCTTCCCTTCCCGGCTCTCGAACGAGACCTCTCCTTTGAATTTCTCGACGATGCCTTTCACGATGAAAAGGCCCAGTCCGGAACCGTCAGTCTCCATCCGCAGCGCGTTCTGTGCGCGGAAGAACCGTTTGAAGATATTCTTCTGCTGGTCCGCGGGAATGCCGATGCCGCTGTCGGAGACCGCGAACACGAGATTGCTGCCCTGTTCGCGTATCGTCAGTGTAACATCCCCGCCGGATGGCGTGTACTTGATGCCGTTCTCCAAGAGATTCTGGAGGATGGCGCGCATGTTCTGCGGATCGATCCGTGCGCGCGGATAGGTGTCCTTCCGCTCCCCGAAGACGAGGCGGACTCCTTTCTTCTCGGCGAGCTGGCCGATCTCCGTGATGAGGTTGTCGGCGAGATCCGGCAGCATCGCCGTCTCTTCCGTGGCACGCAGCTTCTCGGAGGAGATCTTGTCGGAAATCAGCATCGCCGAGAGGAGCGCGACCATGCGGTTGTTGCTCTCGTAGGTTTTCATGATGTAGGTCTTCTGCTCGTCGGAAAGCGGCCCCATATCCCCGCGCAGCAGCATGCTCAATATCCAGCGGATGGCGGTCAAGGGCGTGCGCAGCTGGTGCGTCGCGATCGTGACGAAGTCGGTCTTCATCTGGTCTAAGGCACGCAGCTGCTCGTTAGCGCGCGTGAGCTCGAGGTCGCGGCGGATGAGGAGCTTCCCGCTCTCCTTCTGCTGCACTGCGAACTGCTTGATCTTCTCGAGTTCGATCTCACGCGCAGCGTCGCGCTGCTCCACCTCGCCCGAGGACACGCTGAAAAGGAAAGGGCTGAGGAACAGGAGTGTGAGCGAGACGAGTGCTCCCACGAACGCGACCGCGCTGTCTGTCACGTACGCCCCGCCGATGAGCACCGCCGTGATTATGAAAAGCGCGAGGAGCGTAGCGTGTTTGGAATGTATCATGGCCCTTTCCCCGCGAGCCTTATGCCAGGACGCAGATGACGACGGTCTCGTTATGGAACGCGGGATTGCATTTGTTGATGTTGCGCACTTCGCCGCCGAGCGGTGCCTGTTCGCCGTAGGTATAGAAACCGATGAGCGGCACGTCCGCGCCGACGGCTTCCTGGATCGCCATGATCTCCGTGCCGGAAGTCTCTCCGAAGAGCTTGCTGCGTGCTATGCAGTTGAAGATGATGACAGCCTTCGGCTGCGCGCCGTCGAGCTGGGCGACGGCATTCTGCGCCGCTTCCTTGGCGACCTTCACCGCCTCTTCCTTGCTGCCGACCATGAGCTGGATCTCCGCGCCGGTCGGGATCTCTGCCGCGCAGGTGATGGAGCCCTTCGCATCGACGGTGATGGGATCGCGGATGAGCATCTCATCGCTGCCTTCCACTTTCATGCCCAAGGGATACGTGATGGCGAGCTTCGCCAGGGTATCGGTGCGCAGCTGCTTCGCTTCCTCTTCGCCGAAATAATCCTCATAGATGGAGATCGCCGGCTTGCCGTCGAGTTCATGGAGGACGGAGCCTTCCGATCTCGTGACTTTAAGAGGGACGCCGATGGGAACCCAGCCGTGCTTGACCCCGATGCCGATCTTGAAATCGCCCGTGAGGCCGAGCCCCACCATCGCGCCGCTGTAGACCTTATCGTTGAGATATTGATACGTCTTCACGAATTTGAAATCGTCGCCTGCCGCGCCGCCGACGACCGGGAAGTGCTCGCCGAGGGAATCCAGGACGCCGCGTACGATGTCCGCACCGTTCCCCACCAAGACATCTGGGAACATCATGAATGCTTTCAGGTCGGTACCGGCTTTCGCTTTCACGTCGTCCGCCCCACGTTCTCCCGCGGCTCGCGGATCCGCCGCGATGTCTTCGCCGAGGCCGCCGACGAATTTCATCGTATCGGATTTCATGAGCATGACCGCGATGGAATGCTTCGGGAGCGGCCCTTCGGTCGTTATCTCTCCCGCAGTTGAGGCTCCCACGACGAGCGCATTGCCGGAGACCGAGCGCACGCCCGCGAGCATCTTTTCCTGATCGTATTCGACGGACGAGAAGACGATGGCGACATCCGGGGCTTCTCCGCCGAGAGGCGCGAGCGCTTCCTGGCACGCATTCGCGCCGGCGACGAACGAATCCTCTCCCTGTCCGAAACCGACTCCTGCTTTGAGTGACATGCGGAAAGTATACCGCGCACGGGAGGCGTCGAAGGTACGTCGCAGTGGATAGCCGTTATTTCTTCATTGCCGAGCGCGCCGCGTACATGAACGGGATGTCGACGATGCCGACGAGCCATTTGGTGATAGTGAGGCCGATGATGAGCGGCACTATCGGCATGACTCCCCAGAACGCGAGTGTGACGAAAACAGTGCTGTCTACCGCCATCGCGGGAAGCGAGCTCAACGCGTTGCGCATCCACAACTGTTTCCCTCCCGTGAGCGTGCGGAACCATTGGAACAGATACGCATCGAGATTCTCGCTAATGAGGAACGCGACGAGGCCGGCGATGATATTGCGCGGCACGCTGCCGAGAACGGTCTCGAACGCGGCTTGATTCGTGAAGAACGGCGCCGGTGTCGCCTTGAGGACGAGGTACGAGAAGATGAGAAATGCGATCTGCGCGAAGAGCGCGAGGAATATCATGCGCTGCGTCTCGGCGCGGCCGAACTTCTCATTGACGATATCGGTGAGGAGGAACGTGACCGAGAAGATTAATACGGCGCCCGGCGCAAAGAAATGCGTAAATCCGAAATCGAAGTCAATGGTTTTCGAGGCGAGTATGGAACCTGCGACGGCAAGCGTCACGTAGAAAGCGACGAGGGCATCTACCCTGTCGTACCGTCGCACGTACCATGCGGAGCCGAGGGCGAATGCCGAGACGACGCCGGTCCAGAAGATAGCGAGGAGGAGTGTCATGGAAGCCCGCAGTATACTGTCTTTTATGAAAAAATCACCGGCTCCTGTGGGGAGCCGGTGAGATAGCGCAGGGACGCTTAAGCAGCTTTTGCCGTATCGTTATCGGCTGTTACTTGAAAGGAAGGGGGGTCTTCTTCTGCCTCCTCTTTCGGCTTATAGACCGCTTTCAGGACATTCACTTGATCGGCGGTCAGGAAGTGCGACATCTCGATCGTCAGGCCGATGAGCTCCTGATTGCCGCTGTTCGCGATGATGTCCACGAGCATGCAACGCCGCACGACATCGAACCTCAACAACATGCCGTGGAGCCGATGCTGTTTCCAGTCGCTCCAGATCCCTCGCGGGATCTGCATCGCGTCATAGAGGATCCGCTTGGTGAACCTGCGCGAACGTATCGACCTGCCGACGACTCTGAAATCGCGCAGTCGCTGCTCCGTATCCACGACCGGAAGCGCCTTCGCCCCCTGCAGGCAGAAGAGGGTCCAGTATGCTGCCCATTCGTCTTCCGCCTCCTCCAGGAAGGTGATGTATGCGTCCGGATCGAATTCCTCCATCGCCATCATGACGATGCCGACGAGCGGGACGTCTTTCCGGATACTTTCCTCCGTCCTCGCCGCCCCGTATGCATGAGCGAGTTGTGTTCCCACGACGCTTGCGACACCTTTAACGCGCACGTTTATCATGTGCATCAGAACATCTCCTCTTCTTCATTGCTGCCCACGAGCATTCGCGGGAAGCAGGAATGAGAGGAATCCGCGTGGAAAATACCACGGCGGCAGGAAGAGTCAAAATCTTGATCGAAAGCCGGGGCTACCCCCGCGCCGCCTTGGCGGCTGCGTTCTGCGTGAGGAAGATCTTGCGCAGATACAACATCGGCTAGGCTTGAAGTGAATCCGCAATCCGGTTCTCGACGGCTTCGAATCGTGCGAGCACATCTTTGCAATAGGGATTGTATCTGAAGACGTCGCGAAATAAGGCATCGTCGTGCGCAACGCTCTCGGCGGCATCCATAAGGAAACCGAACGAGATCGTATCGATGGAAGTACGTTCGAACTTCCCTAGCGTTACGATTTGTCCGATAAGGTGCGTGAGGAAAAGCGTCTCGGCGATGAGTTTATCGTGCGCGTCCGGCGTCATTTCAAGGACATTGAGGTCCGCACCACGAAAGAATTCAAGCATCTTCGCGAATTCCGATTGTGAAAGCGTGCTGTCGCATACCGCGATTCGCAGTCCCTTGAGGGATTTGTTCTGTTTCTCATAACTGTATGGCCCAAACATGGGGTGCGTCGCGATGAAGTGTGGAATCTTCTGACTTCTCAAGATGTCGACCGAATGCTTTTTGACGGTCGCGACATCGCAAACAAGCGTGTTTGCGCCGATAAGGGGAGCGATGTTTTTTACGACTTCTTCGAAAGCCGAAATGGGAACAGAGAGTATGAGGATATCCGACTGGCAGACTTCCTCAAGGGAAAAGAACGTCTTTCCGTCGGCCGGAAAACGTGAAGAAGAGACTTTGACGGCCATGTCAGGGAGGTGCCCGCGAGCAAGCTCGTGCAGGAACTTCCCGAAATCGCCGTATCCGAGGATACCGAGCGTCATATTGAAAATTCTACCTTACCCTCGCGCTGCCTTGGCAGCTGCGTTCTGCGTGAGGAAGATCTTGCGCAGGCGGACGCTCTGCGGAGTGACTTCGAGATATTCGTCTTTCTGCATGAGTTCCAATCCGCGCTCGATGGTGAGCGTGTATGGAGGAACGAGCGTGATGGCGTCGTCGGTGCCGGATGAACGGACGTTGGTGAGGTTCTTGTTCTTGGTCGGATTCGCCCACATCTCGTCGCCCTTTGACGTGTCGCCGATGACCTGTCCTTCATAGACTTCGCTCGCCGGGACGATGTAGAGGCGGCCGCGATCCTGGAGATTCCACAATGAGTAGCCGAGCGCCTTGCCGGTGGTCATAGAGACCATCGAGCCTTGCGGGCGCTTACGGATCTCTCCCGCGTACGGCTTGAAGCCGATGACGCGCGCGGCGATGATGCCTTCGCCCTTGGTGTCGATGACGAACTGGTTGCGGTAGCCGAGGAGTCCGCGCGTCGGGCCCTCGAAGATGAGGCGCACGCTGTCCGCATGGACGAGCATGTTCGACATGACGAATCCGCGCGTGCCGAGGCGTTCGATGATGGCTCCCTGGTACTGAGATGGAACGTCGATAACGACTTCCTCGAACGGTTCTTTCTTCACGCCGTCTTCTTCGCGGACGATGACCTGCGGCTGCGAGACCTGCATCTCGAATCCCTCGCGGCGCATATTTTCGAGCAATATGGCGATATGAAGTTCTCCGCGGCCGGAAACCTGGAAGTTGTCCGGGGATTGGAAATCGACGCGCAGGCCGACGTTGATCTCGAGCTCTTTCTCAAGACGCTCGCGCAGCTGGCGCGAGGTGACGAACTTCCCTTCGCGGCCGCCGAACGGCGAGTTGTTGACGAGGAAGCTCAGCGTGATGGTCGGCTCATCGACATCGATGGCCGGAAGCGCCTCCACATCTGCTGAAGTGGAGACGGTCTCGCCGATCTCGATGTCCGGTACGCCGGCAAAGATGCAGATATCTCCCGCCGTCACTTCCGTGGCCTCGACGCGCTTCAAGCCATCGAAGGTGAACATCTTGGTGATCTTTCCGGGGCGCGTCTCTCCCGAAGGCTTCTTCACGAACACGTTCGAACCGGTCTTGAGCGTCCCTTCGTAGATGCGGGCTACGGCCATGCGGCCGAGGAAGTTGTCGTAGGCGAGGTTGAACGGCTGCGCGCGCAGAAGCGCGTCCGAAGATGCGTTCGAGGCGATAGGTACGAATTCGAGGATGGTATCGAGAAGCGGCGTGAGGTCCTTGGATTCGTCGTCAAGCTTCTTCTTCGCGATTCCCTGCTTGCCGATGGCATAGACCACCGGGAATTCTGCTTGTTCGTTGGAAGCGCCGAGTTCGAGGAAAAGTTCCAGCACCTGTTCCTCCGCGCGATGCGGGTCCGCTGCAGGCTTGTCTATCTTATTGATGACCACGATGGGCTTGAGACCGAGTTCGAGCGACTTCTTGAGGACGAAGCGTGTCTGCGGCATCGGGCCCTCCTGGGCGTCCACGACGAGAAGCACGCTATCAATGGAGCGCAGCACGCGCTCCACTTCCGAGCCGAAGTCGGCGTGGCCCGGGGTGTCCACGATATTGATCTTGGTGCCCTTGTACGGCACCGAGGCGTTCTTGGCGTAGATAGTGATGCCGCGCTCGAGCTCGAGCTTGTTGGAGTCCATGGAGACCCCGGCCTGCCCGACCCCCGTTTGCTGCAAAATGGCATCCGTCAGGGTCGTCTTCCCGTGGTCAACGTGTGCAATTATCGCTATATTCCGTATCTCCATATATTTGTATTTAGCGATAATTGCACAGGTTGAGGAAAGGGGTCGGGAAAACATCTGTTTTCCCGTGTCGGAAGGAATGGGAAAACCGAGGGTTTCCCAGTGCGACTTGTGCAATTATTGCGATGTTGCGAATTTCCATATGAATATAGGACCTTGCTGGCTCGGATGTAAAAGCAAGCTTTTACCTCACTCGCTGCGCGGCGGTCATAAAAATAAGGCCGCCGAGGCCCATATGGGAGGATTGTGCCACAAAAGACGCCGAAAGCAAAGCTTTCTAAATCAAAAAGGAATATCGTCGATGGAGATTTCTGAAACCTCTTCTAGAGGCGGATTTTCGTCTTCCACCTGCATAACGAAGAGAATGCGTTCTGCTTGTCGCAATAGATGATCAAACGTAATAACTTGAATTGAGTGCAACTCGTCGTTTAATAGACGGAAGCCCTCCCATTCATCTACACCCCAACCATTGCTTCGACCGTGAACCACGAGCCCCCTCGGTTTGAGGGGAACTACGCCCCCGTGATCGGCGATGTATTCAGCACTATCCACTCCCTTTTCCGCTTGAAGGATATATTTGGTCGTTTGAGCAATAGCGCCCTGTAGTTCGAAATGAGGAATTAGATACTTATCCCTATATTTATAATATTTGCCATCTCTCGCTACGGCCCAAAAAGGAATCCCGGGACGTTTGATTTCGGCAATATCCATAAACCCGCCATCGATTTTCATTGGGAAGTCCGTCGTATGATGGATGTCTAATCGACGTTCAGAAATAATTTCGACGCATGCCGATCCAAACATCCAGTTATTTTTCTTCAAAAACTTCTGCCAGAAATGCTCATCCTCCTCTCTATCCAAGGCTTCACGAAATTCAATGACCTCAGCTCGTCTTTCGTGATAAAGGCGTGCGAGCGCAAGATCAGCAGAGATTGAGGAGATATTATCTTTGAGCCAGGTATTTAGCTCCTCTTCAGTAAGCATCCCCGACAAACGACGTAAAACAGAAACCTTATTTTTTTCCGTGATAACGACTTCGTCCTGACTTACGCCCCTCAATACTGTGCGCGTACCAGAACTGATCTTGCCGTTCCCAATCGGATATGCATCTTGAAGCGCCTGAGCTAATTCGTATGTCTGTGAGGAGTCGAGAGAAAACTTGAGCCCTAAATTCGACGGCACCTTCGCGAGATTTATGGTCTTCGATGGCCATGCTTCCTTCTGATTCTTTCTTTTTTGAAAAAGAACCTCTGCATGAACTCCGACAAATACGTCGAGGTCTTTATGGTCTTTAATGAAACTTAGCTTAACCGCTCTGCGAGTAAGCTTATTGTCGCCAGGCAGAATCAACCAAGGAGTTTCAGCGATATTTTTCGCCTTCTGCCTAATGCTATATTCTCGAATTTCCTTGTAATCTGAGCCGGGCATAAGTAATAATTGGCCCCGCCACTATACCGCCCATCATCTTGAGCGCAAGGAAAAGCCTCCTGACCTACCAACGGCTCAAATCCGCCCATTTGAGCTGATTAGTGAATGAGAAGCGCCGCCGCGAAGACGACGACCGTGATGCCTGCGAAAGTGCCGAGCGTCGTGAGGAAGAACGAGACCGCATCCTTTTTCTTTCCGTCGAGATACATAAGGACTGGCTGGAGGAGGAAAAGGAGTCCCATCAACGCGGCGGAGAGAACGAAGAGGCTGAGCATCGCCATCGGGATGAGGATGGTGTCCGGCTTTTCACGCGCGAACTGCGTGCCGTAATTGATGAAGAGAACGATGGCAACGATGTAGAGCGCGGCAAGGACCGCATTCGCATACGGGTTCTTGATCATGAGTTCATTATGCCTCTCCGCGTCCCTGGCGCAAGGAAAAAGCGGGCGGCATCACAATGCCGCCCGCCGTTCATTTCTTCCACGTCTTGACCGATTCTGTTTTGGACGTGTCCACTTTCTTGATTCCGTAATCACGGTCTGGGAGCGGCCGCCCGCTCATGATGTGAACCTGTTCGTCGAGCATGCGCCATTCGGTATTGCGTGGTATCAGGAACTCGACCGTCCAGCGTTCGCCGTCATAGACTCCGAGATCAGCGCAAAAGATCATGCCCGCGAACGTTCCGAGCGTGCCTTCGCTCTTTCTCGTCACGCTGCCTTCGCAATATTCATGCACGAAATACGAGAGCGGATCTTTCTGGTGGCTCCGCAACTGAATCGCGGCGACATTGCGCAGCACGCGCATCTGCTCGCCGGTCGGTATACGGGTCGTGTTGATCACAATGAAGTCGAACATCTCGATCTCCCTTTATGATTGCCGGACACCACTTTATACCCCTCCCGACCCCGAGCGCAAGGAAAGATTCCTGACCCAAGTCTCGGCTCACATCCGCCCATTTGAGCCATCCTCCAGCTCTGACTAATCGGCTCATTTGCCGGCATTTGAGCCGATTAGAGAGATGTGGAAATTCACTTGCCCTCCATCCAGAAACCGGTATAATGGCCGGGAATCAATACGAAGAAGGACCCGAAAGGTGTTGGTGCCTAAGGGGCCTTTTTCATTTATGGGAATGAGAGATTTTCGATTTCACATCCTTGTCCTCCAGATACGCGAAATATTCTCCACCGAGGCTTTTGTATAACGACGAAGCGAACTGTCTGTTCGGGAACAACATCTTGCCGAACTTCCCTTTCTTTATGAGATAGTCCACGAGCTTCTTATAATCGCCGTCGCCGGAAACGATGAATGCCTTTCCGGGTAACTCGTTTTCCACCAGCTTTTTCATCACGCTGAATACGATGTCAGAGTCGACATTCCCCTTCTTCTTGCCCTTGAGCGCGGGCGAATGCTCGCGGAACGAGAGGATGTAGCCCGCTTTTTGCAGGCCGTCATAAAGATCCTGATTCACCTCCGTGACGAAACCGAGGAAATAATACGCTTCGCCTATCTTATATTTATCCCGCAGATAGACGCGGAGCCGCTGATGGCTTACCGACCAGCCTTTCTCCTTCGTTCCCAAGTGCAGGTTCTGACCGTCGATGAAAGCGACATTCGGAAGCGCCTTGTCGTCTGACATCTCAAAAGCATATCACCCCTCGCGCAAGGAAAAGAATCGGCCCCGCGGATGCGGGGCCGAATGAGCCTAATCTGACTTCCGTCCACGACCTTCTACCATCGCCCGTTGCAACGAATCGAAAAGGCCGTCGCCGAGCTTTCGCATCTCTTCCCATTGGACGCGGTTGAGATGGATGCCTGCGATGCAGGGGCAGCGCTCTCCGGTGATTTCCGAAACCGTGATGGTGATATGGTCTTTCGCAGCATCGTCGTGCGAGCCGCCCATGCCATCGAAGTGCACGGTCTTGAATGCGATATTCAGGTCGATATCGAAGCCTTTCGCATTCTCCAGCTCCTTCATCATCGCGGCGATTTTCCGTCGCTCTTTTTCGCTCTCTAGGCTTATGATGTTTTCTTCGGCATCATTTTCGTCTGACATGTTGTCTCCTTAAAGATCTTCTGGCTTCTCATGAAGCAAGACGGGCTCTTTTTCGAGAGCCCGTCTTTGACATCCGCTTGGAGAGAACTCACGAATGGCAAACACCGGCTCTCGAGATGAGCGCCGTACGGGTCGTAAAAAACATTGATGCCATCAGATGCATATATTGAAACTACCGCATGAAAGCGGTTCCGTAAAGCCCTGCCCAAGAGGTCATATAGAAGTTGCGGCTGTCCTTCGGACAGCCGCAGTCGTAGCTCATGCGCCTCTGATGATGGTGCAGATCTCATCAGCCGCTTTATATGCCGACTCACGATGCTCATCGGGCACGCAGATACGGACCGCCCAATACGACCGCGCCGTCTCCTCCATGCTCTCGAACGCCATCGGACGCCGTGCGCGAAGCGAATGCAACCTGCCGTCGCTTCCGTAGATCATGACGTCCTTCGATTGGAAACGATCCGCGTACATGGCCGGTACGATGACCACATCATGCGCCGGGAGTCCGAGGATATCGGCCACCTTCGCCTCGAGAGATTCGAGGCCGATATGATTCTCCTTCCGAAGCGTCTGGGAACCGATAAGGGCTCCCATGGTCTTTTCGGATACGCCGATGACGCGGATCTGTTTCGCGACTATCCGCGTCTCGCACACACCCTTCTGCGAGCGGATCACGACCGCTTCCTTAAGAAGCTGCCGGAATTTGATGCGCTCGCATAACGCGAACGCCCCGGGATGCCTTGTCCGCGCGACCAACCCGACGAGCTCCGGATCGGTCATGTCAGGAAGAAGCTTCGGGTCGAGCTCGCCGGCGGCCACGACATAGTGGAGCATCTTATGGAACGTCCGCTGGGCGATGACGAGGCATTTGCGCAGATAGACGTTCTTGTACATCTTCATGTAGAAGTCCATCGTGCCGGTGACATGATCGACCATCTTCTCGTCGACCACCACATGGCCATCGACGAAGTACATGAACTTGCGCAGGTAGTCGACGCCTTCCGGCTTTCCGACGCCGGTGTAGAACGCATCCCGCTCGAGATAATCCAGCTTCTCGATGCCGATGTTCTTATCGCTCACCGCCTGATGCAACGGATTCTCGTGCGCGACGAGCGACATCATGAGATCGTAATCGATGCCCGATCTCTCGATTGCGCCCCGAAGTTCGGCAACGATCTGCCGCGTCCGTACTTTGTGGTCGCCGCAGAAATCCTCGGTCACGTGCGAGAATGCCGCGTGGCCGATGTCATGATAGAGCGCGTATCCTTTCAGTGCGTTCCGCTCTTCGACAGTGATGAGCTTCATATCGACCCATCGGTCCGCAAGGCGACGTGTTGCCGCCATCGAACCTATCGAGTGTTCTAAGCGTGAATGACACGCCGCGGGAAACGCCAGATCCGTAAGACTCAACTGCCGTTTATTACGAAGCAGCTGGAATTGCGGGGCATCTACCATCGGCAGGACGCTTCGGATATCTACGACGCCTCCCAAGGGGTCGTAGAGCACTTTCGGTCGGGGGATGTTCATTCCCTATTCCTCCATAATGTTCTGTCCTATCGGCAGGATACCCTTCCCCTCATCCTGCGCAAGGAAAAGACCGCTTGGCTAAAGTAGCGCTATTTTAGCCAAGGGCGGGTCAAATCCGCCCTAGCCGGGCAGGCCCATTTGACCAAACTAACAAGTCAGCGTATAACCTGCGCAGTCATAGAAAGGAGGGTCGAATGGACCCTATCGAAAAAGGTAAAAGGACGGAGGAGCGCGGTTTCAGGGCGCTCGATGTTCTGAAGCAGAAGCATCCCCACTTCATTCTCAAGATGCGACGCGCTTCACCAGCAGTCGACGGTCGCGGAATCGATGCGATTGTCGTCATTAAGCTGCCGAAAGGCACGACGAAGCCGGACATGTCGGTTCCCCTCGAGTTCAAGAGTTCGTGGTTGGGAGTGACGAAATGGAAGGTGGTGCATCGGGATCTGTATGATGCCGGAGTGCTCATCTTCTACATTCCGCAGAGCGAATATAAGGTGCAGCGCCTCATCTATCGTGCGCTTCATCGCGTGCAGCTCAACAGCAGGGACGGCACGCTCTATCACAGCCTCTTCCAGCGACTCTTCAGCGGTGGAAGCCGGAATCTCTGGCGCAACATCGCACTCATCAAGAAGAGCCGGGCGAAGGAGAAGAAGTCTCCCTCGCGTTGAAAAGTTGAAAATCAGAAGGGCCGCCGAAGTATCGGCGGCCCTTAACATTTCTACTAAGTTTGATACTATCGTAGATAGCCCTTGCTCCTTCCGCACACCCCATCAAGAAGACCGCTAGGTATTTGCCGGTGGTCTTCGTCATTTATAAGGGAAAAGACTCTCGTTTTGCTCTCCACTCTGGATATTGAAAAGCGAGGCGCGGGTTTTGAAACCCGCGCCCATGGGCCGATTACCCGTTTTCTTTCCGAATCCGCGCGAGATACGGATTCTGGCATCCATACCAGAGATATCCGTGCGCATCGAAATACGGGGCACACGCGCCGCTTATGACTTCTACCATCGTGCGATATTCCGACATTTGCTCTTGTGCGAGCCCGGTGATAAGCACGCCATGCGGACCGCGATCGGATGTAGGCAGCGGCGAAAGCGACACATTGATCATTTTCGGATCTAACCAGAATTTCTCGGCAATCGCCCTTCGTATGAATACGCATAGTTCGTCAGTGCGCAGATCTTTCGGTATATCGAATACCCTGATGAACATCTGTTGCCCTTTCTTGTGGAGAACACTCTAAAAATCTAAGTATAGAGGAAATATCACGGGGTGCTACTTTGGAATCTGATCCTGATTTTCATCCACAACTTGCCGAGGGCATTTCCCCCATCACCATTCGGGCCGAGTCCCCAGAAATCATCGACGGGAGAGTTCTCGAAAATCTGCCTTGTTCCGGTACGACCGAGGACCTTGCGCACATCGGCATGCTGTTCGTACTTGGCTTTCACGATTTCCTCCATGACGGATACTTTTTCGTCATCCCAATTCGGTAACCGGGATTCCCTATGCGCTATCGAGATATTCTTCGCTTCATTCGGACTCTGAGCTTCGAATATCTTCTGCGCGATATCCGGTTCAGATGAGGCGAATTTCTTCCATTGATACGCGTGTTCCGCAGTTGCGAACATCTTATCCCAGATGCGGACGGTATGCGCGGAAAAACTATCGAGCGAATAGAAATTCGGTGTATAGAAATAGACCGCATCCTCTGTCTCTCGATTCAAGTCCCCATGAGTCGATTCCATACCTATGAATCAAAGAAATTCTGGCCCGTCTTGAGGGCCTCCAGATAATACGGCTCGGCCGCGAAGAGCGGCTCTGGCAGATCGTCCAGTGCGCGCCATTCCCACACTTCAACCTTGTCCGGCTCCATGATCTTCGGCTCGCCGCTTTTCCAATCGGCGATAAGTCCGATGTCGATGTAATGCTTCGGCGCATACTGCTTCATATTGACGAGGCGCAGGAATCGGACGTTGTCGATCTCGATACCGGTTTCTTCGCGTGCTTCGCGCTTGGCGCATTCCACGATCGATTCGAGATGCTCCAGATGCCCGCCCGGCCACGCCCATTCGCCGTTCCCTAATTCGCTTTTGCGCTTGCCGATGAGAATCTTCCCATCCTTGAAGATCAATACGCCGACGCCGACCCGCGGTCTCTGATTCTCTTCCATAGATCCAGATGATACGCCGGAAAGCTTGGCGGCTCAACTGGGCTAATCGACTCATTTACCGGTAAATGAGTCGATTAGCTGAACTGGTTTTCGGCTCATATCCGCCACGTTGACCCGATCAGGAGCAGATGAGGGTCAGCGTGTGCTCATCCTTTTCTGAGAGATGTATCTCGGTCTTCTTTCCAAGGAGCGATGCGCCGTCCATCGTCACGTCTGTGATATCGCTCGGCAGCTGGAATGTGAGCGAAAACGTGAGCACCTTCATGGAGAGTGCGCCGCGTGAGGTGCCGTCGACGTTCACTGGGAGTCCCGGAAGGGTCGCGATCGCCGAGCCGCCGCTCTTGATGGGATCTTTGGGAAGCGAGAGGCCGGGGATCGAGAACGGGATAGAGCCCGAAGGATACATCGTCGCGCATCCTTTATTCTGTATCGTCAGCTGGACCGATGTCTGCTGCATGACGGCAAGTCCGATAGCGATGACCGTGACCAGACCGAGAGGACCTTTTGCGCCCCTGAATATCCTCCCCCACGTCGATGCCTGCTGCGTCGGGGTCTGTGAGTCGCCCTGATTCTGTAATTCCTGCTGGACGCGTGCCACTTCGCCCTTCAGATCCTTCCAAGACCGTATGAAAAGGAGGAGGAGCCTCTTGCGACGCTTCTCTTCTTCGGTGGTCTCCGGCAGATGCTCCGCGCTCAATTCGATGATAGCTCCCTCCTGGACTTTATCAATGGTCGAGAGCGCGTGCTCGCAGCGCGCGAGCGCGTCATCGAGATTCCGGTTGATGCCTTTTACCAATATGCCGACGGAGCTGAATTTCTCCCGCGTCGTCGTTGGTTCGAGCAGGAGCTTCTGCGCTGCCAAAAGCCGCTTTTGCGCCTCCCCGTGGTTCATGGCTGGAAGCATACCCCCGAACGCCTTCGGCTCAAATAGCTGCATCCCCACCCGGATACGCACAAAAAGCGCCGACGTAGTCGGCGCTTCTGTCTTCGCGTGGCCTCTTAATGGACGAGGGAGAGCTCGAGATTGTCCGAGATCGCGCTCCCGATTGCGGCCTGCCGCGTGTCGCTGAGAGAAAGCAGATTTCCTTCTGCGCTATACAAGGCGAAGAGTTGCACTCCTGCGGGCAAACCTTGGAGGTCAGGATATTGCTGCGACAATTCTTCCGAGGTAGTCGGCTTAAGGTACACGACCGTACCCACGCTCACGTCCCGCAACATTTCTCCTCCGAGAGTGACGTGCTTCATGACAGTCCTCCTGAAGCTGCGTTCATTTCTTCTCTAAGGGTAGCAACCTCCGCCAAACGCGCAAGGCCGGCAGCGTAGCTGCCGGCCTTGGGTCGTTTTCGTGCCTGAAGGCTTATTCGACGAACGTGAGCGCCTTGCCGGTCTCCCCCGCGCGGCCGGTGCGGCCGATGCGGTGGACGTAATCCTCGTAGGAATTCGGCTGGTCGAAGTTGATGACGTGGGTGACCTTCGGGATATCCAGCCCGCGCGCCGCGACATCCGTCGCGACCAAGACCTGCACCTGCTCCTTCTTGAAGAGGTCGAGCGCGCGGATGCGCTGGCCGTGCGTCTTGTTGCCATGGATAGATTCCGCCTTGAAGCCGAGCTGCTTCAGCATCTTCGAGAGCTTCTCGACACCGTGCTTGGTACGTCCGAAGACGAGCACTTTCGTGAAATCACGGTCCTTCAAGAGTTCCGCGAGATGGTCGAGCTTGGTCTTCCCCGGCTGGATGCGGACGATGTCCTGATCGACGTTCTTCGCCGTCTCATGCTTCTTGACGGAGACGCGCACAGGGTCGTTGAGGAACTCGCCGATGAGCTTCTCGATGTCGCTCGAGAGCGTCGCCGAGAAGAAGAGCGTGTGGCGCTGCGGCGACATCTTCGCGAGGATGTAACGCATGCTGACGATGAATCCCATGTCGAGCATGCGGTCGGCCTCGTCGAGGACGACGTTCGAGCACTTCGCGAGATTGAGCTCCCCGCGTTCCATGAGGTCCATGAGACGGCCCGGGGTCCCGATGAGGAACTGGGCGCCCGTGCGGAGCTGACGGATCTGCTGGTTGATGTTGGCACCGCCGACGGCAGTGACGCTATGAAGGCCCAAGCCGGTGACGAATCCTTTGAACTCATCGCCGATCTGCACCGCGAGTTCGCGGGTCGGCGCCATGATGAGGACGCGCTGCGTCGGGTCCTTCAGGACCTTATCGATGAGCGGGATGAGGAAGGCGCCGGTCTTTCCGGTGCCGGTCTCGGCGAGGCCGACGATGTCGCGGCCCGTAAGTGCCACAGGCACTGCCTGATCCTGGATCGGCGTCGGCGTCGAGTAGCCTTTCTTGAGGATATTCTTCTTGAGGCGTTCGTCGATCTGGAAGTCGTTGAACGTGTGCGTCGGGGCGTACGGCGCTTCAGGCGCCATGCCTTCCGCCTTGCGGATGAATTTCGTGTAATGGATGTCCTGCCCGCGATGCGCGGAGCGCTGCGGGCGGCCGCCGGACGAGCGTCCCTGCGGACGACCGTACTGAGAGCCGGAGCGCGGACGGTTTGAACCGCCTCCTGAGGAGAAGCTGCTGCTTCCCCCGCTGCTGCGTCGCTTATGGCGCGGCGTGCCGCTGAACTTGAGGCGGAAACCGCCGACGTTTTCTGAACGGCCCTGAGAGCCGCGTTGCTGCTGATACATATGAACTGTCGTGGGACGAGCGTCCCGTTACTTTGTAGTTCAACGCGTCTCGAGAGATTTCACCCCGTATCGAACCGAAGGGCGGCCTTGATCTCTCAAGACGGTAAACCACAGAGAACGTTGATAGGGATAGTGTAGCAGGAATCGATATTCTTGTCAATCGTCACGCCTCCCTTTTCGTGCGAAGAGGGCATCATGCTATAGTATTCGCCGAGGTAGCACTCTTTATACGATTAAGCTTGATTCATCATCATATGAAAGGGCTCATTGCACTCATCGTCGCGATCATCGTCATCGGCGGCGGCTATTATTGGTACACCACGCAGCAGGCGCCCGAAGGCTCTTCGGTGGAAGAGATGACCGAGACGGCTCCGGAAACGGGTTCGGAAGCCGGCACGCAGCCGGATACGACTTCGACGACTCCCCCTTCGTCGGACACCTCGGGGACGGGCGTGAATGTCGGCGCGAGCGCGAGCGTCTCGACCGGCACCACGAAGGAATTCACCGTAACCGGCAAGAACTTCTCGTTCGCTCCTTCGACCATGACGGTGAAGAAGGGTGACACGGTGAAGATCACGTTCGTCAATTCGGCCGGAACGCATGATCTGCGCGTGGACGGCTATAATGTGGGGACGAAGACGATCCAGGGCGGGACACAGGAGACGATCACGTTCGTCGCCGACAAGGTGGGCTCTTTCGAGTACTACTGCTCCATCGGCAACCACCGCGCGATGGGCATGAAAGGGACTCTTACGGTCCAGTAAACCATCTCTCCTTCCGATGCGAAACGCCGGCTCTCTCCGGCGTTTTGTTTTTCCGCTCTACCTCAAGGCATAATGCCGGATCGCTCTTCTTCATCAAGGCATGCATGGAAAACAGACTTCATCAGAAAGCAACTTCCGCTCCATCATATGTTCTGAGACAATGAAAGACGGCCGACCCGTTAGTCTTTGAAAAAACAGCTTATGGACTCATATGAGAATACGGTACTTGCTTCTCTTATCGGCGCTCTTCGTCGTGCCTTGGGCGCTCGCGATTTCCGACGACCCCGCTTCGCGCTCGCTCCCGTCCCTATCTACGCCAGCGATCCACGCCGCTCCCGATAGCGCATCTGCAACGGCAAGCTCGTCGACGAAAGAGGCCGCGAAGCCGCATACCGCGCCGATCAAGAAAGTGCAGGTCGCTGCGGCGCTCCCTGCTACCCTTCCTCCTCCAACCGCTTCTTCCACGCCGGCGACTACGACGCCGACGGCATCCATACAGACAACAGCGCCTTCGGATGATTTCGCTATGCAGGTGGAAGCGGAAGTCCTGCGCCTCTCGAATGAGGAACGCGTAAAGGCGGGGCTCCTCCCGCTCGCGGCAGAAATAAGACTGAGCGACGTCGCGAGAGCGCACAGTGCCGATATGCTCGCGAATGATTATTTCAGCCATGAAGACCGGCAGGGGTGCAGTTCATCATGCCGTGTCACGGATGCCGGGTATCGTTGGAGGGCGATCGGCGAGAATATCTACATGATGTCGGGCTACCGGCTCTCAGCCGGAAAGACAGCCGCGATGGTCGTCGACGGATGGATGAATTCCCCCGGACACCGCGCGAACATCCTCGGCTCATCGTTCGTCGTTTCCGGTATCGGCGTCGTTACCGACGGAAAGAGCGTCTACGTCACAGCCGAGTACGCGAAGCCGCGCTGAATCACTTCTTGAAGCCAAGCGCTTCGATGACGGCGCTCGCCATGCCCGATGATCGGAACGTATCCGCGACCTTCTGTCTCCAATCGGTCGCGGTGATATCGATATCCGGATCCACCCCCTTCCCCTCAATCGGCTCGTTGTCCTCGCGCAGCGTGAGGCTGTGCACCAAGAGCACGGAATATCTCTCTCCTTCGTGTATCTGCGTGGTGATCGGGAATGTATTCTCCACCGTCCCCCATCCGCGGGTCTTCGTCCCGACGACGGTCGCCATATGCATGCGCTTGAAGATCGTGGTCGTGAGTTCAGCCGTCGATTGCGTCATCGCGTCGGTGAGTATCGCGATCTCCTTGAAATCCTTGAGTGATTCGATCTTCGCGACAGCTGGCGTGCGTTCCACCTGCATCTCTCCCTGATGGAAGAGGTCGAACGCGTACTGATTGGGTCCCACGAAGAGCGCGAGGAGGTATTTCGCGAAATCGAGCGTACCGCCGATGTTGCCACGCACGTCGATGACCATGCCGGTGAGCTGTGGATTGTCCTTGGTCTTCTCCATGGTATTCACGAATTCCTGCAGCGTCGCGGGGGTCACTTGGGAAAGATCGAGATAGAGCGTGTGCGTCCCGATTATATGGCTCACCACGCTCGGCTCGATCTTCGTCTCGTCATAGATGGCCTTCGAACCGGTATCTGCCAGGACCTCATGCGCGTGCGCGGCGACTGCCAGCTCCTGTTTCGCGGCCGGCGATGAGCTCGCTTCGAGGACCGCCTTCTTCTCGTCGAAGGCCTGCTGCACTTGTGCCGTCGATGCCCCCTCTTTCACACCCAAGTCCGAATAGAGATCGTCATCGCGATTGATGTTGTTGGCGGTATCGCGGAACTGCTGTTCCTGTTTCTCGGAAAGGAGGCCGCTGCGGCCCTGCGGCGCGAGATTCGCGAGGACGATGATGCCGGTATTCACCGCGAGATCCTTGCGTTTGTCTTGCGCGGTACGGGTGAGAGCCTCGCCGAGCATCACGGCCGCGCCGGCGCGATCCGGTGAAGGAAGCGTCTCTGCGGCGATGCCTTCTGCTTTGGCGAGCGCGAGCTGATAGAGCCCGGCAAGATCGGCTTCGCTCCCTTTCTGCCAGTAGTTGCTCATGATGATATCGAATATCTCCATGTCGAAACGCACGTATACATCCTGCTCTGCCGGCGTCTTATATGCTTCCGCCGCAGACGCCGTCTGCCCGCTCGCATCCGCGCGGTAGAGCCAGTAGCCGCCGAAGATGGACGACATGGCGAGCGAGAGGATACCGAATACGATGATGATGCGGCGTGACATATCGGTTTCCGTGCCGGTCATTGTATCAAACCGAAATCCCTAGCTTCATGAGCCATGCATGCGCTGTGGGTCGCACGGTTCATGCGCACGGCGTGACTTTCCTGCGAACGCAGATGAAAACAGCCGCCCTCTCGGGCGGCCGTTCGTCGTAGATACCGATTCATCCTAGATGACCGGTGTCGATGTCACGTTTCCGCAGGTGATCTCCCAGATCTTCAAGCGGGTCTTCGGTCCCACGTTCCCCGTCTGTTCGATGCCGAATTTCTGCTGGAACATCCTGACCGCTCGTTCCGTGAGCGCGCCGAAGTGGCCGCTCGCGATCCCTTCAGGATAGATGCCGGGAAGCGACGCCAGGAATTGCTGCAGGTTATTCACGTGGTCGCCGTCGGTGCCACGCCGGACGCCTTGTTTGAATTCGATGCATTCGTGACGTGCGAGCGCATTGAAGAGTCCCGCCGGCGGGGTGGTCGCGTCGTTCTGAATCGCAGCCTTGATGCGCTGGATCGCGTTCATGACCCCCGTCGATGAGGCCATCCGCCATTCGTCTTCGAGATGCTTCCAATCAGGCGTCGAGGTCCCGAAGGCATGCATGAGGCCTCTCTCTGCATCCTCACCCCATCGCGGGGCGGGAGGAGCGACTGGTATCGTGGCGGGTAGGTTCCGGAGCTCCTGTATCCTGGCTTGCAGTTCTTGGATCTGCTTCTGAAGTTCGGCGATGACATTGGCCGGATCCCCGTCCCGCTGTCCAAGTCCTTCCGCAAGCGCGAAAGCCGGTAGAAGGATTGAGACGCCCGTAAGTAATGCCGCGATGTGTTTGATCATAGGGATGTAATCGATGAATAACACCGTAAGGATAGCATTTGGCAAGGGCCGGGACATGGGCCCAAGAGCCATATGGGGAAAACGCCGGCGCAGGGCGAACTCGCTGGCTGATCAGGACGCCGGGGTGCCGAGGATGATGGAATCCTGGATCGTCCCGACTTTCTTCTTGAGGAATCGCGATACCGCGTCGAAGACGATCGCGGTGCCGTCCGCGCTTGCATCCGTATTCCCTTTCTTCGTCTCCGTGATGACCGCGTCGATATCCGTCGTCAAGGAATCGTTCGTGAAGAATTTGCGCACGAAGAAGCGGTACCAGGGTAGCTTGATGTCCACGCGCTCCGCGAGTGACACGGCGTCCGGCACGATCGAGACCCGCACGGGAAACGACCACGGGATGACGACCAAGAGATAGCCGCGCGAACGGTAGACGATCTCGAATTTCGAGGCGGTGAACGTGACTTCCTGCACGTTGCTGTCACGTAGCGCCGTCGATGCCGCGATGAGGCCGTACTCGTCGGAACTGAAGGGGCCGGTGCGCGTACCGCGCTTCCAGTACTGCAGCATGGTTTGGAGATCGGCGTTGTCTTTCAGCGCGTCACGCACTTTGGATGCGATCACGTGCACGATCATCGAAGCCGAGCCGCTGCTTCCTGGCACGCTGCCACTCGCCGCGGAATTGCTGCTCCCATCCGTTCCCCCCGCGCTGCCGGATGCCCCTGCGCCTTCCGAGCCTTGTTGAGAGGAGCTATCGCCGCTTATGCCTGTGATCGCACCTCCGATCACCAGCGCCTGGACGAGATCTTCCTGCGTAATGACGCCTGATCCGCCGCTTCCGCCGCTCTCCGATCCCGCACCTCCGCCTGCGGAGGAGCCGGAGCTGCTGCCGGAACCTGTGGTACCCGAGCTGCCTGCGGTTCCCTGATCCGTTTGCGTAGTTCCACCTGAATCCCCTCCCGTGCCTCCTGTGTCGGATCCGCCGGAAGGAGGAGCGCTCGGTTCGTCCGGCGAGCCGTCGCCGATCTCAATCACCTCGGTATTATTATAGAAGACCGCGAGTGTCGTCTGCGGCAGGATGAATACGAGGATGGAAACGAGAGCGAAGAGCGCCCGCATGCTGATAACTTTAGCACGCATCAATGGAGCGCGACGTACACGAGCGCCGCAAGCAGCACATACGTCGCGATGTTCACGCGGTTCGAATCGGAGAACATCTTGATCGCGGTACCGAATGCCTTATTCGGATTGAACGGGATGCCGTCGAGCGTGATGCCGGCGTGCAGCTCGTCGAGGATGAGATGGCTCGCGAATCCTGCCGCCATGGCTGCTCCGAAGACGAGCGGTACTATCTCCCCCAGTCCATAATGCCGCGCAAGGAGGAACGTGCCGACGGCCGCGATCGCGAGCGCCGGCAACGAATGATAGATCCCGCGGTGATGCGTCCAATGCCTCACGATGCCGCCGATGATGAACCAGAAGCCGAGAAGCGCCGCGAACGGTATTCCGACAAGGTATCGCCAGTCGCCGGAATACGTTGACGCGAGCGTATAGAGAAGGACGACGCCGGTAGCCGCGAGCGTGGCCCCGCCGAAGATAAGATAGAACGGGAGCCCCGAATCGCTGTCAACGTCCGGCAGGAACGAGCCGATGATGGTGACGCCGAAAAGGAACAGGAGGAGGAGCGGACTCGTCACAAGCGCGTAGAAATACGAAACGACCACGACGATCATCGAAAGGACGGCCCCGATCGCGATATGTTCCCTGAACATCGCCACCCACGTATTTTAGCACTACAGATTGGCGACGCCGAAAAGCCTGCCGATGCCGAACGTGACGATCATGGCGAACAAGCCTCCCAAGACGACACGTGTCGCAACGGTGAGCGTCCGTGTGCCGCTTACCCTCGCGCTGAGGACGCCGGTGATGAAGAGTGCGATAAGTACCGCAACGAATGTGATCGGGATACGCGCGCCGGCGGGTGGCAAGATGATAGCGAGAAGCGGGATGATGGCTCCCGCCATGAATGATGCGCCTGATGCGAATGCCGCGTGCCACGGGTTCGTGAGGTCCTCCGGATTGATGTTCAGCTCCGCTTCCACGTGCGCGCCGAATACATCATGCGCGGTGAGCTCCCGCGCCACGACCTCCGCCGTGCTCCTGCCGAGCCCCTTCTTCTCGTAAATCGTGGCGAGTTCCTCGAGTTCCTGCTCAGGATACTGTTCGAGCTCGAGTCGCTCCTTCGCGAGGAGCGCCTTCTCGATGTCCCGCTGACTGCTCACGGAGACGTATTCCCCGACCGCCATCGATAATGCGCCCGCAAGGAGGCCGGCGATGCCGGTGATGAGGATGTGCCCCGAAGCGTCCGTCGCTCCTGCGACGCCCACCACGAGCGCCGCGATGGAGACGATACCATCGTTGGCTCCCAATACAGCCGCGCGGAGCCAGTTCGATTGCGCGCCGGTCACGTCGGCGTGGGGTTCCTTGTGTGCTTGTTTGGATAGGAGCATATGGGTTTACTTTAGCATTGGAATGATAGGGGTCGTGTGATAGGTTGCAAACAGGCCTACAGGAGGTGGAAATGGGACTAATTGTACGCCGCGTCCGCGCGGCACTCCACGTGCTCGAACTGCGTCCGCACGATCTGAAAAAAGATGCTCGCTTGGTCGTTGATCAGGAGGGTGAGGCCATTATCGAGACGTATTGGGAAAGCGATGAACTGGCCGGCAGTAAATACTTGCTGTGCTACAAAGTTCTCCCTAAGTGTTTCTATCAGCTCATACTACAAGAACTGATAGTCGAGAACGACGTTACAGAAGGTGAATTGCGGCAATTCCGCTTGTCGAATAAAGGTAAGGAGCGGCTCGGATAACGGGCCGCTTTTTATTTTAGGGTATCTTGAGGAGCTCGGGTAACGGATAAGGCCCTTTTTTCAATACGCGTTTGAGATATCTATTATTCTTCCAGTAACACAGGTGGGCAGACGCTTTCGGTTTCGAAGTGACTATCCTGAACGTATCATCCTCGATCACGAGTGCAGCACAGTTGTCGAGTCCGATCGCCGTCTGTCCGCTTCCCTTCAGCATTTTCTTGAGGCTTTCCTGACGATCTTTTTCTGCATTGAAATGAGGACATACGAAGAGCGGCAGGAAATCGAGCGCTCGTATCCGGACATAATCCGCTTTCGGGTCCACCATCTTCCGTGAGTCGGAATTGGCATAGCGGAACCAGCAGACGGCTCCCGCCGAAACCCCCGACAATACGACGCCCCGTTCGGCTGCATTCTGCAGGAGCGTATCTACGCCGAGTTTCTTCCAAAGCCGTATCATGCTCAGCGTATTCCCGCCGCCGACGTAGATGATGTCGGCAGACTCGATCTTCTTTTCTATCTCACGCTCTGATAGATCGGTGCCCCACAGGAGCAGCGTATCTACCGTACAGCCGAGCTTTATGCCGAAGTATGTCTCTACTACGTCTATGTATCCCGCGGAATCGCCACTCGCCGTAGGGATGAATAACAGCTTCGGATTCTTCTTCCCGCTCAGTCTCAATATCTCTTCGTCGATCTCCAGCGTCTCGATCTTCGTGCCGGGACGCCCTATCTCTCCTCCGCCGATGGCTACGATTTTCATACGTAATTACGTTTGATTCTCTTTTACGAGCATGAGCCTTGGTTCGCCATCGCCGTAGTAGTTTTCTTTCCGCCCTTCGACGATGAAGCCGAGAGATTGGTACAACTTCAGGGCTTTGGCGTTATCAGGATGGGTGACCAATTCGATGCGTCTCTTTCCTTTAAGTTCTTCGAGTACGGATATCAGAGCCTTTCGTGCCACTCCCCTGCCTTGATACGCGGGGTCGACGACCATGTAACTGATATATGCGACATCTCCCTTCTCATCGTACATGATCGAACCGATCGGCGTATTTTCATGCTTGATGAGATACGCAACGCCGGTTTCCAGATCACGACGCATTTCTTCCTCGCTGAGCGTCGGTGAGTACGTCGGCAAGCCGGATACTTTCCTTTCGAGAGCAAGGAAAGTATCCACGTCCTGCATAGAAGCTTTATCGAGCGTTACTTCAATGTTTTCCGGAGAATTTTCCATGTTTGGCGTTGTGGTACGACGTTGGAATCAACTTACATGACGAGGGGTAGACGCGGTTCAGCCGCCTTTAGGATAGCGATATCACGAGGGACGATATATTCCCGTCCTTCAAGATTAGCCGCCGTATCACGGCTTTCGTTCAGCAGCTGCAATGCATCAGCATATGAGACCCACGCCACCTCAAAGCCATTGGCCTTTTCCTCGTCGGTAAAGTCTGGAGTTCCTTTTTCACTCTTCACTTTTGCGAGATAGCAATACGAGGTCTGCTTGAGTTGAAATATCTTTCGATATTCTACGACGATACCTAGTTCCACGCTGATCTCCACGTCACTTCCGATTTCTTCTGCGCATTCCCGCCGGAAGGCAGTGAATTTGTCTTCATCTCCTTCTAAACCACCGCCGGGTAACTTGTAATATTTTCCTTTCGATACATGCAAAAGCGCGAGTTTATTTTGGTCATCTACTACCACGCCTCGTGCTGCATCACGTCTGGAATAATTCTTGACCTCTTCTTCCGTAGCATTTTCAGGATTAAGTATGAGGATTTCCTTCATATGCTTACAGGTTGATCGTCTTGAGCTCGAACCAATTAAGATAAATCGGCAGCGGTTAATCCCGCATCTTTCATGATATTCAAAAGCGTCCCTGTCTTAAGGCGCTTATGAAGCGGCACCGTTACCTTCTTTGCATTTGGAGAAAAATCGGGCGGATAGAGCCTGACATGGCTTCCTTTTGTCCTCATTCGGACATACCCCTTTCGTTCGGGAATCTTTATAAGTTCCGCACCGGAGAGGCCCGGAAGCTTCGGCATACTACACAGTGATGAGGTGGAGGCTCACGTCTTCTTTTCCGACGGCAGAAACATCGTCGTCCTCAAGACACAGAAGCGTCGCTTCTTTGATGTTCGCGAGCGCCTCTTCCACGGTTTCTCCCTGACTATAGCAGCCTTCAAGAGCGAGGTTGGTTACCGAATAGCCCCCCTCCTTCTCTTTCTGCAAGACGATAGGAAATGTTCCGTGTTCCATAGCCGCACTGTATCATATGAGGAATGCGGCACAATCCAACCGAGGCCAAGCCCTGCTTGACGGAATGGCTTTATTTTACCCTTCCCAATCGACGGGTCCTGAGCGCACTTAAACTATACGTTTCCAACGTTTAAAAGCTTTGATATCGGACGAATCCAGATCAAACCATTCACCGTTCATTCTTTTGTTTTCAAATCTCCTATGCCAGTATGCTTCGATACCACTTGTATCATCAGTTTTTATTGAATGAATCAAATCTAGATTTTCAGGCAATTGAATTCGAAGTTCATTGCCCCGTCGGACGGTATCATTAGTCTTTCCTATTTTGTAATATTTTCCAGATTTAAAAAGATAGACCTCGCCAATGTTTTTAGTAGAAGGGCTGTCTGTAGAATCTTCTTCACTTCCTACTTCCTTTAGAACTGTTTCAGATAGCGCGATAACGTCACCATGATTATCTTGAGCTTTACAGTATTCAATAACCTTTTCTATAAGTTGTTGTTTTGAACCGAAACGCTGAAAAACAGAACCATCGGGAAATTTATCATCCTCATTCTTTTCTATACGAAATTCTTTATAAGTTGGGAACTTACCCAACTTTCTTATGAGACCAATCAATTTTTCAAATAAAAATTCATCTGTATAAGCGGAATTGAGTTGATTGGGCATTAATCCGGCTTCTTTTTGTGCATCACTAAATCGAGCCCAGTATTTACCCCAATCATAAGGTTTGATTCCAGTTTCCTTCTCAAATCTATCCGTCCCCAGAGGTTTGCTACCGTTTTCTTTTGCGGTACGCTTTATCTCATCTAAAATTTGTTCTTTGCTCAGCGCCATACTTTGATTATATCGCTATTCTGCAGTAAAGAAATCAACGCATCCTAAGCGGGTTTCCTGCGCTCAACTTGGTTGACCGTCTCGAGCTCGAATCGTGGTCGGCTATGCCCCGCTTGACGGAATAGCTTTATTTTACAGCAACCAAACGACGGGTCTCGAGCGCCTTAAAATCCCGCCATTATTTATCGCGTATAGAAACTTTTCCTCACTACCCCTAAAATTTCCTTAAAACTATTGAAACAGTAATCCGCTTCGGGTGAAGTGCCCCATATAAGTCCAGTAATAATCCCGAGTGACTTTGCGGGACGTATCTCTTTCTCCAGACTATCACCGACAAAGAGAATGTTTTCCGGAGGAAGATTCGATCGTTCAATAACGAGCTTGAAGCCGTCGAGAGCCGGTTTGGGATTCTTCACCTCGTCAGGGCTCAGGAAATGAGTAAACCACTTTGAATCAATGCCTAGCGCCGGAAGAATCTTCTTCGCATGGATATTCGACCACATTGATATGGGAATTATTTTCCGGAGTTGATCGAGTACGTTTGGGATATCTTTATCAGTCAGAGTAAGCAAGACTTTCGGATCAATCGAGCTGATACGCTCGGACCAATACCCGGCGTCAAAGCCTAGAGCTGTAAAAACCGCAGAGTTACTCATATGCTTTGCAAATAACGCTTCATACTCTTCTTCCAAATTAGGAGTAATCGGCTTCCCCATGATCGATGCATATGTCTCATAACGCAACTTGTCATGCAGGTCCTTATTCGGAGATGCGATTGTCTCGCTGAAATCGAACCAGATATGTTTGATTAATTGGTTCATATTGCCGGACTTGGATTCGAACCAAGATACTCTCCTCCAGAGGGAGAAGTCCTACCATTAGACGATCCGGCAATGTGCGAGAATCTCCATCTTTTCCTTTGCTCCTGCGAAGCTCTTTAGGAATTTCTCCCTTTCTCGAGCGGCCGCACGTGTTGGGAAACTCTCAACGTGTACAAGCCTAAACGGTCGACGGTACTTTGTCGAGCGGGTCGTCCCGGCATTATGAGATAAGATCCGCTTTCCCACATCTGCAGATATCCCGACGTAAAAGTTCTTGTCTCTTTCCGATTGCAAGATGTAGAGATAAAAAGACATGTCCTACCATTAGCCTGCCCGCGGACGGGCCTGCCCGGCCAGGGACGATCCGGCAGCTAGACTGGGTCATCATACACATTTTTCCCCCTCGCTCAATGTGGCGCGCAGGCGGAAGATGCGCCACAATGGAGGCATGTTGGCGAATCTCAGGTTCCTCTTCTCGCTCGTGTGGTTCCCCGCGACGGGTGCAGTCTTCGCGAGCGGGCTCGTCTTCATACTCACATGGGGCGGATACTGGGAATATTTCCTCGGATCGATCGGCGTCTGGGCCGTCTCCACGGCTATCATCCTCATCGGCTCGCTCGAATAGAACCTACTCCGCCTTCCTCTCGATTGCGGCTTTCACGAATGCGGTGAAAAGAGGATGCGGCCCCTTGGAAACCCACGGTTTTCCAACGGCCTAAAGGCCTGCCTTCCTCCACGGGAGGGGCACTGAGTCCCCCTCCCGACCCCACCCCTGCCGCATCCGCACCGACGCAGTCGGCTTTTATTTAATTTTTCGTTGCAATGCGGCTTTTACAAACTCAGTGAATAGCGGATGCGGCTCCAACGGGCGTGCTTTCAGTTCCGGATGGAATTGCGTGCCGAGGAAGAACGGATGCTTTTCTTTCGGAAGTTCGGCTATCTCCATGAGCTTCCCGTCAGGCGACGTGCCCGAGAACACGAGCCCCGCTTCGGTGAGCTGCGCGACATATTCCGGATTCACTTCAAAGCGGTGACGATGCCGCTCGGATATCTCCTTCTTCCCATACGCCTTCTGCGCGACGGAACCGGGCTTGAGCTCGCACGGATAGGCTCCCAAGCGCATGGAGCCGCCGTAGTCCTTCTTGGCGAGCTTCTGAGCCTGATCCGGCAATATCATGATGACGGGGTGCGGCGTCTTCGGATCGATCTCGGTCGTGTGGGCATCCTTGAGGCCCGCGACATGCCGCGCGTATTCCACCGTAAGCAGCTGCATGCCGTAGCAGAGGCCGAAATACGGGATCTTGTTCTCGCGGGCGAACCTTATCGCGTTGATCTTCCCCTCGATGCCGGTTTCGCCGAATCCGCCAGGGACGAGGATGCCGTGGTACTGCGCGAGCTCCTTCACCTTCTCCGGATCCTTCTGGTAGTCCTTCGCATTCAGCCAATGCAGCTCCGGCTTCACGCCGAGCTCGAACGCAGAGAATTTCAGCGCCTCGATGACGGAGAGATACGCGTCGGAAAGGACAAAATCTCCCGTATCGAAATATTTCCCTACGATGCCTATCTTCACGGACTCGCGGCCGTTGTGCGCGTGCGCCGCAAACTTCTTCCATTCGTTCATGTCGGAATCCTGCTTCCCCCGCTTCCCCAAAGCCATGAGGAGGATGTCAGAGAGCTTGTCACGCTCGAAATTCAACGGGACGTCATAGATGGAATCGACATCCGGCGCCGAGATGATGTGATTCGCGGGGATGTTGACCTGTACGGAGAGTTTCTCCTTGCGCTTGTCGTCGAGCGGCATCGGCGCACGTGCGATGAGGATATCCGGCTGCACGCCGTAGCCGTTGAGCTGTCGTACGGCGTTCTGCGTCGGCTTCGTCTTCATCTCCCCGATGGTGCCCGGGACAGGCATGTAGGAGACCATCACGAAGAGCGTGTCCGCAGGATTCTTGAGATGAATGACGCGAGCCGCATCGATGAAAAGCGCGTTCGAGAAGTCCCCCAGGGTTCCTCCGATCTCCACGACCGTGACCTCGGATTTTGCCATCCGCGCCGACTTCTTCAGGCGTTCGACGATCTCGTCGCGCACGTGCGGCACCGCTTCGACGCACTTGCCGCCGTAGCCGAGATTGCGCTCGCGCTCGATCACCTCCTTATAGATCATGCCGCTCGTCATGTAATCCTCGGGCCCCAGGTCGCGATTGAGGAAACGCTCGTAATTGCCCATGTCTTGATCGGTCTCGAGGCCGCTATCCAACACGAACACTTCCCCATGCTCGGTGGGGTTCATGGTGCCCGCGTCCACGTTGAGATACGGATCGATCTTCACGAGATTCACCGAGAGGCCGCGCGCGGCGAGGATCTTGCCGATGGAAGCGCTGGCGATACCCTTGCCGACACCCGACATGACGCCGCCGACGACGAAGATGTATTTATGTCCGTTCTTGCGCGCGCGCACCGTCATATCCGAATATAAGTAGCTTATCGTCTCTGATGCCCTGCAGCCTGAAAATGCCTGTGCATAACGGTATGGGACACTTTCCCCCTAGGTATGCAAGTACCTGCGGACGGCCAGATAGCTCGATACGGCTCCGAGCCCGATGCCTAGCCCCATGATGGTGAGGAAGAGCGACGGGAACGAACCGGTGTAGTAGTCGAATACGTTGAAGGAACCGAAGAATGCCTCCGAGGGAGGCCCCAGCCAGATGGCGATTGGATAGAGGATGACGAGGACGAGCAGCCCCGAGATGACACCGTAGAGGACGCCCGCGACGACGAACGGGCCGCGCACGTACCAGTGCCCGGCGCCGACGAGGTTCATGACGCCGATCTCGTCGCGCGAGGTGTAGATAGCGAGGCGGATGGTGTTGAATGCGATGAGGACGGAGGCCACGATAAGGAAGATGGCCGCCGCGATGCCGACCTTGCGGGAAGTCTCGATGATGCTGGTGAGGCGGTCGATCGCCGTCTTGTTCTGATAGAAATTCACCTTGCTGATCACGCTGTCCCCTCCCTGCTGCGTCTCGAGGAACTGCGCGATCGACGCGTACTGGCTGGTCTCCTTCGCGCGCACCGCGAGCGACGCGCCGAGCGGGTTGTCGGAGAGCTGATCGAGCGCCTGGATGGTCATCTGCTCGTTCTTGTGGCGTTCGCGGAATTCCGCAAGCGCCTGATCACGCGAGGTGTACGCGACGGACGCGACTTCAGGAAGCCGTTCGAGATTCTGCTTCACAGATATGACCTGATCCTCCGTGGCGGTCGTCGCGAAATAGACGTTCACGTCCACTTTCTCCGTGAGCTGCGCAAGCGTGGATTGCAGCGCGGCACCCGAGACGAGGAGTCCTGCCATCACGAAGAGCGTGATGACCATGATGAGGATGGCGGCCAGGGAGATGAATCCGTTGCGGATGAATCCGATGAGCCCGTAGCGTGCGACTCGTTTTGTGGTGATCCAGAAAGACATAGTGATTATTGAGAAACTATAATACGTATTTGCCCTCCTTATCGTCGCGGATGACGCGCCCCTGATCGAGCGTGACGACGCGGCGGCCGATGGAATCGACGACGCTCTTGTTGTGCGTCGTGAGGAGGACCGTCGTGCCGAGGTTGTTGATCTTCTTCAGGATCTCGACGACGTCGTGCGTATTCACCGGATCGAGATTCCCCGTCGGCTCGTCGGCGATGAGGACGTCGGGCTGATTGACGATCGCGCGTGCGATCGCGACACGCTGCTGCTCGCCGCCCGAGAGCTGCTTGGGGAAATTCCACATCTTGCCTGAGAGGCCGACGAGTTCGAGGACATGCGGCACGTCCGCCTGAATGTCCTCGTCGGGCTTTCCTGCGACTTCCATGGCGAATGCGACGTTCTCGTAGATATTCTTCGTCGGGATGAGGCGGAAATCCTGGAAGACGGTGCCGATATTGCGCCGCAGACCCAGGAGTTCCCGCTCGGAGAGGCCTGCGATCTCGCGCGAGCCGAAGTAGACGGTGCCTTCCGTCGGGAATATCTCCGCGAAGAGCATCTTGAGGAGCGTCGTCTTGCCCGCGCCGGAGTGCCCGACGATGGAGACGAACTCGCCCGGATCGATGGAGAGAGTGATGTCTTCGACGGCCGGGGGGCCGTCGCTATAGATCTTCGTCACGCGATCGAAATAAATCACGGACCTTATTATACCCTACGCATCGGGTTGGCAGCAATTCATGTGACGATTCATGAAAGGACTACTCACCAAGGCCTTTCTCGGCATCTATGAATGATTGGATGTCTCCCTCGAACACCTTGTCGATATCGCGCCGCTCATGGTCGGTGCGATGATCCTTCACGAGCTGGTACGGATGCAGGACGTACGAGCGGATCTGGCTCCCCCATTCGATCTTCGTCGCCGATCCTGCGGACATGCCGCGCGCTTCTTTCGCTGCCGCTTCTTCACGCATCTGGAAGAGCTTCCCGCGTATCATCTCGAGCGCTTTCTCCTTGTTCTGCAGCTGGCTGCGCTCGGAAGTGACGTGCACGGCGATTCCTGTCGGCGTATGCGTCATGCGCACTGCCGTATCGCGCTTGTTCACGTTCTGTCCCCCGGGGCCGCCTGAGCGGGCGACGGTTATCTCGAGATCACCTTCAGGGATATGCGCGTCTCCCACGTCCGGCAGCTTCGGAATGACTTCGAGGAGGGAAAAGCTGGTTTGGCGCTTCCCTGCGGAATTGAATGGCGACATGCGCACCAAGCGGTGTACGCCAGCTTCGTGCTTCAGCGCCCCGTATGCGCCGGAACCATTCACCTCGAACGAGATGTTCCTGAAGCCGCCCATCGTATTCTCGTTCGACGAAAGGAGCCCCGTCTTCCATCCGCGTGAAGCTGCGTATTTGCTATACATCGCGTAGAGCATGCGCGAGAAATCCTCGGCGTCATCTCCCCCCGCGCCGGCGATGATGGAGAGGATGGCGTCCCCTTTCTCGAACGAACCGGTACCTGCGAGCTTCGCCTTGAGGTCCTGGTATTCCTTGAGTGTCGCCTGCGCCTTGTCTTTATCAGTCCAGAAATCTGCCTCGCCCATCGCGGCTTCTATTTCGGTGATTCGGGCCGTGATGTCGTCTTTGGACTGCATAAATCTGAGCCACCTCGCGGAATCGGACCGCGGACCCCAACTTTACGAAAGTTGTGCTCTACCAACTGAGCTAAGGTGGCTTGTGGTGATTATCCTACGCGAAAATCGCTTTTTTTCCAACTAGGACATTGATATCTCGTCTATGGTATCTTGGGAAGCAATTCGTTCACTGTCCAGAATACGTGCGGACGACCTTGATTTGCCTGCTTGAAATCTCTCTCATACATCGAATACGTCTCCCGAAGAGTGGTAAGCCTCCATGGCAATGCAGTGCCCGCTTTCTCGAAGCAGATGAATTCGTCGCGCGTCCGGCCAAGAACGATGCACGAATGAGTCTCGACGAGCTTTCCTCGCTTCACCTTCGGATCTTTCATGGCGACTTCCACGAGCTGAGGGAGCGCATGCCGTTCGATCTCCTCCGTGAGACTGGCATACGATGGCGATTCGACTAAGTCGATTCCGGTATGTACGGGATCGAGCCCTGCAAACTTGATAAAAGCGTCGGCTGCCACATGGCAGTCCTCTTCCCGATTTGCCGCCCGAGGAAGCGCATCCGCACCTTTCGTGCGCGAATGTTCCGTATGCACGAACGGTTCGGTGCCGTGATACAGATGATGCCTCGTCACGGTCGGATCGGAGTCTCCGACGCCTCGGCCTTGCGCCCGCATCTGTTGCCAGAGACTATTTATCTCATCCTCCGAAAATGCAAGACCGCTTGAGGAGAGGTCTCTCGCGAGCCGGTCCTTCGTAAGCACACCCGAACCTCGAGGCGTGTCTTGCAGGGCCTGCTCGATGCGCACCTGCCCTCGTAAGGCCGCGTACACATAGCGCCCCGACCGATAGTCGAGCGTGAGCAGCGGAACCGTGGTGCCGGGAGCTGCGATCGGGAATTCTCTCTTCCCGCGATCCCATCGGATCGCGAAACGGCTATTCTGAGGATATATCTCGGGCGTATCTTGAAGCGGGATGTTCTCTTGTGCCATAGCCTGCGCACATGCATCATACCAAAAATCAAAGACCTTGAGCCGACGACCGGGATTTCACTGCTCGGCGTATACTCGCCTGCGCTTTCGAAACCCTCGGTTTCGAATTACTTCCGATACGGGAGGACGCCCGCTTCCTCCCGACCCCACCTCCGGTTCAATCCCGGTCAGGCCATTCACTTCGTTCATGAGCCGACGACCGGGATTGAACCGGTGACCTCGTCCTTACCAAGGACGTGCTCTACCAACTGAGCTACATCGGCTTTGTTGCGCCTTCTTGCGCGAATCCACGATATCACGCCAGCGGATAGTCCCAAAGCTCCTCGATAAGAGGTGCTGCCGCAGCATCATGTATATCGCCAGGTCGTATCGAGGAGCCGGAGAAAAGCCGTTCCTCGATCTTGGCAAGGGTCGGGATATACGATGACACTTCATCCTGTCGTCCTTCGCCCGCGAATGCTTCCGCATAGCGCACCGAGACGTCCGCGAGGCGGTCTCGGAACGGAACGATGCCGTACGGACCGACGCGCGTATCGCCGTATTGGGCGGCCTGCGCTTGCAGGTCGTCTTCCTCGAACATCCGCTGCATATTCGCCATCCCCATCCTGCTGAAGAGCGAACGAGGCCCTTCAAGCCCGAGCTCCCGGAGAATCGCGTCCGTCGCGGGGGATTCTTTATAGCCATACCGCTCTCGAAATTCCTTCTGGACACCGGCCCAATACGGAAGATCCTCCGTCGGACACAGATTTTCGAGATGCGAACGGCCTTCCGGGGTGAGGTCGAATTTCACGATCGCGCCGATGTCATGCACGAGGCATGTCCGTACGATAAGATCGGCGTCGGCGGCACCCCCCAGCCCTTCGCACACCATCTTCCCCACCGCCGCAACGCGCAATTGGTGAAGCTGGAGCCACGGCGGGATGCGGTATTCGTCATAAATATCCCTCGTGCTGCGCATCCGGCTACCATAGCATGATGGTGCGGTATACTGGCAGCTATGAATCACGCCTTCCGGAAATTCTCGCAGTGGATCAGCGAGAGGATGGGTTCTCCGTGGGCCTTCGTGATAGCCGTCTCCGTCATCGTGATCTGGGCAATGTCTGGTCCTTTCTTCGGGTATTCCGAGAAATGGCAGCTCATGGTGAATACCGGCACCACCATCCTCACCTTCCTGATGGTCTTCCTCATCCAGAACACGCAGAACCGCGATGGACGCGCTATCCAGCTCAAGCTCGACGAGCTCATCAAGGCGATCGACCCCGCGCGCAACATGCTCATCGATATCGAGGATATGGAGGATGACGAGCTGAGCCTCCTACAGGACGAATTCAGGAAATTCCGCGATATGAAGATCGCAGAGATAAAAGACAGGAAGAAACGATGACTTCTGCGCGAGTGAAGGGGCTCGGTCACGAATAATTCTTGCGTCGTCGCACAAGAATTTTCTCGACCCCGGCTCGCGCCCGCATCTACTGATGCGGATCCCGCTCCGCCTTTCGAGTCCCTCCGCAGAGTGCCCCGCACTCTGCTTCCCTCGCGTCTAAAGCGCAAAACGACTGCCCAAAGACAGCCGTTTTGCACTTAGCGCGAGCGACGGGACTCGAACCCGCAACCTCTTCCGTGACAGGGAAGCGCTACTAACCAATTGAGCTACGCCCGCATTTGTGGATACAGTTTCGCCATCGCCTTGCGAAAAAGCTTGTATTTCCTCGGTAAATAAAGCCCCGTATCAGAGGCAGTATTATACATTAGTCGGTAGAGCGCAAGGCTGTCTTTCCTACTGAACATAAGCTCGAATCCACGTTCTTTATTCTTCAGAGAGCCTCCCTTAACCCCATACTTCTTAAGCGCACTGTGGAGACTGGAAAGGAAGCTGCGACTGCCCGAGGTAAAAAGCGATAAAACCATCCATCGCGGTTTCTCTCTATCTGCAAATTTTAACCGCTTAAAATATATACATCCATCGCCATCAAAGTAACCACGGACAAAGTGTGCAAAATATTTTGAGGGTACATTTGGAAGAGCAAGGACAAGAGATTTGTTTTGTACAAATCCAAGCGCCTGCAGGTCGGAAAACATTTCTTTACTTCCTATTTGTAACCGATACGCTATCTTGTGGTTTGTATCCTTGATTGTGGGGATCCGAACGCCGATGTGGTGCATTGATTTTAGTGCAGATCGCGTCATTTCGATAAGGCATTTATCGGTGCTATGAAATTCAATATAATGACCGCCCCTTTTATTTGCCATCATCGTCCCGTCCGCTGCAAAATAACCCACGATGTACGCCATTGTCGGAGTCCACTTCTTAAAGAAATCTTGATCGATCCTCCTAAACATGCGAGTCATGCTTTGATTTTACCTCATGACAGAATATTACTCTAGCCAAGTATGTGTATAACCGCATCTTATCTCTGCCTCTTTTTCAAACCTTTCCGCTTCAGGAGGTACTTCGCCACATCGATCCCGGAAACCAGTCCCCATACGGCGTTGGTGAGGATGAAAGGGATGATGCCGAGGCTGAGCGCATACGAAAAGAGCCCTATCGAACTCACGAGATTGGCGAGGTCGTACCAGAAATTATTGACACTCAATTCTCCGTACTGATTCGCCACATATACCGAAAGCGTGAGTACTGCCGACGCGATTGCGATTATTTCCAGTCCATCCATTACTCTATTCTACTACGGTGTCAAGGGTGGGACTCGGCCAAGAACACTTTTTCTCGCCGTCGCTTGAAAAAATTTCTCGGCCCTGCTCGACACGACCCACACTGTTGCATGGGTACCCCGCGCTCGCTTTCTCGTCCCAACTCGACAGAAAACAGTAGTAGCCGAGAGACATGCTCTCGGCTTGACTGTTTTTGTGTCGAGGGTGGGACTCGAACCCACGACCTGAGCTTTATGAATGCTCCGCTCTAACCAACTGAGCTACCCCGACAAATGAGGGAACCACGTGACAATATCCTATTTTATCGCCTATTTCAACGAATCCTTGATGCTCAGGAAAAACTCCTTGTCTTTCGGGTGCGTCAGGATCGCGGCGACCTCATCGATCGGCACCCATTTCGCGACCGGGTTCGCCGGGTCTTGCGGCGCTAATGCTTCCTGCATCGTCGTGAACTGGAACATCGTGATGCGCTTGAGTTCGCCCATATTCTCGTCCTTCCCGCCCTTCCCTATGCGATACCGCTCGTACGAACCGAGCGGACGCACCAATCGCACTTCTTCGATGCCGGTCTCTTCGGTGATCTCGCGCGCGGCGGCTTCTTCCGGCGTCTCGTCCGGGTCGATGTGCCCTTTCGGGAGCGACCACGAATCGCCGTTCTGATTCACCACGACGACTTCATACAGGAGATTAAGCACGACGCCTCCTGCGGTTTCGGTTGTTAGCATGAAGGCAGTATGACACATGGGCTTGGTTGTCGAGTAGGCATGGCCAGGAACATTTTCGAAGCCGTCGCTTTGAAAAATTTCTCGGCCCTGGTTTTGCGGGCTTGGTCACGGATAATTCGTTTGCCGTCGCAAACGAATTTCCGCGACCCCGGCTCGCGGTCTCGCCAGCAGGCGAGACATCGCTGCGCCTTGCAAGTCCCGACGTGAAGCGCACTTGCGCTTCACTCCCCCGTCTTCAAAATACAGAAAAACCGGCATACGCCGGTTTTTCTGTATTTTGTTGCAGAAGTGGTACTCTACTGGAATGGCATTGTCCCGTTCCTCAAAGAGATATACGAATTAGAGCAAGTAGTTTAAGGGCTTTTCTGTCGGCTGGTGTGTGCCGGCGAGTCGCATGATTTGACCCACCACCCTCCTCACTATTTCTCCGGCTTTTTTATGGAACCGACCCCCACCCCAAAAAACGGGACTCTTTTAAGGTGGTAGTTATTACAAGAAGGTTCCCCGCCTGCGCCTGTATGCCACCTGATTCTAAAAGTTACGGGAAATACCGTCGCTATCGTTTTCGCCCCCCGTTCGGTTAATTTGAATCTTGTGCTTCATCTTTGCAAGGGTACTGTAAAACCAACAAGTCCATGTACGATCTCCAATGCTTCCTCGAAGGTAACATCTCTTGCCTACGCTTTTTGACTACTTGCAGATGACTTCGAAACTGTACGACTTGCAACTTTCGAATATATGAATATCATAACCTATGAAGTTATGTCTGTAAAAACACACAAAATCACACCAGAGGGAGCGGAAAAAATACGTCTGCGGAGAGAAACCCAATTTGCAGACATGAAAGGCAAGGAGATCGCTCCAAAGAAACTGACCGAGGACATATCGGCATTTGCCAATGCGGACGGCGGCGATCTGTATGTAGGCATTACTGACCTTGAGCGGAGGTGGGATGGGTTTGTGGACGAAGAAGCAGCGAACGGACACTTGCAGCCATTCGAAAATTACTTTCCGGCAGGAACCGATTTTCATTACGAGTTTTTGGAATGCGATGGATACCCCGGACTCGTATTGCACGTCCAAACAAACAAAACGCACGCCGTTGTTAATGCCTCGAATGGCATCCCCTACAAGCGTGTGGGTGCTCAAAGTCTGCCGCAAAACACGCCCGAAAAATTGAAGCTCCTGCAACTGGCAAAAGGTGTCGTTTCTTTCGAAACTGAACTAGTAAACGTTTCGAGAGAATCCATCACAGATTCGGATGTCGTTAAGAACTTTATCAAGGAAGTCGTCCCGCTAACCACTCCGGAGCCGTGGCTTCGAAAGCAAAATCTCATCCGCGATGACCGTCCGACAGTAGCTGGAGTACTCTTGTTTGCGGATGAGCCGCAAGCCGCGTTACCAAAATACTGTGGCATTAAAATCTATCGCTATAAAACAAGAGACCTTGAAGGGCACCGCGATCTACTTGCGGAAGACCCGATAACCGTGGAGGGCGACCTCTACACTCAAATTACGAAAGCGGTACAGGGAACGAAGGATATGATTGAAAAAGTCTCAAAGCTTGGCGATGAAGGCATAGAAAAAATCCAATATCCTCCCGAAACCCTCCATGAGATTCTTACTAATGCCGTGCTGCACAGGGACTACAGCATCAAAGACGATATACACATTCGTATTTTTGATGATCGCGTTGAGGTTCAAAGTCCGGGAAAATTACCCGCAAACATAACTCCGAAGAATATTTTGACGGAACGGTTTTCCCGAAATGGTGCAATAGTTCGAATACTCAACAGATTCCCTAACCCGCCGAACAAGGATGTCGGAGAGGGGCTTAATACGGCGTTCGTAAAAATGAACGAACTTGGATTGAAGAATCCAGAGATTAAAGAACGGGAAAATGCGGTTCTTGTAATAATCAAACATGAACCGCTCGCCTCTCCTACGGAGATCATAATGACGTACCTAGATAAAAACCCAGAAATCAAGAACAGGAAAGCCCGTGAAATTACTCACATTCCTAGCGATTTTCGAATAAAAGGCATTTTTAAACGAATGGCGCAAAAAGGGCTAATTGAAAAAGTGCCCGAAAAGAGAACGGCAGCAACCGCTTGGCAAAAGAAACAGAAATAAGGCAGATTGGCGGAGAGGTGGAAAAACGCGCATGAGAAAAGGAACAAAATTAAGAGGAGGAAACACGAGGGTCGCCCTTGCCGGTGAGTTCGCGGTGCTCTCGCAGCTTGCCCTACGCGGATGTGATGCAAACATGACGCTCGGCAACACAAAAAGCGTAGACATCCTCGTTTCCAACCCCGCGACGAAACGCTTATATCAACTTGAAGTGAAAACCAACTTAAAAAAGAAAAGAAAGAAACCATTTTCAACCTCCAAAATACACGGCAAAGCCGTAAGCGCGTGGATTATGAAGAAGGCGCATGAAAAGATTATTATACCGTCGCTCTTCTACTGCTTCGTGAATATCGAAAAAGGGTCTAATGCTATCAAGTTCTATATTGTGCCTAGCAAGGTTGTGGCGCGTTACGTTAAAGAGGAGCACGCACTTTGGCTTAAGGAGAAGAAAAAAGAGGGCAAAAAAATAAAGGATTCATATATGCGCCTGTTTCGCATTGGTCTAAAGGAAGGTAAGCCGTATCGAATATCAACACCAACACTGGAGCGATATGAGAACAATTGGGATTTCAGCGGGTAGAGAACCAGTAGCGGGAGGTGGTATCTTCCTCATGAAAACAAGCACCAAGTTACTAGATATGGGAGGACAAACTGAATCCTCCGCTAGAAATAATCTACGGCGTTATCCATACATCTACCGTAAAGAGCACTGTCTTTTTCGAGAAAAGAGTCGCAGAACTCCTCACGATGTTGGTGATCTTCTATGTCCGCTATATCGCTCGATGTCCCCACAAACCACCACAATCCGCCTACGACTCCGATAATCACGATCAATTCCACGATCCAGTCGATGTTATTCTTGATCATATTGCTTATTCTGGGTAGTTCGTGGTTCATGCATTGCTATGAACTATTCCGGCAATTCGATCCCCACCGTATTGCATATTTTTCTTAAATCGCTATCGGCGAACCATTCATCAGGATACTCGCTGGCGTATTTCAATTGTTGCCGACATATATCCTTGCATTGAGGCAAGTTCAATAATTCAGCTATAGATTTTTCCGATAGCCCTGATACATCATGCCCCGCTTTCAATGCGATCTCTGTAAGCTCTGCTCTGTCCAATTCATACATCAGGCAACTATAAGAATCGCGAGCTTCACTGTATCCGTCAGAATTATACAAAACGGGTTCGGTATCTCTCCACGTCATTAGTCCGAGAACGATGAGAATCAAGCCGCCCCAAAAGATTATGGGGATTGCAGTTTTGTGTTTTTCTACAAATGTTTGTACCGACATAGTTAGTTGAAAAGTTCTTCTTTCTGCTTCTCAAACTCCTCCAGCGTCAAATCATCCAGCTGTGGTTCTTCTCCCTCTACTTCGCGTAGGTAAGAACTGATGATCGTTTCTCCCGACAGGCTATTCTTCACGTAATGGTAGCTGGAATAGATAAACGCTCCATCGCTGTCGCGATGATGGCTGCCCGTCCACCCTCTTGCGTATAGGCACGTGTTCAGCTTCGCGTTGAAACCATAGACAGGTCGTTCTTTAAGATAACTATTATCGTTTTTAACATCTTCCTCGTAGATCTTTTCTCCGGCTTCGCGACATTCTTGCCGCGCTGCGAAGATACGCGCCGCTTCTCCTTGTTGCGGCAAAGCTATAACAAAGTAATACGCAAGCGAAAGAGCTATTATCGAGATCCCTGCGATCGCCACTGTTCTGATATTGAGTTCGACTTTCATATCTTTTTCCGCCGATTTCCCCCTATTGGTAAATACACAAAGCCCCGCACCAGCTAGGTCTTGCGACCCTGCACCCCTTTCGGGATACAGCCCATGGAAGAGTCGCTGAACGCGGGGTTCAGTATCTTCCATGGGTCTCCTCGACCATGCCGCCGTCGCCGGTGGTTTAGATCGTTGCCTTTCGGCTATTCAGTTGTGTCCCGATACTATGGCAAAGGCGACGATGAAATGCAACAAAGGTGTCAATTGTGAAATTGGCTCAAAATCGGTAGGATTGCGAGACAATGAGTATGAAAATGAAAGAGCCGAAACCGGTGCGCGTCGTGATCAACACAAGTACAGATCCGAGAGTTCCACTCATGGAACTGATATATGGCAACAAAAAAGCCCCACTCCATGAAATTGCTATAAAGCATGCCCGCTTGGACGATAGCGATTTTTCTCTCGTCATAAATCATGGAGATAGGCGTGTCCCTTTCAAATCACGAAAGCGAAAAGCATGGAGCGAGAAACCAACAAAGATGTTTGAGATCTTGGCTTATTTGTTTCAGTACAGACGGGAAACGAAAAAAGACAATAAGAAACACGATGACCTGTCCGAGTACATTTCTCTCGAAAATATCATGACGAAAAGCGGGTGCGCCACAGAAGAAGCGGTGTATCAACATATCAAAAGATTAAACGACTGCTTCCACGATAACGGCTTGCGAATGGTCATAAAAACGGAAAATGGAAAGTGCCTGCTTGTAGTACGAAAAAGTTGAATGTCGCTTTCTCTACATAACCTTAAAATTGTTCGGCAAAGTAACCCATAAATAATGGGTAATTTATTTCGTGGGGGACATTATCGATAATGTCCCCCGATTTCACATGGGGTGAATGTTACGGTCGAGGCAAGATCTGCTTCGGCTGTTTTCGTAACGCCAACGCGGATCCAATGATTATGAATCAAGGATCAATGAGGCAGGAGGATTGTTACCGTACGTCGGACATGGCTCTGGCGGCGGTTCTTTTGTTGTCACACCCCCTTGATGAGGTCGATCGTCAAAACCCGCGAAAAGCGCAGTTTGTCTTTCGACGAGACGCTGATCTTGATCAGGTTGTGGATTTGTTCTGGAAGGGACTATTACAGGTCGAACCGCAGAAGTTTTTTAACCAACTTCGGATCGTCAAAGCCCGCTTGTACGGGGAGGAATAACTATGATCACCCTCGAACGCACAAGGGAGCTTTTGAAGGATCCGAAACTGTCCGATACGGAGGTACGGGAAATTAGAAACGCCTTCTATGCTCTTGCGGATCTCTTTCTCGACGATTTGGATGAGAAACAAATAGAAAAATATGAAAATCGACAATGATGTGCCGCCGGAGAATATGGAGTTCCTTGAACATGTACGCACGGCGCTACTGCTCGTGCATGGAAAAGATTATTCATTGCAGCAGATTCAAGAGGCGTACACGATCGCACTGCTCGCAACCGCCATCTTTCGGGATCAAATTACAAAGATTAATCGCAGACGATACGGCTGCGCACACGAATGATTATGAATATTCAAGAATTAGCAAAAGAGCGCGGGGGCTGGTTGATGTACTATCGCAGCATTGGATGGAGTCCTTTTCCCGTTGGATCTAATAAAAAACCATTAATCGAATGGGCGAAATATCAAATGGAGATTGCGAGTGAGGCGCAGATTCACGATTGGAAACGGGAGTTTAATATCTCGGGTATAGGTATTGCTACCGGCAAGGTATCAGGGATTGTCGTCGTGGATGTTGAAAAAGGTGGGGGCACAAAGGACTTGCCCCCGACTGTGTGTTCTCGTACCGGTGGCGGTGGCTATCATTTCTTCTACAAGTACCCGAATGTACTTGTTAAGAATAGTGTACGGATCCGCGACAAGACAGACGTGCGAGGCGATGGCGGTTATGTCGTCGTTCCCCCCTCTCTACATAAATCCGGCAATCGGTACGAATGGGTTGTATCACCAGCTGACGCGGATTTGGCGGAGTGTCCGCAGTGGGTACTTGAAAAATCGGCGGCGGACAAGGTGAAAACTGATTGGAATCAATTTTTCAGTACCGAAAACTCGGAAGGTACGAGAAACCAACAGGCGGCATCGCTTACTGGTAAGATTCTGTTCCATGTCCCGATAGAGATGTGGGATGTAGTCGGATTGCCGGCTCTCCAAGAGTGGAACTCTACGAGAAACAAACCACCCCTCGAAGAAAAGGAATTGATGGCGACGTGGGAGAGCATCAAAAAAGCTGAACTTGAACGAAGAACCAAGCGAGATAAACAGAAGCCCAGTCAAGAGAATCGTAGGACGCAAAGCGAAACGCTTATGGAGTTAATCGAGGATCGGAAAGAAGAGATTGTGCTATTCCATAACGAGTTGAGAGAACCCTATGTGCAGATGACCATCGGTAGCCATAAGGAAATATGGTCATGCCGCAGCAAGATGTTGAAAAGATGGCTGGCAAAACTATATTGGGAAAATCTAGGCAAGGCGATCAATAGTGAAAATCTGAATGCAACAATCAATATCATCGAAAGCGCCGCTTGTTTTAACGGAGCGCAACATTCCTTGCATAACCGTGTGGCGTGGCACGAGGAATCTATATGGTATGACCTAGCCGATGCCGAATCCCGCGCTGTAAAAATCACGCCGCAGGGCTGGGAAATAATCACATGCCCTCCGATATTGTTCCGGCGATACTCTCACCAGCAAGCACAAGTAGAACCCGTGCGCGGAGGCGACGCAAAGGCATTTCTCAAGTTCGTGAACGTTCAAGACGAGGATCAGAAAATCTTGTTACTCGTATGGATGGTGTCATGTTTTATTCCCGACTTCCCGCACCCGATGCCTAACTTCTATGGTGCACAAGGATCGGCGAAATCGCTACTCTCGAAACTACTGCGAAAAATCACTGATCCTTCCGCACTCGAAGCGATGAGTTTTCCGAAGGACGTAAAAGAGTTCGCGCAATTACTCGCACATCATCACTGCATCTTTTTCGACAACGTATCGTACCTCCCGAATGACATTTCCGATGCACTCTGCAAAGCGATAACCGGCGACGGGTTCTCGAAGCGAGAGCTATACACAGACGAGGACGACATTATTTTTCGCTTTCAAGCGATGTATCGGTATCAACGGCATCAACATTGCTGCGAAGAATCCCGATCTCCTTGATCGGAGCATTTTGTTCGAGTTGCAGCGAGTTCCGAAGAATCGCCGGAGACAAGAAAAAGAGTTGTTGGGAGAGTTTGAAAAGGCGCGCGGGCAAATCATAGGGGGTATCTTCGACGCAGTAGCGACAGTGATGAAGATAGTACCATCCTTAAAGTTCGACGATTTGTCCCGTATGGCTGACTTTGTTGTTTGGGGTTGTGCAATCGCCGAGGCGCTAGGCTATACGCAAAGGGAGTTTCTCGATGCCTACAACGGAAATATAAAAAGCCAGAATGAAGAGGTGTTGTATGAAAGTTTGACTGCCAATACCCTGATGCTACTCATGGCGACTACCGAGACGTGGGAAGGTAGCCCATCGGCGCTTCTTAACAAGCTGGTTGAGATCGCCCTTGCGCAAGGCGTGAACATTACGAAAGAGCCGGAGTTTCCGAAGGCGGCGAATGTATTGAGCCGCCGACTGAACAAACTGAAAACAAACCTTGCTGATGTGGGCATAGAAGTGAAAAGTGGCGGTGAAGATCATGAGCGACGAATCTACCTCCGTAGAACCTCGGAATATACCGTCGCTAACGTCGAATCGTCGGAGCACGTTGTAGACGATAGCGACGATGTTTTCGCTAACTTATAGAAAACTATGACAGAGTTTTACAAAGATATTCAGATCATCAAGTGGTGCGAAAAATGCGATGTTCGATGGGAGCCGAAGCGGTACACGTGGCGAAACAAGCGTACTATTTGTGTCCGGTGCGTCGGTAAGGAAATTGCCGCATGGCGACGAAAAAACCCTCAAAAATGGAACGAAATCGTGCGAAAATACCGCAAAAAGGCACGTTCGAGGCGTTTGCCGTGGGTACTTCATGCGTACGAGCAGACACGGATATGGGTGGCAAGAAACCCTGAAAGACGCAGGAAAATAGCCCTGCGGTCGTATCACAATCGCAAAAGATCTCGCAAGCCAGACCCGTAAAAGGGGTATTGATTGCGAGCGACTACGGGGTTAATGAGGATCGACATTCTATACACTGTCAAAGGTTTACAAGATTACTACTAGCGTTATGATGGAACCGTTGTCCCAGATCCGGTTTTGCCCGAAGGTTTTTTATTTGCTTCGTCGTGCTTAAGGGGCGGCTATGCCGATGAAGCAATCCTTCGGGAAAGTGGATTTGGGACAACCATAGCCGTCCCTTAAGCGTTATATGGAAAAACAAAATACAAGAAAAGGAATTGTTTATTGTCGCGTGTCATCGATGGAACAGACACAAGGCACTAGTTTGGAGAGTCAAAAGCAGGCGTGTTTGGATTATGCGATGCGTGAGAACATAAGCATCCCCGAATCAGGGATTTTTATTGAGCGGGGTGAATCCGCAACAGCAGCAAATAGGACGGAGCTGATTAAAGCGCTTGAGTACTGTCGCACTCATCAAGGAGTCGTAGACGCGTTCATTGTGTGGAAGGTGGATAGGTTTGCGAGAAATCAGACAGACCATTTTGCTCTCCGAGCGCAGCTTGGAAAATACGGTGTTCGATTGCATTCCGTAACCGAACCGATAAGCGATGACCCTATGGGAAAGCTGACCGAAGGTATGCTCTCCGCGTACGCACAGTTTGAGAACGAGATCAGAAAGCAGCGTTGTGAGGGTGGAATGCAAAGAAAAATTGAGCAAGGCATTTTCCCATGGATGCCGCCAATTGGATATGTAAACGCGAAGAAACTCCATGATCGCAGAAAGACGAGAGCGGATGAACCGGATCCTTACCGTTTTTATCACATTCAGAAAGCTCTCAAGACGTACGCTACCGGCAAGCACGCAGCAGTAGAGGTATGCAAAATGATGAATCAATGGGGTTTTACGACGAGAACTGGCTTACCGATGCGAAAACAGTTATTTGAAAGGATGTTGCGTGATCCTTTTTATGCCGGCGTTCTTATTAATCCGTGGAATGGAGCGCAGCACAAAGGGCAGCACTTGCCGATGATCTCGTGGGAGGAATACGAGCAGATTCAGGCGATCAAGATGGGACTATCACGACATCTGAACCGACCGCGATTGGTACTCAATCCCGATTTTCCGCTCCGGCGCTTTGTCACGTGTCCTTGTGGCGGGCGGTTCACCGCAAGCTGGCATCAGGGAAGAAATAAGAAACATGCCTACTACCATTGCCAAGAAAAAACCTGCGCGCATAAGGATAAAGGCATTCAGAAAGATGTATTAGAGAGTAAGTTTGTCGAGCTTTTGCTCACTATCACCCCAAGAGAGGACTTTCTTGCCGCATTTGAGGAGATCGTGCTTGATGTATGGCGGGGGCGCAAGGTGATATTTAAGAATGACCGAGAGCAATACGAGGGAGATACCAAGAAACTCGAAGTTCGCAAGGAACGCCTTGTGCAAATGCGAATGAACGGTGAGATATCGCAGGAGGAGTTTGCGAATCACAAAAACAGTATTGATAATCAGATCACCGGCATTAAAATCTCACAGAACGAGAGCCGTACCGATGAGCTGGATATGGAAGCCGTTGTTACGTATGGCACTCAATTCATCCGCAATGTGGCGAAGCAATGGCAGGAAATGAATATCAAACAGCGCCAACGTTTGCAGAAATTGGTGTTGCCGGAGGGCATCACGTATGACAAAACGGCTGGTTCTTATGGAACCGCCGTTTTGTCGCCTGTATTCTCACTCAATCGCACTTTTACAGGTGCGAAGTCCGAACTTGTTGCGGGGGCGGGACTTGCACCCGCGACCTCCAGGTTATGCATACCGCTACGATTTTCATCGCCGCTACGCGCTTTCGCGCCGCGTTCGTGGTCTGGACTATACCTTTTCCCTTCCCGCTTCCGCGGATGAGGGAATCTGCCATCTAGTCTCTACACCTTCTCGCATTACTGCGAGCTTGGCTCGGTATTATCACCCTCATTTCAGAGAAGACTTCACCGAGTTTGACAGATATTCCGCCGATCGTTTCCGACTGGCGAGCCCTTTCGAGCCTGGCGAGCTACTACTGCTCCACCCCGCTATAAACCAATGGTCAAACCATTGATGCGTATATGATACCACGAGATTTCACCGAGGCAAATTTTATTGCACTTTGTTGATTTCTTGTATGATGTGAGAAAGTTTTTTGATTTTTTCCTGCGCCGCATCAAGACGCCCTTTCGCCGCATTAACGCCGGATTGGTTGAAGTGGCGCATGATGCCGCCGGCCGCACCTCCCTGAAGGAATCCGAGGATGACGGCGACATTCTCTTGGTTCACTTCTGCGTCGGCAGCGCTCAAGCCGACATAATTCAACACGCTCATGGCAAGGGCAACGAAAACTCCTACGGCTGCCGGTGAGCGAAATATTTCTTGTTGAGCATATTTTTGCGAATTCACACCTTGGGTTGCATCCATTTTCTCCGCGTGCAATCTTAGACTAAAGCGATTGAAAGTATTTACGATTAATTCGCGATCTTCTGCCGAACAATTCTTGAGCGCTGCAATGATAGGTTTTGCATCCGGCACCTCCGCCATTAGGCGCTTGAATATCTCCCCTCCCTGCTCTGCAGCATACTGAGGCGTCGGCACCGCTTCGCCACTCATAATTGCCTTATTTACTTCTTTATCGCTAGGCCGAGGAAATGACTCGTTCATAGTGGGGATTAATTCTAGATAATGGATTCATACTACCACGCGAAGAAAGATGCGGGGGATACTCAGATGAATTCGAATTCGCGGAAGACGCGGGCATAGAGGCCGATGACGTGGTTCTTCTCGCGCTCGGTGAGCTGATGCTCCGCCCCCTCATGCGCCACGCGGTTGCGCACCTTATGCGCCTCCCATGCATCGTCGATCGCATTGAAATCGCCGCGGACCACCTGCTTCATCTTCTCCGCCATCGTCTCCCCTTTGTATCCCTGCAGGTCCAAGAGCTCGTTGAGCATGATATCCGCTTCGAGGATGGCGAGCCTCCACTGATGCTCTTCGGTCGAATTGGCATGTTCCATCACGCGGTTCCAGCGCAGCTTCGTGCGCGGGACATCCTCCGCTTCCACCGTGTGCGTATGTTTATGGAAATTCGCGTATTCGATGCGGCGGATCTGCATGATGCGCAGCGTGCAATACACGATGCCGACGGCAAGGAGGAGCGAGAATCCGAGCGTGGCCGGATAGACCGGTCCCCATAATCGGAAGATGCTCTCGGAAGTCCATCCTGTCTTAACTTCCTGCACGATGATGTCGTGCCAGTCCGGCTTCTCGGTGACCTGATAGAACACCTCGAGACTCGGGTCCGTATCCATGCGCTTGATTATATCCTGCTACGAGCGCGCGGGTGCCGTCTTCTCAACATCAACGCCGACGGCGAAAAGCATCTCTTCCTGCAGATGCGGCCCGATCAGCTGGAAACCGACAGGAAGATCCTTCCCTTCGCGTGTGACGGAGCCTGAGGGGACCGAGAGCGCAGGCACGCCGGCGAGATTGACCGGTACGGTGAAGATATCGGCCGCATACATCGCCAAGGGATCGGACTTCTCTCCCAGCTTGAACGCGGGCGTCGGCACCGTCGGCGTCGCTATCACATCGACACCTTCGAAAGCTTTCATGAAATCCGCGGATATGAGCGAGCGGACGGCGCGCGCCTTGCGGTAGTACGCGTCGGCATAGCCCGAAGAGAGCACGAACGTGCCGACGAGGATGCGGCGGCGCACTTCCGGACCGAAACCCTGGCCGCGCGTCTTCGCGTACACCTCGGCGATATCGATACCGGGGACGGAGAGGCCATAGCGGATGCCATCGAAGCGCGCGAGGTTCGTCGAGGCTTCCGCCGGCATGATGATGTAGTAGACGGCAAGCGAATGCGGGACGTTCCGCAGTTCGATATCGCGGATCTCGTATCCCATCCCCTTAAGGGACGTGAGGGTGGATTCGAATCTCTCAAGAACATCCGCGTCGACACCGCTTTGCAGGAACGCACGCGGCACGCCGACCACCTTCGGTTTTCTTGCAGCAACGGTCGTATCCGGAAGCGATGTGCTGTCGCGCTTATCGAAGCCGCGGATGGCGTTGAAAAGGATACGTGCATCTTCTATCGTCTTAGCAAATGGCCCGATCTGATCCAAAGAAGATCCCATCGCCATGAGGCCGAATCGCGAGACGGTGCCGTAGGTCGGCTTGAGGCCGATAAGACCGGTGAACGATGCCGGCTC
>Ga0209542_10001658_pt1 | contig 51716 bp, 51 predicted proteins | sample RifCSPhighO2_01_FD_184028 | JGI IMG/M metagenome (GOLD analysis project Ga0209542, IMG submission 184028) | Soil microbial communities from Rifle, Colorado - Rifle CSP2_plank highO2_0.1 (SPAdes) (version 2) | ecosystem: Environmental > Terrestrial > Deep subsurface > Rock core/Sediment ...
CCCGCCGGTCTAGGACCGGCGGGAGTAGTAAGGGGGAGGGAGATCGAAGGCATTCGGCCGACGATCTTCCTCCCCCAGTTCTTATCACTAAAATCACTATAAAATTACTATGACCACCACTCTTATTACTTTACTCGTGACCTCGAGCATCGCCATTCTGATGCGGCGGTTCGAGCAGCGCGAGGAAAAGTATCCGAACCTGCTTCCCTAAAACCGGGCTTGACAAAGCCGTTTTTTCCAGTAGAATCTAAGTACCTGTTCCTTAAATTTCCCTCCAGAGAGCTGCGAAGTGGCGCACGCCCCCACCAGATCGGATCGCTGAAGCAAATTCTCTCTCCTCGCTCCGACGCTTTGCGTTGGGGTAGCTCCACCGTTTCGGTTTTGTGGAATCGCGTGGCGCCTACTTTGCAGCTCTTTGGAGGAAAATAAAGTAGCCCTTCGACCTGCCTGCCGTCAGGCAGGCTTTGCTCAGGGGCTATTTTTATATGTCCTCTGCTCGTCGAAGGACTTCTCTAAAAACAACTGGACGACGAGGTCGGATTTCCGTACAATCAACGCATTATGACCAGACGGCGGAAATCAAAACAAAAGCCCGAAAGGCGACGGCGCGAAAGCCCGCCATCCCTTCCCCGCCTCACCTCCGAAACCCGACGCGGCATTGCCGTCGTCTTTTTGTTTGCCGCGGCCGGCATCTCGGCCCTCTCGGTCTTCAATCTCGCCGGAACCCTGGGACAGGTGCTGGACCAAGGACTCTTCGCTCTCTTTGGCTGGGACCGGCTGATTTTCCCGGCTGCCCTCTCCCTCCTGGGCCTGGTTCTGCTTTCCGAACGGCTGCGGGTGGGTATTGCCGGCGCGCTGGGCATCTTGGTTTCCGTGGCCAGCTCAAATGGCCTGATCCATCTGGCCGCCGACCGCGGCGGCTATCTGGGATCTGTAATATCCAGTCCGCTCCTGGCCATCATGGGGCCGATCGCCTCCGCGGTCTTCCTGGCCGCCGCCTTATTGGTCGGGATCATGCTGGCCTTCAACATTCCCTTGGAGCGGCTAGCCGCCGCCCACAAAATTCTTCTGGCTCCCATCTATCTCCTGTCAAAAATCCGCCTGCGTCCAGCCACAGTCGAATCGGCTTCTTCGATCGGGGAAGACGAACCCGAAGAAGAAGATCAGGAATGGGACACCCGGACCATCGAAGTTTCGGTTGATCCGGCCGAGGGATCAAAGAGTCCGAAAATCGAACAGGCGGTAATGCTCAAACGGCGGCGCTTTCGCAAAGTCGAACTGCCGCTCGATCTTCTGAATAATAAAACCACCAAACCGTCGGCCGGGGACATCGACGCGGCCAAGGAGAGGATCCGGAAAACGCTTGAGCAGTTCGGCATCCAAGTGGAAATGGGCGAGGTGTCGGTCGGACCGACGGTGGCCCAGTACACCCTGCGCCCGGCCGAGGGAGTCAAGCTCTCCAAAATCGTGGCGCTGGGGAACGACTTGGCCCTGGCGCTGGCCGCCCATCCCATCAGGATCGAGGCCCCGATCCCCGGCAAATCGCTGGTCGGCATCGAGGTGCCCAACCAGGCCGTGGCCGTGGTGCCGCTCCGCGAGGTGCTCGAGTCCCGCGAATTCCGCGAACGCAAAGGCAATTTGACCGTGGCCTTGGGCAAAGACGTGGCCGGCGCCGCCTGGACTGCGGACATCACCAGGATGCCCCACCTGCTGGTGGCTGGAGCCACCGGCAGCGGCAAAACCGTCTGCTTGAACTCGATGATCGTTTCGCTCCTCTACTCCAACGGCCCGGACGATCTGAAATTCATCATGATTGACCCCAAACGGGTTGAGCTTCCCACCTACAACGGCATCCCTCACCTGATCACTCCGGTCATCACCGAGGTGCCCAAAACGGTCAACGCCCTCAAGTGGTGCATCGGAGAGATGGAACGCCGGTTCGAACTGCTCTCCAAGGCCGGACGCCGGGACATCGGCGCCTATAATAAGGATGCCGCCGAACGCCTGCCCTACCTGGTAGTGGTGGTTGATGAGCTGGCCGATCTGATGGTCTCGGCCTCGCACGAGGTCGAACCGTGCATCATCCGGCTGGCCCAGATGTCGCGGGCCGTGGGTATTCACTTGGTATTGGCCACTCAAAGACCGTCAGTGGATGTCATCACTGGATTGATCAAAGCCAACATCACCTCTAGGATTGCCTTTGCCGTGGCCTCCTCCACTGACTCGCGGACCATTTTGGATACCACCGGCGCCGAAAAACTGCTGGGCCGCGGCGACATGCTCTTCACCTCGGCCGAACTCTCCAAACCAAAACGGCTCCAGGGCGCCTTCCTTTCTGATGATGAAATCAAACGGACGGTGGACTACATCCGGAGCCACACCGAAGAGGCGCCGGAATACATCCCGGACGTCACCGAGCGCCGGCCCATGGGCGCCAGCGGATCCTCGGTGGAATTCGACGATGAGTCCGACCCTCTTCTCCATGACGCCAAGGACACTGTGCTGCGCGCCGGCAAGGCCTCGGCCTCGCTCCTCCAGCGGCGGCTCAAAGTCGGTTATGCCCGGGCGGCGCGGCTTTTGGATCTTATGGAAGAGCAGGGGGTAATCGGCCCCGGCGAAGGGGCCAAGCCGCGGGCTATCCTCGTCGCCCGACCGCCGGAGTACGGAGAGATGCCGCCGGAAGTTGAGGGGGAGGAAGAAGACGCGCCCGAAGAACAGCCGCCGTTTTAAACCTACTGTGCCTGAAAATTCGAATCAGCCAAAATCCCTCGGCCAATCTCTTACCGAACTTCGCGAGCGCTCGCACGTCTCGTTGCGCAGTCTTTCCCAAACCACCCGCATTCAGGAAAAATACCTCTCGGCCTTGGAGGCCGGACGCTACGAGGAGCTTCCCGACGAAATCTACGTCCGATCATTCGTTAAATCCGTAACTGGCGCGCTCCGAGACGACTCGGGACCGTATCTGGTGAAACTGACCGAAGAACTGGAGGCCTGTGGCAAGGCCTCTCGCCCGGGGGCCAACCGGCAAATCCAGGACATCCCCACAGTGGCGCTCACTGTCACGCCGACGGTCATCAAACGGCTGCTTGTGGGACTAGCCGGAGCCGTGCTCCTTCTGCTCATGGGCCTCGCGGTGCGGGTCGCGCTCCGGCCGCCGCCGATCGTGCTTACTGCCCCAGAAGATGGCCTGGTCACAACCGGGGCAACGGTCGAGGTGGCCGGAAACGCCGAGGCCGGCGCGGACCTGCGCATCAACGGAGTCGGGGTGGCTCCCGGCCGCGACGGATCATTTAAAGAAACCATCGACTTGCATCGGGGCACCAACTTGATTAAGATTACGGCGAAAAAGCGCCACTCCGGCGAGGCGGTCGTTTACCGCCGAGTGGTCTACGAGCCAATCGAAAATTAAAGGAGGAAAGGAGGATCTTTTCTCTTTTTTTATACAGTCATATGACGAAACCACGCGAAGACGAGGCCTCCAAAGCCAAACAGCGGGCGGTCTCCGAGGCCCTCTCCCAGATCAAAGAAAAATTCGGCGAGGGTTCGATAATGAAGCTCGGCGACGCCAGGCGGATGGTCGTGGAGTCGGTCCCCACCGGCTGCCTCTCTCTGGATCTGGCGCTGGGGGTGGGCGGAGTGCCTAGAGGCCGGATTACCGAGATCTACGGGCCCGAGGCCTCGGGGAAAACCACGCTAGCCCAACATGTGGTGGCCGAGGTGCAAAAGCAAGGCGGGCTGGCGGCCTTTGTGGATGCCGAGCACGCCCTTGACCCGGACTACGCTCGGAAGATCGGGGTTAAGGTTGACGAACTGCTCATTTCCCAGCCGGACAATGGCGAACAGGCGCTCGACATCGTCGAGACCCTGGTGCGCTCCAACGCCGTGGACGTGATTGTGGTTGATTCCGTGGCCGCGCTGGTGCCCAGGGCCGAAATCGAAGGAGAGATGGGCGACCAGCACATGGGGCTTCAGGCGCGGCTGATGAGTCAGGCCCTGCGAAAGTTGACCGGCATCATTTCCAAATCCAAGACCATTCTCATCTTCATCAACCAGACGCGGATGAAGATCGGGATTGTCTTCGGCAATCCTGAAACCACCACCGGCGGAAACGCGCTTAAGTTCTACTCGTCCATCCGCATTGAGGTGCGCCGGGCGGCCCAGATCAAGCAGGCCGAAAAAATCATCGGCAACCGGGTCAAGGCCAAAATCGTCAAGAACAAGGTGGCTCCGCCGTTCCGGACCACTGAGTTCGACATCATGTATAACGAGGGTATCTCGATTTCCGGCGACGCGCTGGACGCCGGAGTTGTCGAGGGCGTGGTGCAAAAATCCGGCAACACCTATGCCCTGGGCGGAGAAAAGCTGGGGATCGGGCGCGAGGCGGCCAAATCCTATCTCAAGGCCAACCCGGCGCTCATCGCCCAAATCCGCAACACGGTTTTTGAAAAGGCGGCCGAGCGAGAGCGGGCCGAACTTTCACCCGAAGCCAAGCCGCCGGCTGGAGGCGACGAACCGCCGCCGGAGGATTTGGAGACTTGACAAGCATCAAAAAAGTTTCTACTCTCTGGACACGAAAGACGCTCTTTCGATGAAAGGGAGGAAGAGATGAAGAAAGGAAAGGCCGACGTGGAAAAGTGGTTCGCGGACGGCATCGGAACGCTTCGGGAGGCCGGGCTCCGCAAGCCCGGGGACCTCCTGGAACACCTCGGCGGACCCACGGGCGTCATGGAGACGCTCAAGAACGAGCCGGCGCTCCGGACCAAGATCCTCGACGGCGCCGTGAAGGATAGCATCGTGCCGAGGCTCCAGCTCGCGCCGGCCGCCAACGCGCTCGAGATCGCGCTCGCGACCGAAGACATCGCGCCGGGACGGATGGAGGACGTGCTCACACCGGCCGAGCAGGCCAGGATCTGCTCCGCGGAGGAGAACTGGATCTATCTCTGGCTCGGCAAGTGGCGGGACAAGCAGAAGCGTGATGATGTGGTGAAGGCACTCGCCGCGATGCTCCGCTCCGCGGTCACCCACGGCCTGGCCACGGCCGAGGACATCTACGGCGCGTTCCGCGGAAGTCTCGGCGAGCTCCTCCCGCGCCAGGAGCTCGGAAAGCTGATCCTCAAAGGCAAGACCGACATCCTCACCGACCGGGTGCTCTACGACACCCTTGATCTCGAGGCGGTCGTGGACTGCCTCAAGCGGTCGGACGTGCTCGCGCTCATCGATCTGGTTGCCGAGACAAATGGGATCGTCAAGCTTGCGCCGAAGGAGGAGGAGAAGCCGGCGGTGGTGCCGACCACCGACGAGCTTGGCGCCGTCGCCGAGTCCGACAGCATTCCGGCCGACGATATGGTCCCGGTTGGCGACGACCTTCCCGACTGGAGGGCGGACGAGTCCCCGGCCAGCGCCAGTCCCGCGGACGACGGCGATCCGGAGATCACCAGCGAGCCGGTCCCGGCCGGCGACCAGGAGGTCGAGAAAGCTCTGGAAGCGCTGGACCTCGAGAGCTCCCCGCCTCCCGAGCCGGCAACGCGGGAAAGGTTCCCGGCGGGCTAGTCGGGATCCCCACGAAAGGAATCTGACCGTTTGCGCAACACATCGCGCGATCGGTCTCTTTTTTTCATTTTTCCTCCTCCGGCGAGAAGCGCGGTAACAAATTTTTCGCAGTTGTGCTGTCTGAGCCCCGCAATGCGGGGCGAGTTCACAACCAGAAAAATTTCGTTTCCGTGCTTCGATCAATCACGCCCTCTCCACGTACTCCCCGGTCTCGGTGTTGATAATTATCTTCTCGCCTTCTTTGATGAACAAGGGCACGCGGATTTTCATGCCGGTCTCGAGAGTCGCTTCTTTGGTGACGTTCCCTCCGGCCGTGTCACCCTTCACTCCCGGCGCCGCCTCGGTAACGGTCAATGTGATTTTCTTGGGGAACTCCACGGTTACCGCCTGCCCCTGGTAGGTGATGACGCTCGCCTCCTGTCCTTCGCGCAGATATCCGGCGCGCTCCTCGAGCATGGCGCGGGGTACCGTGACCTGCTCGTAGCTGGCTCCGTCCATGAAATAAAAACCGGAGGGATCGCCGTAGAGGTATTGCATCCGTCTCCGCTCGACTTCGACGATCTCGATCCCCTCGCCGGATTTAAAGGTGTTCTCAAAAACCTTGCCGGTTCCGATATTTTTGAGGCGCGTGCGCACGAAAGCCGATCCCTTCCCTGGGTTTACATGCTGAAACTCGACGACTAGATAAAGGTCGTCCTTCCAGCGGATGACAACGTCTTTGGAGATGTCGGAGGTGGTAGACATCTTTTACAAATGCCGATGCCGGGCCTTGGCAACCCCTGTGGTGAGCCGCGTCGAACCATCTTCAAAATTAAACTGCTCCCTGGCCGGAAACAGTATTACCTCTTCGATGGACCGAGCGTCAAGGAGAACCATCAGAAGCCGATCAACCCCCAGGGCGATTCCGCCGGAGGGGGGCATGCCCGTCTCGAGCACGCGGATGAAATCCTGATCAATCGGATAGTCAGTCTTTTTGAGTTTCCTCCGAAGCGCTCTCTCTTCCTCGAGCCGGCGTTTCTGCTCAGTCGGATCGTTCAGTTCGGTAAAGGCGTTCCCCAGCTCCACTCCGCCGATGTAGATTTCAAACCGTTCGGCGTGGACCGGTTCGTCTTCCGATGTCTTAGCCATTGCGGCCAGGGCCAGGGGGTAATCGTAAAGAATGGTCGGCCGGCCGTGCCCCAGCGCCGGCTCGACCTCGGAGAGAAAAATGCGGAAGAACAGATCCTCGTAACGTTCGTCGTCCTTGGGCCGGTGGCCTTTTTCCCGGACGATCCTAAGGAGCGCCCGCCGATCCAGGGCGGCGTCGAGATCCACAGCGGCGTATTTCCAAAAAGCGTCGGCAACGGAGAGACGCTCCCAAGGGCCGCGCAGATCAAAGGTCTCGCCGCGGAAACGGAAGGCCTCGGTCCCGTGTATCCGCCGGCAGAGCCAGCGGACCAGGGCCTCGGCATCATCCATAATCTCCAGGTAAGAGGCATAGGCCCGGTACCACTCAAGCATGGTGAACTCCGGGTTGTGCATGCCGGAAGCAATCAGCGGTTCTCCATTCCGGAAGGTCCGCGAGAGCATGAACAGCTTCTCAAAACCGGCGGCCAATAGTTTCTTGGCCGCGTACTCCGGCGAGGTAGACAAAAAAGCCCTGACACTGCGCCCTTGATCGTCGCGGAGCCGCAGTTCGAAAGGATCGAGGTAGGGCTCCATTCCGGGAAAGGCCAGAAGCGCTGGCGGATCGACTTCCAGAAATCCCTGGCGGCGGAAAAATTCGCGGATGCCGGAGAAAAATTCAGCGCGCTTGCGGACCATCTCTCGCCCGGAAGGATCGGTCAACATCGATTCCCACTGTCGCGAGGGATGCTCTGGCAGACCGGACGATCTGGTCAAAACGGTCAATCGCTCCGCCCGAACGGTTCCGTCGGCCGAGGATACGGCAACCTCGACAATATCCCCGATACGCGCGTTCGGCGCCGGTTCGGACGAAACAGTCAGCGTGATTTCTCCGCTCTCGTCGCGCAGACGCAGGTTCCCGCGCCTTGGCGAGGCGACCACGATTCTGCCAGCCAGCACCGCGCCTTGGCGGGCCGGCTTGCGGAGAAAGGCGGCCACGGTATGTGTCCGCGCCGTGCGGCCAGGAAATGAGCCGGCTGATTCTTTTTTGTATTTACCAAGAATCATAAAAGCCCGCGATTGCGCGGACTCAATCTCCCTCCTTGCGCGCAACCGCGGGCCTATTTTACCACGAACGGCAGCAGTCCGACGATCCTAGCGCGTTTGATGGAATTGGCCAGCTTCCTCTGATGCCAGGCGCACACTCCGCTCCGCCGGCGCGGAACGATCTTCCCGTACGAAGAGGTGTAGCGACGCAGAGTAGTCGTGTCTTTGTAGTCGATGGCCACGACATTGTTGGCGCAGAAAGCGCAGGATTTTTCTTTGACAGGAGCTGGTGCGGGCATACGCTAGTGAGTAGGGTGTGGGGAGTAGTGGGTAGACTAAAAGGGAATGTCTTCGACTTTGATTTCCTCGTCCGCGGACACGGTCGGAAGCGGAGCGGAGGCGGAAGACGCGGGGGCAGTCGCGACCGACATCTGCGGCGCGAAGGCCTGGGCTCCGGTTTCAACGCCGACGCCGGCTCCGAAACCAGCCCCGGCTGGGGCGCGATCAAGGATAATCATGTTCTCAGCGATGATCTCGGTGCGATTGCGCTTTACCCCGTCCTGACCCTCCCAGTCGCGGGTGTGCAGGCGGCCTTCGACATAGACCTTGCGGCCGCGAGCCAGATACTGCGAGCAGATCTCGGCCAGCTTGCCCCAGGCGACTATATTGTGAAACTCCACCTCTTCCTTCTTCTGGCCGCTGGCCTGATCGTTCCAGCGGCGGTTCGTCGCTACCCCAAACGAAACGACAGAATGTCCGTTCGGCGTCGTGCGCAGTTCCGGATCGCGGGTCATGTTGCCGATGATCATGGCGCGGTTGAGGTTCATAGGTTCGAGGTTCTAGGTGCGAGTTTGAGATCAAACAACCTGCTCATTAAGAATCTCTTCGATTTTCTGCTCGAGCTGTTCGGAGGTGAGAGACGGTTTGGTCGGAACCGGAATCGGGGCCGCGACAGGCGCTGGAGTCCCGCTAAGCGGGGCCGCCGCCTCGCGGGCGCGGAAACCGGCCTCCTCGTGAGAGACGATGGTGCGCGGACCTGGCGCGCGGATACCCTCCTCGACGCGGACCACTTCGGCGCGAACCACTTCAGTGGCCAGCCGAAGATCGGTTGTAATCTTGGCGATCACCGACGGCTCAGCTCTAAACTCGACCAGCATGTAGTGGCCGTAGCGATGTCCCTTCATGGGGTAGGCGAGCTTCAGTTTGCCCGCGTGGTCATGGCGAGAGATTTTGACCTCGGCCTTTTCCAAGATTCCGGTCACCTTCTTCTGGACGGCCGGAAGCTCGGCATCGGTGTATTGCGCGGGAATGATGTAGAGGAGTTCGTAGTTGGGCATATTCAGATGTGCGGACATCCTAGCACACCTCTTAAAAATTGGGCAAGAGTCCACTCTTCCTCTACTATAGAGAGCGATATGGAGTACTTTTTGATACCCGGGCGGCATCCGGAGCTCTCGGCCGCGGAGCTGTGGGCGGTCGCGGAACGTGACCATCTCGGAGCGGAACTCCGAGAGACGGCTGGAGCGATTTTCATTTCGACGGACAGAGAGCTGCCGGCCGAGCTCCCCTCCTGGCTTGGGGGGATGGTCAAGTTTGGAAAGATCATCGGTGAGGTTTCCGAGCATGAGCTCACCGGATGGCTGGCTGACCGCGTTGTGGAATCCGGCGGCCGCGATTTTGGAATTTCCATCTACCACGGCGGCTCTGCCGCGCGTTTTAAAAATCTCGGACTCGAAGTGAAGCGCGTCCTCCGGGAGCGCGGCATAAAAAGCCGCTGGGTGTCCTCGCGCGAACCAACCCTGTCCGCGGTGGTGGTCCAAAAAAATGGACTCATCCGAACCGGCATTGAATTTTGCCTTTTTGCCGATGGCCAACGAATCAGCGTCGGACAAACCACCGATGTTCAGGCCTTTGAAGAATTTTCTTTCCGCGATTACGGCCGGCCGCGCCGCGACATCCGGAGCGGCATGCTGCCGGTCAAGCTGGCCCGGATGCTCATCAATCTATCGCGCACACCGCGCAACGGAATCCTGCTCGATCCATTTTGCGGATCAGGAACCATTGTCACCGAGGCGGCCATCCTCGGATTTCGCCAAGTGATCGGAGGCGATCTGGAAAAACGAGCAGTTGAGGACACGGCGGAGAATGTCGGGTGGACCAGCCGAAACCTCGATATCTCCAAAACCTCCGTTCGGATTCTTCAATCCCCGGCGGAAGAGATTGACCGAGCCCTCGAAAACACCAAAGTCGACGGCATCGCCACCGAGCCGTATCTCGGTCCGCCTCTCCGCGGAAGGGAACGGCCGGCTGACATCGAAAAAATCGTCCGCGAACTCTCCATCCTTTATGTAAAATCCTTTGCCGCCATCCGTAATGTTTTGACGCCGGGAGCCGCAGTGGCCGCTGTTTTTCCGGTGTTCCGTTCGGGCAACCGGGAATTGCCCCTGCCCGTCCTTGAGGACTTGAAAAAACTTGGCTTTCTTCCCGCCCCCCTTCTTCCTCCAGGCTTGGATGTAAAGATGACCGCCCGGGGGTCGTTGATATACCAACGCCCCGATCAAAGGGTATTGAGAGAGGTATTTCTTTTTAAGACATCGAGCCTTGACAACACGCTAAAAAAAGGCTAAACTTCGCGGTTCGCTCGGATTGAGAGCCGAACGGAAAGGTCGAAAGTGAGCGAAAAGAATGGCAGAGTTTCGCGTCTGGCACTGATCAGCCAGAAGATGACCGAGGACAAGAAGGCGCTGCTCCCCTTCGAGAGGACTTACAAAACCGGAGACATCATCTTCTCGCAGGGGGAGACCGGGACCGTGCTCTTCGTAGTCCATCAAGGAGATATCCTGGTGACCCGGCAGCCGACCGACTGGAAAACCCCCGCCGAGATCATGCCGGTCGGACAAGGCGGGATCGTCGGAGGGGAGCTTCTCTTCGGCGCTTCCATCCGGAACGAGACGGCCAGGGCAAAGGCGGATTGTGTGCTCTGGGAATTCACCAAGGAGCAGTTCGTCGAGTTCTATCTGACCGCGGGGGAAATGGCCTACGGCACCCTGCGGGCCTTGACCCTCATGCTTGAGGACATCAAGGCGCGATACCTGCTTGCCTTGGCCGCGACGGCCAAGCTCCAAGAGGAGAACGCGGAACTGCGGGACGCGGGCTGGGCCTCGGAGCGGGACAGCCGCGAACACCTGGCCGCCAGGGTCGAGCTCGAACGAACGCGCACCGAGATCATCGGACTGCGGAGCGAGCTCAAGGAACACGAACGGTCGGCCCAGACCGAGTACTCTGTCCAGGAGGCCAAATACTGGACATTGAGCAAGAGGGTAGTCGAGGTCGAACAGGAGCGCGATGCCCTCGCGGCTCGCGTCCGCGAGCTGGCCGCGGCCGACAACCTGACTGATCAAGAATTCGCCGCCTTGAAGCCCATGATGCGCAGGTTCCAGGAAGAGCGTGACGGGCTCGAGGCGCTGGTCCGCGAACTGAAGAGGGAGCAAAAGCTGCTGCTCGAGACTCTGGAGGTCGCCAAGAAGCGAGGTGGCCAGTCGTCCGCAAGCGCTGACGAGGCGGTCCGCCAGGCGTTCGAGAGAATCGATGCCCTGGAGGACGATCTGGTTGAGGCTCACAAAAAAATTGCGGCCTTAAACGACGCCATGGCCACGGCTATGGGGCACGTCGGCCGGCTCCGGAAGGAGAACGAGCGGCTCAAGGCCGAGTTGGCGATGAGGATCCAGCTCGGGAAGTGATTCATCCTCGTCTCTAAGACGAGAATGAAACGCTCACACCAACAACGCGCGGGCCCGACGAGGACTCCTCCTCGCCGGGCATTTTTTTATTCGTCACATCTTGACAATAAAAGAAAAATCGTCTATCCTCCTCCTTCCCATTGCATCAAAGAAAGGAGGTTGCATGGGACAGTTCATTGCCACGCACACGGCCTTCGTCGAGGGAGGCAGAAAGATCGGCGAGAAAATCGCCCAGCTTTCTTCCGTGGAGAAGGTACACGCCGGCCCAATGACCGGCCGCGCCTCACACCGGCCGAGAATCGTACTCAAGTCGAATGACACCACGCTCGAGTTCGTTCTTGGGGCCAACGACGGTCACCAGAGCTTCTTCGTCCATCCCCGCGAGGGAGTGAGCATGGAGTCGCTCCGCCGAGATGTGATCGAGTATTGCGGCACGCTTAGCGGATATGAGCTCTCGATCCCGGAGAATGGGCACGAGACAGCTCCGCAAGACGTAGCTCCTAAAGGCCGGCAAGAGATGGTGACGGTCCGTTACCAATTCAAGCTGACGCTCGACGAGGCCGAGAGGCTGATTCAAGCCATCGACCTCTGGAAGGGATTGCCGGAAGAGTTGCCGTCCGGTGCGCGGGAACAGCTCGGTATCAATCTCTTGACGTCGCTCAGAAACCACGGCTACTTCGAGTCGAGGGGTTATGGCCGGGCGGCTTCCACAACATCGGACATCGGCAAATTCACCGCCACGCAATTCGTCGTGTTCAATCGCCAGGGAAAGTTCAAGGAACGCTTCGAGGAGCGAGAAGAAGCGTGCTGATTCGAACGGCTGCGCGACGACTGGATCTATGAAATCCTCAACCAAACCCGGCTGAAGGAGAAGCCGGTCGCGGTGGAACCAGAGAAGCCGCAGGGTGATCTGGGGATAGCGGTCCGATCATTCAAGGCACAACTTGCCGAGCTCGCGGCGATGAGAGAGTCCCAGAAAAAGGACCTCGTCGCAAAGGAAGAGGCATACAAAAAGCTCGGCGAAGAGATCGACCTCGCCAAGCTTGAAATCGAAGAGTTGGAGAAAACGGAATCTGATCTCCTACGCCAGATCGAGCAGACCGAGGCTCTCCAAGCGCGGCTCGACGGCATCTTGAGGCCGAAGTCCTAACGCGGATTGGCCTCTTTTTTTATACATTAAACCTGAAGTGACACACGTCGCCGTCGGCCATCACGTACTCCTTTCCTTCGATCCTAAGCGCTCCGCGTTCTTTGGCGCCGGCCTCGCCGTTGGCCTCGACGAAATCTTTCCAATGGATGACCTCGGCGCGGATAAACCCCTTTTCAAAATCAGTATGAATCTTGCCGGCTGCCTCTGGCGCGGTGGCGCCGCGATGGACGGTCCAGGCCCGAGTTTCTTTGGGACCAGAAGTAAAAAAGGTAATCAAATCCAAAGTTTCGTAGCCGCGACGAATAAGCTCATCCAATCCCGAATGATCGAGGCCGAATTCTTTTAGCATTGTGGCCGCGTCTTCCGGAGGAAGATCGGCCAATTCCGATTCGATTTTTGCCGAGATAGGAATCTGCGGCTGGTACTCCGCGGGCAACAGCCCTTCCCAGCTTTTATCACGCATCACTTGCTCATCTACATTCAATATATACAAGACTGGTTTTGAGGTCAGCAGATTCAGCGCGCTTGCATAGGGCTCTTCTTCATCCGTGAGAGTGATACCCCGCGCCGGTTTTCCATCGCGAAGAAAGCCATGCACGCGCTCGACCACCCCAATTTCCTTGGTGAGCTCGGAAGTGAGTCCGGCTTTTGCTTTTGCTTTGAGTGCGCCGAGGCGCCGCTCGACGGTTTCAAGATCAGCAAAAATGAGCTCATAAGTTACAACCTCAACGTCGTTTTTGGGATCTACTTTCCCGGAAACGTGGATGACGTTTGGATCCGAAAACCCGCGCACCACCATGGCAATGGCGTCGGTCTCGCGGATGTGCGAGAGGAATTGGTTTCCCAAGCCCTCGCCTTTGGAAGCGCCTTTGACCAGTCCGGCAATGTCCGTGAAGTTCACGGCGGCGGCAATGGTCTTCTCTGATTTTGAGACGTGAGATAAGGCATCCAACCGTTCATCAGGAACCTCAACCACGCCCACGTTGGGATCCACCGTGGCAAACGGATAATTTGCAATCAGCACCGACTTCTTGGTCAGCGACTTGAACAGCGTTGACTTGCCCACGTTGGGAAGTCCAACAATGCCGATTGAGAGGGACATAGTGAAAGAAGGATACACCACGGAATGAAAAATAAAAGACGGCCGGCGATACTCTCCCGATCGAATCGGGATTTCCTGCCGGCCAACCATGAGGCGACGCGCGGTCACTACGCGTAGTCCTCGAAGTCATCGTAGTCGTCGTAGCCCCAACGCTCGAAGCTCTGCTCCTCCTCGCGGAGGATCTCTTTGCACTCCGGACACCCACAGGTTGCGAGGAGCGTCTCGCGGTCCGCGGTCCTCGACGGAGTGGACTGGCCGACGAAGACATCCTGCGTCTCGAGGTTCATGGCTCTCCTTTTATAGTTGACAGAGCTAGTCGCTCCAGCCCTGTCCGTTCGCGGCCTCCTCGAGCGCAGACTCGCCTCGAAGGTAGCCCATGTTGTAGCGGACACCGCTTTCGCGGCGAGGGTTGCCGGCTCGGCCATCCTCCCATCCGCGCCGCCACTCCTCCATCTCGAGCGAGGCGGGCGCAGGACAATTAGCATCGTGGCCGCCCGAACCGTAACCGCAGTAATGACAATGCATCCTCGAGCCCTCCATCCGTTGCATTCACGATTCCCTCGTGTGGGTTTCACCAACACATTTGGTGACGAACGAAAATAATATAAAAATGCTGAAAAGTCAATACCCAACCGGCCAATCAAAAAAGCCCACCGGAAATCTTGCAACATGATGAGTTCTGACCGAGCAGGCAACTCAGAAGTCCGACAATGCCGATAGACAGAGACATACTCGAGAAGTCTACGGTCAACCTCTACCGGCTACAGACTACGGCCCGGCTATAAACCCCAATCGGTAGTCCGTAGTCGTCCGACTTTGGCCATGATTTTGACGCGTGCTATCATGACGAGATATGGGGGTCTCAAACCTATGAAAATTCTGATTATTGGAACCGGCGCGGTGGCTTCGGTCATCTCCCGCCTTCTGTCCAAAGAAAAAACCATCGAAAGGATAGTCTGCGCCTCGAGGAATTTAAATAAAGCGCGGCAGTTTATCGTTCCTCGCGGAAAAATTTCTCTGCGCCAACTCGACGCATCCAAAATTTCGGACATTGTCGCCGCGGCGAGCGGGATGAATTTGATCATCAACGCCAGTTTGTCGGTTTATAACGAAAAAATTCTGGAATCGGCTCTAGCCGCGGGTGTCAATTATCAGGATCTGTGTTCCCACCTCGCCGATCTAAAAACTCCAGAGCAGTTGAAATTTCACGAACCATTTCGCCGCGCCGGTCTAGTCGGAATGATCAATACCGGCGTCTCTCCAGGTATCACCAACCTCCTTGCTCGAAACGCGGTAGACCGTTTGGAACGCGTGGATGAAATTAAAATCCGTACCATCGAAGAGCAGACGGCCGATGAACTGGTCTTTTCATGGTCGCCGAAAGAGACGTTTGATGAAATCACGGCGCCTCCTTTGATTTACGATCATGGACGGTATCGCTTTACCAAACTTTTTGGTGACCCGGAAGATTTCGATTTTCCGGCACCATTCGGCACGCGTCGCGTGATCAGCATTTATGGAGATGAAATTTCTACGCTTCCTAGATACATCAAAGTCAAAAAAGTGACATACAAATCCTGCGGTAGTGATCTTGAAGCGGCAAAATCACTCTACGCGTTGGTCCGTTCCGATCCAAAAGCTAAGCTGCCTCCGCTCCCGACGCCCGGGCAGATGATCAGGATGATCCGCGAGGGTAGGATCAAAAACGCTTTTTTCTTGTCCGTGGTTGATGTTGTTGGTAAAAAAACCGGACGAAAGGTCAAAATCCGGAGTGTGGCCAAGTACCCGGACATCAAACAAATCTCCCGAATTATTCCCGGCGCGACCTATCTCTCCTACCCAACCGGCTCCGCGGCAGCGGCCTTCACCTCCTGTTTCTCCAAAATCAAAACCGGCGGCATCTACCCGCCGGAAGCCCTGCCCGCAGCCATTCGTCGGGATATTTTACACCGCCTTAAGTTCTCTGGAGCAATTCTCCAAAACAGGGTGTCGGTGATCGGATAATCCGCCGTAAGCGATACAAAAAAGTCCGCCGACGGCGGACTTTTTTTGGTGGACCGTGCGGGATTCGAACCCGCCACCTCTTCCATGCCATGGAAGCGCTCTACCAAATGAGCTAACGGCCCGGAGTGATAAAAGAATACATTTCAACTAATCGCTCGTCAATTTATATCGACTTTATATCTACCAATGCATTTGGTTTGTTCATATCCTTATTATTGTTCGACACTGCCCAATTCCTTATCTCAACAAAAGGTAATATTGAATCGAGCAGACACGAAATCCACATGTTTTCCCCACAAATCAGCTTATAAATCGTCGAAACTAAATATGTGTGGGTAACTAGGTGTTATGAAGTAAAAAGCAACAAGATCGAACCGCAAAGCAATTGTTTCACGTGAAACATTAAAAACCCGCGAATACCTCTGGACCTACCTGCCTGCCGGCAGGCAGGAGCATAATCGCCCCGTCATCCGACGGGGCACCCGGTCGAATGACCGGGCGAACGCCGACCTCCGTTCGTCTAAATTTTTTATGGAGAAACCGGGAATCTCCGCCAGAGGCGGCTGCGCCTTTTGAGCCCGAGGCTCATGCACCTCTGGAGCAGGCACAGAACCAGGGTCCCTGCCTGCCGAAAGGCAGGTCCGCAACCCGCCTGCCATTGTTTCACGTGAAACATTAAAAACCCGCGAATACCTCTGGACCTACCTGCCTGGCGGCAGGCAGGAGCAGAATCTCAGCCAGATGCGAATGCGCCTATGGCGCAGAACTACTGTCACCGTCCGCCTAAATTTTCTATGGAGATACCGGGAATCGAACCCGGGTCTCCGCAATGCGAATGCGGCGTATTACCACTATACTATATCCCCGCAGAAAATTTTGGCGGACGAATGCGGCGTATTACCACTATACTATAGGCCCAAGGGTCTTCACGGGTTTACCTCGGAGCTTAGCTTCGAGGCCGTTTGTATACACATGTGTATACAAATAGAGGTTATCCACAGAGTTTCCCCCCTTTTTTTCAAATTCGATCCTTTTTTTGTAGAGATCATTATATGATCTATATGTTTAATATTGTACGACATCTATCATCTATACTACTGTGACCCTGATTATTTGTAAGGGGGCACTATCTCAGGTATAACGAGATAGGATCAAAATTGATTCGAATTTGTGTGGAAGATCACATCGTGCGGCACAGCAGCTAAAATACGCCAATAAATCCGGATAATCAAGCATGAGGCAAAATCGCCCCCATAGCTCAAGCAGATAGAGCGCCGGACTCCTAAGCCGGATATCCACGTGCAACTCGTGGTGGGGGCATTAAGCGCTATGAATTCATCCACTATTTTGGGGCTCCTTAGCATAATCGTGCTTATCTTGGGTATCCTGGTGGTTTATTTTGTGCGGCGTGATGCGCAAAAGGGAGAAGGAACTTTATTACTGCACCAACGACTTGAGAATCTAAATAAAACTTTACTCGACCAGCTGAATGCCATGACCCAACAGGTCAACGAGCGGCTCAAAGAAAATACGGACGTCCAGCAGACGTCAAGCAAGGCCGTTGGCGAACGTTTGGACAACGCCGCCCGTGTCGTCGGCGCTTTGCGCGAAAACCTAGGTCGCCTGGAGACGGCGAGCCAGCACATCCACAACGTAGGAAAAGACATCGCTTCGCTTCAGGAAATTCTGCGCGCTCCGAAACTCCGTGGCGGACTGGGCGAACTTTTTCTTGGAGATCTGCTAGCCCAGATTCTGCCCCCGGCACATTTCACCCTCCAATATGGCTTCAAGAGCGGCGAGAAGGTAGACGCGGCCATTCATCTGCGCGACGATCGCATCGTTCCGGTTGACGCCAAATTCCCGCTGGAGAATTTCAAACGCATGCTGGATGCCGCGGATGATGACGCACGCGCCGCATCTCACAAATTGTTCATCTCGGACGTCAAGAAACATATCGACAAGATTGCCAATTCCTACATCCTGCCCGACGAAGGGACCTTCGACTTCGCGCTCATGTACATTCCGGCCGAGAACATCTATTACGAGACCATCATCAAGGGCACCGAGGAACACTCGCTGATGCATTACGCCTATGACCGGCGGGTGATCCCGGTCTCGCCCAATACATTTTACGTCTACCTGCAGTCGATCCTCCTTGGACTTCGGGGTCTGCAGATCGAGCGTGGGGCAAAGGAAATCCTCCAGAACCTTTCCCGACTCCGGGTTGAATTCGGAAAATTTTCAGAGGATTTTGATCTGGTCGGCACGCACCTCTCGCGCGCCCGCAACTCCTACGAGGAATCCACCAAACGCTTGGGACGATTCGAGGAAAAACTCGAACTTGTCACCTCAAAGGAAGAACCGCCGCCGATCCCGCTCCCGCCGGTGGCGGAATAATTAACTGGTCTTGACACGCAGCTCTAAGTATTGTTAACGTAAAATCGTTCCTGGGAGACAATCATGACCAATCCCGCTAGGCAACCAGCTCCAAATCACCCTCCGGGGTCGTTCGTCGAGGTCTATCGCATCGGACGCGGCACGGAAAAGACGCTCCTCGCTCGCTGCGTTCTGCAACAAGACGGCACGGCGCGGTGTGTTGGAGACGCCAATTTCATCCGCGAATTGACCACGGGAATCACCCTGGCCTACCCGACCCCCCGTTCGTTCCTTCCAGCCGACGGCCTGGCCTTTCTGCAAGCGCTCCAGAGCGCCTACCAGAGCGCCTACATCAACGCCACCGACATCCAGCCGCCATCAGCCGGTGAGCAGGCGGCGAGCACCGGAACCGTCTCGAGCAATCGATGACGGTCTTTTTTTATGGCCAGAAAGAATCAAAATATCCATTTACGATCTTCCGAGACCACCGCTCCCGAATCTCTGGCCGCGGATACATTTACTGAAACTACTAAAGTAGAGAAAATGGTAGCCGCGAGACCGGAAAAACCGAGAATTGAAAAATGGCAATATTTGGAACAGAAGGAGATTGTGAAACAGTCTCTTATATTGGACGATGAGCTAGCTCGAGCGTTAGTAAGCGCCTACACCGAACAGGGGAATTTTGATAGGGTTGAACGCTTGAAAATACGACTGACCGAAGAACGCGAGCTTCGGGAAGGCGCGACGACAGAACTGATGAAAATCCGCGACCGGAAGGACGCGGACGAGACCGCCTACCGCGCAGCGGTGGTCATCAAAACGAAGAAAGAAAAAAAAGAACGTCTCGAGGAGATCGAGGAGAGAGGCGATCTGGTCGTTCGCAACGAGGTCATCAAGATTGAAGTCGGCGTCGAAGGAGCGAGGAGACATGAAGCAGTATTCAAACCCCGCGACGGCGAGCCCTTACGATACGCGGACGACAAGCTTCTTGGAACCGTGACCGGCGACCAGGAGCCGCGCGGCTACCTTCGCGAATGGCTGGCGGGATTTGTGGCCAAAGCATTGGAGCGAGAAGAGTTGGTGCCTCCCACCGTGATCCGCGAAGTCGGCGAACGCATTGGGTCGGTGCAGAAGTGGGTAGATGGCGAATTGGCCAGTGAGGGGAAAAACTGGATACTGAAGTCGAAACCCGATGACCTCGAGGCGCTCGCCGCCCTCGATTATATTTTGGAGATCCGCGACCGTCATAAAGCCAATTTCTTTATCGATGAGAAGGGTCGAGTGACAGCAATCGATCACGGACTCACACTATCTATCGAAGAAGGACACTCGATCCGCTCATTTCCTCTGCGACTTTACGGAGAAAAGGAGATATCCCCGTCTTTACGATCACTGCTTGAGTCTATTTTGAGTTCAGAACCTCGTCGACTGGCTCTCCAAAAGGCCTTCAATTTCGCCTTTGGCGATGAAGGTACGCCCCTTTTTGGACGTTTCTCACAACGCGTCCGAGAGTTAACAAAAAATGGAATGTTTCCGAAATACGAGCTTTCTGCAACAGGAGATAAGAATGCTTTCGGTCTCGATATCGATTCCGCAGAGAATCCACAGATAGGTTAGGAGAGGTTGACGTGCCGACCTCTTGCTGATAATCTCTCACCATTCCAATACGAACCCCCCCGCCAAAGGCGGGTGCGCCTCCGGCGCAGAACCTAGAACCTCAAACCTGCCGAATATGCCCATCAAGCACGCCGCGGAAAAAGCCCTGCGCCAAGCCAAGAAAGCCGCCGCTAGAAACAAGGCGGTCATATCTCGCATTAAAGATCTGCGAAAAAAAGCCCTGCGCGCGGCCAAGGAAAAAAAGGCCGATGCGGCCAAGGAAGCCCTGCGCGCCTTCGGCAAAGCCCTGGATAAAGCCGCGCAGCGGAAGATCGTGGCCAAAAACGCCGCGGCTCGCCTCAAATCGCGTCTAGCGAAAGCTCTCCAGCGCGCCGCCTGAATTCCTGAATTAAAAAGAATCCCGTCCCGCTTTGCGGAACGGGATTCTTTTATTGTTTACGCGTTTCTAAGCCGGTACGAGTGAACCGAGGAACAAGTCCAGCGCAGCGCCGGGGGAAAGCCGGCCGGTCTTGATTGACCGTTCCAGCGCGAACAGCTGCACAAAAGAGCGCTCCAGGTCCTTTCGAGAAAAGACGCGAACCTGGGCCAGGAGTTTTCCGGCGACAAAGGGATGCAGGCCGAGTTCACCAGCCATGGCGGCTTTGGTGGCTCCTTTCTTTTCCTCCAAGAAGGAAGTCACTATGAGCAGAAGCCGGAACTGTCGAATGAGCATGCTCAAAAGATAAAGTTCCTCCAACCCGGCGGACAGCTGGTCGCGGAGCAGGGCCGAAGCGCGTCCGAGGTCGCGCGCGGCCACGGCGTCGACGAAGGCAAAAATGTTCTCTTCCACAGTTCCTCGCACCATCTCGCCGACGTCCCTGGCAAGAATCGGTTTCCCGCCGGCCTGCGCCGTAAGTTTATCCAGCTCGGAAGAAAGCCGCCACAAATCGTTCCCCACCAGCGCCGCCAAAAGTTCCGCGGCCTTGGGCTCAATGGTCACACTGCGCCGCTTGACCTCATCATTAATCCACCAAACGACCTCCCGGCGTTCCAGCGGCGCGAAGTGATAATCAACGACCTTGTCCTTGGGCGCGCCGGCCAAGGACTTGCGGACCGGATGTGCCTTTACCTTGTCTTCCGACAGATCATCGCGCAGAACGATGACCGTAGAGTCCAGGTGATTCTTAAACAACGGAACGAACTGGCCCTCAATCTCCTCCCGGCCGCGTTTGGAAGTCAGAAGGTCATCGACAACCACCATCCTCCGGCTGGACAAAAAACCAGGGGTGTTCACGGCCGCTCCCAGCTCATCGGCCGTGGTCTTGGTCCCGTCAATTCGGGCGATGTTTAACCCCGACGGATCGTGCTTCTTCCGGAAAGCGTCAACAAGCTCCCGCATCTTCTGGCGCGACCGATAACCGTCTTGGCCGTAGATAAAAATCAGCATAATCCGGTTCAATGTTCATGATCCTCGATGTCCCGCATCACGCCCCAGTTTTGGCCGATCTCGACGTCCACCACGATGGGCACCGGAAATTTGTGAACGCTCTCCATGGTTTCTTTCATGAGCCGGCCGACTGCCGCCGCATCATCCTTCGAACATTCGACCACCAGCTCGTCGTGCACTTGCATAATGAGTTTAGCGTTGGGGAATTTTAGAGCAAGACGATCGCGCACCGCAACCATGGCGAGTTTGATGAGGTCAGCCGCCGAACCCTGCACCGGCATGTTGATGGCCGCGCGTTCGGCGGCTGCACGAATCTGCGGCATGCCGCTTACAATCTCCGGCAGATAGCGGCGCCGGCCAAAAAGGGTTTCTACGTAGCCGAGTTTGGCGGCCAGCGCCTTGGTCGTCTCCAGATAGTTTTTAATTTCCGGATGCGACAAAAAGTATTTATCAATAAACTCTTTGGCCTCGGCAAAGGAAATCCCGGCCGACTCGGCCAGCCCTCGCGGCCCTTGGCCATAAAGGACACCGAAATTAATGGCCTTGGCCGCGTAGCGCTGTTCGCGCGTAACATCATTTGGCGAAACTCCCCAAATATCAGCCGCGGTCCGAGTATGGATGTCTTCCCCGTCCATAAAAGCGGCCAACATCTTGCGGTCTCCGGCAATCACCGTCACCAATCGAAGTTCAATCTGCGAATAATCCGCAGCCACCAGCACCCGTCCGCGCGGAGCCACAAAGGCCTTTCTAATCTCTCGGCCCAATTCAGTGCGCACTGGAATATTCTGCAGATTTGGATCGGATGAGGAAAGTCGGCCGGTGGCTGTCACCGCCTGATTGTACGAGGTATGAACGCGGCCGGTTTTCTGATTCACCAAAGCCGGCAGAGCATCCACATAAGTCGAAAGGAGTTTCTGCAATTCACGGTATTCAAAAATTAAATCAATGATGGGATGACTGCCGCGGAGTTTTTCGAGTTCCGAGGCGGCAGTCGAGAGCTGTTCCCCAGTCGCAGTCTTGCGGATCTTTGCCGCGGAGATCTTCAGCTTCTCAAAAAGAATGGTCTTAAGCTGCGCCGGAGAATTAATGTTAAATTCCTCGCTGGCTTGCTTGTAAATCTTAGTCGAGAGATTTTTCAGACGTTTGCCAAAATCCGCCGACATCTTTTTTAGAAACTCCACATCAATCTCCGCACCCGTCTGTTCCATCTCCGCCAGAACGGGAATGAGCGGGAGCTCGATCTCGCGGAACAGCCGCTCGTGCCCCTCCTTTCGGAGCTCAACTCCGAGAATTCCGCTCAACTCCCACACAAACCCAGCGCGTTCGGCGTAGAGCGGCGCGAGCTCCTCGGTGGTTTGCGGAAGAAGCCGGCCTTGTCCGCCGCCAATCTCAGGAAGTTCGCGGCCGAAGTGCTGGAAAACCAGGCGCTCGAGATCGTGCGAGCGCGTTCCGGGGGACAAGAGATAGGAGGCGATCATGGTGTCCATGACCAGACCGCGCAACTCGATGCCGTGGCCGCGCAAAACCTCAACCAGAAACTTGGCGTCGTGGGAACTTTTTTCGATCTTTGGATTCTCCAGGATGGGCCGAAGCGCTTCGAACCGGTGATCATCCAGCGGGTAAAATCCGGTCTCACCATCCCCGGCGATCGCCAAAGCGAAGAGATCGCCCCCGAAGATATCCGACGTCCGCGTCGCGGGCAGAATGGCAATAACCTTCTGTTTCGCGAGAACCGCAACACGGTTGGCAACATCTTGTTCAGCAACCAATTCAAATGTTTTTCTAGTTCTCTTTTTTTCGCCCGGTTTCGGAGCTTCCGCTTCCTCCGCGCCAGCCCCAACCGGCAAGCGATCGACGAGAGACTTGAATCCAAGCTTGGAGAGCACGGCCACCACGCGCTCGCGGTCAATCTCCCCGCGCTCCGCGTCCTTGAGCGAAAATTTTGCCGGCGCGTCGCGACGCAGCGTCACCAGCTCCCGCGACTCCCAGGCCTCCTTTTCTCCGGCGCGAAGTTTATCGGCTACCGACCCGGTGATGCCGGAGTCTTTTTTCTTGAGTTCCTGGTACAGGCCATCCAGTGTTCCAAATTCCTTGATCAGTTCGGTCGCGGTCTTCTCCCCGATGCCCTTGACCCCTTTGATGTTGTCCGAAGGGTCTCCGCGAAGCGCCTTGTAATCGACCATCTGCTCCGGAGACAGGCCATAGCGCTCGCGGACGGCGTTCTCGTCGTAGGTCACGGTGTCAGTGATGCCGCGGCGGAAGGTCAGCACGCTGGTCGAATCGTCAACAAGCTGAAGGGTGTCCATGTCACCGGTGAGGATCACCGAGCGGACATCCGCTTGACGCAGCTTGGGATCGGAAACGATGGTGGCGATGACATCATCGGCCTCAAACCCCGGGGCGTCGTAGACGGGAATATCCATGGAGCGCAGGAGTTCCTCGAGGATGGGAATCTGGGCGTAGAGTTCATCGGGTTGTTTCACCCGGGTTGCCTTGTAGGCCTTATAAGCCTCGTGGCGGAAGGTTGGACCGGCGCGGTCGAAGGTTACCGCCACGTACTCGGGGTTCATCTCTTTTAGCGCTTTAAAAAGGATGGAGGCGAAGCCATAAACCGCGTTGACCACCATCCCGTCCGGCGCGGTCAAGGGCGGAAGCGCGTGCCAAGCGCGGTGCAAGAGCGCGTGTCCGTCGATGACAAGAAGGGTTTGTCGTTTTTCCATATCGAAATCATCCTAGCATAAAAAAAGCCAGTCAGTACCGTACGGTATACTGACTGGCGTGGCGTTGGATTTGAGGGCGAATTCCCTCGAGATGAGCTACTGGAGCTGGCTGGCGATCTGCGGGGCGTGCTGGCCGGTCTTGGGGGTGAGGATCAGGCGCTGCTCCCTCTGGGCTCCCTCCTTGCGGGTCAGGTAGGCCAGGAACTGGCCGCCGGTGACCCCGAAGAAGAAGTTGCCGTCCTCGACCGGGATGCCGGTCTGCGCCTTGCGGTTCTGCGGCGTCAGCTTGGAGATGTCCACCACGAACTGCTTGCCCATCTCGGTGGTGGCCACGATCTTCTTGTCCTGGGTCAGCCGGCCGAGAAGGATGATGGTGTCGTGGCCGTTGTCGCCAGCCACGGGCACCCAGTCGCCGTCCTTGATCCCGACGATGCCATCGCCGATCATGGAGGCGTGGACGATGCTCGCCTCCCGCGCGGCCAAGAGGCCATCCTCGAGCAGCCGGATGTTGGTGAGCTTGCCATCCTTCGGCTGCTTGAAGGCCTTCTGCGCGTCCCAGGTACCCACCGTCGTCTCCAGCGCCTGGGTCGGGGTGGCCAGGTAGATGTCGGTCACCGGCTTGTCGGTCCCGGAGAACATCTGCCGGAAGACCCTGACGAACCGCGTCATCTGCGGGTGGGCCATGAAGCGCGGCTCCCCCTCGACGACGACCGCTCCCAGCTTGTTGGCCTGGATGTTCCCCAGGTAGGCGTACCCGGGAGTCCAGACCACCGGGATGGCCAGCTTCGCGTCGAGCTTCGCCCTGGGGTAGTCGGCGGACTTGAGGTACTGGACCTCCACCCTGTCGCCGTTGATCTCCAGGCCGGTCGCGATCATCTGCGACGGAGTCAGCCCGTGGTGGCTGATGAACTCGGGAAGCTCGTTGAGATGGATCGTCGTCTTCGTCGGATTCTGAATGTGCACTTTTCGTTCCTCTCGTTTCTTGCCGGCCCTCCCTGGTCCGACAAGGGTCGCGCATCCACCCCGCCAAAGCGGGGGGACATTACCGGCGGTACGGGACCAAGTCGTCTGCCGGAAGCCGTTCTCTCCTACCCCGTCCCAAGAGGGGAGGGCCGACGCGTGGGAACTTGCCCGAAACGCGCGTCGTTAGTCGGCGGAGATCTTCCGCCTGCCTAGCCGGACGTAGCCCTATTCCCGCATTCCTTTAAGAAGCGGGCCAAGGTGAGCGAACCCCTCGCTCAATAGGTAGTCACGCGCCTCTCGGAGCGCACCCGGGCTAATACTGCGACCTGGCCTCTGTTCCTTATTAAATAAAGGAGCAGGAGCCAAGCCGCAGTCCAGAACAGGGGAGAGGGACTCCCCCCTGTCTGAATCACGGATGTTTTCACAAAGAACGAAAAAACGCCTTTGAAGGCGCCAAGATAATATCTCCATCTTAAAATATCGTCAACAATTTACCTGTGGATAACCCGGAGCTAAGCTCCGGGCTTTTAAAAGGCCGGGACGGGAGTTGCACCCGTGAATAGCGGTTTTGCAGACCGCCGTGTTAGCTACTTCACCACCCGGCCAAAGCCATGCCATTCTAAACCCCCTCTAAAATTATCTCAACCCAATGAACCCACAACGAAGTGGTGGGTTTGAGTCATTGAAGGAGAGTTGTGGTTCTGATAGGTTCATTGTGAACCCATGAATCTTCCCGACAACATCCGCTCGCCGCAGTCCTGGCGAGAACACAGACGCCGATTGAAGCCGACACTTCAGGCTCTCTGGCGATTTTTTGTCCTGTCCGGAAAGGCCCTCCGTTGGCTGTCTTTGACCATTTACTCGCTTATCAACCTGATGATCTACAAAATCCGCAAAGGACGCGGCCCCAGGCGCCCGCTCCCCAAATTGCCCAAGATCAACCTCCGGGCGGCCTTCTCCTTCATCCTTACGGCCGGTGCCCTACTCCTGGTGGTCGGGGGCCTCTCCGGAGCGGCGGCCGTGGCCTGGCTCGGCCGGGCTCTGCCCGACCCGTCCAACATCCAATCGCGAAGCGTGGCCCAATCAACTAAAATCTACGATCGAACCGGGGAACATCTCCTCTACGAGATTCACGGCGATGAAAAACGGACCATCATCGAACTCTCCGACATCCCCGAGCAGGCCATCAAGGCCACCATCGCCATCGAGGACAAGGATTTCTACAAGCACGGCGGCTTCTCCCTCCGCGGCATTTTCCGCGCCGCCTGGGTCAACCTCCGTCGCGGCGGCACGGTGCAGGGCGGCTCGACCATCACCCAGCAGTTCGTCAAAAACGCCATCCTGACCGACGAGCGGAGCGTTACTCGCAAGCTCAAGGAACTGGTGCTGGCCTTTGAGATGGAGCGTCGCTTTTCCAAGGACGAGATTCTCAAACTCTACTTCAACGAGATTCCCTACGGCTCCACTTCCTACGGGATCGAATCCGCGGCCCAGACCTTTTTCGGCAAACGGGCCCGCGATCTTGATCTGGTCGAGGGAGCCATGCTGGCCGCGCTCCCCAAGGCCCCGACCAAACTCTCGCCCTACGGCAGCAACACCGAGGCCTTGGCCGCCCGAACCAGATACATCCTCGACGCCATGGCCGAAGAGGGATACATCAGCCGCGACCAGGCCGGGGAAGCAAAAAAAGTGGACATCCTGGCCCGGGTCAAACCGCGGCGGGAATCCATCGAAGCGCCCCACTTCGTGCTCTACGTCAAGGAGATGATCAGCGAAAAATACGGCGAAAAACTGGTCGAACGCGGCGGCCTCAAGGTGATCACTTCGCTTGATTACGACAAGCAGAAAATCGCCGAAAAAGCGGTTTTTGACGGTATGGCGGCCGTTGAGAAAAGCGGCGGATCCAACGCCGCGCTGGTCGCCCTTGACCCCCAGACCGGGGAGATCCTGGCCATGGTCGGTTCCCGCGACTACTTCAACGAAGAACTCGACGGTCAAGTCAATGTGACCACCCGCCCGCGCCAGCCGGGCTCGTCTTTCAAACCAATCGTCTACGCCGCCGCCTTCGAGAAGGGTTTCACTCCCGGAACCGTGCTCTGGGACGTCAACACGACTTTCATCACCGACACCAAGCCCTATGCCCCGAAAAACTATGACCTGGCCGAACACGGCCCGGTGACCGCTCGCACCGCGCTGGCCGGCTCGCTCAATATCCCGGCGGTCAAGATGATCTATCTGACCGGCATCGGCAAGGTGTTGGATTTTGCCGACAAGCTGGGTTACACCACTCTCCGAGAACGGAGCCGCTTTGGCCTGTCGCTGGTGCTCGGCGGGGGAGAGGTCAAACTTCTGGAACACGTCTCGGCCTTTGGCGTGTTTGGGAACGACGGCATCCGCCAGGAACCGGTTGCAGTGCTTAAGGTTGAAGGTCCGGACGGCCGGCCCATCGAGGAATGGAAGCCGGGAAATGGAAACAAAGTGGTCGAACCAGAGGTCTCTCGGAACATTACCGATGTCCTCTCCGACAATGCCGCCCGGGCTTATGTCTTCGGCGAGAGCAACTACCTAACTCTTCCCGGACGCCCGGTAGCGGCCAAAACCGGCACCACCAACGATTTCCGCGACGCCTGGACCGTGGGTTACACGCCGCAAATCACGGCCGGCGTCTGGACAGGAAACAACGATAACTCCGAGATGAAGCGCGGCGCCGACGGAAGCAAAATCGCCGCCCCCATCTGGAACCAGTTCATGCGCGAGGCCCTGGCCATCTATCCGGCAGAGTCCTTCCGGCCGCCAGCGCCGATCGCTACCGGCAAACCAATCCTCGACGGCCAGCTTTTTCCCGAAACTCGGGTGCGGGTGGATCGGATCACCGGGAAATTGGCCAACGACTTCACCCCACTCTCGACCGCCGAAGAGCGCGTTTACCGCGAAGTCCACGACACCCTTTTTTACCTTAAAAAAGACGACCCCCGCGGGGTGCCGCCGGAAAATCCTTACGAAGACCCCCAGTTCTCGAACTGGGAGCTGGCCGTGCAGGAGTGGGCGGCGCGTCAGGACCCGCCGATCGTCGCCGAAAAGCCGCCGACCGAGTATGACGACGTGCACGTGGCCGGAAATCTTCCCGTTATCCGCATCACTTCCCCCTCCGAGGGGTCGGCCATTCCCAGCCGGGACCTGACCATTTCAGTCGAGGCCTCGGCTCCTCGCGGAGTACGACGGGTGACGGCCTCGCTCGACGGGATCGAGACCGGCTCTTCAACGATTCCGCCCTTCACCATCCAGGCTCATATCAACAATCGCGTCGGGGTCGGATTTCACCGGCTCGAGGTCTGGGCCTATGACGACGTGGAAAACTCGGCGGCGGCTGTGATCAACATCAACATCATCGCCGCCCCGGATTCGGTTTCCGTCTTCTGGGCCGCACCTTCAAACGGAGCGCGAGTGTCTTCGGCCAATTTCCCGCTGACTGTCTCGGCTTCCATTTCAGATGCCAATGGGGTGGATTCCGTGGACTTTATTGCCGAGAACATCACCGAAAACGAGACGCTCATCGGATCAGTTCCCAATCCCGGAAAAAATCTGATGGTCGTCCACTGGGAGAATGCCGCCCCGGGCATTTATCGCCTCAAACTCCGGCTCCAAACATCCGGCGGCCCGCTGCCAGTGCCTGACACGATCACGGTCACGGTCGAATAGAATCAAAAGAGCCCTGCCGTGGCGGGGCTCTTTCTCATCCCAAATCCCTAGTGCCCAATCCCTAGTCCCTCAATACTACTGCTTGATCGGCATCACGATATAGAGATATTTCATTCCCGGAACATCCTCCTGGGGGAGGAGCACGCAGGGATTGGCGCTATCAATGATCTTCATGACCACCCCGCCTCCCTCAATGGCCGCCAGTCCGTCCGAAACGTAGCGGTAATTCAAGGTAATCTTGTTTTCTCCGCCCTCGACGGCCGCCGCGAGCTCGGTCTCGTTCTCGCCGATCTGGGAATCAGCCGAGGCCACGACGAGCTTCCCCGGCCCGGCCGAAAGATGGACATCGTAGAGTCCCGAGCGGGAAAAGAGCGAGGCGCTTCGTACTGCTTTAATAAGCTCGTCGCGGGGAAGGACGACTGTTGTTTTGACCGCCTCGGGAATGACCGCCTTGTAGTCAGGATACTGGCCCTCGATGGTCCGGGAAACGACCTCTACCGGCCCGTAGGAGAAGAGAATCTGGTTTTCGGAGAGCACCAGTTCAATGGTCGCCGGGAGCTCGGAGGTATCCTTAAACGAGCTTAAAATGCGCAAAACCTCGGCCAGGGTGCGGGCCGGAACAATAACGCTTCGCGCCTCGATGCCCGGGCTCTCGTGGAGAGGAATCTGGACCTCGGCCAGTCGGTAGGAATCGGTGGCGGCCATAGTCAGCCGACCAGCCGGACCCTGGGGTTCGAAGCGCAGAAGCACTCCGGAAATCTCCGGCCTTGATTCATTGGCCGAGACGGCAAAAATCACCTTGGAGGCGGCCCGGCGAAAGTCGGCCGCCGGCACACGGAATGACTTGTCTTTGGAAACCTGAGGGACCAAAGGAAACTCCGAAGCCGGCAGGCCCTTGATCTTGGTTCGCGACTTGCCGCCGCGCACCTCAAAAGAGTCGCCAACCAGTTCCACATCAACTCGGTCGCCGGAAACCAGGGAAACGAAATCGGCAAAGAGCTTGGCCGGCACGCTAAACTCCCCCGTAGCATCCACCTTTCCCCGAATCTCCACTGAAACAGCCACCTCCAGATTGGTAGTCAAAAGTCTGACAATCTTGTCGTCGATTTTGACCAACACGTTGGCCAGAATCGGCAGGTTGACGTTTTTTCCGGCGATGTGACTGACTACCGAAAGGCCCTGGGTCAAATTTTCCTGCGTGCAGGAGAACTTCATAGGCGTCCACGCGTTATTAGTACGATAGATATATTAATACAGTAATAGTGATAGGGGATGTGGAGAAAGAGAACAAGAATAGAAAAGCACGAAGGGCAGCCGCTTTTTGTCCTCCAGGACGGTGGAAAGGGAGCGCTTCGTGCTGTGGGTTGATTGTGGGGTCGTTTTTTTAAGTTGTCTGTTCATCCCCAACGAGGTCGAATCATCCGCACATCCTCCTCTCGATTTCCTCCGTCTACCCACTGGTTGGTAACAGGTTAGTAACCACGGCTAGACGGCGTAAATTCTCTCCCGGAGCAGTTCAATGTCCTGCTTGAGTTTTTGGTTGGTTTCTACCTCGCGGGAGATTTTGTCGCAGGCGTGCATGGCTGTGGTGTGATCGCGCCCGCCCAGCGCGTTCCCGATGGCCGGAAAGGAATGGGACAGTTCGCGGCGCATGAGAAAAGCGGCGATCTGGCGGGGCACGACCATCTGCTTCTCGCGGCTTTTTCCCAGAAGGTCTTCTATTCTGATGTCGAAGTAGAGGGAAACCGTCTGAAGGAGCTGTTTGGCCGTGACTGATTTTTTGCCTTGGTTCTGCGAAAATCCGGCCAGAATGTTCCGCGTCGATTCCACCGTGACCTGAAGATTCTTGAACTGGTGGTAGGCAACGACCTTGTTTAGGGCCCCCTCGAGTTCGCGCACATTGGAGGCAACTGTGGCGGCAATTTCGTGAAGGATCTCTTCGGTGAGAGGCGTGCCTCGTTCGGAGCACTTGGTCTTCAGGATAGCGATGCGGGTTTCCAAGTCAGGCGGAGTGATGTCGGCGATCATTCCCCATTCCATGCGGGACAGAAGTCGGTTTTCGAGCGCGGGAATGGCTTTGGGCGGACGGTCACTGGTCAGTATCACCTGTTTGTTGGCCTGGTGCAGGGCGTTGAAGGTATGGAAGAACTCTTCCTGGGTGCCTTCCTTGCCGGTGATAAACTGGATGTCATCGATCAGCAACAAATCAACGTTGCGGTAGCGGTCTTTGAATTCCTTGCCGCGGCCGGAACGCACGGCGTTGATAAAGTCGTTGGTGAACTGCTCGCAGGTGGCGTAGAGGATGCGGGTCGCGGGATTGCGGGCGAGCAGGGCATGACCGATGGCCTGGAGGATATGGGTTTTTCCCAGGCCGACGCCGCCGTAGATGAATAGCGGGTTGTATTTGGTTCCCGGGTTGTCCACTACCGCTCGGGCCGCGGCGTGGGCCAGCTCCGAACCCTTGCCAACGATGAAATTCTCAAAGATGTAGGCCGAGCGGAGTCCGAATTCGTTTTGGGCCGGCGGGGCCTCACGGACTTCGGGAATCTCGAGCGCGGCGTCCAACCTGGTTTCAGCCGAGGCCGCGGTCTGCTTGATCTTGGTTTCGGGCTGCGCTTCCGGCTGAGTTTTAACTTCCACTCGGTAGAGCACTTCGCGAATCGGAGAGTTTAAAATTTGCTGGAGCGATTTGACTATGGCCGCGTGGTATTTCTTTTCCAGCCAGGTTTTGGTAAAGGTGTTGGGTACCGAGATGACCACTCGTTCTCCCTCGATGGCCGAGATGAAAGTGCTTTTAAACCAGGTAGTGAAGTTGGCTTTTGAAAGAGAGAGTTCCAGTTCGCCCAGCGTCGCTTGCCACACTTGTTGCGTTGTCATGGCGGTCATAGCTTAGGTAGGCAAAAAATGGCTCAATAAGGCGCAAAAAATAATATATCACAACTGTGGATAGCGTCAAAGGGTGGTCAAGTGTTGAAATCCTGGGGAGAAGATGTGTATAATCGGGTTACCATATGCCGAAACGAACCTATCAACCAAAGAAAAGACGGCGGGCCCGTGTTCATGGTTTTAGGCGCCGGATGCGCACCAGGGACGGCCGGGAGGTATTAAGACGCCGCAAGGCCAAGGGTCGCCGCCGCGTTTCCGTCCAGTAAAAACGAAAACAGATGGCTCCGGCCGTCTGTTTTCGTATATACTCAGGATATGCTAACGAGACCGCATCGTTTAACGGCAACCAAGGACATCGAAAAGGTCTGGAAACGAGGACATTATTTTTCCACTCCCGTTTTCGGGTTGAAAATTTTGCGGACCGGAGCTCCGGTTTCCCGTTTTGCCGTGGTTGCCGGCCTTCAGGTCCACAAACGGGCGGTCAAACGTAATCTAGCCAAGAGACGGATCCGCGAGGCCTTGCGGAAACATATCATGAGCATCGCTCCGGGTTTTGACTCGGTTATCACCGCCCGCGCGCCGATCGTCGGTAAGTCTTACGCCGAGATAGAGGAGACGCTGGTTTGGGCGTTGCACAAAGTCGGGCTTTTGATTTGATATGCGCTGGCCGTTTTTTTCGCGCCTGGTCGTGCTCAAAACCATCCGCCTCTATCAGAAAACGCTGTCGCTCGATCATGGAGCGGCGCGTTTTTTGGTTCCTCGGGCCGGACGCTGCAAGTTTTATCCGACTTGTTCCGAGTACGGATACCAGGCGATCGAGCGGCACGGTATCTTGCGCGGAGGAATCCTGGCGCTTCGCCGGATCCTACGCTGTCATCCGTTCGCCAAAGGCGGCATTGATGAGGTGCCATAAACTATCCGCGCGATCCGCGTTGTCAATCCGCAGGATCCGCGTTCTATAAAAAACCGCCGGGCGGTTAGGCCTTGGCGGCGGGCGTGACGGAGTCACTTTGAACGACGGCAACAATTTCCTCGACTCGGGGAATGTCCGTTCGAGAAATAAGAGTCGTCATGATTTCAAAGATCCGTCGATGGGCTTCTTTCTCTCCAAGTCCGCTGATGGACGCTGCTACCGCCAGCAGGTTTTGCGGTTCCCGCATGAGCACTCCCCAGCGGGCCATGTCATCGCGGAAGCGTTCGCGAAGGTCGCACTCGATGATTTCGGTCGTGATCTCTTGGACGTCTCTTGCCCGTTCCAAGTCAGTGGCCCTGCCGCAGATCTCCTCCAAGAAGGCGCGCAGGACTCGTTCCAGTTTTTGATGGTGCGCGGCGCTTTTTTTCCAATCAACTCTGCAAGGAATCGTTTCCTCCGTCCGGGCGCAGGCCGTTTTGAGAAGAGCGTCGGCTATAGACGGGGCAAGTATCATTTTGCCCCGGGGGAAGAGCCGCTTTTCCTCGCCGGGGGCCAAGCGGCGAATGGTCCAGCGAAGAGCCTCCGTGGTTTTCTCGTAGGTCGTTGGAAGCTCAAGCGCCTGGGCTTGCTCTTGGACAACAGAACTCGAGAGTTTCAGTTTGGTTCGGTGATCCAGACAACGGGACAGGGCGCGGGCAAAATCGTAAACGATCATTTCACCTCCGGGGTATCCTTATCCGACATTCTCCGGCATGTCAACAAAAAAACCGCCGGGCGGTTAAGCCTTGGCGGTGGGCGGGTTCCAGATGGTGGCGATGAAGGCTCTGAATTCCCGGCACGACGGTCGGCTGGCCAGATTGCTGAAGATGGTGACCATCTGCTCCATGCGGCCGAGTCGTTCGTCGGGCCGGTAGCTGCCGATGGCCGCGGCCGCCAGAAGAAGGTTTTCCGGCTCGACCATCAAGGCGCCCCAGCGCTCGAGGACCCTTGAGGCCCGCTCCTCGACGAGGGAGGCGATCCGCTCCTCCAGCGTCAGCTCAGGGCTGGTTGCTTCCTCGGAGGCGTTGCGGGAGATCAGGCCCAGGAATAGACCAAAGGCCAGACCGAGATTGGCCTGGACGGCCGACCATCCCGCGGTGCTTTGTTCCGAGCGGCGGCCGGCCTTGGCCGCGCTCAAAAGCAGGCGGCCGGCGACGCGGCTGGAACGGATGGCCTTGCTGCCGATGAGCTTGGTGGCCTCATCAGGCGCGATGGCTCGAACCGCTTCCGAGAGCGCATAATTGACCAGGCGCTGTTCGAAATCGCGTTGCTCGAGCCGGCTTTTGTGCCTTTCCACCGAGCTCTTGAGATCCAGTCCGGTCTCCTCGCCGAGATAATCAGCGACCTTTTCCAGGAATTGGAAAGCGTTCAATCATCACCTCCTGGTCTGCGTATAGTCTAAAAAAAGTTTATTGTCAATAGCTAAAGAGGAAACGCGGATTGTTCGGCGGATAAAATTCGTCGGGCAACGGTTTCGTCCAGCTCGTCGATCTCAACCGTTTTTCTCCGGTCCGCCAGGCCGGCGACGATACGGATGGAGGACTTGGGAACGCCAAGTGTTTCGGCGAGAAGCCTCACCAGCGCGGCGTTGGCCCGACCATCGACTGGCGGAGCTTTAACTCTGATACGCAGCACATCATCTTTCCAGCCGAGGATTTCATCACCTTTGGCCTTCGGTGTGACCCGGATACTGATTTTCATTTGACGATCAGTTCCTTCAAAAACTTGATTACCTTGCGGTTCTTGAGCATGGCCCGAACCGCGTCCTCGAATTCCGGCTCACGGATCCGTTCTTGCGCTTCCGGATTGTCCGAGTTGGCCGAGAGCTGTTCGGCTACGCCCGCCGAGACTTCCGCGTCCTCGACTTCGATTTTTTCCCGCTCGGCGATCTCGCGGATGGCCAGGATGGTCTTAAGCCGGCGGACGGCCTGAGGAGCGAGACCGAGTTTGAGTTCGGCTCGCGTTTTTTTGATGTTTTTCAGATACTCCTCGAACTGGAGGCCCTGTTCACTGATGCCCCGTTCGAGCTCAAGAGCCATCCGCTCGACCTCCTCGTTGATCAGCGACTCGGAAATATCCCCGAAGCGCGAGCCGTCAATAATCTTCTCCAGCATTTCCAGTTCCTGGCGCTGGGATTCCTTGTCCTCGCCCTCGGCTTGAAGATTTTTGCGGAGGAGTTCTCGGAGATCAGCCAGCGTTTTCTGTCCCAGGGTGGCGGCAAAAGAATCGTCGAGCGCCGGCGGCGAGAGTTCGACCACCGAAGTGACTTTTACTCTGAACTCCACCATCTTTCCGGCCAGATGTTTCTGATAGTGATCCTTGGGGAATTCCAGTTTGAAATCCTTGGCGTCGCCCTTTTTTAGGCCCACCAGCTGGTCGGCGAAACCTTTGATGTAGTAGGGCTCGGAGAGATAGACTTGATGGCTTTTGGTCTGGCCGCCTTCGATGGGGACATTATCCAGGAACATTTGAAGATCAACGACCGCCTTGTCGCGTCGTTCGGCCTCGCGGCCGACTTCGGCCTCGCGGGTCTGCATCTTCTGTAATTCGGAGAGGTTGCGGCCAAGGTCCTGGTCGGAAATTGAAACGGGTTTTTTTTCGACCTTGATAGTCCGGAAATCAGCCAGTTTTTCCACTTGTGGAATGAGAGGAACGGTGGCGGTGTAAGTCAGGGGATTGCCGGGCGCGAGCGTTTTGACGTCGATCCTGGGAGAGCCGACGGGCCTTAGATTATGCTGGCGCACGGCCGCCGGATAGGTTTTGCGCACCGCGCTCTCCAGCGCCTCCTCGTAGATTTTCATTTCTCCCACGCGCTGGACCACAACTCCGTAAGGCGCCTTGCCCGGACGGAAGCCCTCGATCTTAGAGGTCTGCGACAATCGTTCGGCCGCGGCCTCAAGATGCGGCTGGAGTTCCTCGACGGACAAAGTAACGGTGATTTCGGTTTCGGATTTGGGGAGTTGTTTTACGCTGGATTCCATAGAGTTCGAGGATAATATCAACCTGGTCCCCGTGCGTCAATTCCAGTGAATAAAAAAAGAGCCGGAGATTCGTCTGCCCGGTTGGCGGAGAATCTGCGGCTAGGCGTTCCCGGTGGGACGCGAAAAGTCGGCCTGGATCGCTTCTCGGAGATCGGGAATGTTTCTAATCCTGGCAATCTGCTTCCGGAGCTTCTTGATGGCCAGCTTGGTCTCCTGGTCGGGATCACCATGGTCGGCGATCTTGAAGCCCCAAACCAGCATGCGCAGCCCCTTTTTCTCCAGCTGTTCGACGCGCTGTTTCGATACGCCGAGATGCTTGGAGATGGCGGGAAGATCCAACGGTTCCGCTTCATCGTCGAGACCATAGCGGAGGAGCATTACCTCGCGACACTTCGGCTTGAGACGGCGATCGAGCATCAGCAGAAGGGCCGTTCGGAACTCTTCGAGTTCGCGCAGTTCCTCCAGAAGGCGCAGGCGGAGGTCCGGCCTCTGGCCTCCGGCGCGACGGTCCAACTCAGGATCAATATCGGAGTTTTTTCCGTGCTCGGCCGAGCGCGCGGTGAAAACCATGCGGACCTTGGAGAGGGGGAGCCCTGTTTCCGCGGAGATCTCCTCATCGGTGGGCATGGGAAGACCGCGCGAGATCCGCGCATCCACGGCCTCGAAAACCATCCGACACGAGAGGCGGCCTACTCCCGTCCCGAACCGGTGGCGCCGCGTTTCCCTGATGATCTCGTAGTCGATCATCTTCCAGGCGTAGGTGATGAACTTCCATCCCCGTGCCGGATTGAAGGTGCGGACGGCCAGGAGAAGACCGATGCTTCCGGCTTGAAACAGGTCGGATCGTCCTAGTTGCGCCGAATGGTAGCGGCCCGACACCTTCTTCACTAACGGGAGATAGGAGGTGAACAGGCGTTCCGCCGCCGCGGTATCGCCCTCTGCCGCCGCCTTTTCCAGTCGATCTTGTTCGTCGATCGTGAGCAGGTGTCCGGCGGTCGGCGCCGGCACTTCGCCAATGGTCGCGAACGTACTCATCTTTTCCCTCCCTATGAAAGAACAACGCCCGGACTCCATGTCCGAGCACACAAATGATGATGATACGCTGTTTCCCGAGGTGTATCAAGGGGCGTTGTGTGGATAAGGTGTGGACGATAACACAAAAGCCAGGGCTTTCGCCCCGGCTTATTCATCTAGAACCTAGAAACTCGAACCTGGAACCTAGCGCAGAATCATCCCGATAATCAGCAGAGCCACGATGTTCAGGATCTTGATCATCGGGTTGATGGCCGGGCCGGCGGTGTCCTTGTAGGGGTCGCCGACAGTGTCGCCGGTGACCGCCGCCTGGTGGGCGAAGGAACCCTTGCCGCCGTAGTTGCCGGCCTCGATGTATTTCTTGGCATTGTCCCAGGCCGCCCCGCCGGTAGTCATGGAAATGGCCACGAAGATTCCGGTGACAATTGAGCCCACCAAGACCCCGCCCAAGGCCACCGGTCCGAGGGTAAATCCGACTAGAATCGGAACCACCACTGGAATCAGTGCCGGCACGATCATCTGCCGGATGGCCCCGCGGGTGACCACGTCAACGCAACGGGCATAGTCCGGCTTGGCCGTGCCCTCCATGATCCCCGGGATTTCCTTGAATTGTCGGCGCACTTCTTCAACCACCCGTCCGGCGGTTCTACCCACGGCCTGCATGGCCAGAGCGCCGAAGTAGTAAGGAAGGAGGCCGCCGATGAAAAGTCCGACCAGCACTTTGGGGTCTTCCAGGGTGAAGAGCAGAACCCGGCCGCGGTCGAGAATCTCCTGGGTGTAGGCGGCAAACAGCACAATGGCCGCCAGTCCGGCCGAGGCAATGGCATAACCCTTGGTAATGGCCTTGGTGGTATTGCCCACGGCATCGAGTGGATCGGTCACGGCCCGGACCGATTCCGACAGGCCGGCCATCTCGGCAATGCCGCCGGCGTTATCGGTGATCGGCCCAAAGGCGTCAATGGTCACGATGATTCCGGTCAGCGACAGCATGGCCACGGCCGCCACGGCCACGCCGTAGAGTCCGGCCAGCGTGTAGGCGCCGAAGATTCCCGCGCAGATGACCAGCACCGGAAGCGCCGTGGATTTCATGGAAATGGCGAGCCCGGCGATAACGTTTGTGCCGTGTCCGGTCTCTGATGCCATCGCGATGGTTCGCACCGGCGCGAAGGATTTCGAGGTGTAGTAATCGGTGATGACGACCATGAGGGCCGTGACCCCGAGACCGGTCAGGGCCGACCAGTAGAGGTTCATGGGGTTCACCCCGATGTTGCCGACAAGCCGCATGGTCACGAAGTAGAAGGCGACCGCCGCGAGCGCGCCGGCGACGAACAGTCCCTTGTAGAGCGCGCCCATAATACTCTGTTTTTTCCCCAGTTTGATGAACAGCATGCCGGCGATCGAGGTGAGGATACCCACCCCGCCCAGCACCAGAGGATAGAAGACGACATTGTCCGAGCCGCGGAAGGAGAGCGCGCCAAGCAACATGGCGGCAATCAGCGTTACCGCGTAGGTTTCGAAAAGGTCGGCAGCCATGCCGGCGTCGTCGCCGACATTATCGCCCACATTGTCAGCGATGACCGCCGGATTGCGTGGGTCGTCTTCCGGGATTCCTTTCTCCACCTTGCCCACCAGATCGGCTCCGACGTCAGCCGCTTTGGTGTAGATGCCGCCGCCCAGTCGGGCGAAAACCGAGATGAGTGAACCGCCGAATCCCAGTCCGATGAGCGCTTTGAGGTCGCCGGTGGCTGCATAGAACCCGGCCACTCCCAGGAGCCCGAGGCCGACTACGAGCAAGCCCGTCACCGCACCGCCGCGCACTGCCACATCCATGGCCGCCGCCAGCCCTTTTTTTGCCGCCTCAGCCGTGCGCACGTTGGCGCGCACCGCGATCGTCATCCCGAAGAATCCGGCGAGCGCTGATAGTATTGCTCCCACCGCGAACCCGGCGGCGATCTTCCATCCGAGCATCGGGACAAATCCCATGAGGAGGAAGAGCGCGATTCCGATCCAGAAGACCGTCGTGTACTGGCGTTTCATGTAGGCCATGGCGCCCTCCTGGATGGCCTTGGCAATGCCGATCATTTTTCCCTCTCCGGCCGGCAAGGCCAGGATCATTTTGGCCAGGACAATGCCGTAGACGATGGAAGCCGTGGCGGCCAAGAGGGCGAAGACGATTGACGGGTTCATAGGCAACTGGGACCGTTCGATTAATGGCTAACTGGGGTATATGATAGGCGGGAGGAGAAAGCCGGTCAAGTCAATTTGCTATGCCGCGACCGTTGACATTTTGACTTGCCAGTGGTAATTTACTGCCGGAAAATTGAAAAGCAGCGTTAAGGTTAAGAAATGGATAACAAGTCCATTTTTTGGCTTAATAAGGAGCTTTTTACTTATTTCTACGAGAATTAAAATCATTGCCGTGCGACTCTTGGCCGGATCATTCCGGCTGGTTCACCGTAACCGCGGCTGGCTGGCCGGACTGGTCAAAATTTTTTTTCGGCCGGTGGCGGTTATCGGCCGCTGGGCCTTCCGGTATCTTTTTGTGCATCTCTACCGGCTGGGCTTCCTGATTCGGAGGATTTTGCGGCGGCTGGGAATACCAGCCAAGGGAAAGGTCATGGCCGTTCTGGCCAACCGCTACGTGGCCCACGCCGCGGTGGCCGGCATTGTCTTTTTTGTCAGCGCCTCGAACATGACCGCCCGCGAGGTGCGGGCTGATACGCCCGGCGAAAAGTCGGCGCTTTTTTCTCTGCTTAGCGGAGGCGAAGGCGTCGGTTATATCGAAGAGGTGGCGGCGGATCCGGACGCGACCAGGCCGGTATCCTATTGGGGTTCCGGGAATTTGGTCGCCAGTCCTGGCGATGGGGGCACTGATGACATCAATTTCGAGGAGGAAGCGGCGCTCAATTCCGAGCTGGCCAATGGCTCGGCTGTCCTGCAGCCCGCGCTCCCCGAGGACTCTCCTTCGACGGCCCAGCGCACCAAGATTGAATACTATGTGGTGCGCCCTGGCGATAGCTTAAACGGCATCGCCCAGCGTTTTGGGGTTTCGGCCGGCACCATTCTTTGGGAGAACAATCTGACTGCCCGCGACGTCATCCGCCCCGGCGACCGGCTGACCATCCTGCCGGTGTCCGGCGTGTCTCATACGGTAAAAAAAGGTGACACCTTATCCAAGATCGCCAGCCGTTACGATTCGGAAATGGAAAAAATCTTGGCCTGGAATTCACCAGGGGTGACCGCCGAACTGCGGATTGGCGACAAGATCATCGTGCCTGACGGCGCGCCGCCAGCGCCTCCGGCTCCGCCACGGCTGGCGTCAGTGCGGAGTATCGTCACTCCTCCTGCCGCCCGGGGTAACACCGGCGGCAGCGGAAAGATGGCCTGGCCGACCGCCTGGCGGGTGATCACCCAGTACTTCCGTTGGCGGCATTCGGGGGTAGATATTGACGGCGATTACAACACGCCGATCTACGCCGCGGATGCCGGCGTCGTCACCCACTCGGGTTGGGGGCGGACCAAGGGCGGTTACGGCATTTATATTGACATTGATCACGGCAATGGCCTCCTCACCCGCTACGGACACGCTTCCAAGATTTTTGTCAAAGCCGGCGACGAGGTGGCCCGCGGCCAGTCGATCGGCATGGTCGGCACCACCGGTAGGAGTACCGGCACGCACGTGCACTTCGAGGTGATTCGCGGCGGCCGCAAGATGAATCCGCTGGAGTACATCCGTTGAGCGCGGATTACGCGGATTTTGAGCTGATTACGCGGATAGAAAGACGCCCCCTGCCGAGGCGGGGGGCGTTTTGATGTCCGTCAGAAGTATTTCGAGAGTGCCGGATCCTTTTGCATCAGCGCCACATTTTTTTTCACCTGACGCCAGAAGGCCGGGTAATGGTGCCGCCAGCCAAAGAGTGATCGCCGTGGCGGACTCTGATGGTGGGCCAGTTCGTGGGCAAAGACGCGCAGAACGGCGTCGATTTTTCGCGGTCTCATAGTCCGCGGGGTATAAAGGTCCACGGTGATCGTTTTTTCGCCGATCTTGGTGTAGCCCAACCGGAAACTGCGGAGCTTGCCGCGTCCGCGCACCCGGCGGCGCAAGGGGCGCAGCTCGAATCCGGAAAACCCAAGGACCGTCTGCGTCCGGGCGAAGAGGTGTTCGACGAGCGCTTCGTGCTTGGGGTCGAGGATGTCAGACATCGGGAGGCAGGGCGTGTTTAGTGATCTCGATGTTGCAGGTGCCGTGCTCACCGCACCATTTTTCGCAGGACTTGGCGAGTTCCTCGGTCGCGTAGCACAGTCCACACACCGGACAGCAGAATTTTTTCATCTTGTTCATAAACTTTTTTCAAAACGCACCAGGTCATCTCGGATGAGCAATCTCGATTCCGTTGCATGTTTCTGCATCGCCAAGCTCGGTTGGTTTGAGAATCCGATATACTCAATTCGTTTCCCGCGCTGTTTGACTTGTTTGATCGCCGGAATGAGATCCGAATCTGACGACAGAACGATTGCCGTGTCATAGAGGTTTTCATATGCGCCGACGATCAGATCAACGGCGATTTGCACGTCCACGCCCTTTTCGTGGTATTTGCCGCCGGCATCCATTAGATACCCCTCTTTATGATGAACTGCTGTGATGGAGACTCCAGATGACCGAAAAGTTGCTGTTGTTTCTTTCTCATCTCTTGTGCCCTAGCATCTTCCAATCCGGCGCGTACGGCACCGACATAGTAACCGCAAGCAACGACTGTTCTTCCGCGTGCCAAAAATTCACAGAGTCCGCGATAATTAAAATTCCGGAGATTTTTGAAGTCCATCTCCGGTGACTTCAGTTTGTAATAGAGGTTGCTTCCGTCAATAAATACTGCTACGCGTTCCGCCATACAGAAACTAAAACCCGCCGTGTTCCCCCTCTTGCGAGGGAGCCCAGAGCGGGTGGTTTTAGTATCTCAATCATACTATTTAAGGCGCCCTTTGTCAATAGTCAGTTTACTCCACCTTCGCGCGGTAAGTAAGGGCTTCAGCGATGTGGCGCTGTTCGATGCGGTCAGAGCCCTCGAGGTCGGCGATAGTGCGGGAGACTTTGAGCAGACGGTGGTAGGCGCGGGCCGAGAGGCGATGGCGCTGGACCGCGGACCGGACCAAATTCAGTCCGGCCTCATCAAGCTGGCAGAAGGCCTTGAGGTCTTTGAGGGCCATCTCGGCGTTGGAAATTATCCCGCGGTCCTGAAATCTTTGGAGCTGACGCTCGCGGGCGGCGGCCACCCGATCGCGGACCGCGGACGACGGTTCGACGGAAGTTTCAGCTGTGAGGTGGTCGAACTTGACCCGCGGCACTTCAGCGACCAGATCAATGCGGTCCAGGAGCGGGCCGCTGATTTTTTTCTGGTATTTTGTGATCTGGTTCGGCGTGCAGGAACACTGGCTGCCCGGGTCTGAGGCATAGCCGCAGGGGCAGGGATTCAAACTGCCGACCATCATGAATTTGGCCGGAAAGCGCAGGGTGCCGGCGGCGCGCGAGATGGTCACAAAACCGTCTTCAATGGGTTGGCGCAGGTTTTCCAGGACGGCGCGGGAGAATTCCGGAAGCTCATCCAAAAAGAGCACGCCGCGGTGCGCAAGCGACACCTCGCCCGGCTTGGGATTGGTGCCGCCGCCAACAAGCGCGACCCCGCTTGCGGTGTGGTGCGGGCTCCGGAACGGCCGTTCCCAAAGGAGGGCCGTGTCCGAGGGGAGCGCGCCAGCAACCGACCAGATCTGGGTTACTTCCAGCGCTTCGGGGAGTGTAAGCGGCGGGAGAATGCCGGGCAAGGCGCGGGCCAAGAGCGTCTTGCCCGATCCCGGGGGGCCGGTGAAAAGCAGATTATGTCCGCCGGCCGCGGCGATGGTGAGCGCCCGCTTGGCCTGCTCCTGCCCGCGGATTGCAGAAAGATCCGTGGCATCTTTTGGATCAGAAGATGAAGGAATGGTTCGCGGGGCGGAAACTATAGGTCGGCGGCCTTCGAGGTGCTCGACTAGATCCGTCAGATTTCGCACCGGGAACACCGACACTTCCGGAGCCAGAGCGGCTTCGGTTGAATTTCCTGACGGAACGAAGAGCGTTTTGATTTTTCTTCGCCCTGCGTCAAGAGCGATGGACAACGCTCCGTTCACCGGCCGGACCGATCCGTCCAAAGCCAGTTCGCCTATAAACAGCGACGAGTCGGGAACGCCGTTAGTTATCGCGCCGGCGCGCTCGAGAATGGCCACGGCAATGGGCAGGTCGTAAGCCGGGCCCTCCTTGCGCACATCGGCCGGCGCCAGGTTCACCGTCACCCGAGTGCGGGGAAAATCCAGGCCGGAATTTTTGACCGCCGCCCGGATGCGCTCGCGCGATTCCTGCACCGCGGTGTCAGGCAGGCCGACAATGGTAAATGAGGACAGTCCGGCTGAAATGTCGCACTCAACTTCCACCGGCTCGGCGATCAGTCCGGTCAAAGCCGAGGTCATGATTTTGGAGGGCATAATCGAGGTTCTGGGTGCTACCTGCCTGCCGGCAGGGGTCCGAGGTTCTAGTCATCGCCAGCCTAACAAAGCCATCCGCGGATTACAAAACACTGTTCCTCCCCTTAGAGTAAGGGGAGGTTAGGAGGGGTTACTATCTGCCCCCGCCTTTTCCCAAAGCGCGTTAAAAATACTCCGCAACATCTGCGTGATGTATTCGTCTTCAATGAGCATTGCCAGCGGCGCCTTGGGCTGCCAGATGATGACTTTGTTGGCGTACAACTGGAAGATCGGCGCAAACGGCGCCAGTCCTTTGAGTATCCTCGTCTCCCGCATCTCCTTGGCGTCACTGGCTTTGAGCGTTTCGGCGTCTTTACTCGGCAAGAGAAGGGCTTTAATCCGAATTCCCTTTTTCATCCTCTTTTTGATCCATTCCCGTTCCGCCTCCCAAGAAATGAAACCGATGAAGTCCGCCGCTGAACCAAAGAATTCCAACTCGCCTTTCCCTTCATCCAATACTGAAAAAAATGTTTTGAGATATTGTTCTTCCCCCTCATAGAGACGGATCTTCGTCGGTGTCTCCCCCTGATGATAGAGGGCGAGAAGGTCAGGCATGGCTGATACCAAGTCGTGATCAAGATTCGAGACCGCCTCCCGCTTTTGCCGCAGCTGTTCGAGAACAGCCGTGGGCGGCTCCACGATGAAAGTGCGGGTATATTTCTTCCGAGTAGCAAATTTGGCCAATCCCTTCAGTTCAAGTCCGGCGATTACCTTATAGACATTCGGCCGGGGCATTTTGAGGTGTTCGGCAATGGCGGCAATGGGGGAGGGTCCCAGAGCGAGCGAGATGACGTAGAGGTCTGCTTCGAGGTCTGTCAGCCCGAGTTCCTTTAATGAAGTGTATATATTTTTCTTCACTTCCTCTTTCGATGCCATAGGTTAAAAGCGTGAATTTTTCGTGAAAAGTGTATATTTGTAGTATACACCAAGTTCTAAATTAGGTCAATACCATTGACAGAAGTGTATCAATGTGTTATAGTGCTGTCAGAAAACGATGGACAAGGGTTTTGAGAGAGGCCCAAGTCCGTAAGGATTGTATCTAAGGCGGCTCTCTCATTCCGAGGAGCCGTTCTTTGAAAACTTGGTCCTACCAGATTTCCCGAACGTTTTGTCATCCCCGACCGAGATCGGAGATCCAGACTAGATTCCCGTTTCCACGGGAATGACAAAGGGACGTTCGGGGCATGCGGCAGGGCCTAAACAGAGTGCGCAATAACGCGCACTCCTCACATGAGGCCCGAAGAGAGAAAACAATGGACGCACAGAACAACAAACGGTTCGTTATCATCGCGATTGTCGGTGACAACAGGCCGAATAGCTGCACCGGGCCATTCACCTCCAAGGAGGCCGCAAAGTCCTGGCTCGAGGAAGGTGGATATGAGCCGGCGACCCCCTTCGATGATGGCCTGCATTACACGAGGAAGTCCCGGGGCTTGTGGGGAGACGGTCATGATGTATGGATTCGAGAGCTTGGGAGTCCTTAGACTCTCTGGTTCACGCGTTCCGCCGGTCCGCGTAAAACGACCGACACTCAGGGCGCAAGCACGCACACGCTTGCGCCTCCTACCAGAGCCTCTAATCTTGTCATTCCCGTGGAAACGGGAATCCAGACTGGATCCCCGATCCACCGCCTTTGGGCGGGGCGAGCAGGTCGGGGATGACAAATACTTTGGAGAATCTGGCAGGGCCTAAACAGAGTGCGCAATCACGCACACTCCTCACCCGAGGCCCGAAGGAGAAAAAATGTACGTCATCATCCTGGATAACAACCCCTCGCAGCCGGGAGCAGTAATCGGGCCGTACACTTCCAAAGAGGAGGCGGATCTTCACCTCACGACGAATGGTTTTCACGAAGAGGAGGTCCAGGTGTGGACGAGGAAAAAGGAAGGGAGGTCTGATATCGCCTACGAAAGGGTCCTGAATCCTCCACATCCCACCCTGTAAAGGGCGCGTCCGGCCGGTCCGCGAAATGACCGACCACCACTCGGCGCAAGCATGCACTCGCTTGCGCCTCCTACCAGAGCCGTTGAAACATCAACGTTTCTGGCAGGGCCAAGGGTAATCCGCAATCACGCGCATTCCTCACCCGAGGCCCGAAGGAGAAAATCGTGATCACAACCTTTGAGATCTTCTGCGTGTCCTTCATTCGTGAGTACGGTTCCAGCGAGTGGCACCTCCCTCTCATACTTTACGGTCTTGATGGGAGGAAGGCGGTAGCGGAGGTGGCGGTGCTTGATACCAACTCCGGCCGCCTTACCTGCCTTGGGGCTGAGTTCAACTTCGTGGCCATGGTGGTTGGTCATGAGGGGACGTGCGTCGCCATCCACACAACGGCGCCACACCGCGGGAACGTCCGGGTGAAGTTCTACACTCGGATTCCTACGCCAGGTACCAGTGTCGAAAAGGCGCTGGAACATTCGGCAAGGAACATCGAGAACGGGCTGTTTTGGAAAGGCTCGCCTCGATGGGTGTTCAACCCCATGCCCGGCTTCGGGTAGAACGAAGGACGCGTCCGTCGGTCCGCGCGAAACGACCGACAACCAAGGCGCAAGCACGCACCACGCTTGCGCCCCCTACCAAAGGGATCGAATCGTTCGATGTCTTTGGTGGGAGCAACGGGCAGGGCGAGTCGGAATGCCACCGGCTCGCTAACAGCGGAAAGTCAAGGGTGAGACCCTCACCCATGCCCCATCTATTTCATCGGCGGTTGTACACGATGCCGGTGAGAGTAGGTGGGGATGGAAGCTCTGTGAGAGAAGAAACTCTCATGGAGGATAGTGGGATCCGCCCACGCCTGTCCCGGACGCGGGTGTGTAGAGGGCATTCTCTACACACCCATTCTTTGCACTTTCATAGCAGAACCGAGGATGCGGAATGATTCCGTTTCCTGTCCCGCGACTACGGGATTCCATACGGACGGTTCAACATTGCCGGAAAGGAGGTCATGATGATCTTCCGACTATTCGGGGCCTTGTGCCTCTGCCTTGGCGCGCTGGTCGTGACCCACGACCTCGTCACCATCTTCGCATATGGCGAACCGGACGCTACGGTTCTCGCCGCCCTCCTTGCCCTCGGGCAATGGAGTGGACGCGGAGAGTGGCAGGCGTTCTTGATGTGGATCATGCCGATGGTGATGGGAGCAGCGATGCTCTTCATCCCGTTGGCTCAACCACGGTCAAGGCGACCGTCGCGCCAGCCGGGAACTTGAGCCGCCTGGGAACAGAAAGGGCTCATCTTCGCTTAAGGTTTGTGCTTGCACGAGCCTTTTTAAATTTGAATTTATTGATCTTTTCCAGAAGATCAATCGTCGCGATCACTGAAGGATTTTCAGACTCCTTGAGATATACTCTGCTGCCGAATTTCTCGTTTAAAGGCGTCAAAAATTCATCTGCCCAAGAAGGGGAAAATGTGTGAACACCATCAAAGTTAATGAATATTCGTTCATCAGCAGGAACTTCTGCCAGTCTTGATTGGAACGCGGCAAACGCTTCTCTGCCCGCCTCTCGTGAAGAAAGCACGAAACCGAATTTTTTTAGTGAGATTTCCATAGCGCTTTAGGGACCTCTGCAAAACCCACATTCTACTGCAATTTCACGCTTTCTGCTGCAAAATTGCATAAGCTCCTCCGCTTACACTACGTGTAAACATCGTCGCTTCTGCAATTTTTCGCTGCCTGCCTGCCGGCAGGCAGGCGAAATCATGAAATTTCACCTGCCTGCCGGTAGGCAGGTAACGAACGTGAGTTCTGCAGAGGCCCCTTTAGAATTTAATAAGAACAAGACAACCTCGTATAGGCCGATCGGCTTTTTTAATGATCAATTCCCGGTCTCCCTTTTTTAGATGCAGCTCCGCCGTTCCTGATTGAAAAGTCAGTTTCAGATCAAAGTCGGTCACCATGGCTCTTACGAACTTCAGTCCATTGCCCCTGTGCTCTGGCGCTCGGGCAGTCAAGATCAGAGTGAATGCAGCCCGCAACGCCTCTTCATCGTCAACAAGTTCTGGCTTTACTCGTCGTAGCGTTGCTAGGACGCCCTGACCTCGGTCGGCCAAAACAACTATCCTTTTAGAAAGATCATAAGAGAAAAATGAACCTAAGACATCCGGCCAATTCCCAACATTATGATCAAATGAGTTGTTGCCGATTTCACCGGTAATTGAGGTGACGATCGGGCCCAGGGCTTGGAGTAGAGGATTCGAATCAAATTGCAAGGCCATTCTGTTCAAGCGCGTAGTGAACACATCCTTAGTGGGACAGTGAAACTCTCCCTCTAGAGGGTCAGGAACTGCCGCACTAACCCAGTCTTTCGCTATTTGAAAGAGTCCTTTGGTGAGTTTTTTTAGGTCAGACAATGAATAATAACGGTGGCCGCCTTCTGAAACTAAGGTAGCTCGAAAAGTGCCGCGCTCATGCCAGCGGCGGAGAGTTTGAATAGAAACGCCGAGAAATTCAGCAGCTTCACTAATGGGTAAGAGTTTATTGATCATAGAAGCATTTGTAACAAAAATATCATATCTATACAGTTACGTCAAATCTATCAATATCTATACCTAAAAGGCAAAACTAGACGTAACTAAAACCGCGCGGGACACCGAGCGGTTTTGCTTACATTATTACTCGGCCGTGAAGACCTTGATGTCTTTGAGCTCTCCCTGGAATACCTGCTTGACCCAATAGTTTTTCCAGATGATGTCGCCATTTTCATCCAGATCCACGTCCGCCAGCGCGCCGCCGGCCCAGCCGGAGAGAGTGGACAGCGACTTTTGGGCTTTTTCCGTATCCATCTGGTTTTGCTCGATCAAGTCCTTGACCAGATAGACAATGGAATAGGCATTGGCCATGAATAGTGGAAAGGGCGGCACTTCGTTATATTTCGTCTGATAAGCGGCGAGGAAGGGCGCGGCCCGCTCGGACTTTTCGTCGAAGAAGGCCTCGAAGCCGACCAGTCCTTCGAGGTCGGCGGCGTTATTTTTGACCGTCTCACGGCCAATCAACACCTCGGCGGCGAGTACGGCAGCTTCGATTCCGTTTTCTTTGAGCTGTTTAGCGATGAGCACTCCCGGCGCCGAGGTCTGAGGCAATAGATAAACTATGTCCACGTTAGCCGTCTTGATTTTTAGCGCCTGACTGCGGAAGTCGGTCTCGCCGGTTTGGTAGGTTTCATCAACCACTATTTTTCCGCCTTGGTCTTCAAAGGCCTTTTTGAAGGTGGCGCGGAGCCCTTGGGCGTAATCAGTCTGTTCGCTTATTATTGCCGCTCTTCGCGCGCCGAGGTCTTTCGCCGCGTACTGGGCCGCTACTGACCCGGCCATAGCGCCAGATGGCGCGAGTCGAAACACATACTCTCCGCCCTTGGTCGTAATATTCGGAGATGTTTCTGACGGCGAAATGACGATCACCTTATTTTCGTTGGCGATGGGCGCGAAGCCAAGCGTCTCACCCGAGCAAGCGCCGCCGATGATGTATTTGACTTTGTTGACGCCAACCAGCTTCTGGGCGGCGGTGGCGGCCTCGTTTTCGTCGCACTTGCCGTCCTCGTATTGCACGCGCAGAGGCCGGCCGCCGACCCCGCGGGCGGAGTTAAATTCATCCACGGCCATCTGAATCGAACGCTGAAGCGGGATGCCGAGGGCGGCGTCGTCGCCGGCAAACGGCAAGATGGCGCCGATGGTCACCGCCTCGCCGGTGACGACCGTTGGCGCTGGCGCCTTAGGTCCAACCACTTCCGGTCGTTGCCTGACCAAGAGAAAGACCACCAGAGCCGCGACCACGATTCCAATAATCCACCAAACCAACTTGGATATATTCATAGATTTGCGTTCTCCGAAGAGAAATGTTTAGAGGGTTTAAAAATTTTCGGTTTGAGAAGCAGCAGCACGATTCCGGCCATTACAGAGAGATCGGCCAGGTTTATGTATGATATTGGCCCGATGCGGATAATGTCCAGAACTCCTCCGCGAACGAGACGGTCAGCCAAATTGGAAAGTCCTCCGCCCATGATCGCCGTCCATCCCAAAGAATCAAAGAGACAGCTGTTCCGCAAAGATTTTTTGAGTCCGACCGCGCAGAGCGCCAGCGCGCCGACAACCAAGAGAAGCAGGATGAACTCCGGTGCCGGGATGCTTCCGGGGAGACCGGTATTTACCAAGCGGACCAAGGTCAGCCCGGGAAACAAACGCACTCCAGTTTCCGGGAGTGCGTAGGATGCCCATTTGGAAATTTGATCAACCAGCACGACCGTTATCGCCACAAATAGCGCTACCCATCCGTTCCTTCTCATATCAATTACTATCCCCTATACCCTATCCACTATTCCCTAACCTAGGCCTCCTGGGTCAGCCGCTTCTTACAGTCGATGCAGGCCGAGGAGACCGGCCGGGCCAAGAGCCGCTTGGGGTCGATTTCTTTGGTGCAGTATTTGCAAACGCCGTAGGTTCCGGCGGCGATCCGGCGCAAGGCCGACTGAACGTCGCGGAGCGCCGATTCCAGAGTTCGCTCGAGCGTCAGGTTCGTCGAATAGGTATCCACCTCGGCGGCGTTTTCGTCCTCTTTATCGCCTATTTCCGGGAAATTGGCGTTGAAGTCCTCGGTGTTTTTCGGATTGCGCCGCGAAAACTGAGCCAGCCGCTCCTCAAGGTCGGTTCGCTCATCCTCAAGCTTCTTTTGAATTGCCGAGAGATTCTTCGTATCCATAGGACTTATTTAAAAATACCTTCCAGGCCAGTAATCCACAAGTCAGGTTAGAAGGATACCAGGGTGCTGGCCGGTCGGCAAGAACCGATATCCTTGTACAAAAAGAAAGAGGCGCTGATGTTGCCCGACATAGAAATTATGTGGCTCACTGCGCCTCTCGGCGCCGTGGCATGGGGGTAATCCCCCGCCCGTAAGAGCGCGGATTTCGCTGGTATGAACGGATTTCGCAGATGTTATCCGCGGGATCCGCCCAAAATCCGTGAAATCAGCTCACACACGGGTGGGAGATTATCCCAGTCCTGCCACGACGGAAGGAACCGGTCTCTCCTACCTTTCTTGGGTAGCGCCCCTAAAACTTCATGCTCCGAAGAGGATGAAGGTTCCTTGAAGGGGATACCCGCGTCGCGGTTTTTGCTTTTGTTTTTATTTTAAGCAGTGACGCGAGAGAAAAGTACGAGAGAGGGAATTGTGCCCCTCCCCAAAATACCTGTCCGGGAACCGGACGGTACTTGCCTGCCAAAGACAGGCAGAGAGGAACACTTCCCTGGTTGTGGAAAGAACGGGCATACGCTTTATCAGCGTACATACACATAATAACAGAAAAAAGCCGTTTTGTCAATCGTCTTATTTTGCTTTATAGAGCCAAATTTGAAGGAAGTTTACTGATGGGGATGTGGGTAAAGTTCATAAATTGTGGAAGAAGCTGTGGAAAACCAGATGTTGTTATCCACAGGTGTGGATAAGTATCTATGCGTTTTTAACAGGAAGGGAGAATAAGGGTATGAAGATTGGTTTGGATGCGGAAGGCGGTATTAGGAAGATAGAGAAAGGGTGGAATACCAGTAAAAGGGTTGATTATCGGACGAAAATGAGCGGATGGCCTGACTGGCCAGGCGTCGGGTTGAAGATGGACAACCATTTCGCGGTTCGGGCAGAGCCGAAGGGTGCGGGGTTTAGGCCGGGAAAAAGCGGCTGCCAGACGGTCTGGTGTGGAGGCAATGATGGTGAAACCTTTCAAGGAGAGGTAAACCAGGCCGCCATCGGGGAGGGTCAACTGTCGGCCCCTTTTGCCGAGCATCTCCACTGTCTCAAAGGGAAAAAGGGATGGGTCTTGGATTTCCTCCAGGTACCTGGTGCCGTCGGGAAGCCGCATTTCTCGGGCTATGGGGTGCCGGGGAGCCAGGAAGGCGGACATATCCTTTTCAAATCCGGGATCAATCTCGGTCCGACCGTCTTCTGGTATGAGCAGAACGGCAAAGGGGTCATTGTCTCCATTTTCCAAGACTGCTATGGCCGACTCCTTTTTTCCGATTGAGTCAAAAACCGCGTTAACGGCTCCCTCGGAGAAGAGATCGATGGTTTCGGGGCGAAGAAAATTGCCGATCACCGTCTCCCACCACTCGGAGTCCACTGCGCCGGAGCTCCGGACGGCCAGAATCGCTTCTTTTGGAAAATGGAACCCGCGAACAATGGTTGTTTCGGGCCGGTTGCCTATGGCCAGCGCGGCCAAAGCCGATAAAACCAAAACGCTCCCCGGAAGGAGCCGTTCCGGGTTGAGGAGCCATTCTAGGGCTGTGCGGACGGCCTGGGGAGCGTTGGGGATTTTCATGGCTTCACCCGCGGGGGCGGAACGGGAATCCGCGGCGAGGGCCGCGGTCGCCGCCTCGCGGAGGGCCGCCGCGCTGGGGCGGAGTCGGCGGGGCATCGGGGCTGGCCGCCTGCCGAACGGAGAGATTGATGCGGCCCATGGAGTCAATCTCGATTACCTTGACCATGACCTCATCCCCGATATTGACCGCGTCGCGGACAGTGGCCACCCGTCCTTCGGAGAGTTCCGAGATGTGCACCAGCCCTTCTTGTTTGGGGAGAATCTCGACAAAGGCCCCGAAGTCCATCAGCCGGGTAACTTTGCCCTTGAATACCTCGCCCACCTTGACCTCGCGGGTCAGGTTTTTCACCCAGTCCACGGCTTTGGCCATGGACTCGGCGTTGGTTGAGGTGATCATCACCAGCCCGTCGTTTTCGATGTCGATATCCACTCCGGTTTTGTCGATGATTTCGTTGATCACCTTGCCGCCGGGACCGATGACGTCGCGGATGCGGTCGGGGTTGATGCGGAAGGAGACG
>Ga0209542_10001659_pt1 | contig 51700 bp, 55 predicted proteins | sample RifCSPhighO2_01_FD_184028 | JGI IMG/M metagenome (GOLD analysis project Ga0209542, IMG submission 184028) | Soil microbial communities from Rifle, Colorado - Rifle CSP2_plank highO2_0.1 (SPAdes) (version 2) | ecosystem: Environmental > Terrestrial > Deep subsurface > Rock core/Sediment ...
TATTTTGTATTCGCGCATAGGCCATCCGCACTGTCTCGTTTGTGGAGACGAGATCACAAAACTATCGAATGAAGAAATAAAAAACTTTGTATTAGAGAAGATTGTGCACAAGAAAAAAGAACTGGGTGACAAGAAATCGAAAATACCATTACCATTTTATGTAGAAATATTTGCACCAGTGGTAAAAGGAAGAAAAGGAGAATACTATCAGCTCCTCTATGATCTACTCGGTAAAGGCTATTCTCATATTCTGGTGGATGGGGTTCGTAAGTCTCTTCGCGATCGGGTCGAGCTTTCCAAAACAAAACGACACACTATAGATGTACTCGTGGATAGCATCTCGCTTCTAGATTTCACAGTAGATAAAAAAAGCGCAGAAGAAAGGCTATCCGAAGATTTGGAAAAGGCACTTCACGAGTCAGACGGTCAGGTGAAAATTTTGTTTCGAGATATGAGTCGAGAAAAGGAACGCGATTACACACCTGAAGAATTCTTCCTTTCATCCAAACTCTCATGCCCGAAAGACGGTTATTCTTACCCAGAAGTTGAACCGCGATTGTTCTCCTTTAATTCTCCATACGGGGCCTGTCCTGAGTGTAACGGCCTCGGTACACGACACTTTTTCGGTAAGGAGGTTTGTCCAGTATGTAAAGGAGCGCGACTTAGACCGGAAGCTCTGCATGTGTTAATTGGCAAGCGAAACATTGTGGAACTGACAGCTATGTCCATAAAAGATGCCTATGCTTTTGTTACGGGGTTAAAACTTACCGAGCGCGAGAAGAATATTTCCAAAGTAGTTATGCGAGAAATAGAAGCACGACTTCTTTTTATGATAAACGTCGGTATTGAGTATCTCTCCCTTGAACGTCGGGCGCATACGCTCTCGGGCGGTGAAGCGCAGAGGATCCGTCTTGCATCACAACTCGGTTCGGGTCTCGTCGGTGCTTTGTATGTGCTGGATGAGCCAACCATTGGACTACACTCTCGTGATAACGACCGACTTATACAAACCCTACTCAAGCTTCGCGACCTCGGTAACACTATTATTGTCGTTGAACATGACGAGGATACAATATTCGCTTCTGACTACATTGTAGATATTGGCCCGGGAGCCGGAGTGCATGGGGGGCATGTCGTTGTGGCGGGGGATTTGGATGAGCTCATTACCGCAAAGAAAAATACTTCTGGCTCTGTAACGCTCGACTATTTGCGAGGTGATAAGGTCGTGGAAGTTCCGGAGGAAAGACGCGAAAGTCCAAAGGGCGAACTGCAGATTCGTGGCGGAAAGATATTCAATATAAAGAATATGAACGTCGATATTCCGCTTGGGCGGTTCATTTCGGTTACAGGAGTATCTGGCTCTGGTAAATCATCTTTTGTGTATGAGATTTTACACAGGAACTTGCAAGCGCGATTTGAGAGAAAATATCGTTCTGCAGATATATACAACTGCACATCTTTTACTGGTACGGAATATCTTGGTCGCTCCATCCTCATTGACCAGTCCCCAATAGGTCGTACTCCGCGCTCCAATCCTGCCACATATACAGGTTCATGGACTTTTATCCGCGACTTATTTGCCGAATCTGCCGAAGCTCGTGCTCGTGGCTGGAAAGCAAATAGATTTTCTTTCAACGTTAAAGGCGGTCGTTGCGAGACCTGTCAGGGCAACGGCATGATTGAGGTAGAAATGCACTTTTTGCCGACCGTTTATGTTCCGTGTGATGTTTGTAAAGGTAAGCGGTTTATGAAAGAGACTCTAGAAGTACATTATAAAAAGAAAAGTATATATGATGTTTTGAAAATGACAGTTGAGGAGGCGCTTAAGTTTTTTGAGGATATTCCATCCATATATGACCGCTTGAAATCAATGGACGATGTTGGTCTCGGATATTTAGAACTCGGTCAGTCGGCTACAACACTTTCCGGCGGTGAGGCACAGCGTGTGAAAATATCCTCGGAGTTGTATCGTCCGCATTTACAAAAAACTATTTATCTTCTTGATGAGCCGACCATAGGTCTTCACTATGAAGATGTGAAGAAGTTGATCGAAATATTGCAAAAGCTAGTGAATAAGGGTAACACAGTGCTTGTTATTGAACATAATATGGACATTATAAAATCTTCGGACTATATTTTAGACATTGGTCCTGAGGGTGGTGACGGTGGCGGGCAGTTAGTGGCGAAGGGGACTCCGGAAGAGGTAGCGAATAATGAGAAGAGTTATACGGGGAAATATCTGAAAAAGGCTCTGAAACAGTATAGAGCTTACAAAAAAGAGTAGGTGTAACCCCGTACCGAGCTCGGCGGAGGTACTGGTGTGGCAGATAATTTAGATACAGAAATGGGCGCCCGACTTACGGCGCCCACGACTGAAAGAACACGACGGTTACTTTTTCTTGAGTAGCCTCTCGATCTCCACCAACCTGATGTAGTTGAGGAGGGTGAACGAGAGGATGAAACCGAGCGAACCAAAGAGCATAACCGTTTCTACGTAAGTCATAGCAGGGTCTCCTGCTTGCTATAATATCATACATATTATGAATAGTCAATACATTGAAAAAATAATACCGAAACTGCCTGATACACCTGGTGTGTATTTGTTTAAGTCTAAAAAGCGAAAGGCTAAAGGCCAAAGTGAAATACTCTACATCGGAAAAGCAACCTCTCTTCGTGATAGAGTCAGGAGTTATTTTCAGCCAGACATATCAGACACTCGGAGCCCACTAATTTCCAAAATGCTAGGTCAGTTCAGCGATATTGATTTTATAAAAACAGATTCGGTTTTGGAGGCTCTGGTCCTGGAAGCTCACCTCATAAAAAAGTATCAGCCGGAGGCCAACATAAAAGAAAAAGATAATAAAAGTTTTAATTTTGTTGTTATTACCAATGAAGATTTTCCGCGGGTGCTTACGATGCGTGGCAAAGAATTACTGCAGGACTCTCTTACCAAGAACTCATCTCTTTCGATATATCGAAGGAAATCAAAAAAGGCGGCTATAAAGATTGCATATTCGTTTGGGCCTTTTCCGAATGGCAGCCAACTGCGAGAAGCTTTAAAAATAGTTCGTAAGATGTTTCCGTATCGGGATACCTGTGCGCTTTTGTCCGGCAAACCATGTTTCAACAGGCAAATCAGATTGTGTCCGGGGGTTTGTACTGGTGAGATAAGAAAAGAAGAATACGCCGAGATGATCAAGAATATAATCCTGTTCTTTGAGGGCAACAAGAAGCGTTTGATGAATAACCTTGAGAAACAAATGAAAACATTCTCAAATTCTTTAGAATTTGAGAAAAGTAATATAGTCAAAGGCTCGTTGTTTACTTTGAGACATATTCAAGATATATCTTTGATAAAAGAAGATGTGTCAAAGAGTCCCTTTGACACAGGGTTTAGAATCGAGTCGTACGATATCGCTCACATGTCGGGGCAAAATGTTGTCGGGGTAATGACTGTGGTGGAGGATGGAGAGGCGAAGTTGTCTGATTATAGAAAATTTAAGATAAAAGACGATATCAGCCATGGCGTAAATGATATTAAGTCACTGACAGAAATTTTGACTCGTCGGTTGGGACATATAGAATGGCGATTACCTGATTTAATTGTGGTGGACGGTGGAACAGCTCAAAAAAGAGCTGTCGAGAAAGTTCTGCACGATAACGGTCAGAATATTCCGGTTGTCTCGGTTGTAAAAGACGAGAGGCACAAACCTCGAGAAATACTTGGGGATAAGAAATGGTTGGTGCACGAGCGAGAGATCCTACGTTCAAATGCTGAGGCTCATAGATTCGCTATAGCTTTCCATAAAAAACTGAGAAGAATTTTATAATTTTTGAATTTTTAATTTTATAAATAAATCTTAATTCTTAATTTTTAAACATTGATTCATTAGAAATTATTTAAAAATTACAAAATTAAAAATTTGTGGAACATGAGAGGGGTGTTATACTTATCATATGCAAACTCTTCCTCGTTCATTAAAAATAGGTGTACTTCGCGGAGGGCCGTCTCCAGAGTATGATGTGTCACTCCAGACCGGGGCAAATGTTTTACGACAACTCTCGGAGACGCACAACCCTATCGATATTTTCATTTCCAAAGACGGCAAATGGCACATCCAAGGTATCGAGCGGTCCCCCGAACGGATTTTGAAAAATGTGGATGTTATTTTTAATGCTATGCACGGCGAGTATGGCGAGGACGGTCAGGTACAGGCGGTTTTGGATCTCTACGCTGTTCCGTATACCGGTTCCGGAAGGTATGAGTCGGCCATCGCCATGAATAAATGGTTGACGAAGGAAAAGTTAAAATCAGCCGGGATAAAAACTCCAGTTTCTTATCTCGTTCGGCAAACCGATTCGATTTCGGCAAAAGCCAAAGAAATTTTCAGTTCACTTCCTCATCCGCTTATCGTCAAACCGGCCTGTGGCGGTCCATCTGTCGGTTTACAAAAAGTCGATTCATACAGCGAATTCCTCTCTGCGCTTGAAAGTGTTTTGTCTGAGCACGGCTCGGCTATTGTGGAGGAATATATTGTCGGTAGAGAGGTAACCTGTGGGGTTGTAGATGGTTTACGCGGACAAGAAACATATTCTTTGCCGGTTGTTGAGATAGTTCCTCCGAAAGGCAAGTTATTTGATTATGAATCAAAGTATAACGGTAAGAGCAAGGAAATCTGCCCCGGCAATTTTAGTCAGGCCGAAAAAAAAGAAATAGAAAGAATGTCCGCTCTTGTCCATAAGAATCTTGGATTACTCCACTACTCTCGTTCCGATTTTATTGTGTCGCCACGCCGAGGAATATATTTTTTGGAAGTTAATACACTGCCTGGACTTACAAAGGAGTCCCTTTTACCGAAATCCCTAGAAGCCATCGGAGTTTCGGTTAAGGATTTTTTACATCATGTTATCGGTCTTGCTTTGGAGAGAAAATAATGTAAAATAAGCCAATAATAGCCTCAAGGTGGGCCCTTAGCTCATCTGGTAGAGCACCTCATTTGCAATGAGGGGGTGGCAGGTTCGAGTCCTGTAGGGTCCACCTTGGTGCTATTGTTTAAAGAAAAAATCAATCCGCTTTTGTTGATTGGTTTTTTCTAAAAATGATTTTATAATCAGTTAGTTAAAAGGACCTATAGTTAAGTGGTATAATGACCACCTACTTCCACCTCGTCTTTATGTATTCCTCCGTTTCGCTCATAGAGAACGGTTGAGTTGAGTTGCCGACGCGGACGAAAAAATCTTCTTTATTATCGCCGTTTCGGAGGTAAGCCGGTTTATGACTTTCTCCGACCGAGACCAAACAAACTTCTTTTTCATTTAACCTTTCGAATTTAATACTGATGTATTTTGCGAAGGGTAATCCTATCATGGTTTTCACCAACATACTGATGTGGTTTTCAAATCCGTCATGGTTTTTTCGCGGGAGAGTTTTGAAATCGTTTTCAAGCCCAACCACTTGTCCGGCGTCGTTCACTCCGATTAGAAGCGTTCCACCGTCCGTGTTCATAAAAGCCACTATTGTTTTCATTACCATTTTTTCCATATCACGACCGACCTCGCGTTTTCTCGTATCCCATCGCAAAGTCTCTTTGAATTCCACGAACCTACCTTCACCTTCACGAATAAACCTAGAAACATCTCCCGAATCCGAGTGAGTTTTGTTACGGGTCAGTTGTTTCAGGATGTGAACATAGTCGTCTGCGTTTATGATATTTTTTATTTTTGTAATTCTCTCCGTGCCGTGGTGAAGGATGATGGTGGAATGATGCATCATCCGACTCAAAGGGGATTGGTATGTTTCAACCCCGACAACATCCGAAAGACTGACGGATTTTCTATGACGGAATAAAAGTCCTGACTTATGAGTTATCTCTTTGTCGGTCACTTCAAAGTGAGAAAAATACCAATCTAAGAAAAGTAGAGAAACATATACCAGTTGAAAGATTGAGAAACCGACAATCAAAAATATATCGTAACGAATTAATTTGGCGATTCCCCATATGACATAGAGAGTTTGCCAGTTTTCAAGAAAAGATATAGCATAAAGCGAAAATCCGAGAATTAATTCCATTACTAAAACATTCCGCAGGAATACCAGAGGGCCTTCTTTTATTATCACTCGGCGCATATTTGTATGTTAGCACACCTTCTCTAGGTCAGTAGTACCTCTCTATGTTTCTTTTATGTTCCTCGTAGGTTTTTGAGCAATGGATCCTTCTCTTTTTATCGTGCAGATAGAAGATGCAAGAGGTTTTTTGTGGGTTGTATGTGGCATCAATAGCAGCAAATCCGGGGTTTGATATGGCCGATGGGGGTAATCCGGCATGAGCATATGTATTATAAAAAGAAACTATTTTTTTATCGGCCGGAGTGACCTGGCTCCACCAACCATCTTCCTGGCTACCTTTGGCGTATTGCAAAGTGGCATCAACCTGTAGTTTCATACCCTTGAATATTCTGTTCCAAAGTATTCCAGATATCAGTTTCATATCGCTTTTGCCACCGGCTTCTCTTTGGATAATTGAGGCGATGGTCAAAGCCATCTTGGGGTTTATTATTTGGGTCGATTTTGGTTTCTTGATTTTACTTGTCTCATTTGCATATTCGTGGAACATTTTACTAGAAACCCCGACAGGATCCTCGTCTTTGTGAATCATGTAAGTTTTTGGGAAATATCGGCCTTCCAGATTATCCGTATTTAGGGCCAAATGCATGTTGATGAAAGCGTCTTTCTCGGTCTCGTTCCAGGCGAGTTTTGTAGCCATGATATTGGCGATTTCTTCTTTACGCAGGCCTTCCGGAACTCTGATTATACGAACAGAAGGATTGGCCAGGGCTTCATAAAATGACAGGCTGGCTAATAGAGTCGGGTCGAGGTTGTAGTATTTGACGAGACCAACGAGGATACCTAGAGAGAGAAGGAATAAAATGATAAGATACCGAAGTTTCATGAGGGAATTATAACATACAAATTTCTAATTTCTAATTTTCAATTTCTAAACAATTTCCAATGAGCCAATTTCTAAATATTGAAAATTAAGACATTGATTGTAAATTGCAAAATTGAAAATTGAAAATTTGTTTGTTACAATTTAGACATGACTAGAAAGGTATTTATTCTTGCGGGACATCCTGACACAGACAGTATGTGTGTAGAACTGTGTGACGCTTATGCAAAAGGCGCCAGGAGTTCGGGGTACGAAGTAAAACGTACTAACCTCGGTGATATGAAGTTTGACCCAATATTACACAAAGGATACAGAGTTATACAGGAACTTGAACCGGATTTGAAACAGTTCCAGGAAGATGTTAGGTGGTGCGACCACTTGGTTATAGTCTATCCTTCATGGTGGTCAACAATGCCAGCTTTACTCAAGGGATTGTTCGACCGAGCCTGGCTTCCAGGTTTTGCATATAAGTTTTTGCCGAGCGGTTTGGGTTGGAGGCGACTTCTCAAGGGCAGAACGGGGAGGGTATTCGTTACGTCCGACTCAGCACCTTTTCTTGCCAGGTTTTTGTTTGGCGACAACACTAATGAGATACAAGATGGAATACTTTGGTTTTCCGGTATTCACACGAAAATGAAAAAATGCGGACCGATGAAAAAAATCTCTCCCGAGCGTCGGATAAAGTGGGTAGAGAAATTTATAAAGTTTGGTCAAAGAGCCTATTAGACATTTATAGGTTCGATATGGTATAAAACACTACGAAAGGTGGATGCTCATCCATCGTAAGTACAAAAGTTTTCTGGGAGGGTAATCGTATGTTACATCGCAGTTGGACCAGGACCGATGACGAGGGCCGGGAGGTCATCGAATCCGTTGGGCTCTACGAACCCAATCTCGGTGAGTTCCGAGTCGGCCAGGATGTTCGTGTCAACGATAAGGCGTATGCTCGCGCTGGCTTTACTGCCGGACGCGAGGGCAGAATCGCTAGGCTCGAGAAGCCCAGTGTGGATGTGTTCATCTGGGTCGGGTTTCCTGGCGACACCCAGCAGTGGAATCTCCGCCCAGGCGAGCTCGATCTTATCTATCCGGACGACGGCATCGAGAGCTGAGCGTCTGATTGGAGGTTTTCGTGCGACAGAAACAGTGGCAGAATTACACCGGCGCTTGCATCTACTGCGGGGCCATACGACGGCTTCGGCGGGACGGCTTCGTTCCAGTCCATCTCTCTCCGCGTGGGTGTCCGGTGGAACATCGGGTTTCGTGCGAGCCCTACTGGCCGAAGTTCGGTACTATTCGTCGGATCCGGCCAGTACTACGCGCGGCGTTGTGAGCGGTGTTCGTGCGACCAAGGGTCGTGGCTGATGGTAGCCACGATCTTTTTTTTTATAAAAATCAGGTTGACCCGGTAGTGAATTTTGGCATAGCGCTTCGCGCAGGCAATCTTGCAATGCCAAAATTCACTACCGGGTTGATAATTTCTATTTTATATCTATAATCACGTACAGGGTGAGCGATCGCTCACATAGTTCGTAATGTGGAGGAGTGTCTGTATGACCGACAAGGTCAGTCTCGAAGGGAAGGAATACTCGGTCGGGCAGAGTCTCCGGCTGAAGGGTTTTGTGGCGATGGGGATTCCGGTCGGACAGCGGATCAAGGTGGCGGAGCTCCGAGATCCGAAGGAGCGTCTGGAGTTCATCGGTGCGGACCTCGACTGGATCGACGAGAGGCTGTGGTTCACAGCTGGGGACATCCTGGAACTCCCGTCACCGGCCTACAACGACTTTGGCGGGACGGGTGATCCGCAATTCTTTCCGGCCCGCACGGGGGGAGGACTCTAGGGTCTGATGGTGGGTTAAAAAGTTCTGTGGCACACGGGCAAGACACGCCCCGACTGCCGCAGAACTTTTTGTGTTTACGGGCTATTTTTATTAAATACTGATAGACTTTAAGTAGAGACATTTCATAATGAGATGTCAGTCCTTTCAAGGGGGCCTCATGAACCGAGAAATAATTCAAGGTGGCATGGGGATTTACGTATCAAACCCCCATTTGGCCAAGATGACCTCAACGGCCGGTGCACTCGGCACGGTGTCCGGGACCGGTTTCGAGCGGATCCTTCCGCACCTTCTTCAGCTTGGAGATATCGGTGGCCACTACAGACGAGCGCTTGCTCATTTTCCGTTTCCGGAAGTTTCGGAACGGCTCTTGGCCAAGTATTTCGTTGAAGGTGGCAAACCTCTCGACCAAGACTTCAGGCGGGTACCAGCGTTCAGCATGACGCCGAGTCGTGAACTCATCGAGTTCACGGTTGCCGCTAGTTTCTGTGCCGTGTGGCTTTCGAAAGAAGGTCATGACGGGCCGATTAGCGTCAATTATTTAGAGAAACTCCAGATTCCGCACATCTTCCATCTCACAGGGGCAATGCTCGCGGGCGTTGACTATGTGACCATGGGTGCGGGGATCACTCTCCAGATTCCCGGGGTTCTTGACGCCGTCACACAAGGCGGAGTTCTAAACTACCGCGTCTCGGTTGAGGGAGGTAATTCTCCAACCCAGACGATTAGCTTCAATCCACGCGAGTTTTTCGGGGAGAATTTCCCACGAGAACTTAAGCGACCGGGGTTTCTGCCGATCGTTTCGACCGACGCACTGGCTGGATTGATGGTCCACAAACTACCGGCCGGAAGCGTCCAGGGGTTCGTTGTGGAACTGCCGACCGCCGGTGGCCACAACGCTCCGCCACGAGGGCGAGAGAAAGTCTTCGACGACAAAGGTCAGCCCGTCTACGGCGAGAGAGACGAAGTGAACTTTGAGAAGCTGAAAAACCTGGGAATTCCTTTCTGGATTGGCGGCTCGTTCGCTTCACCAGAGGGTATCGCCAAGGCCCGGTCTCTTGGAGCGGTGGGGATTCAGGCCGGTTCGATTTTCGCGCTGAGCGAAGATTCCGGTTTGGACCCACACTATCGCCGGGAAATGCGTCGACTGGGATATCGAGGTGAACTCATTATTCACACCGACCCGACAGCGTCACCGACCAATTATCCGTTCAAGGTGCCACAACTCGCAGGGACGCAATCCGACCCGGTGATTTACGAAGCCAGAAAACGGATATGCGACAGGTCAGCGCTGACGGTGCCATACGCACTGCCCAACGGCAAAGTCGGTCTGCGGTGTTCAAGTGAACCCGTGGCCGACTATGTCCGCAAGGGTGGGAAGATCGAAGACACCGTCGGTCGCCGTTGCCTCTGTAATGTTCTCTTCTCGGCGGTTGGGATCGGAAATCCGAACGAGCCCCCGATGTTTACACTGGGGGATGACGCAAGCTTCCTGTCTCATTTGATGAAGGATGAGGACGACTCCTACACAGCAGTAGATGCCATCCGGTATCTGCTGTCGCAAAAATAAGAAATGCGGGCTTGTCCGCGCGGGGCCTGATATGCTCCATAAAACTATCAAGCTCGGGGAAACTCGGGCTTTAACGTTTGTAAATTTATTTTACTTCTCTCTGTTTTTTCGCTATCTTTAACAATAATTATATGTATTGTGGTATAATATTTATGTCAAAATTCTATTACAAATTATAAATAATAAAAAATATGAAAGAAATTTTAAAAAAGAAAAAAGTTCACATTATCACGACATGTGGTGCGGTTGCTATCGCTGGGATAATATTATTCCAAGGTGCTATACCAAAAGCGGAAAGCTCAGTGAAAATTAATTCAATTTCGCCAAACCAGGGCGCCGATGGAACGGAAGTTGTCATAACCGGTTCTGGATTTTCATCTTCAATTCAAGGAATCACCGGTACTCAAATAAACGGAAAGGTGTACGCCCCAGGCAATTACATTTTAATTCAAAGTGATGTTCTCGAACAACCCATCCTTTCGCCTGACGGTAAAACGTTAACGTTCCATGTTAATCTTATTTCCGACAAAGTTAAGGCGGACTGCGCGGCCAGCTTAGCTAAAATAAAGCCCGGGTCGTGTAAAATACAAATCAAGGTGGTGAACGCCTATGGTAAGATGAGCCTTGGTCAATATTTTACTATCACGAGTCTCGTGAGTAAAAAACTTACGTACACAATCGAAAAACTTGATATGCCAGTACCAGCAATTGTTCATGCGGTCGTTCCAGGTCAAAGTTGGGACGGTGATGATGTCATGCGTATTCGAGTTAGCGCGCCGGCAACCAATGGAGACACCATAACCGGTATAATATTTTCTATGGCAACGAACCCAGATGCTTTGGGTAATGGTTTTCAGCAATGTGCCTATTTTTATCCCACAAGTTTACCTGACAGTTCTCTCGCAACCGATGGGACCAGACTACGAATGCGGGAAGAACCCTCGACAGGTTATTGGGGCGGGTCGCTTGGTATAGATGGCGGGGTATTCATATGGGATCCACAGCCGATTCCAGTAGGTTGCTTAGCATATATCGGCGGTTTCCCCCTAGCCCCCGGCGAGCATAAGGACTTCACCGTAAACATGAAGATGTTTGCTCAAAATTACGCATTAAAGGCAGATGGAACATACACACCTCCAGCGGAACAATCAAAGACATTTAGTCTCATGGTTAAAGCTCGTGCATTATATTTCGGAACTGGTGGTTACGTTATAGATAATTCTCCGGAAAACGGCTATGACAGTACTTTTGATTATTCTGCCGGCTATGGCGGTAATGAAATGCGTAGGAGTTTAAGCACATTAATCACAAGCGACCCAATCCAAATAATTCCTCAATCAATACCAACACCAGCCGAATATTTTATGACAGTTGCGGCAACGCAATACACAGCAACAGGTACTAATCCTCGCATTATGTATTGGTGGGGGAAAGTAAATCAACATACTGACGCAAACGGAAATTGGCTTACTGACCCCGATGGCGTTTCCGGAGCAGATCTAGACAAACTCACATACTGTAAAAAGTTTTATCCAAACACTACCGGCGTGGAAGATTATATGCTAGAGACTACAGATACCTGGCGTGATCGCGGGAATGTTGGTGGGCCGTATACTTCAATTAAAATGTCTACAAAGTGTTTGCAACCAAGTCAATTCTAGACAAAGAAGATTCTGTTTGAAATATATATTGTTTAGATAGTAAATTTCTCGAAAAACTGATATATTGTCTCCATGTTAAGTATTGGGATTGTGGGACTTCCTAATGTCGGGAAATCGACACTGTTTAATGCACTAACTAAAAAGTCAGTACCTGCAGAGAATTATCCTTTTTGTACCATCGACCCGTCAGTCGGTATCGTTCCTGTACCAGACCCTAGACTTGCTAAATTGTCAGAATTTAGCAAGTCAGGCAAGACCATACCGGCGGTTGTTGAGTTTGTGGACATTGCCGGCCTCGTTAAGGGCGCGGCTGAAGGAGAAGGGCTCGGAAATAAGTTTTTGACTAATATTCGTGAGACGGATGCGATATTGGAAGTTGTGCGTATTTTTGAAGATGACAAAATTATTCATGTTCACGGCGGGATAAACCCAATTTCAGATATTGAAGTAATAAACTATGAACTTGTACTGGCCGATAACGAAACAGTGACCAAGCGACTGTCTAATTTACAGAAAGAAGTCAAAGCCGGTAAGAAAGAAGCTGTTTATGAAAATGAAATTCTACAAAAGGTGGATGCGTGTATAAAAGCCGGAAAGCTAGTTAACTCACTAGTGTTCGATGAAAAGGAAAAAGCTGTCGTAAAGCAATTGAACCTACTCACCGCAAAACCTATTATGTATGCTCTCAATAAAAAAGCCGGAAATAAAAACTTAGGCGATATATCGCCCAACATAGATGAACCGTGGGGGAAATTAATGGATTTTTTTGAGCAAAATAAAAGTCAGTATGTGGTGATTGATGCCGGAATAGAGCACGAACTGAAGGATTTGGCCGGAGAAGAAAAGGAAATGTTTCGTACGGAACTTGGCGGGGAAGACGACGGGATAGATAATTTAATAAAAGGAGGATATCGGTTACTCAATCTGATTACATATTTTACAACAGGTGAAGATGAGACGAGGGCCTGGACAATATTACGCGACTCAACTGCGCCTGTTGCTGGACAGGCGATTCACACCGATTTCAAAGATAAATTCATTCGTGCCGAAGTGGTTTACTGCAACGACCTACTTTCATCCGGTTCGTATGCATCCGCGCGTGAAAAAGGTCTAGTACGAACAGAAGGAAAAGATTATATTGTGAAGGATGGTGATGTAATAGAGTTCAAGATTTGATATAATCGGTTCATGAAAAAAGGCTATAAAGGTGATATTGAAAAACTTACGCTTGAGAACGATAATTTTAGAAAAGTACTTTATACCGGAGAGTATAGCCAGTTGGTGTTGATGAGTCTCTTACCGGGAGAAGAAATAGGAAGTGAGGTGCATGTCGGTAACGACCAATTTTTCAGGTTTGAGGCCGGGGAGGGGATGGTTTATATAAATGACGCCGAATATGTCGTCAAAAATGGTGACGCCGTAATAGTGCCAAAAGGGGCCAGGCATAACGTCGTAAACACCGGTAAAACAGAATCACTGAAACTCTACACAGTATATAGTCCGGCTCACCATAAAGATGGTATAATCAGAAAAACAAAGACGGAAGCCGAGGTAAACGGTCCGGAGTTTGACGGTGTAACGACGGAATAATTATTAATTAAAAATAAAAATATGAATCCACAAAAATCAAATGCTAAGGATGTGTTTTTGAACCTCGGGGCAACGGTTGCCCTGTCGGTATTCGTCGGTTATTTGGTCAGTCTTTTATTTACGATAATAAACAAAGCTTACCCGGCTATTAACAGTTATTATTATGGCTCTTACTCGATTAGTTTTCCTGTGGCCACATTGATAATCGTCTTTCCGATTTACATTTTACTAATGTGGCTTTTGGAAAAATCCTATGCGGTTGCTCCGGAAGACAGGAACGCCGGAATCCGTAAGTGGCTGACCTATATCACTCTTTTTGTTTCAGGTATCTGTCTCGCTGGAGACTTGGTTTATGTTGTCTATTACTTTATCGATGGTCAAGAAATGACGGCTGGTTTTCTAATGAAAGCACTCTCTGTTTTAGTTATCTCGCTTGGTATTTTCTTCTATTATATTTCCGATGTCAGAGGGAAACTAAACGGTGCCTCAAGAAAGGTTTGGACTTTGGTGGCGACCCTGGTAATTCTAGGCTCAATAGTCTGGGGCTTTTCGGTTCTCGGTTCTCCTCGTACACAACAGCTTTACAAATATGACCAGGAGAAGGTTTCTCAGTTACAGAGTATAAGTAGCGAAGTCAGTTATTATTGGCAAAGAAATAACAAGGTACCGATGAAATTGTCGGATTTATCCGAGTCAAGCTACTACACCGTACCTAATGATAAACAGTCCGGCGCGCCGTACGAATATATCAAGAGTACGAATACCACCTACCAGCTTTGTGCCGAGTTCAACAAATCATCGGAAGAAGCCAATACTATCAGATATGAAACATATCCAAGTAAGGTCGGGACATGGAACCATCCGGCTGGCCGTTACTGCTTCTCTCTATCAGCAGATGCAAACCTATCTCCTAAATCCGTACCGATTCCTCTAGAGTAGTAAACACTCACAATCTTTCTTATTTGGTGCTCCTCTTTGCTTTACCGGGCTATTTGTCTATACTTAATTTATGATGCGAAAAAGCAATACTCAAGTTAGTAAAAGTACAAATACATATAACCATTTGGAAATCGAAAAGAGATGGCAGAAAGAATGGGATAAGAAAAAAATCTACAAGACTAGAGAAAAAGGTGGAAAAAAATACTATGTTCTAGACATGTTTCCGTATCCTTCAGGCAAAGGGCTTCATGTTGGTCATCCAAAGGGTTACATAGGTTCTGATGTTTTCGCGCGCATGAAGCGAATGCAGGGATTTAACGTACTTCATCCTATGGGTTATGACGCTTTCGGTTTGCCGGCCGAACAATATGCTCTCGAGCACAACATCTCTCCACGTAAGGCAGTAATAGAGAATATAAAGACTTTTGAAAACCAGCTTTCTATAATCGGTCTTTCGTACGACTGGAGTAGGCGAGTAGATACCACTGACCCCGATTTTTATCATTGGACTCAGTGGATTTTCTTGAAACTTTATAACTCTTGGTATAACAAAGAAAAAGATAAGGCCGAACCGATAGAGGTTTTGATAAAACAATTCGAAAAATCCGACCCAGCATGGAAATCAAAAACAGCAAAAGAAAAACAGGATGTCCTAATGAAATATCGCTTGGCCTATGAGGGTTATAGTGAGGTGAACTGGTGTCCTGTACTCTGCACAGTTTTGGCCAACGACGAAGTTCTAGACAGTCCAAAAGGGCCAGTATCCGAACGGGGAGGTTATCCGGTGGTGAAAAAAGAAATGCGTCAGTGGTTTATGCGAATCACAGCATACGCGGATAGATTACTTTCAGGGCTGGAGGATTTGGATTGGTCGTTACACATAAAAGAAATACAGAAAAACTGGATAGGAAAAAGCGACGGTTTGGTTTTTAAGGCAAAAGTTAAGGATTCTGATATTGTAATAGAAACTTTTTCTGCTCACTTTGAAGCTTGTTATGCTGATACATTTTTTGCTATTCCGCCAGACCATCCACTTTTGGAGAAACTTCTAGAGAATAAACCGGAAAAAGAAAAAGTTTTAAAGAAAACGAAAGAAATTTTGGAAAAAAGAGATTCCGCCGGCGAAGGGGAATATAAAAATGTGGACGGCATTTTCACTGGCTGTTATGCCGTAGATCCGCTGGGTAATGGTGATTTGCCAATATGGGTTGCAAGTTTTGCTCTGAAAGATTACGGGACGGGAATAGTAAAGTGTTCGGCTCACGACGAGAGAGATTTTGCTTTTGCTAAAAAATTTAATATTCCATTAAAAGTGGTTTTACTTCCATCCGACAAAGAGTTGGGTAAAAGGGTTATGGCTCAAGAAGTTTGTTTTACAGATATGAAAAGTGGAATATTGACCGAGCCAACGGAACTCATGGGACGAATTGCTGGGGAAGCTAGAAAAGATGTGGTGAGGTATGTAACTTCCCGCGGATATGCTCGGGTTCACACTACATACAAAATGCGCGATGCGGTCTTCGCCCGCCAGAGATACTGGGGTGAACCTATTCCTCTATGGTATGACAAGAACGGTATAATACACGAAGTTCCTCTGAGTAAACTCCCACTGAAATTACCGGAAGCCAAATCTTATCAACCGACAGGCACGGGAGAATCTCCTCTGGCCGGTGTTTCTTCCTGGGTCAAGAAGGGTTTCGAGACCAATACTATGCCGGGTTGGGCTGGTTCGTCTTGGTACTTCTTGCGATATATGGATCCAAAAAACAAAAAGGCTTTTGCCGACAAGAAGGCTATACAATATTGGAAAAATGTGGACATATATGTTGGAGGAGCCGAACACGCAACCGGACATCTGCTTTATTCAAGATTTTGGCATAAGTTTCTAAAGGATTATGGTTTGGTTGTGACGGAGGAACCGTTTAAAACTCTAAAGAATCAGGGGATGATTCAAGGAGCCGATGGTCGAAAGATGAGTAAGAGATGGGGAAATGTTATAAACCCGAACGATGTGGTCAGAGATTATGGTGCGGACACTCTTCGTTTGTATGAAATGTTCATGGGACCTTTTGAAGGGTCACTTCCGTGGAGTACGGACAATATAATGGGGTCAAGACGCTTTCTTGAGAGAGTGTGGAGGTTATCGGAGCGAGTTTCCAGCAAGGTTGAGGGCGATAGAAATGTCGAAGTGCTTTTGAATAAGACAATAAAAAAAGTTGGAGATGATATAGAAAGTTTTGCTTTTAATACCGCAGTGTCCAGCATGATGATACTGGTCAATGAGATGGAAAAATACGAATTGATTCCGAAAAAATATTTCGAATCATTTTTAAAGATTCTCAGCCCCTTTGCTCCACATATAAGCGAAGAGTTATGGAAATCTTTGGGACATAAAACATTTTTGGTTTTGGAAAAATGGCCGGAAGCCGACAAAACAAAAATGAGAGAGATGGAGGTCAAGATGGTAATTCAAATAAACGGAAAAGTGCGGGCCGTACTGCAGTCTATTATAGGATCCGATCAAGCAGAAGTGGAATCCCTAGCCAGAAGTTCTCTGGATGTGGAGAAGTGGCTCTTGAATAAGGAAATAAAAAAGACGATTTTTGTGCCGGACAAACTTCTGAACTTTGTCGTCGCATAATTTGACCATTTTCGGTCAAGCCTTGACTCTTTATAGGGTTAATGATACAACTAAAGTACATATGATGGAGAAAACACCAATCACATTTAAACCAAAACAGGTCATAAAGCGCCTGCTCTCTGTTTTAGGGGATAGGTCTCAAGATGTTTTAACCTCTCGTTTTGGCCTCGGAAACGACCCGAAACGGATGACTTTGGAAGCTATTGGTAAAAAATATAAAATTACTCGCGAAAGAGTCAGACAGATTGAAAACTATTCAGTAATCAACATCCGCAAATCAAAGGAATATGGTAAAGAAAAAGTGGTTTTTGATGAATTAAGAAAGATAATCGGAGACTTGGGAGCCACAGTCTCGGAAGAAGTGCTTTTGAATCATATTTCCAAAGATAAAAGTACCCAGAATCAGATACATTTCTTACTTGTGGTTGGTGAGGATTTTACAAAAGATAAAGAAGATTTAGAATTCAAGCACCGCTGGAGTATAGATAAGGATCTATCAAAAAAAATCCACACATCCCTCCGAACATTGTACTCAACCCTCTCCGACGATGAAATATTGCTGGAGTCCGATATGGTGGCCAAGTTTTTGGAGCACCTGAAAGATGTTTCGGATAAATATAAAAATGATGAGATTGCAAAGCGATGGTTGACCCTGTCGAAACTAATAGATAAGAATCCTTTGGGCGAGTGGGGCAAGACCGGCTCTTCAAATATAAACGCAAAAGGCATGCGAGACTATGCTTACCTGGTCATCCGCCGACACGGCTCGCCGATACATTTCCGGGAAGTAGCCAAACTTATTACCGAACTCTTCAACAAAAAAGCTCATGTTGCTACTACCCACAACGAACTGATAAAAGACCCTAGGTTTGTTTTGGTTGGCCGTGGACTCTATGCATTGTCAGAATGGGGATATATGAGCGGAGTTGTTCGAGAGGTCATTAAGAGTGTTTTGGAGAAAAATGGCCCCTTGGCTAAGGACGAGATTATAAAAAAGGTTTTGAAGGAAAGATATGTAAAAGAGAATACTATAATGGTCAACCTACAGAACGGTAAATATTTCAAAAAGGCGAAAGACGGAAAGTATAGCTTGGTGTAAAATTTCCTGACCCGTATTCTTCGAAAGGCAATCTATCTAGCTCTGTTGAGCTAGCGAACTTCTCGTCGTTCAAGAAAATAATGGTCGGAATACCTTCTTTATTTTCTAAACTCCTACGAAAGGCCTTTCTCAAAACACGGGTCAGGAAATTTTTAAAGAGGGTGTGGTTAGGTTGGGTGGTTTTTTGTTGTCGTTACGATATAATATAGTCTATGATTTGGTCATCTATATACGGATTGTCACCGAGCGTATTGGAGGGACTATATTATGTTTCCTACTTTTTTGTTCCGTTATTTCTTATCAATACACTGTGGGAGTTTTGGGTAAGGTATAGGAGGGCCTTGTACTTTGCCAAGCAGACCTATGTCTTGCTCGAAATAAAATTACCGAGGGAGATTTTTAAGTCCCCGAGAGCGATGGAGTTTTGTATCGCCGGTATGTGGCAGATGATTGGTGAAGGTAACTGGTTTGAAAAGTATTGGAAGGGTATGGTCCGTGCCCATTTTTCTTTGGAGATAGTTTCGATAGATGGAGTGGTGCATTTTTACATATACACGAAGAAGGGTCACAAGAATCAAGTAGAAGCAAACCTTTATTCTCAATACCCGGGAATCGAAATATACGAGGTGTCGGATTACTCGATTCCGTTCAGGCATGATCCGGAAGTCAGTACTTTTTGGGCATGTGAATTTGAGTTGTCTAAAGCCGATGCTTTTCCAATAAAGACATATATTGATTATGGCATGGAGAAAGATCCGAAAGAAGAATTCAAGATAGACCCCATGACGCCGTTTATAGAATTTATAGGCTCTCTTCCGCGAGGGAACAATGTTTGGCTTCAGTTTATTATTCGGGCCCATAAAGCCGAAGAGAAGGATAGGAAAAAGACTTTTCGTACCTGGAAGATATGGGAAACTTGGAAAATGAAAGATGTTTGGGATTTTATGAGCAAGAAGGATTATAAATGGAAAGAGGCGGCGCAGGAGGAAATAGACAAAATAATTGCCGGGACAAAAGGAGAGAAAGACAAAGATGGTAAGTTTGTCCCAGGTACCGGTAGACAACCCACCGAGATAGAGAAAGAGACCATCGCTGCTCTTGGTCGAAGTATATCTAAAAACGGATTTGATGTCGGTATGCGTCTAATCTATACCGCCCCTAAAGATGTCTTTGTTATAATGAATCTCGCTGGAATTATTGGCGGTATTGCACACTTTAATTCACACCTCAATGGCTTTAAAACCACTAATGGGTCAGCAGAATACCATAAGCATTTCTTGTTGTCATGGTGGAAAAGGAGCGAAAGAGTTCGAAATGTGGAACAGCAGAATATGCTGGACGCGTATAAACGACGAGCTTTCTTCTATTGGCCATACAAAAGAGAGAAGACTTTTGTCCTGAATTCCGAAGAGCTGGCTACAGTGTTTCATCTTCCTGGTGGTGTGGCAAGTACACCTTCGTTTACTCGTATTGAGTCCAGAAAAGCTGAACCGCCTGCGAATCTACCAGTATAGTCTTATATGGATATTAAAATAGACCAAATATTGCAGTGGTTTAGAATGAGGCGGGAGAAGGTCGCTTATTTTTTTATCGGCATTTTTATCATAGCCGTGATGTATCTTTTTTTTCACACACCTCCGGTAGGTTTTCCTATAGATCAAGTATTCACTGTTACTACAGGTGAGTCTCTACAGAATATTGCAGACAACTTATATGATAATAATATTATACGATCACCATTTTTCTTTCGGGCACATGTTATCCTCCAAGGAGCGGAAAACCGTGTTATGGCCGGGGATTATCTTTTGGATAGACGTGAAGGATCGGCAGATTTGGCTTACCGACTGGTTCATGGGCAGTTTAATGTGGACTCCATAAAAACGACTATTCCGGAGGGTTGGAATGTTTTTCAAATTTCCGACTACCTGAAGAAGAATCTGATTAACTTTGATCTCGTTCGATTTATTTTTTTGGCCAAAAGTAAAGAGGGTTATCTTTTTCCGGATACATATTTTCTTTCTCAAACTTCAAAACCGGAAGCCATCATCGCCTTGATGAGTAACAACTTTGATGCCAAGATAGCTTCGGTTTACGGGCCCGCAACATCTACACGAGTCCTCGGCGGGCAAAAACGCAATCTGAAGGACGTCATCACCATGGCCTCTATTTTGGAAAACGAAGCGCGCACGACGGATAGTCGCCGAATCATCGCTGGAATATTGTGGAAGAGGTTATCTCTCGGCATGCCTCTACAAGTCGATTCAACCTTTTCTTATATAAATGGAAAAAATACTTATGACCTGACTCTGGATGATTTGAAAATTGACTCGCCATACAATACATATATGTATAGGGGCCTACCTCCCGGACCTATCAGTAACCCCGGGGTTGATGCTATAACCGATGCTATAACCCCGATAACTACTCAATACCTGTATTTCTTATCGAGCAGGAGTGGGAAAATGTATTATGCTACGACCTTTGAACAACATAAGAGGAATAAGGAACTTTATCTCAATAAATAGTGCTTCGGGCTTACTTTATCCTCGTCTTTGTTTCCTAAATCACCCGCGAAGCCTCTAAAAAGTTATTGTTCTTCCATTTGTTGGATTTATGGTATAAAAGAGTCATGATAAAAAAGCTGAAGGTATTTGTCGGGGTTTCTGGTGGAGTAGACAGCTCTGTGGCTTTGGCGTTGCTTCAAAAGGCTACACCAAATAACTTCTCAAAGTTATTTGGTCGCCCAACCCCGGAGGGGTTTAGGGGCTACGATGTCACAGGAGTGTTTCTGAAGGTCTGGAATCCAGAGTGGTTACCCTGTAACTGGAAGGAGGAGAGACGGAGCGCCATGCGAGTGTGTGCGACCCTAGGCGTTCCATTTCTAACATTTGATTTTGGGAAGGAATACAAGAAAGAGGTGGTGGATTATATGATACGAGAATACGGTGAGGGACGAGTGCCAAATCCGGATGTTTTTTGCAATAAATATGTGAAGTTTGGAGTCTTTCTTGATAAAGCGCTAGATATGGGAGTTGATTTTATCGCTACCGGTCATTATGCCATATGTCAAAGAGTCCCTTTGACATATGAGTTACGAGAAAGCGCGGATAAAAATAAAGACCAGAGTTACTTTTTGTACACATTGAGTCAAGAACAACTAAAACACACACTTTTTCCTGTGGGGCATCTGACAAAACCGGAAGTTAGGAAGTTGGCGAAACGGTTCGGTCTACCAACAGCTGAAAAAAAAGACAGTCAAGGTCTCTGCTTTATCGGTAAAGTTGATATGAAGGATTTTTTGGCACATTATATCGATATTAAAAAAGGTAACGTTCTCAATACAAAAGGTGAAGTTATCGGTTCACATGATGGAGCTATGTTTTACACTATAGGCCAAAGACATGGATTTATTATTATAGAAAAAACTTCTACGGATCCACGATTTTTTGTCGTTTCAAAAAATTTAGAAAAAAATACAATTACTGTCATGGACAAAAAGTCACACAAAGACCTACTTTACTCAACTAAAGCGGTGATACTTCGTGATTTATTTTTTATATCCGGGGTGGAACCAAAATTACCCCTAAAGACTTCAGTACGAATTCGCTATCGTCAGGAAAAGCAAAACTGTACTCTTGAAAAGAAAGCGAACGATTACCAAATTATTTTTGATGAATTACAGAGCGGTGTATCTATCGGTCAATCTGCCGTACTATACGATGGAGAAGTCTGTTTGGGAGGTGGAATAATAGAAAAAGTCGTGCAATAATAACCCTATGTCCAATAAACTCATATATGTTTTAAAAGCCGATGGAACTAAAGAACTATTTGATGTGGTCAAGCTGGAGGAATCCCTGCTTCATTCCGGAGCATCACCACAACTAACTGCCGATGTGATATTACACATTATTCCCGAAATCGAGGACGGTATGACTACTCAGGAAATTTATAGACACGCTTTCGAAATGCTCCACAAAGAGGAAAAGCCGGTGGCTATAAAGTATTCTCTGCGTCACGCCATCATGGAACTTGGGCCATCGGGGTTTCCTTTTGAAGACTTTGTGGCGGAGATATTTCGTGCCAAAGGTTTTCAGGCGGTTACGGATCAAACAGTAAAGGGGTTTTGTACCCAACACGAAATAGATGTTGTTGCTTGGAATGATAAAAAATTAATAATGGTAGAAGCTAAATTCCATAATGAACTTGGAACAAAGTCGGACCTGAAAGTGGTTTTGTATATTAAGGCCCGTTTTGATGATCTCAGAAAGATGAAATTTAACTATGGACGTGAGAGAGAAATTGACGAAGCTTGGCTTGTGACAAATACAAAATTCTCCTCTACGGCGATAGAGTACGGTTCCTGCCAAGGGGGATTGGTGATGGTTGGTTGGAATTATCCACCAGTAGGCAACTTGCACGATATGATTACGGAGAATAAACTGCATCCATTGACCTGTCTTGTTAGTCTAAACGGCAGGGAAAAGAAAGAATTGCTTGGTCAGGGGATTGTTCTGTGTAAAACCATAAAAGAAAACCCAACTCTTTTGGAGGCTATAGGAGTCAAAGGCGAAGATGCGAGTAAGGTCATGGAAGAAATAAATAATTTATGAAAAAAGAAAAAATAAGCAGTTCGAATAAGGCCATTGCCAACTTCTTTTTCGAGGTAGGAATGCTCGCCAAGACTCCACGTAGCGGTTTTCATTTTCTCGGCACGGGCGAGCAATCCGTGGCGGAACATGTCAATCGGCATGTATTTATCGGGTACGCGCTGGCTCAGATGGATGGGACGGTGGATATGCTGAAGGTCTTGAAGATGTGTCTTTTTCATGACATATCGGAGACCCGAATATCGGATCTCAATCACATCCATCAAAAATATGTCAAACGCCGAGAACATAGTGCGGTAAAAGATATTTCTGATTCAGTACCGTTCGGTAAAGACATGTTTAATACTTTGCATGAATATGAAGAGCGTAAATCAAGGGAAGCCAGACTGGTAAAAGACGCAGATACTTTAGAATGGATTCTGGCTTTAAAGGAACAATACGATACAGGAAACACTCGAGCTTTGGAATGGATAAAGGTTGGAATGGATAAACTAAAAACTGCTCCGGGCAAAGAGATGGCTACCGCGATACTCGATACCAACTCGAACGATTGGTGGTTTCCGGCCGATTCTGTGATCAGACGCAAAAAATATATAAAATAGCATGCCACTTTCCACGGAAGATCGTTTTGAAGAGATGAGAAAGATCCGAGACGAACTTCTCGGGTTCAAAAAATCTCCACTTTATAAATACAGGGTTGAAAATAGATATTTCCCTGTGGTGGGCGAGGGGAGCCACAATGCCCATATAATGTTTATAGGTGAAGCTCCCGGGAAGAACGAAGCCGAAACAGCCAGACCTTTTTGTGGGCGTTCCGGTAAAGTATTGGATGAAATGTTGACTTCTATAAATGTGAATCGTGAAGATGTTTATATAACCAATGTCGTAAAAGACCGTCCGCCGGAGAATCGCGATCCGTCACCGGAGGAAATTAAACTATATACACCATTTCTCAATAGACAGATAGACATAATACAGCCAAAAGTCATTGCTACTCTCGGTAGATTTTCTATGGAATACATCATGACCCTCTTAGGTCTAGGAGATCAATTGAAATCGATAAGTAATATGCACGGCCGAGAGTTTGAAGCGGAGTCGAGTTATGGTAAAGTGACCATCGTGCCCCTATATCATCCGGCCGTGGCTTTGTATAACGGTTCCAATAAAGAAACTTTGCTTAAGGATTTTAAGGTATTGAAAAAATATGTCTAAAAAGATAAACACTGAATGGAATCTATCTCAACTTTATAAGTCTCCAGATGATTCTCAAATAGAGAAAGATTTAGTTAGAGCGGAGAAGGCTCATGCCGCCTTTGCCTATAAATACAAAAAAAGTAATTTATATCTAAAAAATGAGTCCGCTTTAAAAAAGGCTCTTCAAGAATACGAAAGGTTGGCTGACACAACTAATTTTAGCGGCGGGTTTTATTTAGGATTACTTCAGACAAAAGATAGCAGTAATCAAAAAGTTATTGCAAAAGCCAATCTTATCTCTCAGAGGATGCAACGAATTGGTAATCTCGTTATGTTTTTTGAGATAAATATTTCTAAAATTCCGACCCATATTCAAAAAAAGTTTCTTGTGAGTAAAGACCTTTTTCGTTTCAGGTATTTGTTAAAAAAGTCGTTTGAAACCGGTAAGTATGTTCTTACGGAACCAGAAGAAAAAATACTTTCTCTGAAATCCCTACCTTCACATAGTTTGTGGGTTGATTTTGTTGGAAAGTTGGTGAGCAAGCAGACCGTTACTCATAAAGGTAAGGAAATCTCTGTTTCTGAGGCTAATTATCTTATACCAAACCTACCTACTCAAAAAGAAAGAAAAGAACTTCATAATCAGATCGTGGAGAAATATTGGGCGATAGCTGACTCTGCTGAAAGCGAGATTAACGCCATTGTCATCGATAAAAAGATTAATGATGAGTTGCGGGGATTTACTGAGAGCTATGACGCAACGATTCAGGGTTACGACAATGATAAAAAGAGCGTCTTGAATCTTGTTCGGACTGTGACTGAGAACTTTCATGTATCACAACGATTTTATAATCTTAAGGCCAAAATGCTTAAATTAAAAAGACTGTCCTATGCTGATCGTGGGGCACAAGTGGGTAAAACAAATCAAAAGATAACATTTGGAAAGTCTTATGAGGATTTGTGTCGCATCTTTACATCAGTCGAGCCTGAATTTGGTAGTATATTAAAACGTTTTGTTGTTAATAAACAAATAGACGCCTATCCTAAGGTGGGAAAAAGAGGTGGAGCTTTCTGTGCGTCTCACCACAAGGCTCCAACTTTCATCCTACTAAACCATGTAGATACCCTCGATTCTCTTATGACGTTTGGGCATGAGATGGGCCATGCAATCCATAGTGAGTTTTCCAAATCACAACCTGTATTTTATCAGGATTACTCTATGTCTACGGCAGAAGTGGCCAGTACTCTGTTCGAGTCATTTGTTTTTTATGATCAGCTAGAAAAACTTACAGAAAAAGAAAAGATCGTCGCTCTTCACGACAAGATCCAGGATGATATCGCGACCATCTTTCGCCAGATCGCATGCTTTAACTTTGAGGCGGAAATGCATAAAACCATACGAGAGAAAGGAAATATGTCCAAAGAAGAACTGGCTTCTTGTATGAATCGGCACATGAAGAGTTATTTGGGTAATGTTGAGTTAACTGACAAGGACGGATACTTTTTCGTTTCATGGATGCATCTTCGTACTTTCTTTTATGTATATTCCTACGCCTTCGGTCAGCTCGCAAGTAAAGCTATCTATAAAAAATACCAGGAGAACCCAGCTTATATAAAAGAGATCAAAAAATTCATGTCGCTTGGATGTTCGATGAGTCCGGAGGATATATTCAAATCTATAGGTGTGGATGTGAAAAAACCTGATTTTTGGAAGAAAGGATTGGAAAGTATAGAGGAAGATATAACACTACTTGAATCTTTAGTTAATAAACCCAAGAAAAAGTAGTACAATATATAGATGTTGACATCCAACGAAGTTCGAGAACGATTCCTTCAATTTTTCCAAAAACGCGGACACGCCGTTATTCCGTCGGCTTCTCTTGTGCCAGAAAATGACCCCTCTGTGCTTTTCAACACTGCTGGGATGCAACCTCTAGCGCCGTATTTACTTGGACAGAGACATCTTTCCGGACAACGATTGGTTGATATTCAGAAATGTGTTCGTACGGTGGATATTGATGAGATTGGAGACAACACTCACGCGACATTTTTTGAGATGATGGGGAACTGGTCTCTTGGAGATTATTGGAAAAAAGATGCTATAGAATGGAGTTATGAATTTTTGACATCTACGACAGAAGGTCTGGGACTTAACCCTGAGCACCTATTCGTTACTTGCTTTGAAGGTGACGATAATGCTCCACGAGACACGGAATCAGCCGAGATATGGAGAGAAATTTTCAACAAAAACAATATTAAAGGCGAGAGAATATATTTTCGTCCGGCAAATAAAAACTGGTGGAGCGCCGGAGATAACGGCCCATGCGGACCAGATACGGAAATGTTTTACGACCTTACTGGAGACCTGACGAAAGGTATGAATTTAGAGGAATATCTAAAGGCTGATGACGAGCAGAGAGTGGTTGAGATTTGGAATGATGTATTTATGGAATATCTGGCAAAGGATGGTAGGGTTGTAGAAAAGTTAAAAACGAAAAATATAGATACGGGTTCCGGTTTTGAGCGAGTTTTGGCTGTTGTTCAGGGCAAAACAAATATTTTTGATACCGATTTGTTTTTAGAGGCCATAACCTATATTAGGGATAATTCTGTAGTGGGGAATATTAAATCCGAGCGTATTGTCGCCGATCATATACGAACGGCTACATTTATGATTTGTGACGGCGTAACTCCATCCAATACTGATAGGGGTTATATACTACGCAGATTATTGAGACGAGCTATTCGCCACGCCGACATACTTGGCCTAAAAGATCACCCGGAAATCGGTGCCAGTCGCCTCGTGTCCCTTTCTCATATATTCGTCACAAAATATAAAGATGTGTATCCTGAAATAATAATCAAATCCAAGATAATTGACGCTGAAATCGAAGAGGAAGACAGGAAATTTAAAAAAACGCTTAGCGAGGGTCTGAGACAACTTGAAAAATTTACAAATAAAGCCCTTGTTATTAATGGAAAAGATGCATTCGTTCTGTTTTCAACATACGGATTTCCTTTAGAAGTTATACTGGAGATTTGTAAAGAAAAGGGTGTCTCTGTCGATGCGGAAGGGTTTAATCTAGAGATGAAAAAACATCAAGACCTGTCTCGTAGTGGTGCGGAACAAAGGTTCAAGGGCGGGATGGGGGATACGAGTTCGGAGTCCATCAAATACCATACAACTACACACTTACTTCACCAGGCGCTTCGCGATGTTTTAGGCGATTCGGTTATACAAAAAGGTAGCAACATAACCGCCGAAAGACTTCGGTTTGATTTTACTCATGATACAAAAATGACCGATGAAGAAAAGAAGAAAGTTGAAGATGTTGTAAATCATAAAATAAAAGAAAACCTTACGGTTAATAAGGTGATAATGAATAAGGAAGAAGCCGAAAAAACCGACGCTACGCATCTATTTGGAGAAAAATACGGGGATGAAGTTAGTATTTACTATATCGGCGACTCTCTGGAGAATGCATACTCAAAAGAGTTTTGTGGCGGACCTCATGTGGAAAATACGGGAGTGTTAGGACATTTCAAGATTGTGAAGGAGGAGGCGATATCTGCCGGCGTGCGGAGAATTAAAGCAATACTCGAATAAAATTTATGCTAAAATAGACGCATGTCGTTCTTATCTTTTTTAGGAAGGAAAAAGGAAGGAGTCTCTCTACTTATTGATATAGGTAATGGAAGCATTACCGGTGCTTTCGTCCTGTTTTCGGAGGGAAAGAAACCAAAATTTCTCTATTCTTTGAAAAAGACTTTCACTGTCAGTGAAAAACCGAATGCTCTACGACTGATAGACGGCATGTCTTTATTACTGGATTCTCTTATAGAAATTATGGTAAAAGAGGAACCCCAAAAGATCCACTCTGTGGTAGTTTCTCTCTCTTCTCCTTGGTTTATCATAAAAACAAAAGAGATAAAAATATCCGAAAAAGCCCCATATACTGTAACTGCAGGATTTTTGAATGAAATTTTATCAGAAGAAGAGAAATTATTTATATCGGAAATTATAACCAGTCTTGATTCTGAAGAAGAAAAAGATTTTGTGGTAGTGGAGAAATCTATAATTCATTCAAAAATTAACGGCTATCCGGTATCGGATATTATAGGTAAAAAAACAAAAACTTTTGAAGCAAACCTCTCTATGTCGGCCGTATCACGAAGTATAGAGGAGAAGATAGTTTCTATAATATCTAAGAACACACACTTATCTCGGGATAAAATATTAATGCGCACTTTTCCAACAGTTCTGTTTTCCACCATCCGAGACAATTTTGCTAAGGAATCAGATTTTATCTTGATGGATATTACAGGAGAAATAACCGATATAATGGTGATTAATAATGATGTCATAGTGAAGATGGCTTCATTTCCGCTAGGTAGGAATTTTGTTATCCGCCAGATCTCCAAAGCTCTTAGTATTTCAACTGAAATAGCCCTATCCGATATTTCGATGTATATCAAAAACAAAACCCACAAAGAAAGTTCGAATAATATTCAAGGAGTTCTGGAGAATATAGAAAAGGAATGGGCTATATACCTTGAAGATACACTGAATTCTCTATCCGAAGACATGGTGTTTCCGAGAACTTTGTATATAACAACGAACAGTGATACCGCTCCTATTTTCATAGAATTTTTAAAACTACCAAAATCCGACACAACATCCGAATTTAGAAAAAATACAAATATAATACATATAAATAGCAGTAGTCTTTCGAACTTTTATGATAGTTATTCCGTAATACCGGAGGATGAGTTCGTTGCTTTGTTGGCAGTGTTTTATAACAAGATTGTTCAGGGATAAATCCACTTTCGCTTGCAAACCGGGCAATTTGATATACAATAAAGAGGAAATGAATCCCGTTAGAGATAACGGAAATCGAAAAAGACTATGGTCGAAGCATTAAAACATAATCAGTATAGGAATCATTACAAAGTATGTGTGATTTCCTATCTCTAACGGGATGAAGAAAAATGTTACTCAAGATATTATTCCTCCAAGGAGATCTATCCAAAACATAGATTTTCCGTCCAGGTCAAAGCGTTTTAAAGAAAAAACCATAAAGGTCGAGTTAAGTAAACCACACACACCTCCTCCACAGGTTCCGGTTGAACCGGAGTTATATCAGTACGACGAGCCACCGAAATATTCTAGAAAATTACTCTATATCGCTGCAACTCTTTTAGTTTTAGGTATCGCTTTTGCTATTTCAGCTTTATTCAAAAGCGCGGAGATTAAAATTGCCCCAAAACAGGAGATTCGTGTTCTAAATTCCGATTTCACAGCAAAGAAGAATGCGACTGGTACCAGCTTGGCTTTTCAGGTTGTGACAACCACAAAAGATATAGAGAAAGTAGTTTCAGCAAGCACAGAACAAAAAGTCGACATAAAAGCTCGTGGCCAGATAGTTATATATAACAACTACAGCACCCAATCTCAGAAATTGGTTGCTACTACGCGCTTTGTCACCCCAGAGGGGCTGATTTTCAGACTGGTTAGTCCTGTTACGGTTCCCGGGCAACAAGTAAAATCGGGTAAGACGGTTGCCGGTAGTGTAGAGGCAACCGTGGAAGCCGATACTTCGGGAGAATCATATAACATAGGACTGAAAGATTTTACCATCCCGGGCTTCAAGGGTGATTCGAAATACACAAAAATCTATGCCAGATCAAAAACCGAAATGACGGGTGGATTTCAAGGACTACAAAAGATAATAACCAAGGAGGCTCTCATAGTAGCCGACGCTCAAATGGAAAATGATCTGAAAGCTGGGTTGGCCAAAGATATAACTTCCCAGATTCCAGAGAACTTTATTTTATACGAAGAGAGCTTGTCTTATAAACTTGATCCAGCGACGCAAGTAAGTGCCGGTGTCAAGGCATCGGATCCGACCCAAGCCACTCTGAGAAAGAAGGGTAGAATCAGCGGTATTATATTTGACAAAGGAGCTTTGTCACGCACTATTATTGCCAAAATATTACCCGATACTGCCGGAGATATGATAAAAATAACCAATCTAAATAAGCTTAATTTCACGATTAATCAAGCTGGAACTTTTGACTCGAGTACGAGTATTTCACTCGGTTTTAGCCTGAGTGGTGACGCTAACTTAGTTTGGATTTTTGATGAAAACAAGTTAAAAGCCGATGTTCTGGGGTTATCAAAGAAAAATGCCATGGCTGTTATTAGCACCTACAAAACCATCAAAGAAGCATGGATTGAAACCAGTCCGTTCTGGAACAGCACCATACCGAAGGAGGCTAAAAAGGTTACCCTAGTAAATACCTTGACGAAATAGGCCTTTTTCTGCTACCATGCTATCTGTTATGCCAATATGCCAATACAGAGTATTGGTATTAATATAATGCAAGATCAGAACAAAAAAGATACTGCGATAACAGCACAAGTTACAGAGGCTCTACCAAACACTTTTTTTAAGGTAAAAAGAGACGACAATGGTGAGAAAATGTTGACATATCTTTCCGGGAAGATGAGATTGCATAGGATTCGAGTTTTGATAGGAGACAAAGTGACCGTTGAAATCGACCCTTATGGGGGCAAGGGTAGGATAGTCAAAAGAATTTAAGGGAATGAATCCCGTTAGAGATTATCGGGTTGATTTATAACGGATTAGGTGATATAAAGATGTGGTCTAAATTAATCATTTTATAAACATAAACTACGGAAATGCCTCTTCAGGAGGGATTTCCTATCTCTAACGGGATGAAAGTAAAATCTTCGGTCAAAAAAATTTGCGAGCACTGTCAGGTAGTGCGTAGAAAGGGCTATGTATATGTTGTTTGTAAAGCTAATGCCCGACATAAACAGAGGCAAGGATAAAAACTGACCAAACAAATAAAATGAGAATACTAGGAATAACATTACCAGAGGAAAAAAGAATAGAAATTGGACTGACGGTCCTTTATGGTGTTGGACGATCACGAGCACATACCATTCTTGATTCGGCAAAAGTATCTTATGGTTTGAAGCCAAAAGAGGTCAGTGTAGATCAGGAAAATGCCATTCGAAAAACAATAGAGAGTTTGAAGATTGAGGGCGACCTGAAACGAGAAGTTGCAGGGAATATAAAGAGGTTGAAAGATGTGAAGTCATACCGAGGTAGCCGACACTCAAAGAATCTACCATCTCGTGGCCAGAGAACAAAAACTAATGCCAGAACAAGACGGGGTGCACGAAAGACTATGGGTACTGGACGCAAGATAGCTGATAAGAAATAACCAACAATTTTAAATTTAAAATTTTAAATTTAAAATTAAATCAAAAAATCATGGGGAAAAAACGAATAGTAACATCAGGAAAGACAGAAGAATCAAGCTCAAAGGCCGCTACGGTTCCTGCTGTTTCAAAGAGAAAGGTAGAGGTTGGCGGACTTTATGTTGAGTCAACCTATAACAACACAAAAATCGTTCTGACAGACAATAAAGGTAATGTCTTGGCCACTTCTTCGTCAGGTTCTATAGGTTTCAAAGGGGCAAAGAAAGGCACTCCTTTCGCTGCAGCAAAGGTGGGTGAGATCCTCGGCGCAAAAGCTTCTACTATGGGCATGAGAGAGGTTGCAGTAGTGGTAAAAGGTGTCGGTTCGGGTCGGGAATCTGGCATCCGAGGTTTTATATCAAAAGGCATAAACATTACTTCCATAAAAGATGTTACTCCGGTTCCTCACAACGGCCCAAAACCAAAGAAACCCAGACGAGTATAGAACAAGTCGAAAGTGAAAAGTTAAAAGTATAATACTTAAGACTCCCATCACTTTCAACCTTTAACTTTTAACTAAAATTATGATCATCGGACCAAAATATAGAATAGCGCGACGCCTCGGGGCACCAATATTTGAGAAAACTCAAACACAAAAGTATGCCCTTCATTTAGAGCGTAAAGGAAAGAAACGAGGATTTTCCAAACAAAAAACGGAGTTCGGTCTCCAACTTAACGAAAAGCAGAAAGCTCGATTCACATACGGCTTAGGTGAAAGACAATTTGCAAACTATGTTAAAGAAGCATTAGCAAAGAAATCAAGCAACACCTCACAGACGATATTCGAGTTCCTTGAATGCCGTCTTGATAATGTGATTTATCGATTAGGCTTCGCCTCAACTCGCAGTGGTGCACGACAAATGGTCTCGCACGGCCATATTTCCGTAAATAGAAAGAGGGTGAACATTCCTTCTCTACGAGTAGTTGTTGGTGACAAGATAGAAATCACTGCCAGATCACTACAAAAACCTCTCTTTGCCAACCTAGATGAAAAAATCAAAACCGTTACCGTTCCGTCATGGATAAAGTTTGACGCCGTGAAGAAGAGCGCCGAGATTCAGGGGATGCCGAAACTGGTGGGGACGGAGAATATGTTTGATTTGAACACAGTTGTTGAGTTTTATAGCCGTTAGAGTAGGAGGCAGTGGTAAGTGGGCTTGCTACTAACTGCTAAATAGTGTATATTATTATCCGCGTTTATTTATTAATTTTTTAACTTACCCTACATGTCTGACTACACAATAGTATTACCATCAAAGCCTAGGATTGTCTCGGAAGTGGACTTCACCGGCTCATACGAGATCGACGGTTTATACCCCGGCTACGGTCATACATTGGGCAATTCTTTGCGACGCATAATTTTGTCTTCTCTTCTGGGTTCTGCTGTAACTTCGGTCAAAATTGCCGGTGTTGCTCACGAGTTTTCTGTGATTCCCGGTATAAAGGAGGATGCCGTGACAATTCTTTTGAATCTAAAGAAGGTGCGATTTAATATAGTAGCAGATGAACCTCAGAGACTAAGCCTAAAGGCAAAGGGTGTAAAAGTTGTCACTGCCGGTGACATAAAACTACCTGGAGGAGTGGAGATACTAAATCCTGACCTCATTATCGCTAACCTGACGGACAAAAATGCCGACTTGGACATGGAAATCACTGCGGAAAAAGGCCTCGGTTTCGTTCCAAAGGAGGTGTTACAGAAGAATCGAGTGGATATAGGCGCTATCACTCTTGATGCTATTTTCACACCTATCAGACGAGTCAGTTACGAAGTGGAAAATATGCGAGTCGGAGATAGAACTGACTTCAATAGACTAAAGATTTTTATAGAAACAGATGGAACAATCACTCCCAAACAGGCTCTTGAGAAATCAATCGAGATGATGATTCACCAACTAAAAGCTATAGTTGGTTTCAAAGAAGAGGAAGTCGTTGTGTCGTTACACAAAGAGGAAGCCGATTCAAAAGTAGCCGTTGACGAGGATTCTCTAAAAACCCGCATAGAGACTCTGGATTTGTCTGCTCGAACTCTAAATGCTCTTTCAAACGCAAATATCAGAACGGTCGGAGGTTTAGCTCGAAAGAAAGAAAAAGACATCTTGGAAATCGAGGGCCTAGGGACAAAAGGCTTAAACGAAATCAAGAAGATGCTTGAAACATTTGGTATAACGCTAAAGTAGCATGAATCCCGTTAGAGATCACTCAGTTGATTTATAATGGATTAAGTGATATAAAGATGAAGCTTAAATTAATTATTATATAAACATAAGGTACGGAAATGCCTCGTATTTTCGAGGGATTTCCTATCTCTAACGGGATGAATCACCACAAAGCAACCAGAAAATTCGGTCGGGTAAAAAAGGTGCGAGATGGACTTATGAAATCCCTTGCTTTGTCCTTGGTGTTGAAAGAAAAGATAAAAACAACCGATGCAAAGGCTCGGGAATTACGACCTATGGCTGAAAAATTAATCACTCTTGGACGATTAGGAACTGTGGCCTCACGAAGACTTCTTGTCTCTAGAATTGGCGTTTTAGGTGCGGAAAAAATTGTTAAAGACTTGGCTCCAAAATATAAAGGTAGGGCCGGTGGATACACCAGAATCACAAAGTTGCAGGCCCGTCTTTCAGATGGTAGTCTTATAGCCGTGATAGAGTTCGTCTAACTTTACGAACTTTATAGACTTTTAACTTTATGACTAAATTATACACGCTAGACGCAGAAAATAAGAAAATCGGACGAGTGGCTACACAGGCTGCGGTTTATTTGATGGGTAAAAATGAGCCTCTTTTTGCTCGAAATAACATTCCCGATGTTCGAGTCGAGATCAAAAATGCTGGAAAGGCTTCTGTAGATGAGAAGAAAAAGGAACAGAAGACGTACAGCAGATACTCCGGATATCCGGGAGGATTGCGACAGCCTACCATGCAGGAGGTTATAGATAAGAAGGGTTACAAGGAACTTTTCAAGGAAGCTGTTTCGGGGATGCTCCCAAAAAATAAACTTCGACAGAAAATGATGAATAATCTTATTGTTACAGAGTAACAATATTTCAAAAACATGGAAGCCACAATTACAAAAAAAGAGAAAATAGAGCGGTACATAGAAGCGGTAGGTCGCCGAAAGACGGCCGTTGCTCGGGTTCGCATAACCCCGGCCACAAAGACCAGTGTTTTGGTGAACGATAGGGAATTGGATAAATATTTTACTGTAAAAGAAATGGCAAATATTGCCATGCAACCTTTTGTGGAAGCAAACGAACCTCAGAAGTTTAAGGTTACTGTCATGGTTAACGGTGGTGGTATGCATTCAGGCGCTGAAGCCGTTCGACATGGTATCGCCCGAGCGCTTGTTCTATACAGCGCCAACCTTCGAAAAACCCTCAAAAAAGCCGGTTACTTGAAGCGAGATCCTCGCGCAAAAGAACGAAGAAAGTTCGGTCTGAAGAAAGCAAGGAAGGCTCCACAGTGGTCGAAACGATAAGAAAGAGCCCACCACTCTGAAAAGTTTTGTGCGTCACATTGGAGTAAGCGTTAAAACAAAAGCACCCCAGAGTTTTTCTGTTAATTCACTCCATTTTAACTTAACTAAGTCTTGCCCAGTTGACTAACTAGTCGGCTAACATCCATAATTTACTACAATATATCGTAGTAAATTATTTTATACTTTTACACTATACGATTAATCGTATAGTGTAAGGCTTATCCTTGATTTCAGTTCGGGGGTAATTTTACATAGGAAGACCGCCGATCGTGCCGGTTTTATCCGTAGTACGATGGGCGGTTCAGAGCTTCTTCCCACAGAAGGGACAGAAGTGAATCTTGACTCTTTTACTCACGGCCTCGCCAGACTTTGGCGCGATGAGCGAAACCATGAGGTGTGCCCGTTTACCGACAATGGCCACCCGGCCAGTTTCTTGCTCTAAACTCCCCAGTTCTGTTCTTGCAACGGTGTCGGTGCGATTCCATGAAGGTCCTCCTAACAAATTATCGCATAATATATCACCAACAGCGAACTTATTTTGAGCCATTTGATTTTCGTGTTAAAATAGCAAAACTATGAAAAATATGGCTAAAAATATTGAGATTGAGCACAGAGCCAGGTTTTCTCTGAAGAAATACAGCGACCTAGGCCGGTTTCTAAAATCCAAAGCCAAAGACCTCGGCGCAAACGACCAAAGAGTGTGGTTTTTTGTCATGCCAGACAAACTGCTCAAAGTCACACATAACATGACTAAAGGAAACGGCAAACTAACTCTTAAATTAACAAAAATCGGAAAGGGGAATCATTTCAAGGAAATAGAGTTTCCAATCGACGAGAAAAATATTGAAAAAGCGGTTGAGATGTTCAATGCTCTTGGTTACAAGTGTTTATATGAGCCAAAAATCCTGAGACATAACTACATGTACAAAGGTGTGGAGTTGGCGCTGAAGTATAGCAAAACTTGGGGTTATCATTTAGAATTAGAAGTGCTGGTCAATTCGCTAAAAGATAAGCCAAAAGCGGAAGAGAAAATAAATCTTGTGGCCGCGGAACTCAGAATACATGTTATGGCAGAAAAAGAGTTGTGGAAGTTTACACAAAATATAGAAAAGACATATAAAAACCCAAAATAACATGACAGATGATGAGAAAAATCTGAATACAGAGCCTGAGATAGACACCGATGCCGGAGATGATGTCGTGTTTGAGGACAATACCGAGGTAACTGGGATGGATTATGCTGTAAAAACTGCCAAACTGAAGGTGCAAATAAAAGACTTGCAAAAGAAGAATGCCGAACTCCTTGATTCATGGCAGAGAGATAAGGCCGATTTTGTAAACCTAAGAAAGAGAGATGAGGAAATAAAGAAAGAGTTCGTTAAATTCTCAAAATCCGAAATCATAGCCGAGATTATTCCTACACTAGACTCTTTCGATTCTGCTTTCAAAAACAAGGAAGCCTGGGAAAAAGTGGATAAAAACTGGCGAGTCGGTGTGGAATACATCCACTCCCAACTTCTTGCTATTCTCACCAATCACGGGTTAAAGGTTATAAATCCTTTGGGTCAGGTTTATGATCACGCTCGCGACGAAGCAGTAGAAACGGTTAAGGTTGACAGTAAGTCCGAAGATGGTAAAATACTGGATGTGGTGCAAGTTGGGTATGAACTTAACGGTAAAGAGATACGGGCGCCGAAGGTCAAAGTCGGCCACTTGACGTAGCTGATACACTTTTGATACACTTTATACTATGGCTACAATAAAACAAAGGATAAACATTACTGCAAACGAAAGTGTTGAGAAGATGATAAAACACTTGGCAAAGAGGGATAACATGCCTGTTTCTGCTAAGGCACTCGATCTTTTACGCCTAGCTTTAGATTTGGAAGAAGATATGATTTGGGCAAATATAGCAGACAAGAGAAAAGATAACGGCCCGTACATAGAGCATGAAAAATTCTGGAAAGGAAAAATATGAAGTTTTCTATCATAAGCTGGTTAAGGATGACATATTAAAAATTGACCAGCAAATGTTAAGAAAGATATACGCTGCTATCATAAGTAAACTTGTTTTAGCTCCAAATATATATGGTTTACCCTTACACGGAGTACTGAAAAAATACTGGAAATTTAGGGTCAGTGATTACAGAATAATTTATTTGATCGAAAATAAAAGAATATTGATTAAAATAATAGGGCACAGGAAAGACGTGTATAATACAATAAACAGAAGAATTGATTAAATAATATGCAGATAATACAGTCAAAAGGGAATATTGTAGAAAAGGTTCTTCGGGACAAAGAAGGGCGACTTATTCGTGCTCGATTTTATGTGTATGAAAATGCTGGAAGAATAAAGGCGAGACTTATTGATTTTACATATGTATATGAACTTGTCGGTCGCGGAGTTTCTGCTCTATCTGGATTTATAAAAAAAATAATAGTTTGGACAAGAGCACTTAACCAACCTGTTTTCTCTCAGTTTGTTTTTAAAAGTATTTATATGTCAGGCTCTAAACCCAGAGCACCCACTCTATAATTTAATTTGTTTTTATTAAAAACTAATTAAATTAAATTATGGCAAAAACTATTGGTATCGACCTAGGTACTACAAACAGTGCTGTTGCGGTCATGGAAGCCGGACAGCCTAAAATACTGGAAAATGCAGAAGGTGCAAGAACTACACCCTCTATCGTTGCTGTCTCAAAAACAGGTGAAAGACTTGTGGGGCTTTTGGCAAAGCGACAGGCAGTTACCAACCCAAAGAACACAGTTTTCGGTATAAAACGATTTATTGGTCACACGTTTGACGATGAAGCGGTTCAGAAAGACAAAAAAATCGTGCCTTTTGAGGTTATGAAATCAGCAACAAACGGGGTGAAGGTAAAAATCTCCGATAAAGAATATTCTCCAGAAGAGATCTCGGCCATGGTCCTCTCAAAGATAAAGGCTGATGTCGAAGCAAAGACCGGCGACAAGGTAACACAAGCAATCATTACTGTTCCGGCATACTTTAACGATGCCCAGAGACAGGCCACGAAAGACGCCGGTGCTATCGCCGGTCTCGAGGTATTGCGAATAATAAACGAGCCGACAGCCGCGGCACTTGCCTACGGCTTCGACAAAGGCAAAAAAGAGGAAAAGATCGTAGTCTTCGACTTCGGTGGTGGTACATTCGATGTTTCTGTTCTCGAAGTTGGCGATGCGGTTATAGAAGTGAAATCTACAGACGGGGACTCACACCTTGGAGGTAAGGACATCGACCAGAAAATCATAAACTTCTTGGCAGATGAGTTCAAGAAAGAGTCCGGTATCGATTTACGTTCTGACACGCTCGCGTTACAGCGACTGGACGAAGCGGCAGAAAAAGCAAAGATCGAACTCTCAACCGCGATGGAGTCAGAAGTGAACATTCCGTTCATCACATCAGACGCTTCTGGCCCACGACACTTGCTTATAAAAATCACTCGAGCAAAACTTGAGGAGCTTACGGCAGAATTCATCGACCGTGCGATGTCTATCACAAAACGAGCGATGGAAGCATCAGGCTTCAAGACATCCGATATAAATGAAGTTATCCTCGTTGGTGGCCAGACTCGCATGCCAAAGATGTCGGATGCTGTTAAAACATACTTCGGCAAAGACCCGAATAAGTCTATCAACCCGGACGAAGTTGTGGCTCTCGGAGCGGCTATCCAGGGTGGTATTTTGTCAGGAGATGTCAAAGATGTGCTTCTTCTCGATGTTATACCTCTGTCGCTCGGTATAGAGACTATGGGGGGCGTTGCTACAAAGCTTGTAGAGCGAAATACGACCATTCCGGCATCACGCTCACAGGTGTTCTCGACCGCAGCAGACAACCAAACATCTGTGGAAATCCACATCGTTCAAGGGGAACGAGCAATGGCCACTGACAATAAATCACTCGGACGGTTTATTCTCGACGGTATTCCACCGGCTCCGCGAGGCATGCCTCAGGTTGAGGTTATGTTCGATGTCGATGCAAATGGTATTTTATCAGTCAAAGCGAAAGACAAGGCGACAAACAAAGAGCAATCAATCCGTATAGAAGCACGCTCATCTCTTTCGAAAGATGAGATTGAGAAAATGCAAAAAGACGCCGAAATGCATGCTAGTGACGACTTGAAGAAAAAGGATTTGGTTGAAGCGAGAAATATCGCTGAGCAACTCGTTTACACAGCGGAGAAATCTCTTCGCGATGCGGGAGATAAAGTTCCCACCGAACTCCGTGCAACGATTGAAAATAAAGTCACTGATGTAAAAACTGCGCAAAAAGGCGAAGATATGGAGCAGATAAAAAAGACTACGACCGAACTCTCGACTGAACTACAAAAGATTGGCGAGATAATCAATAAAGCTTCACAAGAACAAGCACAATCTCAAACCTCACCGAAAGAGGGAGACCCTTCGACTAGCTCAGGACAAGACGGCCCTGTTCGTGACGCGGATTTTGAGGAGAAAAAGTAGGGTACAGAAAAACCACTAAAGAAACAACGCCTGGTCCCCATATTGGGAACCGGGCGTTGCTGTCGTGCTTGGAACATTGCTTTGAACCTCTTGATGGCCTATTCGACCATGTCTTCGGGTGCGAGCTCCCGTCGCGGAGCCGGCATGGGCGCCGTTCCGGCCAGTTCCGGCACTTCCGGTGTCGTCACGTTCGCTTCGCGGGCCGTGGCGGCCTGTTCATGGTGATAGCGCACCACCCCTTGCTTGACTGCCTCGTCGACTTCCTGCACATCAAGTCGTCCGAGGGTTTGAGCGATTTTTTGCACGGCCTCGCCCAGTGTGAGCTGGGTGAGTGTTCCTGGTGTTCTGCCTCGATCCATTGGTGGGATCCTCCATGTGATCCAGTATCCATATTGCCTGATTCTTGAACATTGTCAATCAGATACCTGAAAGGACGTGAGAGGTTGCTTGGTTCTGTGAACTTGCAACATCACGCCCTTTTGAAAAACTTTCTCGAGCCGTTCTACTTCACTCCGCCGTGGAAAGCGTCGCGCGATTTCCGCGCGATTTCCCTGACTCGTTCATCCAGTTGTCTACGAGTCATTACTCCGACGACGCCACCCTTGTGGCTTTGAAACAGAAGTGCTCGTCCGATCTTCGGACACCACATCGCCCAGAAGCGCCGACCCTTGAGACACACAGTGATTCTCGTACATCTCCCGCATGGGCAAATGTGCCAGGTCAGCCTCGGCGCTTTTGAGTACTCCTTGTACTCGTCACGAATTGTCTTGTTCACATCGACCACTGACTTGTGACTGAACTTCCCGACATGGAAACCCCAGCCGGCGTGCTTGGTGAAGAGGAGGTGTGGTCCAGCGCCCATAATCTGACCTCTCCAGAAGTATCGGCCACGGTAGATGGTTTCCCAACCGGCACATCCGCAGTAGCAGAAGTGCCACAAGATTTGCTTATTCCGTCGCTGTTTTGGCATAAACCCCTTTCGTTACTCTCTGTTATCCAGAATACTCCTTAATCTAAATCGGTCAACCCGGTAGTAGATTTTAGCATTGCAGGAATTACCTGCGCAGAGCGCTATGCCAAAATTCACTACCAGATCAAATGCACAAAACCCGCCAGACGCAACGGATTCGGTGCGGGCGGGTTGGTCTTACTCGGGTGATTGCAAGTACACCCTTTCTCGACAGAGAATGGTTGCCGCCGAAGCATACACGATGATGTTTTCACGGTACACTTCGGAGAGGCTTGTTGCCAGACGACTGACGACCTCGCTCATCCTCGCGATGATTGCGTCGCTGTCGAGGTCGGCCTCGACGCACTCCACGGCTGTGTCGTAGAGCACCTTCTTTATCTCCCTGTGTTCGACGAATACCGGCCACGGGAACTTCAGAAGGAAATCATCGAGCGACTTGCGGAGCTTGCAGGCATGCGGGTCGAAGTAGCGGAGTTCCTGTTGAGCTGGACTCGTCACTTCGACACCTGCGTAGCCTTGAACTCATCCCGACAAACAACGATTGCCGAGACCACATCTTCGATGAGGATGAGTCTTCTCGCTTCCGGCAGGGAAGTGAGAAGAAACTCCTCAACCACCTTTGTGATGTAGATTCGGATTTCCTTATCCGTCACCCCTTGCACCACAAGTAGGTGTGAATCCGTGTACAGCACTCTCCTTAAGGCCCAGAAGTGAGCCTCGATGAGATTGTGCTTTCTCATAGCACTCAAGACCTCTTCCCGCATCTCGGCGATCCGGTTGTGGAACGGGTTGATTCTGAGCATGATACCTCCGTATCTCTGTCACCAACACTACCCATTTCACCACCATTCGTCAACCCAAAATTCATTCTGGTATTCACCACAGGAGTACTTCCAATCTCTAAATCGCTTTACTCAAGAGATTTAGGTCGCCGCAGAATACCAGAATGAATTTTGTTTAATTTTTTGATGCAGAAAAACCACGCCGACAAACGAAGCGTAGTTCGTCTGTCTTAGGCGTGGCTGACCTTGGAGACTTTCGCCGTCGGGAGTTCCACGGCCCGTTTCGGCTTCCAAACACTTTGGCGACCCACACGAGCAACGAGTCCTTCCGGATGTCGGAATATTTCTCCCGATCCGACAGCCAGTCCTTCGACGGACCAGCCCTTGGTAGCGACGACGAAGCGTCGTGCGTCGGCAAAGTTCTCGAACCGTCCATACTCGGTCTGCCCAGCAACCTCACCGGGACCAAGTATTTTGATTACCCATCCTGGTTTTTTCATGGCGCCCTCCGCTACTCGCTCGGCCCACTATGACCGGGGAAAGTCAACGAGGCCTGAATGAAGTTCGAGAATCCTCACTTGTGACCTGTCACTCTCTCTTTCGTAGGGACGGCCGATATTCTCTTTGAACCCAGCGGACTTGAGCCAGTTCTCGATCCCCGTCTTCGAATTCAATCATGAACATTTTAGGTCTCTGCCTCCTAGTAATAGAAAAGCACTAAATAATATCAAAGTCAAGTATACTAAAAACCAAAAAACCTTATAATAAAATCCATATGGTCCCGTTAGAGTTTTACTCATTTCGGAGAAGCCATCTTAGGATTATCAAGTAAAATAGACCTAATTTACTAGAATAAATAATCATAAACTCTAACGGGATGGCAAAAGACTATTACAATATCCTCGGCGTGGACAAGAGGGCTAATAAAGACGACATAAAGAAGGCTTTTCGGACTTTGGCCCACAAGTATCATCCTGACAAAAAAACCGGTGATGATGCAAAGTTCAAAGAGATAAACGAAGCGTATTCAATCCTTTCAGACGACCAAAAACGCGCCCAGTATGACCAGTTCGGTTCGGCCGGAGGAAACTCAGGAGGATTTGGTAGACAGGGACAGAGTGGTGGATTCGAAGGTTTTGATTTCTCACAGTTCACTCAAGGCGGAAACGGTTTTGAGTTTGATTTTGGAGATTTGTTTGGAAATGCTTTTGGCGGAGGTCGGGGACGCGCGCAGGCAAAACGCGGACGCGACATTTCTATTGATATCGAGCTCTCTTTTGAAGACTCTATTTTTGGTACGGAAAGAACGGTACTTTTGAATAAAGTTTCTAAATGTGAAATTTGTGCCGGTTCCGGTGCTGAAAAAGGTAGCGAGACTATCACTTGTCATACTTGCAACGGCAAAGGTCAGATCCGAGAAATGAAACGAACCTTCTTTGGTCAGTTCGAAACAACAACAACCTGCGAGACATGTCTCGGTAAAGGCAAAATACCGAGAGAAAAATGTCACGCCTGCCACGGCCAAGGAGTTCTGAAAAAAGAAAGTGAGATTAAGGTAAAAATCCCAGCCGGAATTGATAACGGCGAAATGATTCGACTCTCTGGAGGCGGAGAGGCGGTTGCCGGAGGCCAGACAGGAGATTTGTATATCAAGATTTATGTTAAAAAGCATCCAACTTTCCGAAAAGATGACCACAACCTCCTAACCGACCTAAATGTCAAACTAACCGACGCTCTTTTGGGTGGGGAAGTAACTCTCGTGACCCTAGACGGCGCCATAAAAGTAAAGATTCCGGAAGGAGTGACCCACAGCGAAGTTCTGCGCATAAAAGGCAGGGGAGTTCCGAACGAAAGAGGCTCTCGTGGCGACATTCTCATAAAACTCCACATCGCAATACCAAAGCGACTATCCAAAGATGCAAAGAAAGTGATTGAATCTCTAAAGAAAGAAGGAATCTAAAGAAATAATTTTCAATTTTCAGTTCTCAATTTTCATTGAATTTCCAATGAATTAATTTCCAAACATTAAGAATTGATTGTAAATTGCAAAATTGTAAATTGAAAATTTGTCTGTTAAACTTAATGTATGTCTGAGTTATTAACAAAGGCTGTAAACCTCCTCACCGGCGACGGAGTGTTTCTGCTCGTGATTTTTGCTGTATTCTTTGTGTACGCAATGTACCTAGGGAGAGGAAGGATCATTTCTCTCATACTTTCTTTCTACCCGGCCACGCTTCTTTATAATGCCTTCCCGTTCATCGATAAACTGACCATGAGTAGTGAGAAGGGTCTGGTCTTGGGCAAGATCGGTATCTTTTTGGTCTTCTTGATCCCTATAAACATAATCCTTAATCGGTATGTGTTTGCGGAATCTTTTTATACAGGGACTTCTCATATGATCCGAACCGGAGGGCTGGCTTTGGTCACGGTTATTTTGGTTATACTTTTCTCCTACAACACTGTTAATTTTGACGTCTTACACGACTTTTCACCGGGAATGGATATTATTTTTAGCGGTGCCAGTAGGGAATTCTGGTGGAATCTGACCCCTTTGGCTATTTTGGCTTTCTTATGAGTAAAGAAAATCTCCCAAAAAACGTATTTTTCGATATAAACAAACTTCCCGGAGAGAAGGGGCTTCTTTTGTTCGGGCTTTCAATGAATAAACTTCAAAATAGACAGGACGCAGAACATTGTTTCGAAGACATTCGGCATATTGGCGGAGCCAAAGTGAGTAAGCCCCTCATCGGCTTAAATTTTATCTATAGTGACTTTCTATACTTATACAGTGATAAGCCGGCTCCGGAATTGAAGCATTCCTTCATGAACCAGGTCATAGATCACCGAAATAGTATACAAAGATTACTCGAAAAGAGTCATATGGAATTCCAAATTCAGCACGCTTTTAATTACATGGTGTGGAATCAGTTATATGTGGGAACAAAAGACTTCAATAATCTATTCGAGAAACTAAAGGTTATATATAGAAATGACGAGAGGTTTCAAAAATATCTAAAGGATGACTGTCTGGTTTTCGGAAGGGAAATGGAGGACAATCAAGTAAACTTCTTTCTTGAAGAGGTATTGATGATGTACCTAATCAGTAAGAATGAGGTTAAGCTTCCAAACGAATATATAGAAAACAATCAAACGTGGGTATTATGGTGCTATCCAGGCCGACCATTAAAGAGTGAGGTATACATCCACCAACTCAATCCATTCAAACTCGATTGGCCGGAAAACCCGTACCAAAGTTGTCAATATGACCTGGATGCCAAACTATTGATCGATTTTAACCGAGTGGACCTGGAAACATACGAGGTTAGGTGATCTAGGTCGCCTTTCCGGGCTATCTCTGGCTAAACCCAATGGTTCGGGTCGCCCGAACTTGATTTCATCAAGTTTTAGGGTGTAGTAAAAATACAAAATATAGGCCTAGAAAGGGCCATTTTTTAGCCCTTTTCAAAGGTCATTTTTTGTGGTATTTATTTGACAAGTTTCGCTGGATATGATACTATACACGTAACTCACTAGATGTGAGTTTTCCCGTCTGAGAAAGCAATCCAGAATTAATATCTAATTAAACTTGTTATTTTAAATTTCACAGCTATCAGTTTGTTTATGGTTATGTCGTCTATTGCAGGCGTACAGTCACCAGTACAAGTGAAAGATGTGCCTAAGGTGGAAGAATCTTCTTATCAAACCGTTAAGCTGGCGTCAAATAAGGAAGTCGAGGACATAATGAGTACCGAGGAGTATGTAAGACAGTACTTCGCGGACATACCTATTATGATTCAAATCGCAAGATGTGAATCACGGTTCCGACAGCTTGATAACGATGGAGATATTCATCGAGGCAGAGTCAACTCATCTGATGTCGGTGTGATGCAGATTAACGAGCATTATCACCTGGACACGTCGCTTGAGGGAAACTTCGACATCTACACTATAGAAGGTAACACTGCTTATGCCCGCGCTTTGTATGAAAGACAGGGAACTCAACCTTGGAGCTCGTCTAAGCCATGCTGGGGTAAGTATGTAAATCGAGACCTCACAATAAACAAGTAAGCACAAATAAACTTTATCCACAAAAGCCCCTTCGGGGGCTTTTGTGTTATCTAAAGTGATACAATAATTATTATGAATGTAATTAGTATTCTTAAAAAAGTAGGGGCTATTATTACGGACGGTCACTTTGTTGGAACTTCAGGTAGACATATGTCAACCTATATAAATAAAGATCGTCTAATATCTCATCCAAAATATACAAAAGAAGTGGGGAAATTATTCGCAAATAAATTTAAACACAAAAACATCGAGGTTGTAGTTGCTCCGGCGGTTGCTGGAATTGCACTATCTCAATGGACAGCATTTTATTTGAGCAACAAGAAAAAAGAGGTTTTGAGTGTATATACGGAAAAAACTCCAGAAAATCAGCAAATCCTAAAAAGAGGTTACGATAATCTCATCAAAGATAGACGAGTGCTAATAATCGACGATATCGCTACCAAAGGTAGTTCATTGAAAAAAGTGATAAATACGGCTAAAAAGGCGGGTGGGGAGGTTATAGCGGCATGCGTTATGGTAAACCGGGACCCAAAACTGGTAAATTCGAAAAGTATCCGTGTGTCATTTTCATCACTTACAGTATTTAAAGTACCTTCATATAAAAAGAAAGATTGCCCGTTGTGTAAAAAGGGGATTCCAATTAACACTTTTTTAGGTCACGGCAAAGTTATCCAAGATTATACCAGTTAGCATCTTTTCGTCACGGGGGAGTAATTATATGAGTGTCGCACAATATATCTTTTGACAACCTATTAAGGGAAAAATTGCGAATAGGTTTGGGTTGGATTCTAAACTACTCGGAGTCTTGGTGTACATTACTTATGTATATTTATATGCATGCGTCAAATCAGTCTACTTACTATGTAAACTTATCCCCCATCACTCTATAAGTATAGACGGTGTTTGGTATAGAAAAAATTAATTCCCGACAGGGAAGTCCCCTATCAGCTAGAGTATAGACCTTAATAGACATTCATAGGAAAAACTATCTACCGACTAATGCTCGCACAACTTGATCCAACCAATCATAAATCGACATCACAAAAGACACGATCGGCTGAACCGCACTCTGGACATCGGGAGACCGGAGCCAAGCGATAAGATCAAAATCTAGAAAGTACTTGAGGGCCACAACAGCAACTATGAGTAAAATTATTCTGCCTATAAAACCTTGGTTAGTTTTCATGAATTAATTATACAAATAAACTATAAACTTGGGAAATAGGCTAAAGGATCAAGGTATGCCTTCGGGTCCGCCAGTGGCACCATAGCTTGTTTACATCCAGTGCTACTGGTAAATAACTGAATGCTTATACCTTGGGTGGCATAGACGCTGACATGTAAATGAGGGGCTTCGGAATTGCCTGTATTACCACTAAATCCGACCAAATCCCCCGTACTTAAATTTTGACCTTTTGAGACCGATATTACGGATAGATGCATGTATATACTAGAAAGTCCGTTGTTATGGGTGACCATGACCCATTTACCGAAGCCGACGCAACCTCGATATACATCGGTGTTACCTACTCCAGCAACGACCCCGTCTAAAACACTCTCGATTCTGGTTCCTGTCGTGGCGCGAAAGTCTACACCGTTATGACCTTTATCTACAGTTTTACCATTTTTTATGACTGGTCTCCAAAATCCACGCACTATACAACTGATTATTTTACGGTCCTTATCACAAGGTAATTTACTCGGAGAGATATTAAGGGGCCAAGACAATATCCCATGCTTTGGTGACGGATAGGCATTCCTGTCGATAGTGATATTGAGTTGAGCTTCGTAAGCATTTATTTCATCTTCAAACTGAGCTTTCAGTTCCTCTTTAGTCTTAACCAGTTGTTTGAAGGTTTCTTCTTTATTCTTTGTCTGTGCAAGCAGAACCACTTTTTCTTGGGCTGTAGCCACAACCGCCTGCGCTTTGCCGTTTAAATCTTGCTTCAGATTTACAAGATTCTTTTTTTGTCCCAAGAGAGAGGATTGTTTGTTTTCCATATCTTTCTGCAACACGGTCAGTTCCCTGGATTTATCCTGGATCATGTTTTGAACCTGCCTGACATCATCTATCTCTTGCCAAACATCACTGATATTTTTACTAGACAAAAGAAGTTGGAGCAGGCCAATATCTTCCTGCGATTGGGCTTCCTTGATGGCGTTTATAATAGCTTTTTTATTCGTGTCTATCAGTGACTTAGTTTTATCAATCTCATTTCCGGTTTGTTTTATGGTTAAGCTAGTCTTGTCTATCTTCCTATTGGTCAACGTAATATCTGTAGTGATCTTCTTTTTTGTCAGATCTAGGGTTTTTAAGGTACTTTGGAGTGTTGCGCCTTGTTTACTAGCCTTATCAACCTCGGTGTTATATTGATTTATTTCGGTTTCCAGTTGTCTTATCTGATTATTTCTTTCCTCTATTTTTATCTTTATTTCCAGAGGGTCAACGTCCGTAGGGGTGGCATTTTGGGCATGAATAAAACCCGAGCTTCCTAATAAAGCCAGCAAAAAAAGACATATGAGACCGATGTATTTCTGGACATATTTCATCTGTATAACGGCCTAGAAACTCATTATAGCATTATCAATGCGCCCCAAGACCTCATCCTTACCGAGGACGTACATAAGAGTAAACGGGTCAGGACTCTTTTCCTTACCGGATAGGGCGACCCGAAGTGGCCACAGAACCTTTCCTCTTCCTTGTTCGGTCGCATAATTAAAGATACCAGCTTTTACAGTATCGACGCTTCCAAAATCGTTCGTTTCGCTTATTGTTGATCGTAACCACCCCAAATGTTTTTTAGTTTCGCTTTTATCAAGTTTATTATTTTGTAAAAGAAGAGAAACATCATATTTTGGAGCTTCAAAGTAGTAATCCAACTCCCCTGCCCCAGCCATTTCATCTATGTCACCCCATTTTGAAATATGGTCAAAGATAATCGGATAAACTTTTTCTGAAAGATTTTCTTTTCCTAAACTTTTTAGCCTTTCATAAATACTTTTGTTTCTCTCTTCGGTTGACATCATTTTTATGTATTCTTTGTTCAGCCAATCCAGCTTTTCTATATTGAATACTGCTCCCCCTTTTTGAATCTTAGTGAAATCGAAAACTTCGATTAATTCCGACAAAAAATAGAGCTCTTTGTTCCCTCCGGGATTAAAACCCAGTAAACCTAGAAAATTAACCATTGTTTCTGGTAGATATCCTGCCGTACGGAAATCCCGTATAGAATTCGCCCCATTTCTTGCCGACATCTTGCTTTTGTCAGGTGCAAGAATAAGTGGGACATGTATATATATTGGTCTTGGAGCGCCGATGGCTTCTTGTATCAGTATCTGCCTGGCAGTATTGACGATTCCATCATCACCTCGCATAATATGAGTCACACCCATTTCGAAATCATCCACGACCACCGATAGATGATACAAAGGGTCGTCGATATTTCTGGCTATGACAAAATCTTTTAGGTCTGTGGTGTCGACCGAAATATCTCCACGTAAAAGATCAGTAAATGTTACAACAGCGTTTGGGTTTTTAAAGCGAATAACTTCCGTGTTTGTTCCTTCGGATTCTTGTGATAAATAGATTGCACCGCTATCCAACATCTTCTGCATATATTTTGAATATATATCTCCTCTCTCCGATTGGCGGAACGGGCCTTCGTCATAGCTTATTCCAAGCCATTTCAAGCTTTCAATAATATCTTCTTCATATTCTTTTTTTGATCTCTCTCTGTCGGTATCTTCAAGACGGAAAATGATCTTGCCGTCATTTTTTTTAGCAAAAAGGTAATTAAACAGAGCCGTACGCGCTCGCCCGACATGAAAGAACCCCGTTGGAGAAGGAGGAATTCGTACTACTATTTTTTGATTACTGTTTTCTTGCATTTACTTTATAACTTCATGGACTTTTAACTACTATCTATTTCTCGTGTTCCAAAGCAATAGCGATTATTTCTTGAGCTATCAATTTAGCTGAATCTCCGCGAGCAAATGATTTGGCAGATTCGGCCATTTTTTGTCTCTCGGCGGGATTATCGAATATCCGGTTTATCTCAGAAACCAGAACATGCGGGGAAAGATTTTTTTCTTCTACCACGATTGATGCTCCCGATCGGGCATAAGCATAAGCGTTAGTTCTCTGATCGTGGGAAGTTGGCTCTGGAATCGGAATGATTATGGATGGTTTACCCCACAAGGCGATTTCAAAAATAGTCGACCCGGCACGAGAGATGACCAAATCCGCAACACCAGCAGAAGCTCTCATATTCAAAATGTTTAGATAATCGAACGGTTTGTATCTATCTTTATTTGGATTACCGTTCAATATGACATCCCGAGTTTCTTCTATTACTTTTATATTTTTCTTGCCGGTTTGGTGAACTATCTGATAACGAGAAACCAAATCAGGTAAAGCGTCCATGATTATCTCATTTATAAAACGAGAACCTTGTGATCCGCCAAGTATCAAAAGCGTAGGTAACCCTTCGGTCAGATTGAGCAGTTTATAGGCCTCAACCGTCATTGGAACCTGGATTTCTTTTCGAACAGGATTACCAGTGTATGCAACCTTCCTGTCCTTAAAAAATTTTATGGCTTCAGGATACGAGACGGCGATACGGCGAGCAAATCGTCCGGCCCAAGCATTTACTTTTCCCGGAGAACTATCCGATTCGTGTATAACAACGGGTATTCGTAAAATCTTTGCGGCAAACAAAGCCGGAAAACTGGCGTAACCACCTTTTCCGAAAATAACATCCGGATAAATTATAAAAATCCTGAACAAGGCGCTGAGACAACCGATAAAAGTTTTTATCAAATCAGCCAAATTGAGGATTGAGTTTATCACGGATTTACTCCTGCGAATTTTTCCGGCACTGACTTCTTCAAACAAAATGTTGTTTTCAAAGAGAAGGGCCTCGTTATATGGCTCGGTCGACATATAAAAAAGTTCCGGCCGGAGTAGACGATTGTCTTTTGCTATCTCATTTAATTCCGAGGCAATGGCAATTATGGGATAAAAATGTCCTCCCGTACCTCCACCTGTTAAAAGAATCTTCATCCCGTTAGAGATAGGAAACCCTTCCCGAAGAAGCGTTTCCGTCCGTGATAATTAATTTGTAAAATTTTTCGACCATTGTGATTAAATAAATAATGACTGTTAGACAAACTGATTGATCTCTAACGGGATTCATATCCTCAGCTTTTTTTCATACTCTTTGATATGTTCAAAATCATTCCGACTTCAACCAGGGTGACAAACAAAGCCGTCCCGCCATGACTGACAAATGGCAAGGTTATGCCTGATAAAGGCAAAACGCCCACCATGGCTCCTATATTCACAAAAGCTTGGGATACGATAAGTATAACAATTCCAACGACAACAAGTCTACCGAATGTATCAGACACTTTTCCGGCAATTTTCAACCCCCGGAAAGAAAAAAATATGAATAGCAGTATTATGCCGACTGCACCGACAAAACCGAATTCCTCACTAGCTACCGCAAAAATAGAGTCCCCTATCGGTTCAGGTAAGACATTGAACTTTTGTATGCTCTGACCGAATCCTCGGCCAAACATACCGCCCGATCCGACGGCGATGAGCGACTGTTGTATCTGATAACCGCTACCTAGGGCATTTTCCGAGGGATTGATGAATGTGTCGATACGGCTCATGACATAAGGCTTGGTATATACCACGCCGACCAAACCTATGGCGCCAATAGCTATCGTGATTATTATATACCGCCAACCGCCACCACCTGCCAAAAATATTGCCAATCCGGAAAAAACTATAATTATAAATGTATCGGTATCGGGCTGATTCAAGAGTATCGTCCCGACTACACCGAGGATTATAATAAACGGCAAAAAACCGTATTTGAAAGTTGAGGCCTTGTTTTTCACTCTAGCCAACCATGCGGAGAAAAATATTATAAATCCTATTTTTAAAAATTCTGATGGTTGAAAAGAGAGGAACCCTAAACTAATCCAGCGTGACGCTCCGCCGTGGGAAAAACCAACCCTGGGGACAAAAACCAAGAGAGTGACAAGTATGGATACGATGAACACGATAAGTGAGTATTTTCTGTATATTTTATAATCGGTACGCGAGGCAATTACACAAAAAATCAAACCACAAAAAAGTCCGAAAAAGGTCTGGTTGAAAGTCACCCCACTATACTTAACCACTTGTTTTGAAAGCAGTCCGAAAGAAGCCGAAGTGAAAATAGCGTAACCGACAATTATCAATATAGTCGTAGTTACAAGAAAAGGTATGTCGACTTTTATTTTTTTCATCCCGTTAGAGTTAGGAAACCCCTCAAGCGATTGTTGAGGTAGTGTTTACCCATACTGGATTTAAGAAACGACTCTCTTGATCTAGCATCAGACTCGTTTTTGCACGCTTCGTAATAAATAACCTCCCATGGTTTGAACTTGTTTGTATATATTGATTTACCATCATTATGTAGCTTGAGACGTTTCCGTAGGTCATTTGTACTTCCAGTGTACCATATGCCATTTTTCTTGCTTTGTA